>Ga0247742_10001737_pt1 | contig 14827 bp, 10 predicted proteins | sample UWRJL208509C2_FD_180944 | JGI IMG/M metagenome (GOLD analysis project Ga0247742, IMG submission 180944) | Plant litter microbial communities from Arlington Agricultural Research Station in Wisconsin, United States - UWRJ-L208-509C-2 | ecosystem: Environmental > Terrestrial > Plant litter >...
TACAGACGATTGATTGCCAATAAAGGCGTACGTCCCGCCTGGTGGTGCTGTTTACCCAGGCCTAAACTAGGGTTCGGCTCGAGTACAGTTCCGAAGGCAAATAGCTTTGATCTGCTGCCACCAGCTCAACCGCTAAATTTATTGCCTTGAAGATTCCACCTGTAACATAACGCAAATAAGTACTTACCCTGTTCGATGAAGGAATATTGAAGCTCCAATTGAACATTCCTTCTATCGATTGAAATATAAAACTACAGGACTCAATTACCCTCTTGTTTAAATGAGTATAGCTCAACGACCTCTGACGACTGGCCATTCAAGTTGCGGAATTTCGACCATTGAGAACCAATTGGGACTCGGTCATCTAAGGTCAAGGGGCTGTGCCGTTGTATATGCCAAACAAACCGGGTTCTGATGTCAGACTCAGCCGGAGTAGGCGACTGCATGGATCCCACCACCTCTCATTGTCATAGCTGTTGCACCAGTGGCGGAGAACAGCCGGAAACCATCCCAGAGCCTGTCGACAAGGGCAAACAACGAGCCCGTGAGCCGTCAGAACGGACCCCTCTGCTAGCTTCGTCATCGAGGATTATCGAGGACCATGCTGCACCTCCAGCACATTCGAATCGACGACTATGGGCGAAGCTGACAACTGTTTTTCTAATATCACTCTCAATATGTATTGTAGGATTTGTCCTGCTTGCTCTTCTTGCTTGGTCGTACGCTTCTCGCGCATCGAATTTGGATCCTCAAGACGTCATTAGCAATGACCTTGTGCTGTCTGGACCTGACAAGGTGGATGTGCTGAATGTGACGGACGACGGAGGAATCTGGGTCAAGGTGCATGGGAGGATAGGCATGGACGCTGGGAAGGTGATTGGGGTTGGAAGCGATCCCGAGGATAATATCCTGAAGGATATATGGAAGGCCTTTGGGAGATGGGGCGTCCGGACCCTGGACAGAGTAACAGTCAATCTTACGACTATCACAGTCGTTCCGGAACACGATCCAACAGAGACCCTCATAACTCTCGAAATTCCACCAATAGAGCTACCATTGACAGTCAACCCACCAAACGACAAGTCGTGGCTAACCCCCATCTCGACGACTATCTTCATTCAGCCAACCTCGAACAGCACATTAATCCTTCATTTTCTGAAGGACGCGTGGCAGCATGGTACAATATCTGTGCGAACGAAGGTCAGCCAAGCGACCATACGGGGTGGAGCTCCTGAAGCGACAGACTGGCGGAGAAGATTCCAAGGACAGCTTTCAAACATTCGCACATCCGTTCGTATGAAGCGTGAGTCTCCCTTGACTAATTTCTATAGATCTCGAACTGAACAACTCTCAGTTCCTTCGATACCTGGTTTTCCACATCCTGGCGACGGGCAATTCCCACCTGTAGCCGACCTTGTCACCCTCAAATCCTTCAAAGTCTCTACCGAGTCTACCAAACTTGCTCTTCGCGCTATGGCTACGGTGGTTGACCCTGTACCGACCACATTCGATCTTTCACTTCCTTCATTACCTTTCACTGTCGCCATCGCTGATATTGATAGGCCAAATGTCGACCCTATAAACATCGCTTCAGTGTCAACCCACCCATTCAGCCTCACCCATCCAAATATTACACTCTTCATTTCGGGCGACGTTCTTCCAATAGCCGCACCTGCGTTCCCAATCCTGTCTAAGTTTGTTACTCGCTATCTCTCGAGCGAAGACAACACGGTCGTCATCTCATCACCTCTCATACCTAATCTTCACGTTGAAGCGACGTTTCCTTCGCCGAAGCCTCGTCCTCGCATACTTCGCAACGTTACCATTCACAACATGAAGATTAAACCGACAGGAAGCGTCTTTGTAGCCAGCGGTATAGTCGAAGCTCGCGTCGTCCTTCCACCTGGCATCAACCTTGGTCTGGATGTCTTCCGTGTCTTCCCGGATGTCCTCATTTTTGATGGCGAAGTACCTGCAACCGCCACTACTCACCCCAATCACAAGTCCCACAACGACTCTGCTCCACCTGAGATGCCTCTCCCAGACCCTCTGCCCGAACGTGCATTTGGACACATCAAGCCGGATGACTGGCTGCCATCTATCAGCACTCCAATAGATCCCGAAGACGATGAAGGTGTGGCATATATTGTGACGGCGAAGGTCGTGGATGTCCCAGTGGAGGTTCTTCCCGGAAGACAGAAGGAGTTCAGCAACTTCGTTGGCAAGGTTGGCGTTTTCCTGTGTGGTGATTTTTTTGTGTTAACAACTCTCATTTTTAGGTCATATTTGGTACGGAGGGAGCAACCGCAGGCATTCTCGGCAACGCTGCCGTCAAAGTTGCTGTTGAAGGCTTGCCTCTGCATGGGCCAGGCCGTCAGACTGGCGAGATTGTACTATCTAATCTTCCGTTCAAGGGCAGTGTGCACGTTGGGAAGAAGGGTCTGTTCAACTCGGAGCAGGGGTCGGCTATCAAGGATATTTTGCATAGAATAGCACATCACCTCCCCTTCTGACCAATAATAAGCTGGTTCCATATTGTCGAGGTCTCAGTCTCGGACCTTGTTTAATGCTTCCCATCCTACATTCATTTTCTATTGGACCTGCGGGGATCAGGCCACTTTGTGCATTGCTACTGTATAATACATTGTAGGACCTGAACATAATACGTTTGCTTTAAGAGATCCTCGGTTTTGATTCCATGTTTGCGGTCGTTCGTCCAATCACCAAAGTGCGGCATAATTATCTTTTATGGTTTATCGAGGAGTCATCAAATCGCAGAAAAACGGTCTCAAGCTCCAGAATAACATGAAATTAAGCAAATGGGGGAAATAGTAGTAGTGGACACTCACTGAGGAACTGTATTTATTTACCGTCAAGGAAGGCAGGTTCGCTTGAGCCGTCGATGCCTCTCAAGTGCACGAGGTGTGGGGATCTCCCAAAAGAGTATGAATACCGGATTGTCTGCATTTTGGGACAGGTTTTGGCCAACTCTTTCAGTTTGGCTGGTGTAAAAGCGGGCGCGAGGTTGCGGTAGGAATCAAGTTCTACGTGGTGGACACCTCGAAGCAATTGAACAAAGTCGACTATAGTCGTCAAGATGCGCGGATCGGGGCTGTGACGTGAAGTTTCGATCGAAATTGTGTGAACGCTTGATATCTGTCCAAGTAGACTCTGTGTTGGTCCCATTTGTGCTTGCTTTTCGATCCAATCGAAGGTTCCGTCTGTTGACATTAACCTTAGTCGGAGCGTTATGCCTTTCCCCGCAGGAAGATCCACTATAGTGCGCAATGCAACATCAAAGAAGTCGTAGTCGTACTGCTTCCTACGCATCACTCGAAGATCCGTGTGAATGATGATCGATTGCAGGTGTTGGTGTTGGTCTTGAAAGTTAGCAGCTGCATCAGATAGTTCGACGCGGTTGTTTGGGAGTATGGTGGGCAACCATAACGGATCCACAGATATGCTGACGAGATTAGGTAGAATTGCTGGCCGTTCTGGAGGCGTCTCAGGAGGATTTTCGACACCGTGTAGCAACAAATTCATGATTGTTGGATGGAGAGAGAGGAAGCACAGGAGCTCTGTTGAAGGTACCACGAAGCCGCTATTGGTCCCAGGGATGTTGATATTGTATATCTCGAATTTCGAAAGCATCGGCAAGTCCAGTGTGGTGAAAAGAGATCTCCAGGTTTTGGTTAAGGTGGAGTCAAGATTGAGCGTGAGGACAGTGAGCGTCGCACGAGCGCCATGGAGGGTCGAAAATGTCCAGTCGCCAAAAATAGGATGGAAAAGCATCTCTGACTTGATGTGAAACGCCGCAAGTTGATTCTCAAATTTCTGGATTGGGGCTGTCCCATCTTGAAGGACTAAAGCATCCTCCTCGTCACTGTTCGCTTGGGGAAGGAATGCCAACTCGGAGGTCTGCAGATCGGTAGCTTCTGCGTCTGCCACTGAATCGGTATAATACGACTGGACCCACTCGCCGCCCGATATTTCGATTTCGGAGCATATCGCGATGAGGGCGTTAAGTAGCCCAGTAAAAGCTGCCACCCAGCTAGATTTATCCACAGACGTTTCCTCTCCATAGAACATTGGTACCAGAGGCAATGCGAAGCCTATGTTAGCTGCCTTGATATGACCAAGGTGATTGACCAGACCATGCAAGCCAGCCGCCATTTTGAGCAATTTGTCGGCCTCACCGGGAAATACATAGTGTAACTTTCGAAGACTCGTCACCCATGGTGACATTTTCAGCGCCTGAAAGGTTTCAAAGGGTGTTGTGCACGACAAGTAGAAGGAGTCCTTTGAGTATAGACGGATGGAATTCCGTGTAAAAAAGATGTCGAGAGCGATATTAAGAATTCGTCGGCATGACGAAGCAAGTTGGAGCAGAGATTGGTTGTCGAGATATTGTCCGGTTTCTCTAATGATTTCTGTAGGGAGGTTGGGCAGCACGGAAGCACGCACGGAATCCCATCGCGCTGGCACATTGTGGTACTAGTAGAGTTGGATGATTAGTCAATTATGGCCTCTTCGCTTGGTATTGTTTGGTTTTCCCTCGCTGTCCCTCTTTGTCTCAACCTGCGTCGACTCACGAGGCACCGTTGAGTCCCGCTCAATCAATCTCCGATTAATTATAACTGGGTCCTACATGAAATCAAATTTTTGCGCATTTATGCATATAAATATGGTGAGAAATGCTCAAGGCTTCGCAATGCCAAATACAGCACTAGCCAGGATCCAGAGCCAACTCGTAATGATCAGGTTATAAGTAAGTACTTGAAATTTGATGCTGCTCGTGTTATGGTTTTAAATAACATATTCTCTTGTACTGGAGCCAGAGTGGGTAGGTCGTTTAAACGTCGGGATTCCATACTGGAGGGCCAGGCATCGGATAATACTTTCAAATGATGTCAATATTCAAGTTTGCGAACCATAAAGAACACGTAAACGCTGGACTCACTGTGTCGTTTGCATGCTCAATCCAAAATCCATATGTAGTCAGATTTAATCCGGGGTCTGAAGTCAAATTGTCAACACGAATGACGCAGAAATATTGGCGCTACATACCGGAAATGGAATAGGCGCCGGGGAACGACACCAACTCCCAATCGGAGGATGGTACCGCAGTTCCGGACCCTGTTACCTCAATCTGGACGCATTCGGGGTAGATCTGCCTCGGCTCGTTATGTATAGCGATAACTTCATGCCTAAGGAGGTATTTTCCGGGTTTCAGGGATTTTGGGATTGGCATAGCGAAAGGTGCTCCAGCATGGAGGTCGGTCTGACCCCAATGACCTGTGACCCAGGTACCATTTAATAAACCTAATTCGTGGATTTTGAACCAGATAGCCGCCCTGAGGTTGAGACCTTCGCAGCTGTCGCCGCAGGCTGCCAAGTAGACAAACATTGGTCCCCACTCGTGACCCCAAGTCTCTGTCGGATATACTTCGCCAGGTAAAAGGAAATCCTTGTCATAGTGGCCATTGAGGACACCACCCGCCTCGATAGTAGCATAAAGGGAGGGAGAGGTAGGCGTGCCATCATCGTTACAGGCCATGTTTTCGTACAGTGGATCGTAAATCGGGTAGCGAGATGGCCAGCGTCTTTGGATGCTGACCTGAGGAATACCCGGTTGCCACCAGGCGTAGCTATGCAGTAAGTATGTGAATGGAAGTCCACGAATAATGAAGTAAAGAACGTACGGTGCAAAATCCAAGTCTCCAACGCTGTACTTCCACGCTCCGCCATGGGCTGACGCAACGGAAGCAACGGCCAAGGTCGCGAGAGCAGAGAACAGCTTCATAGCCGCGCAGAAGGTCAACACAACTTGCGCGTAACAAATGTCGTCTTTTATCAGCTCTCCCGGAAATACAATACCAATTCCAAAGGTCAGGAGGCATAAGAGAAGCCCTCCCTCCACCTCTGAGTCCTCTCATGTTGATTTCCAAATATGTACGACCATAGAGCTACCTCTGATCTAGTTCCTCCGTATCTTCCGTGGAAGAACCGATGCATGATTCTGGAGCCTTGCACATGAGACGCCATTTACTTCACGTTTTCTTATCCCCTGCAAACTGCCTAGTCGAACGATCTATATATAACATACAGCGTCATGCAGGCATATAATAAGCGCCCGTTCCTTACGCGATTGGACTCAGTGTCTTTGACAAGAAGTCTCCCTAATCTAACAATCCCCGAATGACTCGAAGCTAGTTGATACCAAAATTGGAGGTTAGGCTGTCCATAGAGCCACCATCCTATAGTCGCTAAATTATCGTCGCCGTACATGGCCGCATACTCTCAGGTGATGGTGGAAGGTTGGTCTTCTTCCTATAGATCATTCGTTCTTATGTGGGGTTTACCAAAAGCCCAGAAGAGCTTTGTGCCTCCTCATTCATTGCACAATGTATCAACGAATTGATGTAAGTGTCGAACAATCCAAAGGCATGCGTACATTGGGGTGTATTCCACACCGTTGAAGGCCGGATTCATGTATCTATTCCTAGGCTCCTTCACTCAAAATAGGTCATGGGTTCACTAAATTGAGGGGATACTTATTACTAACCCTAAGAAAACTTCCATAGATGCTCGGGTGACTAGCCATCCGCACAAGAAGCCGATTATTCTCCATGGGACCACGAATAATCGCAGCGTCTAATAACTTGAACTTGAAGGAGGCCTACTACTCAAAACTATCGACATCATTTTCAGCATACGTCCTCTCCTTTGTAGCAGGTTCTCGAGCTCCAGATCTTTTCATGCCCGCTTGTGACCCTCCAAAAGCAGAGTCCTTTTCGGTTCGCGAGAGCTTAACCGGTCGTCAAGGGTGATTTATTTTAGGAGTTTCCTGACTCGATCGGAAGAAAGGTGTTATTCGTATTATTATTTATGAGTCTCATAATTGGGTCAAAAAAAAGCCCAGTAAAATCCAGTGCCGATTATTGAGGAAGAAAATCCGGATATCAAAACTCCTGCAGCATTTCAAACATCTGAACAAGGAGAATAGAACAAAGAGAGTAGAAATACTTGTGATCCTAAGCTCTAAGGTCGTGGAGGTAGTGATTGTCAGTAGATTACTAACGGCTGTAAATGAGACGAGAACTCAAGCGGGAAAAGGGGACCAGTGAGTTTGTATTAGAGCACTACAACCGCCTTACTCTCTGAGTTTGATGGCGGCTTGAGAAAATTCGTAAAAGCAATCCCCCGTTTCTTGCAGCCGTCCAAGTCCCCTTCCACAATAGCTGCCCATTCGTTGCTGTCAGACAAACTCCACAACAGCCAACAATTGGCATTCAGCCGCTCCTTCGGTTCTCCAGCACGATCGGGGTACCACGCCAGAAACACTTTCTTCTCCGAGTCATTCTCGGTGGTTACCAACCAGCGATCCCACCCGCTGAAGACTGCCCTCAAGCCGCTGCTAACCGCATTGCTGCTGGCACCTATAGTCCCAGTCAGCGACGCCATACTCTCGACGCCGTTCCAATGCACCGACCCCGGGGACCTCGCGTCAGCAAACTTGGTGGCGCGTCCAAGTAAGGCTTCGACAGAGGAAATGTCATATTTTTGGGCGGCGAGAGCTTTGAGATGGTAATTGAGCTTGGAGAGTTCCCCGCTGCCGTCACCGTACGGATTATGATATCCGGGAATGAGTTTAAGTTTGCTGACTGGAACCGTGAGCTGGAGCTGATCTCCGACTATCTTAGCTGTGACATGCGGATGAGAAACAAAAATTTGCGATAGACGAAACCACTCGCATACCTGTAGGATTCAGCCATTTACCAGCACTCGGGATCACCGTACCCATATATTTAGCCTTCCCTGCGGCCCAAGTCCGGTGGTCTGTGTCCGTGACCGCCATAGCCAACAGCGGTGCGATATCCTTAGCCTGAATGTAATTGTCGACCGTTAACCTCCACACATCGTCCAACGTGTATTTGTCGTCGTCCATGACATGCCACTTGCTGTCGATCATACCGTAAGCGGCGAATAACGTGTCCTTCATATGTCTAGGACTGATCTCCCTATGAGCCGTGACAGCAAGAGCTTGCAATGGGTCCAGGGGAGTGTTCTTGAAAGAGAATGCGAGCCTCAAACTCTGCGATACCCTCCACCACCCTTTATCATTCACTATACCCGCGCCAGGATGGATCCATGGGTAGGAAGGAAGTGTAGAATCATGGTCATCTAGAATGCCCTTCCCCAGGGCGGTATATGTCCAGTCGATTAATTCGCAGAAAGCCTTGACTCGCATCACAGTGCCTTCTGAGGTAAGAAGTCGAGGAGGAAGTATGGTTTCCTGAAGAGTCCAGCCTCGCCAGAACCATTGATCTCCACCCTCACCTCCAACAGCGGTATCGATATCGCCCAAACCCAGCCAAACTTGTTTGAGAGTCTCGGGTTGCTCTCTGCTCCGATCCTTCTCCCAGGTTGTAAGCAACGCATCGACGATACCCCAGGATGTAGCGAAAGTGCTGTAGAAACTCCCGAATACAATGGTAGCGTCACATTGCCCATAGTACTGCCTCATCTTAGCCGTCTCCCGCATTTGATCCTCCTTAGCGGGAGCATCCCTTCCTTGCCAAATGCAAAGGATATCGCACCATACGTACTTGTACCCCAGCTTGCGGCAGGTCTCCACGATGAACTTGACTTTGTGTTCGCTACTCGAGGGAACTGGCCAAGGAACGTCGGGTTGAAACTCAGGGTAGTTCTTCACATCTGAGCCCCATACGTGACTGACGGCGCAATATTTTGTGTCTTGAGGCAGGGTAGTTGTGAAGATCGTCTTCCCGAAATTCTCGTTTATCTCGAACAAACGGGTTGGAAGTTGAGGGGGAGTTATAGAAGGATCAGAGGAAAACGACATGGTGGGTCTAGCACGATGAGGGGAAGACGATGAAAATCGTAGTTCCCTTATAGATGGTCCCTGCGTGTTCACTCTTCGCGTCAGTGCTCATTCTTCATGTCAGTGTTCATTCTTCAAGTCAGTGTTCATTCTTCAAGTCAGTGTTCACTCTTCACGTCACAAGGTCGTTCCGATATGAAATCGATATCGATTTCCTTTTACTAGTGCCCCACAGATGGCACGCAGCTTGGTGCTCAATGAAACTAAGCGGGATCCGGGAGTTGACGTGAGTGACTGCGCGAGAAGTCGCCTTTGCCGTTCTAGAGGTCGTCTGCTTCCAACTTCGTTCGGACGTACCTCCCATGCCACAGGAATGTCATGAAAAAGGCCATGGCCCATAGATAGTCACTCCAACACCCGAAAAATTCGTTGCGAGGAAGAAGTTGTGCACTCAAAGGTGCCAAATCAAACTCCAGCCTGAGTGTGTCAATGGGATGCCATATGGCCAACATCTTTCACAGAAGAAGACTATTTCATGACGGTCAGTGTGCATGTGGGTGTCAGGAGGCACCGTTCAATTGGGTTAGTTCGATGCGCTCACGGATTTGCATGATTACCCCAGATGTGGCGTCGCTATTTGAAAATTCTTATGCAAAGGAATAGATAGTGGCCAGCTGCTTCGCGATTCAAAAGTGTCATACCACCACCGTGGCTGCGGGACGTCGTAGCTAGCGCTTACAAGTCGAATGGTAGGTTCCAACGTCCCACAAATCAATGAAATGCTTGAGACTGCGAGTCTAATCTAGCCCAATTTTACCTTTCTGGAATCGTCCGAGGTTGACACCTCCCGATAGTGACTTGTGGAAAAAGCCCAGTGATAACATGGTGATCAAAGGCCTCATCGATGATCGATCACTCAAAATCCATTTTATCCGGCTTCAGTGGATTCACCAAGGCATATGGTTGTCCGCCTTTTGGTAGTCGAAAGCGCCATGAAGAAGGTATTTCGGTGCTTAGATATGGGGTTGTCTATTAATATCACCGGCGCTTGACTTTGTCAACAAGCCCCGAGCTCAGAAATGGCCGAATTTGGCGCTTGTAACCGAGTTGGGGAATCGCAGTCTGTGAAGTCCATATACGCCTCGGAATGGTGTCACTTTTCAAGATTTAACTTTCGACATTTTTTTGATCCTTCATCGTCGTTTCGTTACCGCTGTGGCGCTTTGCACCTCCCTGGGGATATACGATGAACGACACCGTGACTTCCTAAAGGGGAATGCGCAACACACTCATGGTTCATGCACACGTACTTGACATGTACACCTGTGAGTCATCGGTAAAGATGCGTTAGTAAAGTGGATGAAGCTTACTTTAAGCGATATCTCGTTTCTAACTTGGAGCGTTACAAACTCATGACGAATACTTATACACAAAGCCATTCAACATTGTGATCCTCATAACCCCCTCTCCGTTCAAGAAAGCCTGCCAAAGTCTGAACGCTTGAGGCCTATCCCACGTCTCGGAGGTCCTGGTGTTATACTGCATCAAACTCCGCATAAGAAATTTTTTTGTTCTTCTGTATCTATCCACTAGTACTACGGATCGAATATTCACTGGCTCCTCTGGCTTTTTTAAAATTATTTTTTTACTGTGACGGACTGGAATTCAAGTCAGTCGGGCGCTAAAACAATGGTATGTAAAGATCACCTGTTATAATTACAAAAATGGGGGAGAGGTGTCAACCCATTGTCGAGCCTCAACGATCAACTTTCAAAGCTCTGCAGGCCTTATGTTCCGAGTCCATCACCTACTACTCGTCTAGAGTCTGGGCTACTACAGATTACCTACAGGTTTATGCGGGGTCACCAGTGACCAGATAGACCTTAAGCTTGGGGTTTGTACGTACGCGTCACTGTTCGCGTCGCGACTCGTGGGTTGTCAAAATTACATTTGTGGACTGAAGATTTGGATTTACATCATCTGGTTTTACTCTACTCTTTTCATTCTTTATTTGGTTTCATTACTGTACGGTACGCTATACGTATAACAGGATGTCAATATGTAAGTAAGTATCTAGACGCGTAAGTGTAAATATGTATCGCGTGCGAGGGCGTCTCTGTATGTCGCAGTGTGGTGTGGTGGGCTATATAACATGAATGTTCAATGGTTCAATGCGTGTGGAGGAGTTTGATGCGGTGAATGATAACATGGGATGCCAGTGGATGTGAATATGGATGTGTATGCGGATGCGGATGAGGGGTCGTAATTATGAAATGTGGAGGATCGCAAGGTGTGTGGGTGGGTGGATATATGTGTGTCATAGGGTCGTCCAAAGTCCAAAATAGTGGATAAGTGAAATGGATAAGTGAGGATGGTAGAGGCATCAATAAGAACAAGAACGAAAACCGTAGGTGTCAGCGTAAGAGGGTATCTCCGGAGATGAGGGCGGATTACGGGTGCGGCAACGAGGTGATGTGTGTTACGCGTTTGAATGATCAGGCGTTGGGTAGTCGGAATCGCAGGACGTTTCGAATCCCGAGCCCAACTTCGACGCTCAACGGAAGGGACGGAGTCTCGCTGGATATTCATCTACCTATCCCCATCAAACCCCTGCCCCGCCTCCCACCTACATCCATCAGCCTGCGCTACGTTCACTGCCAACCCGGCCCCCGAGGCGCGCGCGGTGGTGTAGATTATATATGAGGCTGTTAATGCTGTTGGGGAGAGGGATGGTTAGTGAGTGTTGGGAAAGGAATCGGACCAAAGGAAACGAGGGAAATGGGAGCGAATAAAAGGAAGGAAGAGGTGGGAAAGAGGGTGAAATATGCAGGATGGGTGGATAGAGAGGGAAGAAGGGAAGAGAAGGAACTTACAAGAGAACCCTGTACAAAACGCCAACGCGCTTGAAAAGCTCGCGGCAGCACACCATAGCGTTTGGGCGGCGCATTCATAGGGCATTTGTGTTGCGAGCATGATGCCTACGGCTATATATCACCAAAAAGGGATAGTTAGCGAATGATCTTCAAAGTGGAAGAAATCTCAAGAATGAACACAGGAAGAAAACATTACTCACCGATCCACCCCACACTCAACACCCCAAAGCTAACACAATGTGCGTACGATCTGCTCAGTGGGTTGCTTGATTGCGGACGGCGGTTGTATATGAGGAGGAGCCCGATCCAGAGCCATGTCGCGATGGAGAGTGCACCTGCGAGTTTACCGAATATGTCTGTGGAGAAGGGAGTGTTAGGTTCGGTATATGCGATGGTAGGAGGGGAAGTAAGACAGCAGGGTGAAGTAGGAGGCAGGGGTGGGGAGATAAAGTGGATGGGATGGCAAGAGTGCAAACTCACGAAGTAGAGGCGACCGTCCATTGACGAACCCTGCGAGTGTGCCGAATACGCTTTGGAGGATCGAGGTGAATAGGGCTACGACTGTAAGGAGTTGAGGTTAGCGTAGTTGAGAGGAATGGAGAGAGACGTACTGTAGAACGGTGTGCGTTTGCAAACCATGTTGAATGTTGGTAGTTTGTACAGTCTGAGGGGAGGACGGAGGGGAGCGCTGTGAGGGAGATGAAGGAACCTGAAAAGTCGAACCAAGTGCTAAAAAGTAAAATTGCAAAGTGACGCCACTCCGCTCCTCACTGCCAAGATCCGCCAAGTGATGGGACCGCCTTGTAATTCGATCTACAGGGTCCCTTACGACACGCATGTGGGTTCGCGACTTCTTCATCCGCGAAAGGAAGGTGGAGGTCCAGCAACGACTGGGCGGGTGCGCATTGGACAGAGGGAGCCGGAGCGTGGTCGTCTGTGCTAGAGGACGTTGAGGATGGCTTTGGGTGACCGAGTGCTTCATGTTTCACGACCCGTGCACAGATACTTACACCGTGGTCTGGTTCAAACAACTGATGCTGATTGCTCCTCCCGCCTCTCGACCGACAGCTGATACCTGCCTACCGCTATTTGATAGGACGATGACAGCAGATGACTTGAGAACGACACTCAAAACATGTCTACCAGTGCCTGATCCATCTCACCCGCCAACTGGTAGGGGGCTCACTAAGCTTCTGGCTGGTGCGTACCTCTGAAACTTCCTCAGGTCAGAATAAAGTTGAAGGCATCGACAAATAGTCGTACTTGAAACTGGTAGCATTAGGGTGTTTCACGATAGCCAACTTCCGGCCAACTTCGCTCAAAACTTTTGCTCCAACTTCTGAAAGTTGAACCAGAAGTTGGAGCGAAATCGTGCTCTGGAGCACGATTTCGCTCGAACTTTGATGCTAACTTGTTGGTCCAACTTCCACTTTAACTGTCCATCCTGGAACAACGGATCGCTTTCCTGGCCCAAAAATTCCAGACTTTGCAGAATATAACTCATTATATTATATTATCATTTTTTCAAGATTTACTGGAAGGAGTGGGCCCATAAAACTGAAAAGTACGATTTAGAAAGTAGCAACGGCAACTGCGACCGAGGTGTTTTCTCACGGGTTCCAACTTCCAGAAGTTGGAACAAAAGTTTTGAGCAAAGTTGGCCGGAAGTTGGCTATCGTGAAACACCCTATTGACCGAGGCCTGAACTCGTAACTTAAGCGCGGAATTCATGAACAACAAAAGCACACGAACTGATGCGAACGCGTGAGGTGTAGACTGAAATAGATCACAGGTCAAAATGGAGAAGGAAGGTGACGACATAGTGTACAATGTAGCAGTCCACGGGGATTCGCGTCAATAATCCGCGCTATTCATCCTGCACATGCACCTATAGCCAGCTGTATTGGGCCAGGTGAGTCCATTGCTCGATTGCTTGCGACTAAAGAGACCAACGTGTGGAGGGGCCAGAGGGCCAGATTTGGTGTAAGTGACGCCGACAGCCTGAGGTAGTTATTGCGAAGGAAGGTTCAAGACCATTGAACCGTGGGTATGAGGAGTAGAGCGGGAGAGGCTGGATAGACGGTCGAAGACGCCGGAGTTGGCGCGGTCGATTTTATGCGGCCTAAGTATTGGCTGAGCGGTGGGCTTGACACCAGCAGATGGACCACGATGGGTATAAGAAAGGATGGTCTTTGGGCGATAAGCACATTGTCTTCCCCTTCCAATAAGCAGCGGAGTAACTAATGATCGAATTTGAGTATACGAAGAACGAAAACGATGAGAGAGAACTCACCCATGAAGATCAGAACTGGTTCTAGCCTTGATAGGACAATGGCAAAATTGAAGATAAAGGTACTCGTCTTCAGGAGGCAACATGGTGCATGTTCACATTGCTTCCGATATGCGTTGAGTCGTACATCGATGAGGGGCCACCGCAGCTCTGAGCAATCTTAGCCCGAGTCTGACTCGGAAGAAAGATGGATGGTGCCGGCGGCATTGGGTCTTGCGAGTTTTTGGAAGTTGAACTTTGATGCCAACTTGTTGGTCCAACCTCCACTTGAACTGCCCATCCTGGAACAACTGATCGCTTTCCAGGCCCAAAAAATCTAGACTTTGCAGAATATAACCCATTATATTATATTATCATTTTTTAAAGATTTACTGGAAGGAGGGGACTCATACAACTGTCAAGTACGATTTAGAAAGCGGAAACGGCAGATGCGACCGAGGTGTCTTCTCACGGGTTCCAACTTCTGGAAGTTGGAAGAAAAGTTTAGAGCAAAGTCGGCCGGAAGTTGGCTATCGTGAAACACCCTTATGTCGCAACTTATCTGGCAGCTTGTGGCCTATGGCGAAGGGAGTTTGCGAGCGAAGGCATAGGGTGAGGTCTATGCATCAGCGGTGGCAGTGCTAAGCCTTCGTCTCGCGTTGAGTCCATGCAAGTGTAGCTAGGCTTTTCTTTTCTCATCCATCCTCTACTCTACCATCTGCTACTCGATGCAAGCCCTCTTGCTGCCGAAATTCGGACTTCATGCTGCCACGTCGAACGGAAACACTTACCTCACGCAACCTCCGGATTTCGAAGCTGACCAGCTTTGCACGGTATACG
>Ga0247742_10001738_pt1 | contig 14825 bp, 11 predicted proteins | sample UWRJL208509C2_FD_180944 | JGI IMG/M metagenome (GOLD analysis project Ga0247742, IMG submission 180944) | Plant litter microbial communities from Arlington Agricultural Research Station in Wisconsin, United States - UWRJ-L208-509C-2 | ecosystem: Environmental > Terrestrial > Plant litter >...
CCACGGCGCTGTGTGACGGGGGGTCTCAGGTGAACGAGCAATTTCGGCCGATGATGCGGGCCTGGTACGCACTCCAGCTCTTCTCGGGCGGAGCGGTGCCGAAGCCGCGGGACGAACCGCGCGTGCGCTCGGGGCAGCCCGACGCCGACCGGATCCTCCTCATCGGCAACGGCCCCTGTCAGGGAAACGGCGTGCTGACCCACCAACTCGCCCTGCCTGGCCAGCTGAGCCGGGCCCTGAAGCGTCGCACCGACCGGGCGGCCGACGTCGACTACATCGGCGCTGAGGCGATGAACATGGCAGCGGCGACCGCGTGGCTCGGTGATCACCCGCTCGAGGAGTACGACCTCGCCGTGATCATGATCGGCGGCAGTGACGCCGTGCGCCTGACCAGCGGACGGGCCTGGGAGACCGACCTGCGCGGCCTGATCACCCGGCTGCGCGGAGGCATGCGGGCCGGATCCGAGATCGCGGTGGCGAGCATCCCGAAACTCACGGCGCTGACCGCTCACAACGGCATGCTCGGCAAGCTGGCGGAGCAGCACGCGCGCCGACTCGACGCGATCACCGAGGCGGTGACCGGGGAACTGGATGTCGCGTTCTTCCCGCTCATCACGCCGACGGCAGACCCGACTCGCAGCGAGGGCTCCCCCGAGTTGTACCGCCTGTGGGCCGAGATCGTCGTCGACGGCGTCGTGCCAGCCCTTGAACTCGCGAGAGCCACCGCGGTTCCGGCGGACGCGAGTTCGCTCGAACGCGACTGGGCGTGGTCGGGCGGCGCCGAGGCCGTTCGACTGGCCAGCGAGGGCGGCTCTGTCGAGCTGCAGCGACTGGCGTCGGTGGCACAGGAGACCTTCGGGGTCGAGCTCGCCGTCGTCACCCTGCTCGACAACGACCGGGTCTGGTATGCCATGCACACCGAGGTGCTGCCGGCGTACATCCCGAGCGAACTGTCGTACTGCAAGTACACGGCGGTCAACGGTGGCCCGATGATCGTGCCGGACGCGCGGATCGACCCGCGCTTCAGCGAGAACCCGATCGTCGATGTGGCGATGATGCCGTTCTACGCGGGCTACCCGCTCGAGTCGTCGACGGGCGAGATCATCGGCAGCTTCTGCCTGCACGCCGCCGAACCGCGGCCCGAGACATCCATCCCGCTCGACGAACTGCGTGATCTCGCCCTGCAGGCGCAAACCGAGCTTTGGCGTTACGAGACGACGGTGGCATCGCCCATGCTGGGACGGTGACCAGTACCAGCACCACCCGAGCCGACGCCCTGCAGATTCTCCAGACCCTCACCGGCGTGCCCGGGGCGGAATTCCATGATGGCCAGTTCGAGGCGATCAGCGTGCTCGTGGATGACCGGGCCCGCGCCCTCGTCGTGCAGCGCACAGGGTGGGGCAAGTCGGCCGTCTACTTCGTGGCGACGCTGCTGCTCCGGCGTTCCGGGTCGGGCCCCACCATCCTGGTGTCACCCCTGCTCGCGCTCATGCGAGACCAGATCGCCGCGGCATCCCGAGCCGGCGTGCGGGCGGTCGCGATCAACTCGACGAACCCGCACGAGTGGGCGGAGATCGAGCGTTCGCTCGCGAACGACGAGGTCGACGTGCTGCTGGTCTCCCCCGAGCGGCTGAACAACCCGGCGTTCCGCGAGACGCAGCTGCCCGAGCTGGTGCGCCGGGCCGGGATGCTCGTGGTCGACGAAGCGCACTGCATCAGCGACTGGGGGCACGACTTCCGCCCGGATTACCGCCGGTTGCGCGACCTGATCGGCGCGCTGCCGGAGGGTGTGCCGGTGCTCGCCACCACCGCCACCGCGAATAGCCGGGTGGTCGCCGATGTGGAGGAGCAGTTGCACAGCGCGGTCACGATCCGCGGTCCGCTCGCGCGCAAGTCGCTGCGCCTCGGCGTGCTGCAGCTGCCCGATGCATCCGCTCGACTCGCCTGGCTGCTCACCAACCTGGCCGCCCTGCCGGGCAGCGGCATCATCTACGCGCTCACCGTGTCGGCGGCCGAGGACACGGCGCGCCTGCTCCGCGAGAGTGGCCACGACGTGCGGGCGTACACCGGCCAGACCGACCCGGCGGAGCGGGAAGACCTCGAGGGCAGGCTCAAACGCAACGAGGTGAAGGCGCTGGTGGCGACGAGCGCGCTGGGCATGGGGTTCGACAAGCCCGATCTCGGGTTCGTGCTGCACCTGGGAGCGCCGAGCTCGCCCGTCGCGTACTACCAGCAGGTGGGTCGTGCCGGGCGAGCGACCGAGAGTGCAGACGTGCTGCTGCTGCCGGGCCCGGAGGACGAGGCGATCTGGCAGTACTTCGCCACGGCGAGCATGCCGTCGCAGGCACGGGCGTCCGCCGTGATCGCCGAGCTCGACTCCGAACCCACGTCGACGCCGGCGCTGGAGGCGCGCGTCGACATCAGGCGCACTCCGCTGGAACTGCTGCTGAAGGTGCTGGATGTCGACGGGGCGGTGCGCAAGGTGCGCGGCGGGTGGGTCGCCACCGGCGAACCGTGGAGCTACGACGCCGAGCGCTACGGGCGCATCGCTGCGGCGCGGACTGCCGAGCAGGGCCACATGCTGGAGTACGAGGCGCTGCCGTCGGGCCCGGCGGGATGCCGCATGGCGTACCTACAGCACGCGCTCGACGACGACACTGCCGAGCCGTGCGGCCGATGCGACAACTGCGCCGGCCCCTGGTATCCCACCGAGGTGGCTCGGGATGCCGCGGCTGCCGCCGCATCGTCACTCGACCGGGTCGGCGTGCCGATCGAACCCCGCGCCCAGTGGCCAGTGGGGTCTCCCCTGGTCCGCGGAAACATCGCACCCGCCGAGCGCATGCTCGAGGGTCGCGCCCTCGCCCGACTCACCGACCTCGGCTGGGGAAACCAGCTGCGCGCCCTCTTCGCCCCGGGCGCTGCCGATGCTCCTGCGACGCCGGCCCTGCTCGCCGCGTGCGTTCGAGTTCTTGCCGACTGGCCCTGGGAGACCAGGCCGGCGGCCGTTGTCGCGCTGCCGTCGCGATCCCATCCGTTGCTCGTCGACTCGGTCGCGCGCGGGCTCGCGGGGGCCGGACGACTCCCCTACCTCGGAGCCCTGGAGCTCACATTGCCGCCGGCCGGCGGGCCCGGCGGCAACAGCGCGTTCCGGGTCGCCCAGGTGCTCGAGGCGTTCTCGATGCCCGCAGCGCTGGAACTGCCGGACGGCCCCATCCTGCTCGTCGATGACCTCGCCGACAGCCGGTGGACCCTCGTCGCCGCCGCTCGCGTGCTGCGGCGAGCCGGTGCGAGCGCGGTGCTGCCGTTTGCGGTGGGGGTGAGAGGCTGATCCTGTGGACGCAGCCATCAACTATCTGAACGCCGAGCTCGTCGAGCGACGACAGCACGGCTGGGAGCGCGCGAAGCACCTCGGCCTGACGGCGCTCGGGGCGATGTTCACCGGTGACCTGCCAGCCACCCATGATCTCGTGGTGTATCGACGCGACACGGGGGCGGAGGTCATCCGAACTCCCGCCGATCTTGGATCACCGGAGTATCTGCTCCAACAGGTGCTGGATGACCTCGAGCTGAAGACGGTCACCGACTTCCTCGAAGAGTGGCGCCTGCCTGACGAGTAGTCGGCTCAGGCGGCGGCAGGCTCGTCGACCGGCTCCGGGACGGGAGTCGCCGGCATCGTCAGCACGGCCACGGCCGTCGCGGCGGCGACGATCAGCACTCCGATGAAGACGGCGCTGGTGCCCGACTCGATCACCTGGGGCGACAGGGTGTCGACGTCGCCGGACCCGAATATCGAGTTCGCGATCGCGCCGAAGATCGCCACGCCCACGGCGCTGCCGATGGAGCGCGCGAACAGGTTGGTGCCGGTGACGACGCCGCGTTCGGCCCACTCGACGCTCGACTGGGCTGCAATGAGAGTGGGTACGGCGACGAGCCCCATGCCGGCTCCGATCACGAAGCAGCTGATCGCAACGGTGGCGACGGCGGGGGTGCCGGCGAACAGAGCGAGACCGAGGGCGCCCAGAAGAACGAGCGAGACCCCGATCAGGCTGGTGTTCTTGAATCCGATCCGCAGGTAGAACCGGCCGGAGAATGCGGCGGTGATGGGCCAGCCGATCGTGAGCGCCGCGAGGGCGAGACCCGCCACGAGCGGCAGCACACCGAGCGACCCCTCGAGGTAGGTCGGGACGTACGAGGTGAGCCCGATGAGCACGGTCCCGATGCCGAGCCCCACGAACGTGGTGGTCAGCAGCAGTCGGCGCGAGAACACCCACAGCGGCAGGATCGGTTCGGCCGCGCGCCGCTCCGCGAAGATGAACGCGACCAACAACACCGCGCCGATGACGAAGGCGCCGATCGACTGCGGCGAATCCCAGGCCCAGGCCTGGCCGCCCTGCAGCGTCGCGAGGATCAGCAGGGAGAGCGATGCGGTGAGGAGTACCGCGCCGAGATAGTCGACCTTGTGCTCACGCTTCTCGACATTCTCGTGGAACGAGCGGATGAGCATCCAGCCCGCAATGATGCACAGCGGGATGTTGATGAAGAAGACGCCACGCCAAATTCCGAGCTGCGAGAAGAGGCCGCCCAGGGTGGGACCGATGACCGAGGAGACACCCCACACGCTCGCCAGGTAACCCTGGGTGCGGGCCCGCTCGGCGACCGTGTAGATGTCGCCGACGATGGTGATCGACATCGGCTGGACGGCCCCGGCGCCGAGCCCCTGGATCGCCCGGAACGCGATCAGAGCGGGCATGCTCCAGGCGAGGCCGCAGAGAATCGAGCCCAGCAGGAAGAGGGCGATGCCGACGAGGATGATCGGCTTGCGGCCGAAGATGTCGCTCAGCTTGGCGTAGATCGGAGTTGTGACGGCCTGCGCGAGCAGGTAGATGGAGAACAACCAGGGGAAGAGGGCGAAGTCACCGAGGTCGGCGACGATCGTCGGGATGGCGGTGGCGAGCACGGTCGCGTCGATGGCCACGAGCCCCGTCGTCACCATGAGTGAGATGAGGATGGGGCCGCGCTCGGAGCGCAGGCCGACGTCAGAAGTCACCGTTGATGCAAGTGCCGGGTAAGACCAGCATTCCCGTGGGAGCATGGAAAAATGCTCGACCCCGCGTGGCCACCGGGCCAGCTCGTGCTGGCGCTCGCGATTGTCGCCACGCTGGCGGCCCTGGTGCTGCGCGCCGTGCGCAAGGACCGCCGCGAATACCAGCGGTTCAAGCGGCTCCGCACTACCCGCAGACGGCAGGTGATGTTCCGCAAATGGCTCGGCGAATCGTTCGTCACCTTCGGCGGGATGTCGGTGGTGCTGATCCTCCTCGGCGGCGCCCACATCACCCCTCTGCTGGCGCAGTTGCAAGCCTGGCCCGTGCTGCGTGACATCCGCTCCGCGCCCGAGTTGACCGCCGGGTTGCTCGTCGGGCTCACCGTCGGGATCGTGGTGCTGACGATCCTGGCTGTCCGGGCTGCCCGTGCCGAGGGTGAAGGGGTCACCTCGATCGGCGACATCCAGGCGATGCTCCCCCGCAACCGGCAGGAGCTCGGGCTGGGCGCTCTGCTCTCGATCAACGCCGGGGTCGTCGAGGAGCTGCTCTTCCGACTGGCACTGCCCGCGGTGATCTTCGGCGCCACCGGGAGCGCCCTTGCCGCGGTGGTGGGAAGCGTGCTGCTGTTCGGCGTGCTGCATATCTATCAGGGCATTTGGGGCATCGTCGGCACCACAGTCGTCGGAGCGCTCATGATGGCTGCGTACGTGATCAGCGGAACCATCGCGGTGCCGATCCTGCTGCACGTGCTGTTCGATTTGCGGTCGCTGGTGCTCATCCCCGTGGCTGTGCTCGGGGTGCACAAGGTCGATGGGAACCGGGCTGCGGTGCTGCCGCCGATGTAGATGAGCTGCGGTACGTCAGTCACTCGCGTCGGACGGCGGAGCGGCGGCAGGGAGGTCACGCGGATGCACGCCGCTCGCGATCACCGCTCGGCGGATCAGCTCTCCCCAGACCAAGCTGCTGAACTCACGGTCGGTCAGGTCCTGGTGCGCATCGAGTTCTCGTACGAGCGCGTCGTATGCGCGCCCGACAGCGCGCGCCTGCCGCTCGGTCGCGACCGCGGTGAAGCAGCCGTCATCAGTCAGTTCCATCCCCCGCAGCGCTGTGAGGATCATGTGGGCCGGGACGCCGCATACGTAGGAGAGGTTAGCCACGCTCGATCGTAGGGACGACGCGCGTCGCCCGGCCCAGCGTGCTAGTCGACCGGTGAGCGGCGGACGCGAGAGCGATCGGTGGAGGAGGAGGAAGAAACGGCGCTAGAACGGTGGTGGATCGGCCTCGCGGACATGCCCGGTGGGACTCGTCCACACCGCCCGCTCGGCCCCCGGCGGACGTTCCACCCGCCACTTGGTTTGGTGCTTCATCGTGTGATGTCGGCGGCATCGGTGCTGGAGGTTATCTGCCGTGGTTGCGCCCTCCGGCCAGGATCGGGTGTGATCGAGATCGCAGTGCTGTGCCCGCCGACCGCAGCCCGGGAAGTCACACGTCACGTCGCGCAGGCCCAGGAACCGCTTCAGCGCGGCCGAGGACCGGTACTGCTGGGAATCCATCCCGATGACCACACCCGAGATCGGGTGGGTCAGCAACCGGGTTACGCACGGCGCATCGGCCGCCAGCTCTCGGGCGACGTCGAGCGGAATGGGACCGACACCTTCGAGCATTGCAGGCTCGATCGACTCCCCGAGCAGAGACATCACCGGAATGGTCAGGGCGACCGTCGCTCCGGCCGCACCCGCCGTGTTCGCTCCGGTCAGCAGATCGGCCAGGAGGTCTGCCCGTAGTTGGGCCATCGTGCGCGTCTCGTCCGGCTCCCGGAAGAGGTCGAACGCCATCCGGTCGAGGTTCGCCATCACGAGCGCCAGCTTCTCCGCCGAGAGGTGTGCGTTCAGCCAGCCCATGCCGTCGCGGTCGTACTCGACCCACACACCGCGCTCGGCCTCGGCGGCGGCATGCCGCTGTTCGAGAGTGTCGGCGTGCAGCTTCTCGCGCAGGGCCCGCGCTTTCGCTCGGAAGCGCGCCGGCGTGAGCGTGCGGGCAGCATCCAGCAGCTCGGAATCGAACCGAGCCCAGGACGACTCCGGCAACTCGAGGACCACGGCGGAGGCCTCCCGCGCGTTCTGCGTGGAGATCTCACCCTCCCGGAACCACGCCCAGATCTGCGGCAGCCGCTCGCGCAACAGCCCGGCAACTGCACCGTACGACCGCACGGTTGTCTCGGCGAGGTTCAGGCGCACTGCCAGATCGGCCGCGGCGGCCCGCTGGGCGAACTCGATCGCGTCGCCCCGGAGCATCGCCGAGTCGATGAAGACCTCCGGATGCTCCGCGGCCTCCCGCAAGGTCGCCTCGATCGCTCGGAACACTTCGGCCGACGCCCACCACTGCGCGCGCTGCGCCAACTCGGCGTCGACCATGCCGAACTCGACGCGCGTGCCCGCATCTGCCCGATCGAGGAGTGCTTCCATACCTGAACTCAATCAGCAGCCACCGACATTGCGGGAACGGGGAAAGAGCTGTTCAGAGGCCGATTTATCCACAGGGCGGAGATGGGACCGGCGCTGTGGAGGAGAGGAGCATCAGGAGGGTGGGGACAGGGAGCTCGCGGACGGTGGACACGACGGGGGCGCTGTGGAGGAGAGGAACACCCGGAGGGTGGGGACAGGGAGCTCGCGGACGGTGGACACGACGGGGACGCTGTGGAGGAGAGGACCAGGAGGCCGGTGGCGGCGGGAGAGAAACAGTAGCCCAGAACACCCGTCACCTCGACCGGAAGTACACCCGCTCCGCCTGCGTCAGATGCTCGGTGGCGTAGGCCAGCATCACTCGGGGCATCTGGGCCGCGTGCGCGCGCAGGAAGCCCACCAGCAGGTCGCGATCGACGCGCTTCCCCACCTCGCGGAGCATCCATCCGACGGCCTTCTGGATGAGGTCGTGCTGTTCGCCGAGCATCCGTTCGGCCAGCAGCAACGTGGTCGAGGCGTCGCCGCGCTTGATGAAGGCGAAGGTGGAGAGCACGGCGATGCGCCGTTCCCAGACAATGCCGCTCCGACCCAGGCGCTCGAGCAGGTCGCGCGGCTTGTCATAGAGATACTCGCCGAGGATGTACTCGGCGGAGGCGTCGACGAGATCCCAGTTGTTGATGCGTCCGCGCCGCATTGCCGCGAGGTAGAAGTCTTTGATGCGCTCCTGCTCGGCGGCATCGGCGCGCTTGTACTGGGCGACCAGGATGACGAGCGCCGCGAACCGGTGCTCGTGGAACTCGCTGTCGAGCAGGTCGTTGAGATCACCCGGAGACAGGTCGGGAAACTCGCGCGCGATCGCGCGGGTCGCTGGAACGCGAACGCCGACGAACTTGTCGCCAGCACCGTACTCGCCCTTGCCCGTCTTGAAGAACCGGGCCAGATTTCTGGCGTCCTCGCGGCTGGCCACCGCCGCGAGCGCGGCAGCGACCGAGCGAGCGCCGTCCATCATGAGAAGGGCATCATGCAGAGACGCGTCATGCAGAGAGGCGTCACGCAGAGAGGCATCATGCCGGGGCCACGACCTCGGCTCCGAAGATCGACACCAGCAGGTCACCGGTCCAGGCCACCAGCTCAGCGTCGGTCGGTGACGGCGGCAGCGGCACGAGCACCGCCGCGGCGGCCGCGTGGTAGCGGGCACCCGGGTACATCCGCTGCAACCGCACCGCGATCGAGTCGGCAAGATCTGCGGGCGCGACGCGCAGCTTGTCACCCATCACGACGACCTCGCTCAGGCCCGACTTCTGCGCCATCCGACGCAGCCGGGAGACCGCGATCAGGTTGCTGACCTGCTCGGGCGGCTCGCCATAGCGGTCGGTGAGCTCCTCGAGCACCCGGTCGATGGCGTCATCGCTCGCAGCGGGGGCCGACGCGGTCGACAGCTTCTGATACGCCTCGAGGCGGAGACGTTCGCTCTCCACGTACTCCTCGGGAATGTGCGCGTCGACCGGCAGCTCCAGCCGCAGCTCCGTCTGCCCCTCGGCCACGTCGCCACGGAACGTCGAGACCGCCTCCCCGATCATCCGCAGGTAGAGATCGAACCCGACGCCCGCGATGTGCCCGGACTGCTCGCCGCCGAGCAGATTGCCCGCACCGCGGATCTCCAGGTCCTTCAACGCGATCTGCATGCCGGCGCCGAGCTCGTTGTTGGCGGCGATCGTCGACAGCCGCTCGTGCGCGGTCTCGCTGAGCGGCTTCAGCTCGTCATAGAGGAAGTACGCGTACGCCCGCTCGCGGCCACGACCCACGCGACCGCGCAGTTGGTGCAGTTGCGACAGGCCGTACTTGTCGGCGCGGTCGATGATCAGCGTGTTGGCGTTGGCGATGTCGAGACCGGTCTCGATGATGGTGGTCGACACCAGCACATCGAACTTCCGCTCCCAGAAATCGACCATCACCTGCTCGAGCACCGACTCCGGCAGCTGCCCGTGGGCGACGGCGATCCGCGCCTCGGGCACCAGTTCGGCCAGTTGCGCCGCGACCCGGTTGATCGACGACACCCGGTTGTGAACGTAGAAGACCTGCCCTTCGCGCAGCAGTTCGCGCCGGATCGCCGCGGTCACCTGCCGGTCGGAGTACGGCCCCACGAACGACAGGATCGGGTGCCGATCCTCCGGGGGCGTGGCCAGCGTGGACATCTCGCGGATGCCCGTCACCGCCATCTCGAGGGTGCGCGGGATCGGGGTTGCCGTCATCGCAAGGATGTCGACGTTGGTCTTCAGTTTCTTCAGCGCATCCTTGTGCTCGACACCGAAGCGCTGCTCCTCGTCGATGATGACCAGACCGAGGTCTTTGAACTCGATGCCCTGGCTGAGCAGCCGGTGCGTTCCGATCACGACGTCGACGGTGCCGTCGGCGAGACCCGCGATCGTCTCCTTCGATTCCTTGTCGGTCTGGAATCGGGATAACGCGCGCAGATGCACCGGGAAGCCCGCGAACCGCTCGGCGAACGTCTCCATGTGCTGGCGCACGAGCAGCGTCGTGGGCACGATCATCGCGACCTGCTTGCCGTCCTGCACCGCTTTGAACGCTGCACGCACGGCGACCTCCGTCTTGCCGTAGCCGACGTCACCACTGAGCAGCCGGTCCATCGGGATCGGCCGCTCCATGTCGGCCTTCACCTCGTCGATGGTCGTCAGCTGGTCGGGCGTCTCGGCGAACGCGAACGCGGCCTCGAGCTCGTGCTGCCACGGGGTGTCTTCGCTGAATGCGAAGCCCCGGCTCGCCATGCGCGCCGAGTACAGCTTCACCAGTTCGACGGCGATGTCGCGCACCGCCTTGCGCGCCTTGCCCTTGGCGGCGGCCCAGTCGCTGCCGCCCATCTTGCTGAGGGTGGGCGCCTCGCCACCGACATAGCGGCTGAGCAGGTCGAGCTGGTCGGTCGGCACGTAGAGCTTGTCGCCCGGGTACCCGCGCTTGTTCGGCGCGTACTCGATCACCAGGAACTCGCGCTGCGTCTTGATCGCATTGCGCCCGCCCGTCGAGACCTCACGGGTGACGAGTTCGACGAACTTGCCGATGCCGTGGGTGTTGTGCACGACGAAGTCGCCGGCCTTCAGCTGCAGCGGGTCGACGACGTTCTTGCGGCGACTGGCGAGCTTCTTGACCTGTCGCGTGTCGTAGCCCGCCGTGCGGCCGTAGAACTCACCCTCGCTGAGCAGCGCGAGCTTGATGTCGGGCAGCTCGAACCCGCGATCGACCGACGCCTGCACGAGGTAAGCCACGCCCGGCTCGGGCTCGGTCGGGAATTCGTCGACGATGCGACCGGATGATTCCTGCTCGCCGAGCACTCCGGCGGCCCGCTCCACGAGCCCCGCGCCCTCAGCGACCACGGCGACGCTCCAGCCATCGGCGAGCAGCTGCGCCACATGCGCCACGGCTCCGTCGGCCTGCCCTGCGAAGCTCGGCACCGCCCTCGCCTCGACGCGCACGTACTCGGTGTCGGCCTCGGCGTCGTCGTTGACCGCCCCCGAGTCGAAGGTCGACATCGTCCACCACGGCCGAGTGCCCGCCGAGTCGCGCAGCGCGGTCAGAGTGACGAAGTCGCCGGCATCCAGGTCGATCGGCGCCTCCGCTCCCGCGGTCGCTGCGTTCCACGCAGCGCTCAGGAACTCCCGGTTCGTCTCCGCAAGCGAGACAGCGCGGGTCGCGACCTTCTCCGGCGAGAGCACGGCGATCGCGGCATCTTGCGGCAGGTAGTGGGTCAGCGGCACGAGCTTGTCGACGAGAGCCGGCGCGAGGGACTCCATACCGTCGACCGGGATGCCCTCGCCGATCTTGGCCAGCATCGTCGACAGGCTCGGGAACTCGTGCTGCATCTCGCGGGCGCGCTGACGCACACTGTCGCTGAGCAGCAGCTCACGGCTGGGCGGAAGCTCGGCGTCGGTGATATCGGTGGGCAGCGAGCGCTGGTCTGCGACTGAGAATTCGCGAAGCTGCTCAAGCTCGTCGCCGAAGAACTCCAGGCGCAGCGGATGCTCGTCGGTCGGGGCGAACACGTCGACGATGCCACCGCGCACCGCGAACTCGCCGCGCCGGGTCACCATGTCGACCCGGGAGTAGGCGAGGTCGACCAGCTGCCGCGACAGCTCGGCGAGGTCGTAGCCCCGTCCGCCGCGGGTGAGCGAGACGGGCGGGATGCTCGTCAGGTTGTCGGCGAGCGGCTGCAGCGCCGCTCGCACCGAGGCGACCAGCACGAACGGAGTCTTCCGGTCGCCCGCCTCCCACGCCGCCATGTCGCGCAGGGCGGAGATGCGCTTGCCGACCGTCTCGGCGCTGGGGCTGAGCCGCTCGTGCGGCAGGGTCTCCCACGCGGGGAACTCGACGATGGTCGCTTCCGGAAGGTAGCTGGCGAGGCTCCGGCGGAACGCCTCGGACTCCCGGCTGGTGGCCACCACGGCGAGCAGGGCGCGGGGCGCGCCAGGTCGGCCCAGCAGTCCGGCGATCAGGGGGGCACGGAGACCGTCGACGAGCGAGAAGTCGGTGCTGTGGGTGGCGTGCGAGAGTGCGTTCTCGAACGTGCGGGCGCGCGAAAGCCCCGCGACTAATCCTTCGAGTATCACCGGTCAAGTCTACGCGGCGGCGCCGACGCTACCTCCGACGTTCGCCGCAAGCGTGCGGTGCTAGCGACGGCGTAAGCGAGCGGGGCACTCCGCCTACGGTCGAGCGGTGTGGAACTTCAGCTGCGCGGCGGTGAGCCCCTCGGTGGCGATGAGCTCCGTCGCGTCAGCGGCGTCCTCGAGCAGGTTGGGCAGCACCGAGCGCTCCTCGCCCGTGAAGTCCTTGAGCACGAAGTCGGCGGCCGGCTGCCGACCCGGCGGTCGCCCGATGCCGATCCGCACCCGGGTGAAGTCGCCGGTGCCGAGAGCCGCGATGATGTCGCGGATGCCGTTATGCCCGCCGTGCCCGCCGCCGAACTTCAGTCGCACCGAGTCGAACGGGATGTCGAGTTCATCGTGCAGCACGATGAGCCGCTCGGGCGGGATCTTGTAGAACCGCAGCAGTGCGGCCACCGGAGCACCCGACACGTTCATGAACGAATTTGGCTTGGCCAGCACCAGCTTGGGACCGGAGCCGAAGCTCCGCCCCTCCGCCACCGCGGCATTCGCCTTGTGGTTCTTGAAGGTCAGCGATGCCCGGTCCGCGAGCTGCGCCAGAGCCATCTGCCCGACGTTATGACGATTGCCGGCGTAGCCGGGCCCGGGATTCCCGAGCCCGACTACAAGCCATTGGTCGTCCACGACAGGCCGGCGACGTCGGAAGAACGCGACTATTCGGCTTCCTCGACAGCAGCCTCGTCGGCGCTCTCGTCGGCAGCCTCTTCAGCCTCGGTCTCGTCACCCAGGTCCTGCTCCTCTTCGCCGGTGATGCCGACGATGAGGGTTTCGGGGTCGGAGACGAGAACGGCGCCGGTCGGCAGCGTGAGCGCACTCGCGTGGATCTGCGCACCCTCGCGCAGGCCCTCGATGCTGACCACGATGTTCTCGGGGATGTTCGTGGCCTCGACCTCGAGCGACACGGTGTTCGCGTCCTGGTTGACGGCGGTGCCGGGAGCCGACTCGCCCTCGAGGTGCACGGGGATGTCGACGATGACCTTCTCACCCTTGCGGACGACGATGAGGTCGATGTGCTCGATGATCTGGCGCACCGGGTCCTTCTGCACATCCTTGACCAGCGCGAGCTGGGTCTTGCCCTGGATGTCGAGCTCGAGCACCTGGTTCGACTTGCGCAGGATCAGCGCCGTCTCGTGACCCGGCAGCGTGACGTGCTGCGGCTCGGTGCCGTGACCGTAGATGACCGCGGGGATCTTGCCCTTGGCGCGGATCTTGCGAGCGACGCCCTTACCGAACGTGTCGCGGATCTCGGTGATGAGGTGGTTGCTGTCGTTGTTCTTGTCAGCCTTGTCAGCCATGGTGAAACTCTCCTGGTGGGTGATGTGAAATACACGGGGAGGCAATCAACAAAGAGGCACCCACCGCGTCGATAACGGAACCGAAAGTTCCCTCGCCGAAGTTCAGTCCCCGAGTTTACACGGATGCGCGGGCGATAGCGTCGACCGTCGCGTCGACGATCTGCGCGGGTGATCCGTCGACCTCCACGGTGACGGCGGATTCGTCGTCCGCGGGCGGCTGCAAAGCATCCAATTGGGAGTCCAACAGCGTCGCCGGCATGAAGTGGTTCTCGCGCTGGCCGAGCCGGGATGCCAGCAACGCGCGCTCCCCGTGCAGGTAGACGAAGGTCACCTCGGGCGCCTGCGCCCGGATGGCATCGCGGTACGACCGCTTGAGCGCCGAGCACGCGACGACGATGCCCGTTGCGGATGCCCCCGCCATCGCCTTCCCGACCTTCGCGAGCCAGGGCCACCGGTCGTCGTCGGTCAGCGCGTGACCCGCCGCCATCTTGTCGATGTTGGTGATGGGGTGCAGGTCGTCGGCATCAACGAAGGGCACCCCGAGACGATCGGCGAGCAGCTCACCGATCGTCGACTTGCCTGACCCGCTCACCCCCATGACGACCAGCAGAGGTGGGTGCATCCGTCAACCGTACTAGCCTTGACACGGCATTCGAGAAGAAGGAGCATCCCGTGGCAGAGGCGAACATCGGCGTTGTAGGGCTCGCGGTGATGGGCTCGAACCTCGCCCGGAACCTGGCGAGTCGTGAGGGCAACACGGTCGCGGTGTACAACCGCACCTGGGCTCGCACCGAGACGCTCATCGACGAGCATCCCGAAGCCGGGTTCATCGCCGCCAAGACCATCCAGGAGTTCGCCGACTCTCTCGCCAAGCCGCGCACCGCGCTGATCATGGTGCAGGCGGGCCGGGGCACCGACGCCGTCATCGACGAGCTGGTCGCCGTGTTCGAGCCGGGCGACATCATCGTCGACGGCGGAAACTCGCTGTTCACCGACACGATCCGCCGCGAGAAGGCCGTGCGCGAATCGGGCATCAACTTCGTGGGCGCCGGCATCTCCGGCGGCGAGGAGGGCGCGCTCACCGGCCCGTCGATCATGCCGGGCGGCTCCGACGAGTCGTGGGTGACCCTCGGCCCGATCCTCAAATCGATCGCCGCGATCGCCGAGGGCGAGCCGTGCGTCACGCACGTCGGCCACGACGGGGCCGGCCACTTCGTCAAGATGATCCACAACGGCATCGAGTACGCCGACATGCAGCTCATCGCCGAGGCGTACGACCTCATCCGTCGCGGTACCGGCAAGACGCCGGCCGAGATCGCCGATGTATTCGCCGAATGGAACAAGGGTGAGCTC
>Ga0247742_10001739_pt1 | contig 14807 bp, 18 predicted proteins | sample UWRJL208509C2_FD_180944 | JGI IMG/M metagenome (GOLD analysis project Ga0247742, IMG submission 180944) | Plant litter microbial communities from Arlington Agricultural Research Station in Wisconsin, United States - UWRJ-L208-509C-2 | ecosystem: Environmental > Terrestrial > Plant litter >...
TAGACTGGTCCACGTTCCCAGACATTCTGTATGTGCTTGGCAGTCGTCGGACAGGAAGGTGGGTGGGTGCAGACGGATGCATTCCCAGAGATTGACGAGCGAGTGGTGCGCTGAGATCAAGCACGCTCGTCTCGCAGATGATGTATCGGGTGGGATCGCAAGGTAGAAGCCATCCTGCGCAGAATGCCCTTCGAGCTCGATGAGTTCCTTGTAATAGGCCACTCCCTGGAGTTTTGTGATGCCTCGTCTTTCTGCGACTTCGAGGACTGGACGGCGATCGATATCGGACCATAGCATCCGAGCAACGAGGCGCTGTGTTGTGATGTCGAGTAATTGCTGGTGATTGCAGAGGAAGGCGACTTCGAGAACTCGAGCGCATATTTGAGGAGGTGCGTGGCGCAGAAAATTTGAGGGTCTTTGGGTCAACGATAGGATGCGATCAAGGGACCATTCTTCGTACGAGACGATGCAGTACTTGTTTGCCAGTAAGGCGATGTTGACCAACCGTTCTAGTGACGGTAGATCTTCCTCTGTGGTAGCGCAGAGTTGGGTGGGACTGATGCTCATCAGTAAGTCGAACAATGATAATTGTGCATCGCACTTACGTCGCATAGAGAGCCCACAGGAGATCGCGAAACTGCTCAGCAGTGTCGGATAAGGGGATGGCACGTTCATCGCCATCCCCTTCGTTACTGCCTTGAATGAAAGGCAGGCTAAACATGTCGCGGAAGGCGCATGGCTCTCGCATCAGGTAACATTTGTGGACCTGTAGAACGCGGTAAATTAGAGACCCACATTTGCAGGTTAAGACATACCTTAAATAACGTGTCCTCTAGCCTAAATACACACAGGCCACTTTCTCTCTCCTCCGTGTAGTAAATGGCGTCGTGGATCAAACCTCCCTGAGGCACATGCCGCAACTCGGTATCGATGAGATCGAAGACACCCAAGTTGAACTTCGGCGGTGCTGGATGGCCTGAAGGGGTCGCAGTTGGCTGAGCTTTGATATTGCTCAGAATACGTTTCGATCCTTTCGAGACCAGCCCGGAGAGGAATCGAAGCTTCAGCGCGGGGTTAAAAACGTAGAGATTCACCATCGAGGTCGAATCGGCGGGGACGACTGACGATCTGGACGCTTCAAGCAGACGGTCGTCGTAGTTTCAGGCCCCAAGGGGGTGAAGAGAGGTAGTGAAAGAGAATTGGAGATCTGAAAGGCTTCATTCAATACTTGAGTAATGTAGGAGCACAAAGGAAACATGAAGCACACACGTGTGTTCCGACGTTGATGTTACACCTACGTGCTTGAGTGGCGTGTATCGACCTTTCATCGACATGGCCAGAAGTTAGATATCAAGCGTACGTCTAGGTGTCGGTGAGAGGCTCTGATAGCTGAACGGTAGCATTGATAACGCATTGAAGGAGGCTTGGTCGCCGTTGGAATGATACAAGAGTTGTCGACGTTGTAGACAAGTGTGGCAGTTGTGTGGCAGTGTGATTTGTGTGAATCTGCCAAGGAGGGGGGCGTAAGCCAGATGTCCGATCCGGCCCGGTCTCCGGTTGGTGGTGAATCGGACATATTTAGGGTTAGGCCCCCCTCCTATCTGCCATCACTCCCTGGCAAGCCCAAGCCAGGAATACCTTCGCCACGACGTATCGACGCCGTGCCATGATATACTCGAGTACACGCTCAAGTGCACTGATAACTGCAGCTATCCAATGCTCAAAGTCACGCCTATACGCCGTCCTCCTCGATCCCAGTTTATACGGCATCAAATGCCGGAACCAGGACCCTCAGCAACATCTCTTACCTTCTGCCTCCAATTCGGCCTGTCCAACAGCTGCTCACTCGGAATATCCGTTTGGTTCGTGTCCCCTATCCACCATGTACATAGTACAAGGCGACGAGACTTCAGAGAATGAGTTCAGAGCTACTGTATCATCCGGAAGGGAACAGCTGCACACTGGAGCCTGAGGAAACACGATTTAGCTCAGTAACAATCCTCTTGTCCAGGCTTCAACAAGTGCAGGCTCAACTAACTGAAGCTTCTATTCTATTTTTTGCTCGACCCCCTAGTTGACTCGCCCAATCTTTCAGCAGGCTGTGATGTGGAAACTCCCCTATAGCTGGTATGTCCCCGTCCTTTTGAGCCTTTATCCCTCGACGCTACATATTCATCTTATCATTCGTGCGGGTGCCTTGCCTTCGTGAAGTTTTGCTCCTCCGTCTTTGGATTATCTTTGAGTTTGACGCTTTTTGAAAACTTTCCTATGTCTCGGCCGCCTCCCTTGTTGCCTTTACGATCAAATACTTTGATATCCGCGAACTTTGGAGGTTTATCCCTCAAGGCCTTCATGTTATGTGGTGTCAATCCCTAGTGCCCCGTCGTTGAGGTTAGTGGTATTTTTTCTCCCGTTTGCCGAACTTGAAGCTAAATCATCATTCGCAGTCACCAACCTGTTTTCAGGACGTTCCTTCGCTGAGACTCATCTTCAGGATAACTCAGCCCTTCTTTGACTGTATGGTGCGCGTCCAGAATACACTGCTCAGGTGAATAACCATCGCTCTTGTTTTTGTTGTTCGGCTTCTGAATAAAGAATGTGTAAATTCATAGGGAGCTTCTGACTTGCCCAGAAGGTATTCAAAGCTGTCTGGAAGACCAAGAGGCTTTTAAGGGTCCTACTACTGAGTTCCAGCTACCGTCGCTAGTAACACCAAGTCTCGATGAGTTCCGTGCCTCCTTAACGTATGTTTTGATTGCTCTGCCCCTTAGCGAACGACAACTGAGGCCACATTGTTAACTACAGAGCTGACGAACTATCACGGCCAAATAACAGATTAGACGCCTGTTCCATATCACGGCCATGACTGCGAAATATAACACAGACCGGGTCACTATCGTCATCAAAACTCTGCACAGAACACATCTCTCATGGACTCGGTTTCTTCTGCGCTCGCCTCAACGTTGCAATCAAGTATGACACTGCGTTGTGGCACATTGTCAGCAAATGGTGCGAACGACTGGTACACAAAGATATGCACGATCGGCGGACCTTCACGGATACTAGGGAAACACAACTTCGCACAAATTCCAAATTCAACAATGGGCAGATACTGATCGCCCGTTAGGTTGTGGGATCGGATCATACTCAAACCCGTTGAGCCTCATCAGGGCGTGGGGACGACCTACAATCGAGTATAGGGTATAAGCCCTGACTGCAGACGTGGCCTGGAATACATTCTAAAGCTGAGGGAAAGAATAAAAGCCAGGTTGGCTGAGTACTTTGCTAGTTTTCCCTAGGAGAAATGACCTTCGCTTCTCTAGAAGGATCAGACAAATCGTTTTACTAAATATATAACTAGCTCGAACCCATGTTGGCTGCCATTTATAACGGCGTTGATTTCAAACCTTTGCTCATCCACTGGCATTCTTCTGTTTTACCATGGCGTACAGCGCTTTCTTATCTCCGCTGCTATCGACGAGTGCTCTGAAATGACCGTCCTTTTTCTGAAGCAGCGCCTGAGGTGAATCGTATTCAGCCTAAGGACAGTAATGAGCTTGTGCGACTAGCAGTGTTCAATGGACTTACCACATGTCCACTATCCAAGACCATCTAAAACAAGTAATGTCAGTAAAGTTCATCCCAAGAATTGGATCCACGAAGGATGTCTTACGATCTTATCAGCGTCCATGATGGTTTGCAAGCGATGTGCCACAGTGAGGATTGTCACATCCGATGGCAGTTCGTTCCGTAGGGTACTTTGAATGATGGTATCCGTTTTATGATCAATGGCAGAAGTGGCTAGCGATGAGATCATGTGGATCAATAAACAGCTTCAGAGTCCGCAGTGCTCCTTTCTGGCCTACCTTCATCCAGAATCAACAACTTGCTATTTCGCACCATAGCTCTCGCCAATGCAATTATTTGACGTTGGCCGACCGACAGGTTATTACCGCCACTTGCGATTTTGCTGTCCAAGGTAAGACGCGCTTCATCTTCGTTTTGGAGAGTGAACAAGCCGGCTGCACGCAGTGCATTGTTGAGACTTGCGTCATCATTCTGTTCAAAAGGATCCAAGTTGCGGCGTAATGTTCCACTGAGGAGCTCGGGCTAAAAACGTTGATGAACGTCTTATAGAAGGAAATCAGATAAAAACATACCACTTGCGGAATGATGGTAATACTTGATCTTAGATCGTCAAGGTTGATCTTCTTTGTGTCAACGCCATCGTAGAAGACCGTTCCTTCAGTCAAAATGCAACGTAATAGTGACAAGGTCAAAGAGCTCTGAATGAACTATGTAAGAACTCAGAAGTATATATCATGCCTCAGTTACGAACCTTTCCACCACCAGTCCTGCCAACTGAAGAGACGGTCAGCGCTGAAATGCGCGTGGGCTGAAATTCATTCCTTACCAATTCCAATACGTTCGCCAGATTTTACATGGAAAGATAGGTCGTGAAGAACCATAGGTCCAGTCTGGAAACACGAAATAAGATCCGTCGGTCGGAATATGGATTGTTGAAATAAGCTCACCGAGGAGTAGCGAGCCGACAGATTCTCAACACGCAGATCACCGCTCTTGGGCCATGCAACGGGGGGTGTGCCTGCCTGAGTTGCTTTGGGTTCATGATCAATATCAAGATACGCTTGCACACGCTCCAAGCTTGGAATGTTAGGCTAAATTTGGCCGATGGACAACTACCAAACTCACCTGTTGGCTTGAACTTCGAATTCGTTATAGCAGCGCACAAGCCACAAGATAAGGGAGCAGGATTCCACTGACATGTTCAAGGAGAAACCAATATCGGCTGCACCGAGCTTACTCTTGACGAGAAGGTATGACGCAAGAGAGGCTGTAAACATGGCACCAAGTAAGTCAACTCTAATGGCAATCCAACGATTGAGATTGTAGGATGTTCTTGAAATTTTATTGAAGTGATCGATGCGTTTGAGGGATTCAGTTTTGAAAGGCTCCTGGGCACTGTACGCACGGATCGAGACTACAAAGAATTCATATGAGTTGGCCACATAATGGGCGACAACAAAGCAGACATACTGAGGCCCACTGTCGCAGCACCAAAATGAGCTAAAACGGGAGCTCGAGCGTTGCTTAGAAGGAATTAGCAAATATTCAGTGAAGGCGGTGGCGAATGAAGCTACCTCATCTCTCGCTTGACTGACATTTGAGCTTTAAGGTAGGTGTTACCTAGCCCAACACCCAAGACCAAGATCAGAATACCAGGGAACAAAAATATGGGGGTAAACAGCACAGGTCCAGCAAGTTTGATTAGCACCGACAATGCTACCTCGATAAATGCGGAGAAAACCCCAGGGAGCTGTCCGTCAATAGTACCGATATCTTGTGTGCATCGAGAAATAATGCGCGATGCTGGGGTTTCATCAAGCCAGCTGCGTTTTTTATGAGAGTAGCACCCTTTTAATCAAAAAATACTCACCGAAAGGTTGAGCCCAGCACTGAGTTGACCAACTTTCCATTTATGTATCTTGAAGCTCTTTGAGTAGCAAGGTTGTAGATCGCGGCGGCAACTGTGTACGCCGCAACACCGAACAAGAGAATGGAGGTATACATTCCGAGATAGCTGTAAGAAGTTCCAATATCTTCCCTCGTGGCAGGAGAATAAATGAGGACTCACTACGGTGCGTCCACGTCGCTCGTGTGATGTGTTTCATACTGACTCCCCCAAAGTCCAAGGAACCAAACAGAAAATGAGTTTGAGGCCTGCATTATCACTAAACCGCCCATCCACGACGTGAGAACGAGGATAGGCAAATCTCCGCCCAGCCCCGTAATGAAGAGCTTGATTGCCTTCCAACTGATGTGCCCTTCTGCGATCTCTTCCGCCAGAATCAGTTTGCCGTCTGGCTGTTTATCGTCTTTCTTTACTGTATCGATGACCTCTTTCTCAATTGCTGCCTTTTTCTCTCCCTTTTCAATTTCGTGGGCGAGAGTCTTGTCGTGTGCGAGGGCTTCTGAGATATCCGCAACTTCATGGGCAAAACCATCAAGACCAATTGCAACAACATGATCAGCAATAGGACTTGTCATGGCAACGTTATGGGTCTATTCCAGGAACAGTCAAAGATATACCAGTCAAATCATGGAGCACTCACAACAAGAATGACGGTTCTGCCACGAAGCAGATCACCTTGAAGACACTCGTCTACAATCCATTTCGACCTATTGCAGGTAATCAGTAGACTATGGAACATACACGGCGCATGCTCACGTGTGCACGTCTAATGCAGCGAGAATGTCGTCGAGCAGAACGATCCCTGCAGATGAGTAAACAGCGCGAGCCAATGTGACTCTCGCCTACAGGTTGCGTCAACGAGGTGAGTCGACATGGAGGTTTGATCTGTTCTACCTTCTGACCACCGCTATGTTACGAGGATCAGAATACCAAACTCTTTGAGTTACAGGATCTGACAAACCTCAGTGTTAATCCCTTTTCCCCTACTTCGGTTTTATCCCCGGCTTCGAACAACTCAAGATCGCGTGCCAAGGCACATTGGTAAATGACTAGGGAGTTGTTGATCAATCTCAGAATTCGAAATAAGGCACATAAAATGTGGCAAACCCTTCTGATACCGATCTCCGTCATAAGGAGCCCCGAATAGAATATTTTGCTTGATTGTGTCGTTCTGTACCCAGGACTCCTGGGCCGCATAGGCAACGCCGCCGCCACGAGGAAGGTTAAACCAGGAGTCAACGGTTGAGGGCATGAAGTGCATTTCTCCGAGCAGAGCCATCAGGATGGATGTTTTACCAGACCCACTGAGTATGATATAAGACAAATATACAATGATTCGGGAAAGAAGCTTACGTTGGTCCGACAACAAGATTTAAACCACCCTTCTTGAACGAGATTTGCCCTTTTACCTGCAACCTGAAGGACCTTCCAGACGGTGTTTGAGTGCCTCTCCCTGCCTCCTTTGACCAGGCAAATGCCGCATTGTTAAACCCAATTATATCGGCGTGTTCAGCGGTTATGACAGGGTCAATCTCTGTGCATGTCTCTTCCGAAAAGTTGTCCAAGAGTTCGGTATCACTCAAGAATTTTCCGAATCTATCAAGAGCAACCTTGCCTAAGGGGTCAAGCTAAGCATAATGCTAAGAACGAAACCATCATGGCCTACTCTTCACCATGTCGAACACCCACAAAGTTCGGTGGAGAAGTCTACGCACAAGTTCGAATACCGACATACTCGAGAAAACCTTGGATGCTAAAGGACCACAACGTCAGCTGCAGTCTACATTGAAACTCAAAGGAACAGGACCATTGAGGGGCTTCTTCATGACCAAGGTGTAGGTTGCATACGTGACAATCATGGTGACTGTTGGGATGAGAAAGCTAGGAAACGAGTCAGTTAGGCAATGACATACTGAAAGAACATCACGACACGCCTGATAACGATGTTGACCAAATTAATAGTCTGGTTGAAGAAAGTAAGACTTAGCCATTGAAGATTTGAGATAGACAAACCTTATCTTTCATGAGCCACGAAAGCTCCTCCTCACGCTTCTCTTTCAGGTTTTTGCTCATCATGTGCTCCCAGCCAAAGAGTTTGACCATCCGAAGAACACCAACAGCTGATATAAAGATTAGACAACTAATCCCATATACAGCTCTGGTACTTACTCTCAGTGACTGCTTCAACCCGGGCATCCGTCTTTGTATGAGAGCAAATATTAGCAACATTATGCTGACGCAGAGGCGACTTCATACCTTCTCCATCTTCGCAGCTTGAATTTTCTGCATCTTAGCTGCAAGGTATCCTGGGGCAGGCAATAGAAGCACAATACTTGCGAGTCCCACCATGGCGCTGACAACAGCAACTATAAGACTTGTGGACTTTCAAGGCGTAAATGGAACAGACCTCCATCCTAGTACAATGTAGAGGAAGGTGATCGATATTCCGAGTTCAACGGGTATTTGGAGCACTGTGGGGGTAATTTAAGACTTGATCAGATTTTGAGGAACCTTGGTGATTGATACTTACCCACCATCAGGAAATCCTTTGCGCTAGTGGCGTTGTCAAGATCCACAGTCACAAGAGTATTGATCTTCCCAACGAGGTTGTCCTTCTTCTTGGGTTCCGGGGCTGGAAGTTCAGGCCCTGCCTTTGCTTTACCCTTTGAAGCCGCTGTAGATTCCGTCCTCACTGTCTGGACATCGGCTTCTTCATCAGCGCCTTCGGCGATTGAGCGCGTCTCTGGAGTCTCTCTAGGGGTCGCGGCAGCACTGGCGGCAGGGAGGTCACTGGAGCCTTCTGCCTTGAAGCGGATACGTAGACTATGTTCAAAGACCAATTGAGTAAGGATGCCCTGGATGTGGGCAAGGGTCCTGGTGACGAGGTAGGCATACCACTGGAAGCTGGCAGAGGCGAAGAGCGGTCCGAAGAATAGGCATAATACCCAGAACCATGGCCGGATGTACGTCTCGCCTTCATCAGACTTCTCCAAAAATCTGTTGATCATATATTAGGCAAAGTGATGTTGTGGGACAGAAGATGACATACGCAAGGATTCTGTTGACCGCGACTGGAGAAGCAAAGCTACCTAAAACATAACCAAGAAGCCCTAGTGCCATTCCCGCATGCTCCCAGACTGTTGTAGGTCAGAGTCAGACATATACCATTTTTAAATACGAATTTGACGAACAGAAGACACGCATGAGACCCCAGAACATGTGTCTACCTTTCTTTGCGCCATGGAACGGATCGAGGTGCTGTGGGTTGATTAGATGGGTCCCAGGCCGAGCTAGCTCATAATAAAACTCACAGGAAATGCGCGCTCGGTTAAAATTTTCGAATAATCGTAGTCACAAAGGGCCGGTAGTTGGGTATGGGACAAATGAGGAACTCTGGCAGCCTCCAGGACAATCGGATCCAAGAACGTGTACAGCATCAAGGAGAAAATCGAAGCAGTTTGCTCGGGATTTGGAACAGACATCGGATTCTACGGATTCATTCAGCGGATGGAAGGACAACGAGATGTTCAAAACAAACCTTGGGATCGATTGGGGTATATTGACGTGGAATGAAGAGAGGAATGATCACGGCAGTGAAGGTTAATAACCCTATCTTTGCCCACAATAGCGGTCCGTCCGCAAGGTCCGCAGGTCGTAAGTTGAATGTGGCCAAAGGCCAGATATCACGATAAACATATATGGTGAACGCCACGAATAAGACCAAGTTCGTATGACGGGTCGCCTTCCGTAACCAAATGCCAGGAATCAGGGAAACGGCTGCGAGAAAAGATGTATACCACTACAGTGGATGGGTAAAGTTTTGATACCTCTCGACTGAGGACTCACATATGTTATTGCTAGCCCAACATTCGGAAGATGTCGTCCATCCAAGGCAGAATCCCAATCTATTTGCTGACGTTCCGAGTCGCCGAAGATGCTGACGAGTGACAAAGCAAATAAGGCAAGATTCCCCAAAAGACGCGCGATTTTGAACGCTGTGATGACGACTCCTCCATGGGCAACAGTGTAAGTCTTGAGTTTGTTTGTGAGGCCGTCTTCAGACGCGTTAACTGGCGATAGGACCGCTGCTTTCGCAGTTCCATCGTCTGCTTGAGAGTGCCGAGGCCTGCGCCAGGCGCCGATGGCTAACTGCAATAGTAGGGTGCCACCGGAGACCAGAGTCGCAAGGAGAGGAATCAACAGTGAGCTATACCATCCACCCCAAAGTCAATACCCCATCTAAACGATTCAAGTTCGTACTTACACATTTTTAACCCTAAATACGTCAAGGTTCAACGACCCATCCAGAGAATTGGATGATCCTGCCTGGTAGATGAAAGCTGGACCCACCGACATGGTGGACGGGCAATCCTGTTAGATCTCGTTGGACGTTAGATGGATAGAAAGAGAAAGCCTCGTGGTAGTCGAAAGGAAAGCAACGACGAAAACCGAATAAGTACGCTCATACTGCAAATGTCCAGCAAATCAGGATGACGCGGAGCCCTGTGTTAAAAATAAGCAGATCCTAGTCCGTAGAACCCGAAACACATCAACGATCCACATGGAGCCTGCTCGAGACAATAGCCAGCAGGCCTAAGTTGGATAGAATCATGTCAAAGAGGTGGACGGTAACACCAAAAACCGACGGAAGACATCGTGGTCGGGTTTTGGGAAGCCCCCTATTTTCTAAACTTCTCGACACAGTACAAGCTTGCACCATTCACAAACTGCGGTGAGGGAAGCATAGGAAAGAACAGAAGCCAAGATGGCAAAGGTGTGGGGGCAGATGTTCAAGAATTCGTCGATCTGGAGGAAAGTGCAAGGGAAGTGACGGAAATACTGACTCATAATATGAGCCCCAACTGCATTTGGTAACTAGTAGCACTCACGTTAGAATACAACTGGAAGTCGTGATGATCAGAGCCCATGCTCTCAATTTCTGGACATGAACGACAATGGGTAGGCGCATTTTCCAAATCTGAATCACCCGCGCAGGGGATCAAGTGGTAGACACTGAATCACAAGAAATCGAGGCCGAGCAAGTGTGTTGAATGGTAGAATACTGCCAAAGTGTACCTCGAAAGCGTCTGATGAGTGAATCAATGTACAGCGCAGCCGCGTCACGGTTCTATTATGGGAAATTTTTTAAATAAGAAACTTGCCAGCAGTCAGCGAGGCGAGCAGCAACTAAGGAGTTCTGTGGAGGGGGGTGTGAACATCGAGGAAGACGAGAAGTCGTCATTTTCATACTAAATTCGATGTCCGAACCCTCATGCGGACAGAATCGCAGAAAAATCATTCCTTCACGTGATGAAACTCATTGTCCCTCTCGCGCATATGAGTCCTGGGGGTGGGCATTTACGGTTCGAGTGATGGCGACATTAGTAAGCACACAGCCACCCAAAACCGCGCCCATTCGTCGTTTGAGATGCTGCTGCTGTGTACTAAGCTCAGAAGGGCCCGTAGAAGGTGGAATATACCAGATAAATGTATTAGAACTGTGTAGTTGAAAAGGCGAGATAATTTAAGCATAATTGTGGTTAAAAAAATGGTGACAATGTATTTTAATAGTAGTAAGACTGTAAATTATCCTCAGAGGACATTTGTCGATTCTCTTTTTCCAAGCCATGAAAATTAGGAGAAACCTCGCCAGCTCTATTTTGTGCCTCTCCGAGCTGGGTGTTCTGAAGTGCAGTGCACCGCTTTGACATCTGAGCTCGTGACATTTGTGTGGAATCTCTGATGCATTCCTTGGGTGTTAGGGTCAGTAGATGGCCTTTCTGCCGCAAATTCATGTGAAGAACAATTTAATATAGCTATCCGAAATGTGCCCGACTTTTCCGGGAGGATTTGAGGATCTTTTTCGTAGGCCGCCCTCGACGCGATGGATTTGCGCGTCGCGTCACACATGTGACACCCGTGTTTCCGTGATAAATAGGTGTCGCAAGTAAGGTACAATTTAAAACGCAACCACTGCATGCCGAGCTCTGAAATTTGGCAAGCTCGTGTATTTTGTCAGCTTTGACAAAACGTCCAGTTTTGTTTTTGAAATTTCCGATGTTTAACAGGATATTTACAACGTATGTTACCCTTCCACTCTGAAATCATAAAAACAAAACTGGACGTTTTGAAGATCTGGCCAAGAAAGATAGATTTACCACAAAATATGCCCGCAACGGGTGAAGATGCGCCCATAAATGGTACCGGCATATTTTCTAAAGGCTTTGGCAGGGAGGCCTTAGATCAAATCATATACAAACAATGGCTCCGCTTGGTGTGAAATGCCCACTCCCAATATGACACCCTTCCAAATTCCAATTACCAGACGATTTTAGACAATCACCAAATTCTCATGATTTCATTCTGTATCTCCATGATCTATTGGACAAGCTGGACGCCGTGCATATACACGTGTAGAAGCACATGCACATCGCCCAGAGACAAGCCGCAAGAAAAACAGTGCTGAGGACATGATCCACTCCGCAGTGACAACCGCCCTTTGTTCAGTTGCAGTGCTCATTGTCCAATTCTCAGAGCCATACCCATCCTCATGTCACGCCATCCATCCTCGATCCCAATCTACACGGCGGCACATACCGGACTCGGTCCCAGACCTTGAGACATCAAGCTTTATCTCTCACTTTATGCCTCCAATCCATCCTGCCTGACATCTGTCACTCACAACATTCTCATCCAGAGTTCTAACGCGTACAATCACCAGGCGCTTCATTTGTTTCAGATTTTGTATCTACCATGGAATACGACGCACATACAAGGTGACGAACTATCAGAGAAAAAGTTACTAAGTACCACCCACGAGAGAACTGGTACTGGATATTTGATCCAGCTGATAATCCCTTGTTCAGGCTTCGCTCATACGCAGCTAGGCCAGGCCCACCGGAGTGAAGGCTGTTTCATTCCTAGATCTTTTCCTCGATTTATTTATCTCGGGTTGCTGTACCTGTCTCACCATGGGATACCTTCTCCATAGTTTTGAGGTATATTCCTCGGCGTTTATCTTATTACAATGTAGATACCTCTCTGCTGCCTCTGGGAATCGTCTGTCTATGTCCACCAATCTGGTGACCTGAATGGCCCTCCCAGCGCTCTGACATCCTCATCAAATTCGTGAGGTTACATCCGTCGACGTCTTCAGATTACATTCCTCAACACTTTTGAATTTCACGTTATGGACGTCTTTTTGAGGTTTTAGAAAACTCTCCCATTGCTGCGCTATTTCTCTTCTCACTTTGAGGTGTAATACTTTGACGTTCGCCGACCTGGTAGTGCGGGGATGCCTCTTTCTCTTCCTGGTATCCTCCCTACTGTTCAAAATTCTTTCCGTCCTTCATGCTTAGCATATGGTTATGTCTTCCATCGCTTGCCAAAATTTCCCGCTGTCTTGGCCCTCGGCCTTCATTCCGTCAGTGCTAATACCTAGTACACCACTACGCCACCTCCTTCGTATTCTCGCAGCTTTAAACCACAGCATTTTCCCGCCAAGTCGCGTGGACACTTTCCCACTACCAGTGTACCTCGCGTAGGTATCCTCACAATCTTTCAACCCTTCCAGTGGAGCCCACATTGTATCTGAGGCTAAAATAAATCTTAAATGAGTGTCGTCTGCACTTTAAGAATTAGCTCACTGTTTCTGGAATATTTTCTGCTTATTCTTACTGCTCGATTGGAGATAATGCTGTTGATCCGTGGGCACTGAAGGACAATAGAAAGTAAGCGCCCATGTATTCGCACGCTCATTGCCATGATGCAGCGTGCACTTTCGACTTCCTTTGCGGTTCCGTCCATGGAGGCATATCAATGCTCCAAATATGTTGAATTTAATCGCGCCGAAGATGTGATCTTTACACCTACCAGTTTCTCGAATCTAAATCATCGAGGTCTAAGACTTCTGTAGAAATATATCAGATTGAAGATGAAAGCAATGTACACAGTAGGAAAGCATAGGGCAGGTAGTCAAGAAATTTTCTCTACGCTGATACAAGTAAATATATTTCCCTCAAGGAGGCCACAAATATTTGAACGCTAATTAAATTTCAATAAACCTTCGAATGCGATAGAATTGGAAAGCGAGGAAGAGAACCACGAGAGCCACGAGAGTGCTGTTCAAGGCAAGATCTACCTTAGACGTATGTGTCGAGGTAGTATCTGCTCCTTGGTCAATCCACACCAACGAAAATAATGGGATAAGACAAAACCCAACAGACCTAGGTTATATAGTTAAGTAGTGGCTAGCACGCCTCCGAGAATGCAACGGCGAACGTACCATGCTAAAGAGGTAAGTGGTAATGCCAAGCATGTCCAAAATTCGATGGCAGACAGTGTGTTTGGATTTTTTGAGGCGAGCTCCCATTCCCTAGACTTGTCAATGCGGTCCAAGCTTTCCCCATTCGCAATGAAGACGCAACTTGCGGCGAGAGATGCTGAAGAAAGAATACAAGCCAAGATTGCAAATGTGCGGAGATAGATGTTGCTTAAGACTTTGTCGATCTGTAGGAAAGCGAGAGAAAGTCTGAGATCAGAATATGAGTACCAGCTGTGTTCGGTGACTAGCAACACTCACGTTGTAATAAGACTGGAAACCATAATGACCAGCGTCCAGAGTTTTTTCATTTTCTGGATAGTCTCGCTCCAATACGAATGAAGAGAGCTCGGCGTGTTTTCCAAGTCCAAATTATGCTCGTCGGAGATCAAGTGGTAGAGGCCGAACCAGACACGATGGAGGCCGAGCAAGCGTATTGGGTGGTAGAATACTGCTAATGCGTAGCTCAAAAACATCTGAATAATCTGTATCAATATCAGTTGAGGTGGCATTCTATCAAGAATTCGTAAAATAAGCAATCCTGTTATTTCTAGCGAGGTGGGTGGACGTACGCATAAGACCTCTGAGGCGAAATACACTTGGGGGCATCTAGCTAAGCACCTATTATATAGTACCTACTAGAGATTGCACCAGTTATAGAAGTTTTAAAGTCCGCCAGTGAGGCTGCCTTATCAGAGGATAAGATAAGATAAGTAACTCAGACTTCGTGATCCCCACACAAGTGCAAAGCGAAAAATCCCTACCCATTCCTATCCCCTCGCATACGTGTCCCTCCCAGGACGTGCTCACCGAGTCTCGTCGATTTCCTCTTCTCCGCCTCGCAAAATTTGCGCAGGGATTTTTCTGGTTCCCACCTCCCTTCAGTTGGTATAGCCACTTGACATCCGGCTCGGGCCGGTTCTTTGGTTTCCCAAGCGCTCACGGCTCGACTCCCAGCATCTGCTATAAGTACGGTTCCTCAATTGGCTTGGG
>Ga0247742_10001741_pt1 | contig 14805 bp, 21 predicted proteins | sample UWRJL208509C2_FD_180944 | JGI IMG/M metagenome (GOLD analysis project Ga0247742, IMG submission 180944) | Plant litter microbial communities from Arlington Agricultural Research Station in Wisconsin, United States - UWRJ-L208-509C-2 | ecosystem: Environmental > Terrestrial > Plant litter >...
CCCTCATACTGTTGGCCGCACTCATCGCGTTCAGTGGTCGTTGACTCTTCTCAATCCCAAATACATGCACCACCGCCTTTCTCTCCTCTCCCACCTCTTCGCTCTCATCCATTTTCCTATCGAGTTATGGAGGAGGTGAGGTTTATTCTCCTTCTAGGTCAGGAATATGAATATACTTACCAGCATCCCCATAAACGTTGGTGCTGATCCCGCTGCCAGGGTCGTTGTACCTGCCTTCGAAAGACCGAAGTCGGAGGTTGTCAGGAGAGAGGGAAGGTCGTGGTTGGATCATATAGAGAGCTTGATTTGAGCTTAGGATTAAGCATTGGAGAGATTGGTGATATGCGGAGACCACAATCTGCCTATACTAATTCCATAGCAAGCACCACTACGTTCAAGTGCATTCGAAATCCTTCTCACATCGTTGTTTTTGTTTCATCACTCAATCATGCAATTGCCGCAGACATTGTTTATTTTCTCGCTCGTTAGGAAATATACTTGTTGCCTATCAGTGAAGATACCGTGTCCTCTTCATTTCGCTTCGGCACCGCTAGCTGAACCGGTCTGGGCAAGTTATCAAAGAGACCGTTAGGAAATTTCCTGGGGCTATGATTTTGTCATTACCCAGCTTCTGGAAGATCTCCAAAGGGTTCACAGAGTGCGGCAAATTCTAAAAGGCTGCCTCTTAGTCCCATTTATTGAGAGCACTTCTTTGAAGATGTATTGGAAGATAAGGGAGAAGCATGCCCACGCAGCACTGTTCACTGATAAATATAGCGGCCGACAAACCCGAAAGTTCAGACTTGAGGACGGGTCGAAGTTAGATTCGATCTTGTTGGATGTCGATGTCTTGTGTAGATGCCATTTTACCAGACTTCGGTAGAGTTTGCGGTGGTGGTTCGGTCCTGCCTCTGCTCCCACACGTCCTCAACACCCCAACTCCCAACTTTCAGTCACCCCCTCGCCCATCCAACCCAAATTCAGACGCCAATGGCAACCCAACAATATCAAATGTCACAATAGACTTGCCGTCAGTGCAGCTCATCTTCAATCTGTAGGTGATGGTGTGTGAAGAAGTAGAACGCAAGACAGCGCGTGTGGGTAAGCTGAGGTTTGAAGGGATCGTAGTTCTTATCGATCTGACGGGCGCTTATTTACCAATTTGGTAGCAACCCCTGTCGTAATTGGGCGTGATGCTGGGCACGTGATGTCGTTGGCTTGCCGACTCGGACCCACAAATATCGATCGACCCCACCAACGACTGGGGACACGACATGTACGAGTGCCACAGCAAAACGAAGCTTAGGGAGCAGGTGCTTTGGCGACGGCGATTCTCTTGTGTCCTCCATGTAGATGAACACCTGAACGCAGTGGATGGACATGACTCTCAACAACTTCAAGCACAAGCAGAGCCGATATTCTGCGACATCGGGCTTACCGATGGTATGTGCGCCCAGCTCTCTCGCCGTCCTCTCTTTTTGGCACAGCAACATGCTCTTCACTCGTCCATCCTGGCTTCCTCGCACTTTCTCTAGGACGAGGACGATCGCAGAAATAAAGGCCCTCTCCTGGACGCGGATACCCAGGATGCCACGCGTCGATACATCCAGTGCTCGTGTTGGATGTATATGCTTCACCCGTACCTCTTCCTCCCTCCCTTCCTTCCTTCTTTTTTACACTCGGGTGTGCCGAAAATAACCGGAGTCCTCTCACAGTCGCGGCTCATTCACCCGACGTGTTCTCCCGCTGTGAAACATAATGATAATTCCTGGCTTCAAACCACTGACTCACGAAAGTCATCAAGACCAACACCCAGGCGAATACCGCTGACAGAGGACGATTATTTGTGTATCTTGATTCTGGACGCCTGATGCTACTATAGGGCCCTTGGACCCAGCAACGATAATATGGGTATATTGACTCTTTACCTTTTGGTTGGCCTCCCATGGCGCTGGCAGGATAGGTTGTGGAGGCTCACGACGGGTATCGGGTCGGGTTAGCATGCCTCTACCCAACACGCCCTCTGGGCCTTCTAGAACAAAGAAACAGGAACTCTCTCCGAGACGCGGATACCACGCATATACCCATGGCCATACCACCGCTCGCGTTCCCCGTCGTGGTGTTACTCAACGGATGTACACTCTCCACCACTCCCCTCCCTCCGTGTTCTATGATCTTCCCGTATTCTTCCTCAAGCCTCGTCTTCCTCTCCCACTCTCTTCCTCACCATCTCTTCCCTCCCTTCCTCATGTGTCTCCTCTCTCCCTCGCATCGCGCAGACCTGATAATACCCCCCTCACTCATCAAGGTCATCAACATCGATACACAACAATACGACCGACAGAGGCGGCTCATCGTGGTGTTATTGGTCATATAGGACTTTTGGATCACCCAGCGATAAAAATGGGCGTCAAATATTTTCTTGGCTGGCCTCCCTACGGCGCTGTGCAGATGGAGGTTGTAGACGCTCACGACGGGCGTCAGAGACGGATTGGCGGTGTGTAAATTCAATTTTTATTTGACATGGTGGTTTTGGATTAGCGTTCATTCCTTCGTTCAAGCTTCAATTTCATCCTTACTCCCATTTCTTCTGACCGTCTCGCTTCCCATTACTTTCGCTTTCATCGGAAATTTACCGTCTCTCTCAACTCCGTCAGCCTCAATTTCATGTTCCCTTTTTCGTATTTCATTTCGTTTTCTCCTCTTCTGAAAAATGCCCTCGGGAGCTAGTGCCAGGAGCACACGCGCTCTGACGTTGCAGGATCATAACACTCCATGGTTTGGGCCTGGTTACGGTCGTACAGTTGCCCTTGCCCTTTTATCCATGTGCATTTCGAATTTCGACGTCTGTACTCGAAAACCGAAACATCAACGTTAGTACCGCGACACGATGGGAAGACCATTCCGTTCATAAATTCTTCCTGCGCAGTTGTACATTCAGGCGTTTTGTTTCGTCTATTTCCCGCCTTCAATGGCTGAGTCGGACTTGGAGATCCTCCGACTCGCATTCTCGAACCTCGAAGTGCCAGCGGGCGTTCGGCATTCATCTTTCACTGTTCATCTTCGAATTTTCCTTGCTTTGACACTCGTTTCCATTGTTCAAAGGGTTGCTCATACCTACTACAATTGCTCTTGGGAAAGCTACTGTGGTGGGACGCATTCAGGCGTTGATTTGGAGGATTTGGGATTTAGAGACGAGTGCGAAACGGGATGGTAGTGTACGTCTCGTTTGTGGCGTTGGAACTGTCATTCGATATCTCTTTCGTTGGCTTTGTGCACATTCATTTTGCATCGTCTTTCATCCATTCATTCGGACGTGGTTTCTCTTTACATATGTTGATATATTCTACACTGTAAAACTCACGACCAGTCGTGTGTACGGTTATGCGTTGAAAATTTTCATTCTCTCGTTTTTCATTCTACTCTGAAGACTCATTGTGCGAGACGCGCCAAGGAGAAATAGGAGGTTGGAGCCTCCTCTATTTCAGTTATGTCCAGCTTTGCTAACAACTTTGCTCTCAGATTCTGGTCTGGATATCATTGTCTTCTGTCTCACTACATTATACGTGGCTCCTATGTCGGTGCTCACGCGCATGTGTCTCATAGCGATAAGCCCCTAATATAAGATATTGGAAACGTCCTAGAGCCATTTTACATCGCCACCACCTACAAGTTGACGATGAATTCCGAAAATCGACCTGCCGATCCTCAGACCCCCGGCCGGCTCCTACTCAGCTGATTCCAACGCTGGATTCTGTATACTATTTCATTATCGTCGTTTTCCGAGTGAGTGCCCCAAGATGATGACTCCTCTTCCTCATTCTCATTTACCGGCTAGGCTGGAAACACTCTATTTCGAGTCCCTAAACACGGATTTAATGTCCCAGGAACTCCCTTCGAGGCGATGTTTGCGTTACCGCAGGGATCTGATACTAAAGTCGACGATGCCGGTGCCACACCTTGTGAGGGTATCAGCGATGACAATCCGATTGTGCTACACCAGGTCGAGGAAGATGATTTCCGCGCATTTCTAAAGGTGCTCTATCCACTGTGAGTCATCGATGCTGTCAAATCCAGCGAGTGTGAACTTACTGTCAGTCTCAGTGATCCTGATTTATGTATTGACGATTGGATTCGTGCCTTGCGTCTCGCCATTATGTGGGAGTTCAAAGATGTGGGTCTTCAGTTATAACTGGATAATGACTGGGCCGACGTTCTCCCTGCAGATCCGAGCGAAAGCCATAAAAGCACTCGATATGTACGCGAGAACGCAGAACGCTGCACTGACGGTGCTGCTAGCGAGAAAATATAACGTTGTGCATTGGCTTCGTAACGGTTACACGCGGCTTGTGAACGAACACCCACTACCGCTATCCAGCCTCTCTGTGCTGGATTGGGAAACCAAATGCAAGATATACTATGCCAAGTCCAGCGGAAATCGTGACTACATCAAGTCCATAAACGATTCGACCTACGAGTGTTCTTCAGGATATTTACATTCGGCAGATGAAAGCTGTCCCCATTTCAAGATATGGTCAGCATTATTCGATGAGGTGTTCGGGGATGAGCTCAAAGCCATGGGAAGAAGTACTAGGGAGGTTGGTGCTGACACATAGATCTACCTTTTTCTCTGATATTGATCATGCCAGCTATATCTCAAATTGTAGTGTATTCTGCAATTTCAAGCCCATTCACGCTACAGATGGTGAATATATATGGAGAACAAATAAGCGTCCGTCCCATGCAGTAGATCATTACCTTGTACTTTTCCCGACTTCCATGTCGTCCTGGCGGCGCTCATAGGTAGCCTTTCTAGCCCCACAATTGTCATATTGGCCTCAGCATGGTAAGATGTTCACGCCAACCCATACCTTGGGATGTCCACTGAGGGTTTACGGGTACTAAAGGAGTCGACTGAAGCCTAGAAAATGGTAGATTCTCGGATCTTCACCATCGGCCTTTTTGTTTATTTACTTCTGTCGCGCTATACTAACTGACGCTCTCAGATTCGAGGGTCCTGCCACAAAGCCAGTGACGGGAGAACAGTTTATCACCTAATTATGAGGGTCTGAACATACATAGAAGATGTTGGACCGAAGGGTTCGTGTTTGGTCCATACATCATGTGCTGAAGGCTGAAGCGCTGAAACGTAATTAACGGGAATAGCCGGCGATGCACTAGTGCCGGCTGATAAAAATAGGCCCTTTAGTTCGGAATGACTCAATCTGAAAACATCCATTTCGGACGGAAGAAACTGCGATTCTCTTAAAAAGACGGTCTTAGAAGCATTGAATTCACATAGGCCGTGAGGGTATGAGCCATCTGGATCAGATGGGGGAAATATTTCTTCATGTCCGGCCTTAGAAGCCCAATGGCGGAAGTACGGTCGTCTGAGTGAACTCGATAGGCGCTCTATACGACATCTGTTCACTGTTATCGATTAAAAAATGTATTCGTTTCTTTCAGTCTTCCAATCATGATAACGAGCCGCTCACACAGCCCTATCTATGCAACTCCATCGAATGAGAACTAATACCACTGAGATGGCGATTCGGGGACTTGAACCACTTTAATCATCATCTGACATATTTTTTATAAGTCTGAGTATCGATTTATGCCCTTTCTATTTCGACTAACAACCTGCATCGAGGTCATGGGACATCCGATATATCGTCATAAAGCACTAACTTCATTGAAGTTGTAGCAAAACGAGGTTTATCAATGTCTCTGCCCTCCTCTGCCTCCGAACTCATCCATCGACATGCCACTATTCTGATTATTAATTCCCCATGGTAGGATGCCAGAGGTAAAGACGAGGAAATAGACGCTGACATACACATGCTTGAAAGTCGTTTACTTATTTTCGTCCCAACATCACCATAAAGGGTCGAATTTGTCAACAGAGCCTTGCTGTCGGATAAATACAATATAGTTATTGCACTGAATGTGCATCGTTAGCACCACCGTGACAACCTGGGGTAAAATGCCATCGCTAATTCTAGGCCCCAGTATGAAGATTATGGTGGCGTCGACTCTGTAGGACACTGTAAGGAGATAGATGCACCATGTCCAGGAGGAAAGTACCCCAAATCTTACTGCCGCTTCTGGCTCTTGGAGTTGTCGAGCAGTATAGAGGTTCAACTCTTCAACGAAAGTTTATCTGCAAATCATTTTCACCTTTCATTCGAAGCTGCTGTCGTCGTAAATCACATTCCAGTATGACTCACGCCAAACCCACCGTCAGTGGCAGCGTAGTTTACTTTACAGTCAAGAAGAACGCTGCTGTGTCAATTTGCGGGGTATGTGGTACTTCATTATAACTGCATTGACTATATATTTACCTGTTGCCAATGCCATTTCCTTCAGGTAGCTATCTCCTCCACTCAGCAGCTTGTGTATTCAAAGCTATTGGATAAAGACAAGAAGAAACTTGCAGACACTTACGAAGTAAAGGATGGTGAATTTCGAGGGCAGGAGGAAATATTGGAGATCCCGGAAGGCGATGGCCCAAAAATAGTCACCTATGGTCCATTGGACATAGAGACCATACTCGAGGTGAAGTTTGATCATGGTAGAGATCCCGATGATGGATCCGTTGGGGAGGTTATCCAGGCTAAGATGAAAGAGGTATGTGCTTCCCTACTTTGCTCATTGCATATTTTGAATTATATTAAAAACTTGCCTCCTGTGTTTAAGATGACTGACGATGATGGGACAACCCGTGTCGACATGGTATGGAGATTTTTCATTTCTCATCAACATCTGCTGACTTGCTTGAGTAGATTCCCTACGATAACGGTTACAGTACTAGTAAAGACAAGCATGTAACCGATTGCCTTGTCACTGTTGTGCGTTGGGACAAATGATATTGTTGGGTCCGTTCCATACCGTTGTCTAACACGGACTCCCACCCCACATAGAGTCAGGTTCAAACTGAATAATGCAGTAGTGCTCGTTACAAGCTCGATGTGTATCTTTTCCAATGCATTATATTCATACTTTGAGTCTCGCATGAGACATCTCCGTGCTCCTGTTCAACAGATATATACGAGGAGGCAAATGGTAAATTAGGGATCCCCTTCTGCCTCTGGGATGAATAAATCGGTGTTCGGCCGAGCATAAATGCCAACACCAACGCTAGAAAAACAGAGCTCTAAAGGAAGCAAAAAAGAGGAAGGACAAATCCATCTCACGCCACTTCATCTCAGAGTAGGGCTCAAATTCGAGCTCCAAACTTCTCCGACTCGAAACCTCATGACGTGGAAGGAGCATTTCCAAGAGCAATGGTCATGGGAACGCGCAGCCCATTGCACGTTAGAAAAGTAAAACGGCTGACCATCGCGACGACTCCAATCGAAAGATTTGAGCAGAGAGGAAAATTCAAGGTGGAGTCCAACCATCGGCGTTGGAACCAAAACGAAAGATGCGATACGAATATATAAATTCACAAAACACATGTCAAAGAACAACAACAGGAAATGGGAGACGAAGAGGAAAGACAAATGCCTCAGGGTTCAAGTTGAAGGATGTCCAAGTCCGAATCCGAGGCAACAGATAAAGTGGGCAACGAAACGAAAGACACGAAAGATCGAAATGAAACTTCAACGTCAGCAAGGACGATGAGAAGAGAAGACGTCCACCAAAAGTAGAGAAAGAGAAAGAAAAATGTAGTATGTGACAACCCTCGAGGTCTGTATGCACAAGAGAGGAACGCCGATCATGCATCCTGTATCAGAAATCGCGCCGGCGACTAAAGACCACAATAATCGCGATTGGGCGGTTCTCAGGTGCGTCTTGCCACCAGCATCGGTCAAGCTCTTCACAGGACCTGAGTGCTGCCCAATGGTCTTTTGTCCACTGCCGGATGCCTGTAAAATGGGCAATTTACTATTCGAAGACGAAGGTCACACCAGGACCCAGGATGTAAGAAGAAAACTGAAACTGAAACCAAAACTGAGAGCTAAGAGAAGGCGGAATGCATCATGTATCAGCAGTGAAAGTAGATATAAGAGATATAAGAGCAACACACGTAGAAAGCTATAAGTAAAATGTCAAAAAAGGGGAAAGAAACCACTCAGATAAAAACACACTCACGAATGACACACCCTGCTAACCCAATCTCGACCGGTCGTGAGCTTCCACAACCTGTATCCGCCTGGCGCCATGGGGAGGCCAACCAAAACAAAAAGACAGTGGGTCCAAGGGTCCTATACTACTCGTAGCACCGCCGCGTTCAGGATCAAGATATGACGATAGTCCACCTCCGTCGGTGATGTTCGCCTGCACGACGATTTGTTGCATATCGATGTTGATGACCATAGTGAGTTGGAGCTAGTGATTATCATCATATTTGCACGGCGGGAGAGGTGGAAGGACGCGTCAAGCGGCTGCAGTTGCGAGTGTGAGAGTACATCCGACACCAATGCAGACCAGGAGAAACGACGCGGATGTACGTGTACCATCCACAGCCCAGATATCGGGTCCTGGAGAGGGTTTCTGTTTCGTCGTCATCGTCCTAGGTTGGATGAGGCCATGATGCCTAGGATTCCAGAGGAGTATAGAAAGCATCTTGGCTAGGAGTAGTGGCAGAGCAAAGCTTGAACGTTGAACGTTGAAGGGCAGCCATCAGTAAGGGGGACGTCGTAGAATATTGGCGCTGCTTGCGCTTTTCGAGTGCCCCGTACCGATGAACCGTCGACGTCGCTTGCCACTAGCTACTCCATCCACCTCGTCCACAGTTTCGGTTCATCGACGTTCATCGTCATTGGCCACCGAAGATGACAGAAGAGGATCGCTATTTCCAAAGTACTTTATCTTCCAAGCTTCATGCCCGTACGTCGTCTTGCTGTACATGTCGCGTTCAGAGCCGTTGATGATGATAGTCCAGGTTGTGTGTCTAGATCTGTTGTTGGCGACGAAATAAATTTGCCAACGTCATCACGTGTCCGGCGCATTCGTTAAGACACTAATAGGGGTCGCCCAGATTAGTAAATAAGCGCTCGTCAGATTGGTAGGAGTCACAATCCCCTCAAACCTCAGCTACCAACACGTGCTATTCTTCATTCTCCGTCTTCACGTCCCACCATCTACAGATCAAAAATGAACCCGGGCACTTCTGGCCCTATCTTGCAGAGCGCAGCTCATGTGTTCACGAAGGATCCTGAGTATTATTTCACATATGTCGTCTTCCGAGTAAGTGCTAGTAATATATCCAATCCAATCCACATATATTTTTGGTCCTTTTTCCTTTACTCTAATTACTCTTCCTGGTCCATCCCTACTTTAAGATCTCTCACTGACTCGTCTTCTTTGTAGGTTGGAAGTGTCATATTCAGAGTCCCTAGGCATGGCTTCGAGGTTCCAGGGACCCCTTTCGAAACAATGTTCAAGTTACCTGCAGAAATTTCGGGACCGGAGGGATTCAGGGATGACAATCCAATCGTGCTCGAGCAGGTTGATGAACATGACTTCCGGGGGTTCTTGAGGGTGTTGTACCCCCGGTGAGCCCGAGTTTTTTTATACCCTCTCCAAATTCCAATATATAATCTGGGTTCTAAGTCTCTATTGACTGATTGTCATCCCCTTGAACAGTAACCCAGCACCTTCTCCCCAAGATTTGATTGGTGCACTGAGTCTTGCCACACAATGGGAGTTTGATGAGGTGAGCTGCTAATACTGATATTGACGACTTCACTGGCCATGGTAGCAATTTATATTCGAACGACAGGTCTGACTACCTTCCTTTCTTTTCCCAGATTAGGAAGAAAGCCATTGCTAGTCTTGACATGCACGTCTCGTCGCAAAAAGCAGCGAAGACCATCCTACTCGCCAAAAAATGCCATGTTGCGAGTTGGCTACGAGCGGCGTATATTCGACTTGTGGAAGAACCATCACTGTCACTTTCTGAAGTTCAAGAGCTGGATTTGCAGACACAGATAAACATCTACTACATCAGAGACGAGATAAAATGCAGAGCAGGGACAAGGAGGGTATGCCATCCTTGCGGCATTACGCATCCTCGTGGATTAACCTGTCCACTCGATGTTCACGAGTTGGTGAAAGAGTTATTTAAGGAAGAGTTCAAAGCGATGGATAATTGAGCATCCGGTCCCTATATAGTACTCGTAACTTACTCTTATGCACCAATCTTACCCTCATATGGCCATCGGAATTACTGTATTAGTAGTTGACTTTGGTGCCGCGGGCGAAGCTTCATCACCATGCTCATATTTCATGAAGTCGCGGTGTTGTTTCACCAGTATTCAGTGACGGTGATTTGCACAAATCATCTGGTAAATGATGTTATTGATTGTTAATGACTCTAAAAACGTACGAAATACTATTAGGTATATGCATAGTAGCATGTCTGGGAGAGCAAATCTATTTCTGCGATCGTTCTCTTCCTAGAGGGCGTGTTGGATGAGGGTATGCTAAGTTGCTAACCCGACCCGATCCCGACGGTTGTCGTGAGTCTCCACGACCTATACTCGCCCAAAAGGCAAGAAGATACACATATTATCGCCGGTGGGTCCGCTCCCGTTGGCGGTGTTCGCAAACAGGACGATTTGTTATGCATCAACGTCGATGAATTCTGTGAGCGAGGGGTTGAGGCTAGGAGTTATTGCTATGCTTGCATGGCAAGAGAGGTGGAGGACGTGTCGCGCGGACGCAGTTGCGGGAGTGAGAAGGGCGGGAGAGGGAGAAGGAGAAGAGGAGAAGAGAGGAAGAGGTAGGAGTGTAGCGCATACGTTCGGCATGAACACCATGACGGCGGAGTGGACGTATGGTATCCTGTGTATCCGTGTTCAGGAAAGGCTGCGGTCGTCCTCATCCTAGTAAGAGCACGTGATGGGCAGGCCCGATTAGGGAATGGGATGACCATTTTGTCAAGCTGTCATGCCAGCGTTTCTGTTGTCGTCCAGCAACAACCAAGCAACCGACGGCCATATGATCCAGCAGAAGACGACGAAGCGAAGTGCTCTATTCATGGTGATGGTGGTTCTCTTTAGTGGCCGACATCGATGAACAGTGGATGGAGTGGCGACATCGATGGGTACACGACATGAACACTACTGGACCTGGCATGGACTCGAGGAGCACAAACCGATAAGCTTGGACAATTCGAAAAGCACATGGCGCCAATCTTCCGTCTTACCGACGGCAATACGAAGATATACCGAGCCATCAGATCTTCGCGTATCTTCTTGATATCGATGCGCTGTCTATTCAGACTGGAACCAGCTCTCTAGTCGTCCACTCGTTTTTTCGCATACACGCTCTTTACTCGTCCGTCGTCCGTTCTGGCTCTCCTCCTCCCTCGCTCCCACCGGTACCCGTCCTAGGGCATCATGTCATCTCAGAGGACTCGGACGATAACAGAATCCCTCTCCTGGACGCGGATACCCCAAAAACAACGCGTCCGCATACATCCACTGTCACTCCTCCTTGTAATCGTCCTCGTGTCAGTATTCTCAGCAACGAGCGTACAAGCTACTCCTCTTGTGCCTCTCGCGCAAACTCATCTACAACATACCGATGCACCACCCCTCCCTCTTCCTCTCCCGCACTCGCAGCTACATCCGTCCGATGCGTCCCCCCTTCTTCAGCCCCGCGCAAACATCATAATAATCCCCAACCCGAATCCTGCTCTTACAAAAGTGATCAATGCCGATACACGGCAAATTGTCCTGCAAGCTAACGCGACCGACGGAGGCGGTTCGTCGGCTCACACCGGTGGTATGTCTTTCTTGTGCCCGTACCATTTTTCTTATCTCAATACCCACTCGTTTTATAGGACCCTTGGATCCCCCAGCGATAATATGGGTCGCATTCTGTGCCCTCATCGGTCTCCCGATGGCGCTGGCCGGGTATAGACTCTGGAGGTTCACGACAGGCGTTGGAGTCGGTTTGGCAGGGTGTGTCGCTTGTAAGTTTCCTTCTCGAATTCTTTCTTCCTTTGTTGCCTCGTCTTTTACTCCTCACTTTGGTTGGGTCGTTGGTCCAGGCCTTTGCGTTTATCTTTCTTTTTGCTCGTTCTTTTCACGTGCTCACTTGGTGCCACCCTTCTGCTGAGTCGGCCCTCGGTCATCGGGTTTTGAGCTTCATTGCTCAATCTTGGGCTCACTTCTTCTTCACCAGTGCTGCTGGCCACTGCACCTGGTACCTTGCACTTGATACCAGTTTTCTTGGTGTTCGTTCTCTTGCTCTCTCGCTCGCTTTCTCATCGTCTCTCTTCTTTCAAGTTCACTTCATTTCACTTTCCGTTGTCAACCTTCTATCTTTGGGCTCCTACCACGAGGGATCGTTCGCCTGCGCCGTGTGGCAATGTATACTTTCTCTCTTTATGTTTTATCGCTTTATCCAATGGGTGGTGTACGGACGGACTATTGTTGTCATGCAGAGCTTCTGTCTTCTGTGCCCGCCGTCCTGACGTCAGAGTTCCTCGATCCCTCAGTCTTGCTGTTTACGACGGTCTCTATTTCGTCACGTTTTATTTCATTTCCTTATTCCAACTTCCACTAGGGCGCCTAACTCTTATTCGACTCGAATCGCACTCTACCATCAGCCTTTTTTTTTTTTTTGGCTTTTACAATGTGCAAATTGGCTACGTGTGCCCGTTGCTCTTGGAAGTGCTAGACGAAAATTTAGTGTCAGTGCTTTCGAGTCGAAGTAGTCGGGTTCGTGCCTCTCTTTTTGATTTTTCTTTTTCGATCTTCAAAGTGTCTCTCCGGTTCGAGCGTTTGTCTTTCCCCATACCTTTTTTCATTCTGTTGAAGCAAATAAATATTTGGATTGTCTTCTCCATGCTCTCCATACTAACACTCCCTTTCCATAGCATGGACAGCCCTAACCAACTCCCTCCCCCCGTCTTCCCTCTCCGACCTCGTTTTAACACTCATAACCCTCGCATTCTTCCTCGTCTTCTTCCTCTTTGGCATCACACCCCTCGGCCGGATACCAGGTCTCTTCCTCCTAGGCTTATCAGGCGGCCTATCCATCGGCATACGCATCGCCATCATGCGCCCCGGGCTCCTAACAGGCCAGGCGGACAACTATAGCGTAAACTGGGCGGTGGTCGTCCCGTGCGTTATACTGGGTGGGCTGGGGATGATTTGGAGGCGGACGCAGCGGGCGACGGTGTGTGTGTGTGTGGCGGGTGTTGGGACGTTTTTGGTTAGCCTTGCGGTGTCGTTGGTGGTGTTTGATGTGCATCCTGCGGAGCCGAAGAGGGGTGGGATGGCGAGGGGGTTGAAGTGTCTCTTTGATCGGAACCAGGCGCATTTTTTGGATCTTGTGGGGGGCGGGTATGAGCCTGGTACGGGTGGTTTGGTGTGTGTTGGTGTGGGGTTGGCGTTGACGGTGGTGTTGGCGGGTGTTCAGGCTTTGATATTCAAACAACCTTTCGATCGTCGGAAGGATGTCGAGAACGGAGATGTAAGGAGGACCGGCGTGTTGGGCATCTTTGGGATTGGGAGGAAGCAACCACGATCGAGTGCGGAGGATACCGCGCCTATCCCAATGCGAACACCGAATTCGAATTTGAACTTGTTGGACCCTAAAACACCGGCGGACGAGCTTTGGGATACGCCTGGTGTGAGCACCCGTCCGACGTATATCAATCGGATGAGGCGGAGTGCGCAGTTCGTCGCCGCTGCCAACTCTGCAGGCGGTGGGTATCCCAATTCCATCACCACCGCTGGCGCGAGTAGCAGAGCGGGTACACCTGTAGGCCCGAGTCGGAGTACGACGCCTGGACTTAATAGTGGTGGTGCTGCTGCTGCCGGTCCTGCGGGTTATGAATACTCAGCGGCGAGATATGCTCCTTCCGTCAGGTCTGGGCTATCGATATCAACGTCGGTGTACCCACGTACGGCTTCGTCGACGTCGATGCCGATTCCGGTGCCGCGGTCGGTGTATCCGCCTTCGACGGGCCAGGGGTGGGCGCCGAGGTGAAGGTGGAGGTAGGGGAGCTGAGTTGGAGGTGGAGGTGGGTGCGGATTTTGTGATGCCGAGGTTAGGATTGGGCGTTCGTGTTGGCGGGTTGGGTTCGGGGATTAGGGTGCGGGGGGATTGGAGGGCTGCGTCGGGGAGGACGGGAGGTCAGAACGAAAGGACATGGCTGCCGTCGATATTGACATCGCGACCTCACCCACCTCCACCAGAATGGGTTGTCGAAATTGACCGTTCGTACTTGCGCCACTATTACCAACGGATGGAGATGTCGACTCGGCAGGTCAAGGCGTCCATCTGAAAGATATCGACATCGACAACAAGTGACGACGTTAGGCATCGGTCTACTGCTTTAATGGACTGGTCTTCTGTTTCCATGGGCGTGAGTGTACATGGTCCAACGAGCTTAGGATTGGGCGTCGTCAAGATGGATTCCGGCGTCAGGAAATTGGGATTTTGGGCGATTTGTCAGAATCGGCGTCGGTCCACAGCTGACGTGGAGCTGCTGTCGATGTAGCGTCCAGACTTCCACTTACATTCGAAACTGACATCTTCCGCCTCGATGGATTCCCAACACCAACTACCTCTTTCGCTCTCTCATGGACCGCTCACTCCCAACGGATGTATGAGGTTGAGGTCGATGTGCAGACCGACTAGCTGAACCTCCATTTCGTTCCTCGTCTTCGTCCTCCATCTTCTTAATGCAGCAACCGGAGAGCCACGCTTTCATTGCTCGCTATCGCCGCCACTTGGATTCCAGTGCGATGCAGTGCACACCAGAATCTCCCTAGTCCGATTTTGAACTAGGTAGACACGTCCGCTTTCCCTCGTATGGCTTCCATCCATAACTACTGC
>Ga0247742_10001742_pt1 | contig 14802 bp, 8 predicted proteins | sample UWRJL208509C2_FD_180944 | JGI IMG/M metagenome (GOLD analysis project Ga0247742, IMG submission 180944) | Plant litter microbial communities from Arlington Agricultural Research Station in Wisconsin, United States - UWRJ-L208-509C-2 | ecosystem: Environmental > Terrestrial > Plant litter >...
TTGAGGGGCATGCTGACGAAATTTCATGGTATGTCAATTATATTACTGATGACGGACTTATTTATGTAATCCGGAATGGTGGTTCGGATCACCAGATCGCACCTTCAAAAAGAGTAAACATTCATACAAAAAATGGAATTGTTACCGGTGTATTTGGCTGGCCTGCTATCCATACCCGCAACAGGGATAAAGAAGAGAATCCAAAAATTGATAATCTTTTTATCGATCTGGGTTGTGATACCAAAGAACAGGTTGAAAAAATGGGCGTACATGTAGGTTGCGTAATCACTTATCCGGATGAATTCATGATTCTAAATGAGGATAAATTTGTATGCCGTGCTATTGATAACAGAATGGGTGGTTTTATGATTGCTGAAGTAGCCCGTTTATTACATGAAAACAAAAAGACATTGCCTTTTGGATTGTATATCACCAATTCTGTACAGGAAGAAGTAGGTCTGCGTGGTGCAGAAATGATCACTAAAACAATTCGTCCTAATGTGGCTATTGTTACTGATGTATGTCATGATACGACTACTCCAATGATCAGCAAAAAAATTGAGGGAGAAATTAAAATAGGCAAAGGACCAGTTATTACTTATGCACCTGCAGTACAGAATAACCTGAGGGAGCTTATTATTACTACAGCTGAGGAAAAAGAAATTCCATTTCAGCGCCTTGCCTCTTCCAGAGTGACAGGTACTGATACCGATGCTTTTGCATACAGTAATGGCGGCGTGGCATCGGCCCTTATTTCTTTACCGCTTCGCTATATGCATACAACAGTAGAAATGGTACATAAAAATGATGTAGAGCATGTGATACAGTTAATTTATGAAACTTTGCTGAAGATTGAAAATGAGGAAACTTTCTCGTATTTTAAATAATTCAGTATCGTTTTTATACAATAAAAAAAGCACCATTATCCAGGATAGTGGTGCTTTTAGCATAACTGAATCAAATATATACTACTAACCTAACATATATTTACTTTTTTGCGCTTATTTCTTTTATATAAGCAGCAGCTTCTTTAGCTCCGGATTGTTCTGCATATTTCAATGCATCATTTCCTCTTTCGTCTTTTGCTCTTAAGTTTGCCCCATTTTCAATAAGCAATTTTAGTATTTCAACATTGTTGTAGCGGGCAGCCATCATAAGAGGTGTTTTGCCCTGAGAAACCTGGTTGACATCTGCACCATAACTGATGAGTTTCTTTACTACTTCAACATCTCTTTTACATATTGCCATGCAAAGAGGCGATGTTTCTTCGTTTACCACTGTATATACAGCAGGATTGTTTGTAGGATTGTAAACATTTGCAGCCACGGCGATGTTTACGAATGACATAAACGCCATTGCGAGATAAATGATTGGTTTTTTCATGATGTGATTTATTTTGATTTATTGATTTGATGATGCTCGGGCATTGCTGTCCGGAAAATTTTTATAAAAAGCAGGAGTTATTAATTAGCCAGCTTACTAGCCAGTTTAACAGTAACTTTGTTTGCTTTCTTTTTTAATTTTAAAAGTGGAGTTTTTGTGGGAAGAGTTCCTTCAATAACTTTAGCATCGGCAGCTATAGCCTCATCTATAGTTATTGGTGATTTTTTCAATGAGCCCAATTCTATCGCAATTAGGGTTGGATCAGCAAATGAGATAAATCCTGAACCTGTATCGGTATTATTTTCGGTAATTAAAGAAAGGTTCGAATTGATGTTTACAGATGATTTTACATTTGCGGCTGAAACAACATTTAAAGATGCGATTAGAGCGATTCCAAGGATGATTGATTTTTTCATGATGATTGTGATTTTTTGATTGATGATGATTGTAACATTGATTGTTATAGAATAGACGAAGACTTCTTTGTTTTGTTACAGTGGAAATAAAAAAAAATCAATAATTATGTAATTTTTATTTCCTGCCGGTAATTTCTCTGCTCATAAAACCAGTAAAACCGCCTGTTTAGGCGGTTTTACGATTGAAAAAATAATTTTAAATTATTTTAAATTATTGAGATACTCAAGTACATTTTTTTCGATTCTGTCATCTATTGCATCAATATCAGCCTTTACAAAAGGTTCGCCAAGGATATTTTCATAAAGCTCAATATAACGTTCAGACACAGTTGCAATATATTCTTCGGTCATTTCAGGAATCTGTTGTCCCTCTTTACCCTGAAAACCATTGGCGATAAGCCATTGTCTTACGAACTCTTTGGATAATTGTTTTTGGTCTTCTCCCCTATCCTGTCTGTCCTGATACCCTTCGGCATAGAAATAACGGGAAGAATCGGGAGTATGTATTTCGTCTATAAGTACAATTTTGCCTTCTTTGGTTTTACCAAACTCATATTTGGTATCTACCAATATCAGTCCGCGATCTGCCGCGATATTTGTTCCGCGTTGAAATAAGGCATGGGTATAGTTTTCCAATATGATATAATCTTCTTCAGAAACGATTCCTTTTGCAAGGATTTCCTCACGGGAGATATCCTCATCGTGTTCACCATTATCCGCTTTAGTAGAAGGCGTGATTATAGGCTCTGGGAATTTATCATTTTCTTTTAATCCTTCAGTAAGATAAACACCACAAAGGCTTCTTTTTCCCAATGCGTATTCACGTGCCGCATGACCTGACAAGTATCCACGGATTACCATTTCCACTTTAAAAGGTTCGCATAGATGCCCAACGGCCACATTTGGATCAGGAGTTGCAATCAGCCAGTTTGGTACGATATCCTGGGTAAGCTCCATAAATTTTGTTGCGATCTGGTTAAGGATTTGTCCTTTGTAAGGAATTCCTTTTGGCATTACAACGTCAAAAGCAGAAAGCCTGTCTGTTGCTACCATTACCAGCAGTTCATCATTTATATTGTATACTTCACGTACTTTACCGTGATAGACCGATTTTTGATTTGGAAAATTGAAATTAGTAGTTGTTATTGTGTTGCTCATTATGATTATGTTGTTTGGACAAAAGTAAAGTGTTTTGGGGGTATTTACAAGGGAATTTAAGATTTATGGATTATGGCTTTAGATTTACGACGTTTCGATTTATGATTTTACAGAATGAGTCTTCTGTATTATTAGGAATTAGCAGTCATTGTCTTTTAAAATTATAAACCCTTTCATCCAAAAATTCAGGATAAAAGGGTTATAAGACAATAAGCCAGATGATTTTAAATAATCTAGGCACCTATAGTAATATCAGTATTAAAACAATAATAGCCATATAGTTTCTGGGTCTCTTTATCGTCATCTAAAGTGTATAATGCAAAGCTTATTGTGATTTTCTGAATTCCGATTGGCATTCTTGAAGTAATACTTGTAAAATTAATATTGCCATAAATTGCAGGCAATCCATTAGGTGTAGTATTATCTGGCATAACAGCCATATCTATTGTTTTCTTCTGTACAGTGAATTTCCCTAATGTAGAGTTCTCTTTTTGTCCATTGACCTTGTAAATAATTATTGCGCTATCTGCATTTTCTTCAATTGAGGTACCACGAAATGCTACAAAAGTCAATTTTCCTGTTGCCTTAGCAATTCCCGTCTCTGGTTTTAGTGCACTTCCTCGCTTTAGGGAACTAAGCAGAAATATACCTTTATCATTTATCAGTGTGGGCTTGTTAAACTTCATGCTGGGATGTCTATATTCTGCCATTACCATATTTGTATCAACTACAATCAATATGTTGGTCTTTAATAATGCTGGTGTTTCCAAAATATATGTTTTTAAATTAATAGATCATCTTAAGATAAAAAAGCACAGTACCAAACCGGCACTGTGCTTTGTAATTAATTGCTGTATTTATCTGGTTAAGCTACAGTAACTGTTGGATCCCAATAGTAGTATCCATATAAATTCTGAGTCTCTCCGTCAGCAGCAAGAGTATAAAGTGCAAAATATACATAGAAATTCTCTACACCCTGCCCGCTTACTTTTGCATCAAGACTTGTAAAATTGACACTTGCATTCACAGCTGGCAAACCATTTTGAGTATTGGTATTTGGAACTACTGCTCCTTTTCTTGTAACAACATCAGATACAAACTGGTTAAATACATTGGCTCCTGACCAATATTTTATACCATATATTATAACCGCATCATCTGAATTCTGGTAAATTGAAACTCCTCTAAAAGATACATAATCTCCTGGATTAGCTTTAAAATTAAGGTCGGCAGTACCCTGTCCTGAAAGAACACTATTAGCAGTACATATCATATACTGGCTACTATGGTTTATTCCTGTAGGATTATTTTGATCCTGGCTTGGATTCGGATAATTTGTTTTTACATATTCCGTATCGATTACAATTAATATATCTATCGATTTTGCACTTGCATTTGCTGTACTCATGGTAATTAGTTTTGGGGTTATTTCCTACTCTTTTTCTAAGGCTTTTCAGATAGCGCCTTTGTTCATCACATTGTTGCAACAGTCGTTATAGAACACTACAAAGTTGGAATTAAAAAAACATTTAGATAAGCGTAGAAACACCTGTTCTTTAATTTAGGTATTTTTACTTGAAAAAAAGATATTACGATGAGGATAGAGTTTCAAAATGGAAAGATACGATCTATTAAAGAAGGCAGAATTCAATTGAAGATAAAGAATAAGCAGATAAGCTTTTGATAATTAACAATTTATTGATACTATCGTAACCGTGAATTAATATTAATATTCTTATTTTGAATAAAACTCAGAATATGAAATATTTCATTTTCAAATACCTGATTTCCTTTAGAGAATGGCTTTTCCTAAAAGCGATGCAATCCACTTTTATACATTAATTACTTTTGAAAAATACAGGCAGTAATTAGTTGATGGACGAATTCAATAACTTTAGGCAAACCAAATCACAATTTGGTGAAGATTTCAAATGGGGCGTATCTACAGCTGCATTTCAAATTGAAGGCTCACACGACGCACATGGAAAAGGCCTGTCTATCTGGGATGTTTTTGCAGCCCAGAAAGGTAAAATAAAAGGCTCCCACCATGCCAGGACAGCTTGTGACTTCTACAATACTTATAAAAACGATATTCACCTGATCCGTGAATTGAATATTCCAAACTTTAGGTTTTCCCTCAGTTGGCCCAGATTAATGCCTGATGGTTTGCATCCGGTAAATCAGGCCGGTATTGATTATTACAACAGGGTGATCGATTTCCTGCTAGAATGCGGAATAGATCCGTGGATTACCTTATATCATTGGGACTTACCCCATGCTCTTGAATTAAAAGGTGGTTGGACGAACCGTGACAGTGTTTCCTGGTTTGAGGATTATGCTGAGCTATGCGCCCATAGCTATGGTGACAGAGTAAAAAACTGGATGGTGATGAATGAACCATCTGTATTTACCGGAGCGGGTTATTTCCTTGGAATCCATGCTCCCGGAAGAAGAGGAATTACCAATTTCCTGAAAGCCGTACATCATGTCACTTTAGCTACTGCCGCCGGAGGGAAAGTTTTACGTAGTATAGCTCCACAAGCTACTATCGGAACAACATTTTCATGTACCCACATAGAGCCAACCTCTCTTAATGAAAGGGACCAGGCAGCTGCAAAGCGGGTCGATACGTTATTGAACCGTACTTTTATTGAGCCTATTCTTGGTTTGGGATATCCACAAGCCGACTTACCGGTACTTAAACGATTAGACAAGTATATGCTGGCTGATGATGAAAAAAACATGGCGTTTGACTTTGATTTTACCGGCCTTCAATGTTATACCCGTGAAATTGTAAAGTCATCGTTCTTTACTCCTTATGTAGGTGCCTCAATTGTAGAAGCTAAAAAAAGAAATGTTCCCTATACCGATATGAATTGGGAAGTTTATCCGCCCGCTATTTATCATCTTTTGAAGAAGTTTGATACCTATAAGGGAATCCGCAGGATAATAATAACCGAAAATGGCGCCGCATTTACTGATAAAGTAATTGATGGTCAGGTACATGATGTGCAACGCCTAAAATACATACAGGATAACTTATCGTATCTTCTTAAAGCTAAGCAGGAGGGCGTAAGAGTAGACGGTTATTTTGTATGGAGCCTGACTGATAATTTTGAGTGGGCCGAAGGTTATCACCCCCGATTTGGCTTAATACATGTTGATTTTGATACGCAACAAAGAATAATCAAGCAATCAGGACTATGGTTTGGTAAATTTCTAGAAGATGGCCAATAGCCGTTTTTACAATAAACCGATTATAAGTCAATTGAATACTACTATAAACACCCAATAAAATATAAACTACAAACAATTAAACCATGAAGATCCTTTACGCAATACAAGGTACCGGAAACGGTCATTTAAGCCGTGCCATTGATATCATCCCCTGCCTGCAGAAGCATGGCGAAGTAGACATACTCGTTAGTGGTACACAAGGAGACCTTAAACTCCCATTCCCGGTAAAATATGAAGTCAGGGGACTAAGCTTTATTTTTGGAAAAAGCGGTGGTGTTGATTTATGGAAAACACTGACGCGAACCAACATCAGGAAGCTGATTAAAAACACCAATCAGCTCCCGGTTGATAAATATGACCTTGTTATTAATGACTTTGAACCTGTTTCGGCATGGGCCTGTTATTTAAAAAATAAAACGTGTATTGGGTTGAGCCATCAGGCTGCAGTGCTTAATGAGAATTATCCACCGGCAGACAATGTGGATAAAGTGGGCCGCCTCATCTTAAAAAACTATGCTCCTGCCGATTTCAAATATGGTTTTCACTTTTCAGGTAATGGCGATACTATATTCACCCCGGTAATCCGCCAGCAGGTACGTGACCATGAAGTTACTGACAATGGACATTATACGGTTTACCTTCCCTCTTATGATGATAAAACGTTGCTAAAAAGGCTTTCGGAATATAAAGGTATTAAATGGGATGTCTTTTCAAAGCACAATAAAAAGCAAATGGTATACAAGAATATCACCATCCAGCCTATAAACAATAAGCTTTTTACCGCAAGTATGGCTTCTTCTTCCGGGGTATTGTGTGGGGCAGGATTTGAGACGCCTGCAGAAGCTTTGTATCTAGGAAAAAAATTATTAGTAATCCCTATGAAAGGCCAGTATGAACAACAGCTGAATGCTGCTACATTAAAAGGAATGGACGTTCCTGTTATAAAAAGCCTTAAGTCAAAATATGAACCTATTATAACCGACTGGCTTAAAAATGGAAAAGTTATTCCGGTAGATTATCCTAATATTACGCAGGAAATTATTGACCAGGTTATTTTAAAACACGGATAGATCCATTTCACGGGTAGATTCTCTAAAAGTGCAATTCTACCCGTGAACTATTACGGTGTATATTGTGGACAACCCAGACAATTAATATCAAGATCAAACTGGTATGTCAGGGACAGTTCCCAGATCCCACCGGTTTTACCAAGCTTTGAGGTATTGAAATCATGCGAAAAACCAAACTTAAGGTGTTCGTATTGTAATCCTGCCAATGCATTTATAGAAGTCACTAAATGACTCTGGTCCGTTTGTTTAAAAGGATTTGTTGCGGCACTTGCACCTAAAAAAAAGTTTTTAAAAATCAACTCTGTACCCAGATCAAGCCTGTTGTACTCTCCCTGCTTCATAAAATTGGAAGTCAGCAGCATCTGCGTTTCATATGGAAAACTAATTACATCTATATAATCAGCCAGTACAAATTTGTAGCCAAAGTTGGCCGAGAAAAACATCTCCAGCGGCAGGTTTCCCCTCGAACTTAACGAGATATTTGGTTTGTTAAGGTGTTTGAGTGATAATCCAACCCACGTATTTTCCGTATTAAAAAGCATACCTGCAGAAATATCTACAAATCCCAGTTGCTCCTTTGTATTGTATTTTTCCGGATCTACACTGACAGGGTTAATAGTCCCATTACTGATATTGATCTGGTCGCCCAGTGTGAGTGTACCGAAACCGAAGGATTTCATTCCATAACCCGCTTCTATTGCAGGCCTGAAATACCAATCATCATTAAGCTGTACTTTGTAGGCATACGTACCGCTGAGTTCGGTAAAAGTATAACCTGTGAAATTTTCCCTGTGGTTAATGGCAGTAAGACCGATACCGCTATTGGCATCCTTTAGCCAGAAACTGCCAAAGGCATAATCCGTATCCACCCGAAAATCCAGATCCGGCCATTGGGAACGGTGGAGTACGCCTAGGCTGGTTGTTTCAAGTATACCTGTAAAACCGGGGTTCAGTGTTTCTGGCATCATTGCATATTGGGTAAATATGGCATCCTGGGCCGTAACTTTAGAAATAGAACTGCAAATACAGATCAATAGTAATAATTTTATTTTCATCGGGGATGCTTATTTTATTAGTGTGAATGGTCCGTTCTCGTTGATTACAGCACCGTAGAAAGTAGTGGCCGTAACTTTGTAATAGTAATTTCCGTTTTCGGATTCCTTTCCTTTAACTGTACCGTCCCAGCCCTTAAGGGTCTCCCCTTTCTCAGCATAGATGAGTTCGCCCCAGGTATCATAAATAGTCACCTCTACTGATTTCAGTCCCCTGAATACAGGTGCGAAATTATCATTGATTACATCTTCGTTTGGTGTAAACGCATTAGGAATCATTAACTTATATCCTTTATCAACCAGTAACGTTATGATTTTAGTGTAAACGCAGCCTAAAGGATACGTAACGGTCTGGGTTACGATATACTCCCCTTCACTTAGGTAGGCATGGGAAGGGTTTTCTTCCGTGGAAACACTTCCGTCACCGAAATCCCATACAATACTCACATACCCTGCCGTAGCAGTATTTGTAAACTGTATCGGGTCGACAATTGAATAAAGTCCGTAGGTCTCATAAGCAAACGAGCTGGTTGTAAAATCCGGTGTACCCAACACCGGTATGTCTACATTGAATGTATAATTTGCATTACAACCATAACTATCCGTTACATTTAAGATCACAGTACCGTTTTGTTCCGTGTTCATTATTTCATTATTAGCTCCCGACACTGTTCCGCTAGACCATGACAATTGATAAGGCGGGATACCTCCCGATACATCTGCATTGAAAGTTTGTTTCACTTCGTGGGTGGCACAATCAAAGTCGGTAACCGTTTTTACATTGACTCCCAAAGGCGGCTGCCTGTTTATGGAATATTGTTTAGTAACATTACAGCCATTTACATCGGTAACGGTTACCTGATAATTTCCGGCTGGTATATTAACAAGGTCTTCAGTAACAGTCCCATTAGACCAATTGTAAGTAAACGGCGCTGTTCCTCCTGCGACGAGTAGATTGATGGCTCCGCTATTTGCATCATCGCAATCAAATGCATTCTTAATATTGGCGGTCAATACCAGAGGCTGTGGTTCGAGTATCGTAAACGTACGGGTGATATTACATGGTTTTCCGTCTACAATAGTTACAGTATAAGTTCCAGGTCCAAGGTTATTCCTTTCATTTCCTGCTACGGCACTGTCATTCCATACTAAACTCACAGGGGCTATACCACCAATGATGTTTAGCTGGATGCTTCCATTATGAGCACCAAAACACGTAATGTTTTTTACTATCGGATTGATTGTAAATATTGGTGCTTCCGGAATATTAACAATGAGTACTTTTTGGCAGTTTGTGGCATCGGTTACCGTTATCTGATAGTCCCCAGCAGAAAGATTATCCTGAAACAATCCGCTGCCGAGGTTACTCCATACAATCTGGTAAGGAGCTGTTCCCCCGGTAATCGTTAATGTAATCGATGCATTGTTGGCTCCATAACAGCTGATCTCGGTTGTGGCTGCTGTAATTACAGTTGGTGTAGGCTGTGTCAGTATTACTGAAAGATTCTGCGTACAGCCTGAATTATCTGTAACAATAAGTGTATAGGCGCCTGCCTGTATATTATTTAAATTTTGTGAGCTGGATGTAAATCCGGACGGCCCTGACCACGCATAGGTATAATCAAATACTCCGGGTGAGATTTCTATTGGTCTACCTCCTGTAACAGTTACGTTAATACTGCCTGTTGCCGCTCCATAACAGAGGATATCGGTTTTGTTGCTTAAACTGACGGCTAATACTGGCGGTTCAGTAATAGTGAAGTTAGTAGTTTTTGGGCCGCAATTATTGACGTCTGAAACGGTAACGCTATAAGTTCCTGGGTGTAGATTTACTATATCTTCAGTAGTTGCGTAAGGAATATTGTCTTTTGTCCATGTAAATGTGTAGGTTCCGGTTCCTCCTGTTACGGATATATCAATGGCACCGTCATTCATTCCGAAACAGGTGATGTCTTTTTCGAGGATTGTGGTTATGGAGATATCGGTGGGTTCGGTGATAGTGTAGTTTTGTTCAACCGGGCAGCCTCCTGCGTCAATTACAGAAAGATGGTAAACTCCCACAGCCAAATTTGAAATAGAAGTATTGCTTGAAGTAAATCCAGCTGGTCCTGTCCAAGTAATATGGTAAGGAGCACCATTGTTAAACGGAATCCCACCCGTTATATTAGTTTGTATTTCAGCATTATTAATTCCAAAACAGCTTGCATTGATTACTACTGTATTTGGATTTACAGATGGGTTTACTGTTACAGTTACCGTAAATGGTATTCCACTACATAATCCTGAAAGTGGTGTTACTGTGTAAATTACTGTAGCAGGGTTGGCAGTTGTATTGACAAGCATCTGACTTACTTCTGTTTGAGTCGAGGCTTGTGCAGCCGCCCCGGTAATTGCCCCTACAGGACTGACAATTGGAGTTACCCAAGTGTAAGTTGTTCCTGCCGGAACCGTATCTCCTGTTGCATTATCCGGAGCTATGGTAAACGTATTACTGCTACAAATAAGTACACTTTTATTTGCAATTACAGGATTTTGGTTTACGGTTACCTGTGCTGGATCAGAAGTTAGTCCCGAACAGCCACCTGAAGGAAGTGTTATAGTACAATAATACCAAATAGTCCCTACCGAGGAAACCGAAGGCGTATAGCTTGGGTTTACTGCAGCTGTTATTGCTGTACCTCCTGTAGCAGTTGGTGAATTATTGGAGTACCATTGATATGAAGGTGTACCAACTCCATTTATTACGGCTACTGTCAAAGCATTTACGGGCTGTCCCAGACATACATTTACTGAATCCGGCTGGTCTGAAATAGTAGGTGCTGCGTTTACAATCACTGTAGCCGTATGGCTGGTAACTCCGCAACCTGGGCCACTCTGAGCGATAACACAATAGTAATACGTTATACCTATAGCAGAAGTCATGGGTATAAATGTAGCTGCAGTTTCACCACTCATTAAAATACCGCCGGTAGTGGTATTTACCGTGTTGGAATACCATTGGTATGAAAAATTTCCCATTCCTCCAGAGGCTGCTACTATAAGATCAACCGGGGCAGCACCCTGACATAGTGTTTGCGAAGCCAGTGGTTCTGTAGTAATAACAGGATCTGCAACTACAATCACAGTAGCTACCTGGCTGATTACTGCTCCACAGCCATTCCCTGAAAGTGTTAAGACAGCATAATAATAAAATGTACCATCAGTTGTAAACACTGGCGGTGTATAAGATGAGGCTGTAGCTCCTGGGATTAGAACTCCACCTGAATTTGAAGCGGTTGTATTTTTATACCATTGCCAAGACGGTGTTCCTGTACCTCCTGTATATGCGAGTGTTAATGGGGTTGAAATAGTTCCTCCAACACACAGTGTTTGAGTAACTGTAGGCTGTGTAGTGATCGCTGCTCCGGCATTTACCTGTATGACTGCGATCTGGGATGTGATTGCGGAGCATCCACCTGTACCCGGAAAAGTTACTACACAATAATAATAGATCGTACCTACTACTGAAGTATCCGGCATATGGGCACTTGCAGTTGCGTTTGCTATAACTAAACCATTGGTCGAATTTGTGGTGTTTGAAAACCACTGATACGTTGGAATTCCCACCCCGTTTATTGTGGTGACAGAAAGCGGTGTCAATGACCCGCCCTGGCATACTATTGCACTATCCGGCTCGTCTGAAAAAATCGGCGCGGTATTTACAATAACTGCCGCTGTCTGCGAATTTGTACTACAACCGGTCGTCAACAATTGGCTAATTACACAGTAGTAATAATGAGTACCTGTAGTGGATGTAGGTGGAATAAATATATTGGATGTAGCACCATTGATGATAATACCTCCTGTATTAGAGTTTGATGTGTTGGAATACCATTGGTAAGTCAAAGGTCCAAAAGCAGGATCCTCAGTTGCGGTAACAGTAAGCGTAACAGGCGCTGCTCCCTGACATAATGATTGAGTTACTAATGGCTGGACTGAAACGCCGGGATCGGCTCCTACAATAATTTCTGCCACATTACTTGTTACTGGACCACACCCATTTCCATTTAGTGTAATAACTACATAATAATAATTGTTGGCTACTGTTGTAAAAACTGGCGGAGTATAAGAGGCGGTTATAGCATTGTTAATTAGCGTTCCGCCTGAATTCGAAGCGGTTGTATTTGAGTACCATTGGTAGGTTACTGTACCTGTCCCACCAGTATAAACAACAGTTAATGGTGTACTTATAGTTGAACCAATACATATCTTTTGTGTTGGCTGTGGCTGAGTGGTTATGGTTACTGACGGTGTTACTTCTACTGTTGCTATATTTGAAGTTATTTCTGAACAACCAACAGTTGGCGGTAGTTTTACCACACAGTAGTAATAAATTGTCCCTACAGTATTTGGCGGGTTATAATTTGGATTTGTAGCCCCTATAATTAAAGTTCCTGATGTAGTCGTATTGGTTGTGTTGGAATACCATTGGTAAGTAGCTCCGGTGGCATTGCTAATTGCAACTGTCAGCGCAGTAGGTGTACCATTTTCGCAGACAGTACTTGAGGCTGGGTGGGTAGTAAAGGTTGGTGCCGGATTTACTGTAATTACGTAATCAGTTACCGGGCCAGAACAATTATTCAGTTTGGGAGTAATATGGTAGGTAACAGTTCCTGGAGTTAAAGCTGTTGTGACCAGTGTTTGGGACGGAATTGTACTTGATGCTCCCGATGGTATAAATCCTGTAATTCCTGTTGTTGCCGTAGCTGTCCAGGTGAAAGTTGTGAGACTTTGATTCGCTGTTAATGGTATCGCACTGCTTGCTAAACCAGAACATATTGATTGTGTGAGGGGTGTATTTAATAAGTTAGGTGCTGCGTTTACAGTAAATGTTTGTTGTGCAGTATTTGAGACACCACATTCATTAGTTATTGTCAGGGAAACGGTATGTTGTCCGGTTGTATTATAAGTTATACTTCCCGGGTTTTGGATATTTGCAGTTGCCGGCGAACCGCCTGGAAAAGTCCAGGCGTAGGTTATATCTGTGGCTGAAGGTGTGCAACTATAGATAACAGCCGTAGGTGTAATTGTTCCTGACCCACAAATATCACTTATTGCATTGATTATAACGGTTGGCGGTTTCTTGACTGTTACGGTTTGGGATGTATTAACACTGCCACAAGAGTTAGTCATGGTAAGCTTTATTGTATAATCTCCCGGATTTGTAAAGTTATAGGAAGCGTTTGCTGTAGTTTGGTTGGGAATATTAATAGTTCCACTTCCACAATTTGAAGGTACATAGGTAACCTTCCATAAATAAGTGGGAGGATTACATTGGTTAGTTGTAGCAGTTGAATTAGTAGCGGTAATGGCTAAAGGTGTACAACCGGTGGTATTGTTTAATGTAAATTGAGGAACTAAGGGAGTTTCTATGCATACCTGTTTTGTAATACTCGTAATTCCACAATAGCCCTGAGCAGTCAATGTAACAGAATAAACTCCTGGAGAAGTATAAATGTGACTACTATTCTGCGGTAATTGAAGAGGTGTACTTACAATGGGACTGCCATCACCAAAATCCCAGGTAAATAACGATTTTTGTTCACAATTAGCACCGTATCCAGAAACAGTAGTATTGGTAAAAGTAACGGTCGAATTCACACAGGCTGCCAAAGGAACTGAAAAATCCGCTACTGGTTTTGATAAAATACTAATATTTGAAACGGTACCTGTTGTGAAATTACAAGCATTCGTAACTTTAAGCGTAGTCGTTATTTGGCTACTTGGGCAAGTTGTTGCTGTATAAGAGTGTGCGACAGGATAATTGGCTGAAGCCGATGGATCGGTCGCATTATAATAAATTGACGTCATCATCTGCTGCTGGGTCAGAAGCAAAGTTGGAGAACTATCTCCGTAATTAACTTCATAAGTTGTATCCTGTGAATTAGTACCCCAATTAGAAATTGAAAATTGAAGATTGGCTGTAGGGGCACACAAATTCTGTGTATTCCCTGGACTGGTTATACCTCCTGAGGGATTAGAAACATTCCTTATTACATACGTTTTCGAATTACTACAGCCATTCACACCAATAGCTGTTACTACCATATTATAAGCACCCAATTGATTATAGGTATGCAAAGCCGGAAAAGTTACATTAGTAACTTCTGGGGAGTTATCTCCCCAATTGATAGAATACGAACTGGTACATGAAGTTGTAGATATATTACCTACAGAAACAGAATATACTGGATTTGCAGCCGCATTCTGACAATTACTGAAAGGTGAAAATGGATTGTTATTATCTTTAAAATCAATATCAGGCTTCTGTTTAACAGATATATTTTTGATACTAATTGACATACATCCATTTGCGTCTGTAACTTTTAATATTACGGGCATTAAAACAATGCCACAACCTAAGGAAGTTAAGCTATGGCTTGGGTTAGCAACATTAGAAGTCTCTGAATTTCCAAAATCCCATTCATAAGTAAAAGGTGGTGCACC
>Ga0247742_10001743_pt1 | contig 14788 bp, 16 predicted proteins | sample UWRJL208509C2_FD_180944 | JGI IMG/M metagenome (GOLD analysis project Ga0247742, IMG submission 180944) | Plant litter microbial communities from Arlington Agricultural Research Station in Wisconsin, United States - UWRJ-L208-509C-2 | ecosystem: Environmental > Terrestrial > Plant litter >...
ATCAGCAACCCTACGGTGCTTCTTCGGGCCAGCAACCATATGGTTTCGGGTGGTATGGTCAATACCCTCAAGCTGTTCCAGGCGGTTCAGGGTCTGGCCGAGGCACTCCGCAACCAATAGTCCCTCAACCTACACAGGTGCCAACGACTTATGGTGGCTTTTTCAATGCAACTACTACAGCAGGAGGTAGCACAACACCTGTAGGACAGGGTGCACGGACACCTGCCGTTGCAAATACGGTGGTGGCTACCCCTTCAGCGACTGGTACATCTGCGTACGGTCAGGCTGTGCCCACGTTGCCCGCTCATTTACGATCCACACCGGCTGCATCGACTAATGGGACCACAGGGTACCAGCAGAGTTATTTCCAGTATCAAACGTCAACCCAGCAGACTCGATAGTGGTGGCACTACTTACCCTCTTTTATTACTTCGTTCGAGTTTTGCATTGATTGATTACTTATTTTTATCGATTCGAGTTCAACTCTGTTTCATTATCAGGGCCATACTGTAGAGGACAAATATATGGCCAGTGTGCCAAGGGCCTTCTAATCAAATAAGCAACAGCGAAAATGTTGAAATCTAATCTGTGTCTACTAATGTCCGACAAAGGTCACTCCTCGCCAAATGGCATCCCGCAGCTTCAAGATTCGCGTACCAGCGACGTCTGCTAATATTGGTCCAGGATTCGACGTCGTTGGTCTATCCCTCTCGCTCGACCTCATACTTGACGTGTCCTACCCACTGAGCCCAGCCTCATCCGACTACGTTGAGCCGACGATCACTTACTCTGGCGAAGGCGCCAACGAAGTCCCCTTGAACCCTTACAAAAACCTTACCACCAGAGTCGCTCTATACGTTCTCCGGTGTCATGATATTCGCCAATTCCCTTCACACATGACGATGCATGTTAGCAACGAGATCCCGTTTGGAAGGGGTCTGGGATCATCTGGTGCTGCGGTCATTGCAGGAGTCCTACTGGGAAATGCGATCGGCGAGCTCAATTTACCAACGGTACGCCTACTGGATTTTGCGCTCATGGTAGAGCGGCATCCCGACAACGTGACTGCTGCGTTGGTGGGAGGGTTTGTGGGGTCATACTTGAAGGAGCTGGATCAGGCAGCGAGCGATGCTGCCAGTGTGCCTCTCAGTGAGGTTCTGCCAGAGTATCCTCCAGATGCCGACGAGAACTGGGGTTTAAACCCGCCTGTTCCTCCCCTGGGGATCGGCCATTACGTTCGTTTTGGATGGTCGGAGAGCATCAAAGCCGTCGCGATTATTCCAAGATTCGAGCTGAGTACGGCCAAGGCACGAGAGGTGCTGCCAACGACCTATTCGCGAAAAGATCTTGTGTGTCCAGTATCTAATCTACTCAACGAAATCTAACGATTGTGTCAGGTCTTCAACCTCCAGCGACTGGCCGTGTTGACAACGGCCCTTGGTCAAACACCTCCAGACCCAGGTCTCATCTATGAAGCCATGAAAGATCGCGTTCACCAACCATACCGCAAAACTCTGGTATGTGCATTTCGTTTTGCACATTTCGCGACTAATTCACAACGTTTCGTAGATTCCTGGTCTGCCAGAAGTCACGACCTCAATAACACCAGAAACACATCCAGGTCTGCTTGGTATATGTCTATCAGGTGCAGGCCCCACAATACTTGCCCTCGCCACAGGAGGCTTCGAAGCAATCGCAGAGGATGCACGCAAAATTTTCCAGAGTTTTGGCGTCGAGATCGACTGGAAAGTGCTCACCATTGCAGAGGGCAGTGTTGTCCATTAGATAGTCAGAAATAAGCAGAAGATCATGATTGTCGTGAGATCAGGTCTAAGTAGATGGAGGGTATCTGAATTACTAGTCTACAGGTAAGTGTTCTTCCATAAATGCGGCGTGTACGAAAGCGACAGGGACTTGGGTATAACAGGAAAAATATGTGGAAGTAGGGTAATTGCGACAATCAACTACTTTTCACCCTCCAGCAGTCAAGCAGACAGCGCGTGTTGCCACCAGCGATCCAGCGGCACCGTCGAACGGTAGATCAACAGTGAAAAGAACATCACTGCGGTCGTTGTTGAGATAGACCGGCAGATTGACCGTTCCTTTCAGACTTGTCTCGTCCACCTGCACCCAACGGAGCTGGGAGGGGTTCAGGCGAACAGCATCTCCGTCATTGAGGACAAGACTATCATTTCCCCATGATGCGCCTTCCAGAACAAGACCTGAAGAATTACGGTTAGATTATCTATGTGAAGAAGACAGAACATCGCCTACCATCAACAACGAAGGAACCTGGGTCGTTTACCCGCTCAATGTCAAGGCGCATATGTAGCGTTTCCAAACTCCACTTCTTGCGATGAGCGACAGCCTGGCGAGTCGCCGTAATATACGCTTCAGGGAAGAAGAGACCCCCAAGCCAGACTTCGACATTGGTCAGATTGTCTAATGAAGCGATGTGATCTAGCTGAACCAAGCGACGAGCAAAGTTAGCAATCCAGCCAGAGACGGCCATTGCTTTGTTAACTTTGTATCGTCGCCAATGACTTGGGATGGTTCCTAGATTTATGGATTAGCCCAACGTTGCATGTACTCCAAAAAGGTGGATATACCTTTCGTCAGTGCACTCATGAGGGTCCGGAGGTGATTAGTTTGTTTGAGTTCCCCAATGCAGACTTTGACGACATCCTCGAGGTCCTTCTTCACATCACCCAGAAGCTTCCGACCAATTGCACCCTCACGGGCGAACAAACGATAAAGGGGATCTTGGTGTTCGGCGGTTGGCCTGGCAAGAGTACTAAAGGTCTATGGGCATAGTTTAGATGGTCAAAGTCGAGCCATGATACGAAAGAAGACGAACCTTGGGGAGTAACCCAAGCCATTCTCTGCAGCGATCTAGCAGTGCTCTCATCCAAGCAGGCTGCTGTGATGTCGACTTTTGAGCAGTTGGAGAAACAGCCTCATCGTCGTCGTCCGCAAGCATACGCATCTTCCTCAGCTTTCCAAGAAGTTCGTTACCTGAAAGAATTGTTAGCGATCATGGAACATGGCCAGACAAGAGACAAACCTTGAGCAACGGCAATAACACGTTCGGCGGTCGGCGGTAGACTCAACCACGAAGGTGGCTCGCGCTCTGGTAACCCTTGCACCCAGGTCAGGAAATGTTCAATCTTTGTACCCTCGGGGGCCGCCAACATGTGCTCGCCCGTCATACTTGGGACGAGGTCGAAGTCGACGTTGTATGCTTTGGGAGTAAAGAGGTTATCTACAAAGGAATCTAGGATCTTTTGATCGAAGTCGCTGTCGACTCTGCCACCATACACCGACTGCTTAACCAACGTACGCAAGGCGTCCCATGGTATGGTCACAGGGTCGATATTTGCCCGTCCTCGAGAGGCGTTCATTAGCCAGGTGTCGATTGTTCCGAATGCAGAAGCCATATCGGAGTCGTTGAAGTCGTAGGATTTGCTCCAACCGAGAGGAACATAGCGAAGACGCTCTTGTACGACGGCATGGAACCACGCCAAGAGGAAGTAGAGCCTGACTTTCTCCGCAGGACCTTGTGATAAGCGTTGTGGTGAGATGCTCCGCAAAGAGTCCAAAAGATTGGCCTTGACACCTGGTGGAGGTTCGTTCATGATTAGACGTGATTGACGCAAAATGTTCACGGGGATCGAAGGGTTGGCTTCCATGGTCAAAAAGAGCCGGAAACTACGGTGAGGGTTGAGCGTTTGTAGTTTCTTCTCCAGCTGGCCGAGCCACGAAGGCGCTAGGTGGACATTCTTCAGTAACACCCACGAGCCCTGACGCGCTGCAGCAGCAATAGCCTGGTCAGCAAGTGTGAAGCCTTCCTGTGATCCCATTGCCACGGATGTCGAACGAGCCCCGGTATTCTTGATGAGGTTCTCGACACGATAGCTGGCGTCGTAACCGTGTACGGATACCAACGCAACAGGCGTAGCAGCAGGGACCTCGTCCGCGACCAACGATGCCAAGTCAAAGGTTGCCTCCGCCGAGATATCCGTTTCAAAGACGGTCTGTACAAACATGCCTGTCGACTGCAACAGTCGGTCAGGTCTGAAGCATTTGATAATCATGAGTGCTCGAATTGCCTCAAGTGCAGCTGGCGATGAAAGTTAGGTTCAGGATCTGAAATTGAGTAGAGCATCTGGACGTACGTGTACTAGGGTCCCATGGTATTGGCACAGTCTTCTCGGGATCACTTGACTCTAAGAACGGCACCCAGTCGTCCGGGTGGGTCGCAATGTGAGTTTCCACTGGTTTGAAGATGGATTGCTTCGCGAAGGACTGCAGACGAAGAACTTGTTCAGAAGTCAGGATGGGATGCTCTTGATCCGAAGATGCTGCAGCTGCAGCTGCAAGTCCGTCTCCACTCTCCAATAAAAACTCGAGCTCTTCTGCGACATCCTCAATTCCGCGCAGCTTCACTTGAGCAAGAAGCATTGCGAGCATCAGGTGATCGCGATAGAGGAGAGCACGTGACGTCCGCTTGTAGACAACTAGGAAGAGGTCTTTAAGCAAGATATCTCGACGGAGGCTATGGTCCGTTACATTCTTCAGATTAGGATTGTGGTGTAGGACGTAGTCGAAGATGTCCAAGAAGAAGCGAAGGGAGAACTGATAGAAGTGGTTGACGAGGTTCAATTGCTCCAGGACGAAAAACACGGAACTGCAAGCTTGGGCGAGGGGCAGATATTCGGCAGTGACTTGCTCGACCTCACGCATGACCACATCGGTTTCCTCCACTTTGCGAGTGATCTCAGCGGCCTCGCGTTTCAACGTTTCAAGTGTGTCGATGACTTTGTCGTCGTCAAGAATATTGCCGGATGATTCGTTCAGGGCCTGGAGGAGCAATTTCTCAAGAGTTCGGAGGCGGAGGCGGAATTCGCCTTGAACCTTCATGAGGTCAGTACGCTTGCGTTCCGTATCTGGACGTTCCACCTTCAAGACTTGATCGAGGGATTGACTCTGGAGACTGCTCCTCGTCATAGTAAAGTTGACGAAGGTCACTCTACTGCAGATATCGGGTGAGAACTCGACCGACGGGTCTCGAGTTGAAAGGAACATTGTGAAGGACGGTGAAAAATCGATGTCTTGGCTACCCAGCCTGATGAGAACTCGTCCACCCGTCCTTCGAATCTCTTTGTTGAGGACTGCATTGAGAATGGGATCGAGATGCTCGACATCTTGGATAAGGAGTGGGTTACCAAAGCGAAGAGCGCTCTCAAGAACTTTAAGGAAGGATTCATCGAGGAAGCTAGTAACAGTGATTTTCCGTTCTTTGTACTCGTTGAGGAGGAAGGTTGTTGCTTGGCCAGTTGGATCGATGATAAGAGGGTAACGATTGAACCTCTTGAGCATGATCGCGTTTTCAGTCGTCAGATTATCTGCGGGCAAGGACTTCGATTGCCAGCTGAGGCGATCATCAGCAGTCGAAAGGTACTCCGTGAAGGAAAGCTCTGGTTTGAATTTGATGTTCGCCTCAGTGAGATGTCCTGACCACTCTTGCCACATGACCTCTCGATAATGCTGATCGAAGAACCCTCCATAGGCCAAGAAGGCTGCAGACAGGAGAACATCGCCAACAATAGTGCTCATCTCCGCCTCGAAAGTACGACTTCCAGATTCCCAGCGACTACGTTCAGAGGATAAACTTTCGATAAGTTTCATGCTGCGATCGACCTTGCCTTGGACGCGCTCCATTTCGACCTTGATAGCTTGAGTCTCGCTGATGAGCCGCGCGTACTCCTCCTTGTACTTCTCGATCTTGGCTTCGAGTTGAGCAATCATTTGGACCATTGCGTGTGCTTGCTTTTTCGTGGTTTCCGCCTGGGATTCCAGTGACTGGACTTCGTTCCGCAAGGGCTCGACTTTGTCCAGGATTTCGGAGAACCGGACTTGAGCCAAGGCCCACTTGACGAGAGGTCCGCAAGCTTTGCTGGCCCTGTTGGTATTTTCAAAGTTATACGATGGTCGGCTCACGTACTCCTTCTTCATCGTGTCGCGGAGAGACTTCGTCATCTGCGTGGTGGTATCGAAGTTGACAATTCGTTGGATGAAGTCGTCGCGACGAATGATTCCTTGGACCGTGCGCCAGCTGTCAATCTTATGACCCAAGAGAGTACAGACGGACTCCATGGCAATTTTGACTGCCTCGGGGGGGTTAGCCATAGTACGGACTTCTTGCAGGTGCTGCTTCCTGATGTTGCTAACAGCAGCCTGGGCATCTAAAACAGCAGGTTCGGCATCAGCGAGATCGGCCATGACGATTGCTCGGCGTTCTTCAATGTGTTTGTCCTGCTCGGCCAGTTCAGCTTGGATTTGAATAGATGCTGCCTTCTTTTGTTCAGCTTCTTGTTGATCAGCAACCATTCGCTTTAGCTTTTCGTTGGCCTCGGCATTCTTGGCCTCGAGTTGCGATCGCTTAATGGCAAGACTCTTTCTGAGCTCTTCAACTTGGGTGACAGTGTCTTTGAGCTTGTCGAGACCAACATGCAAATGACGCTGTTGTTCTTCAAGCTCGTCCCGCTTTTCGGTGTATAACCGCACGTAGTGGTTGATACTATGGACAGGTCAGTGAACGGTTAGAATACTAGTACTTGAACTCACAAGTCAAGATAGTGCCTTGGTGTGACATAATTATAACGGCCTTGCCTTCTACTAAGACGTTGATTGATCTGATGCAAGGACTGGTGAACATGGACGAGAGCGTTGACGACCGCGGTACGGTGCACAGGAGGCAATGAGAGGGCGCGATAGGCAATGGGGAAATGTGCAGGAGGATTGTATGACGGTAAATCGAGATCAAGTGTATGTGTGAACTCCATGCCGACTTGGTAGAAGGCTTGATCGGACCAATCGCCGAACCAATCCAACACGCAGCGATTGAAAAGAGCAGGGGAGGTCGCAGCACGGGAGGCGAGACCATTTTCTGGTGGGTTCATTGTGAAGACAACATGGAGGTTCTTCGCCACTTGCTGGGTGAACCATTTGTACAACTCCTCCGGAGAATCGAGCATGAGACCATCGCGTTGGGACCCTTCCTTGCAAGCTGTCATGAGAGCGGCATGCTCATCACCTTCAAAGAGGCCAGGAACCTCTGCGTTTGCAAGTAGGGTGTTCATCCGCTCCAAGAAGCCAGAGTCAAGGACGTTGGATTCGTCCATGATGAAGCAAACCTTTTCGCCTTTGCAACCGGCTCGACGTAGAACGGTTCTAAGGTCATCGTCAAAGTCCTCGCCAGTATATTTGTTGGATACTTTGATTTGAAAAATGCTCAAGCCATTCATCCAAGCCACGAACCGAGACAAAGTTGTCTGTGACAATAATCAGCATCGCTATCATATTCACTACCAAGGCTCTTACCTTGCCACTGCCGCTCACACCAATAAGGAGGAGATGTCCTTGGATTTGTCGGAAAACGCGATCGATACGCAGAACATGATCAAGGACGTCGTTGAAAAGCACGAGGGGCACGTCTAGCTCTTCTTCGTAGAATACACGCAGCCTGGCCTTGGTATACTCTCTGAGTGTCTCTCTATCAACTGGTATGTAGTTCTTGGAAGTCCAGTTGGAGTACAGGATTGGTCGTCCGAGAGCCTCGTCGCGGTTGATGGTGGGGAAGTGCTCCATAGCTGCCTCGTCGATGTGGTCGTCTGTCCAATTCCTCTCTCCTTCGGTGACGAGACGATCTTGGAAGAGTCGGAGAGCTTCATGAGCCCACACACGGACAAGTCCTTCGACGGAGAGGATTTCGAGGGGACGAATAGCCTCATAGATACCTCTAACCCACCGGGTAAGCTCACGAGGACTGTAGACATAGTGAGCCTGCACGTCTGTGGTGAACTTCTTCTGAGAGGCCAGATAAAAGGCGACCATGGCGTCAGTGAGAGGCTCGGCGTACGCACGAAGGTTGGGCACGACCTTCAGGAGCGCGCGGTTATATGTGCCGTAGATCTGCTTCAAAGATACTTCACCAGGGTAGTCGACCATGACCAACGGAGCATGACGGAGGAAACGATGGCTGAGGGGAACTCGACCAGGGTCTGTAGGAGGATTGCAGGCGCCTACGAACTGAATGCGCTCCAACTTGACCCACGCCATGTCACTTGCGCGCCAGTATCCGCCACATTCTACCAGCTGACGAAGGAAAGAGATTACTCGTTGGGTGCCGTATTTGTCAGCGGCGGGCAAATTGATTTCATCGCAAAACACGACAAGCCAGCGACCAATTTGAACTGGAGCAAGAATGACACCATTGGGTGTTTTTCGGTATTCGCAGTATTGTTCGAAAGTTTTCAAGATGAGTTCAGGAGTTGTGGCGCTGGAAAAGTTTAGACCGACAACCTCCATGTCTGGGAGTTTGCGCAATGCACTGAAGAGGGTCATTGTTTTTCCAGATCCAGGGGGGCCGCAAAGCATGAGAGGCTTGTGTTCTGAAAGCCATGAGTAGAGAACTTCTTCGTGACGAACTGTATCCATAGTTGGTACCACGACATCGGAGGCGGTGACAGCGTGGGCCTCTATTTCGATAACTGGAACCCTTGACTGCCAGGCGATCCATTCGCCACTGTTCACCTGCACATCGAAATCAATTAAGGAGCTCCCAGGGCCCAATGGAGGTAGGTCTATTCCCGTTTGCTTGCGAAGGAATTCACCCATGTCTGCGCGGAGATCCAGTTTGGCGTCGCCGGAGAATGCCCAGATGATACTGACTAGCAAGCGCTTAGTAACATATTGCTCGACGCGCTCATTAGATAATGGGAAATCTGAGTGTTGCAGGTTATATTCGATGACGTTCCTGACGGTTTTGTTGATGAGCGAAAAGAGTGTGTTGAGGGCACGTGTCATAGTGAAATCCATGATGTGCTCGATTGATTCGGCGAATGTCAATGCCACATCAACGAGCTCGCCTTCCGAAAAGTAACGCTCCAGCATGTTCGCAATTTGTTTTTGAGTTTCGAGGTTTGCGGAGGTGTCAGAAGCTGCACCAGACACACGTCCGAGGACATCGTTGGCGTCCTCGTCGTCAGCATCCAGGGGCACGGACGCCAAAGTGGAGAGGTAGTTCCGATACATCATCTTGGGCTCGACAACATCTTCGCTGAACCAGATCATTCCACAACGGCTGACAGTGGCCAATGTCGCATACTTGAGATGCTCGACTTCAAACATAATGCGAACATTCGGTGGGAGATTAAGACGCTCTCCGTTAGGCAACGTCAGCAGCTTGTTGTCGTCGAGAACACTGATCATCCGTTAGCCAAAATAATAACATAAATGGGTTGCAAGACAGACCTATTCAAGTTCTCCACCCACTCTGGATCAACATCTCCGTCGAAAATGATCCAGTGCCTCTTGCTACTCTCCCCACGTACATCATCAACGATTTTACGAAGAACGTGTGTGAAAAGGCCGTCGTTCCACTCTCTCGTTGTCTGATCCAAAGTTCCATACAACGCGTCCTTGTGCATGGCCTTTGGATCGATGACATAAGAAACGCCTTCCACACCGTCCAGACGCTCCAAGGCCGCCAAAAGCACTTGCCAAGCATTCGTCTTTCCACTTCCGGAAGGGCCCACCATCATTAAGCCGTGTTGAATCTTCTGGATCTGATAGAGTTGCAAGATCTTCGCAATCCAACGCTCTCCATCCTCTAGACGTCTTTCGGAGCATACCTTGACGATTTGTTCACGAAGCGCGTCAAGATCCACGGGCAAATAATCAACTCCGGGGAAGACATCGGCGAGAAGGCTACATGATATGAGCAAGTCAGGGATGAGTAAGATATAAGAGCGGATTCCTTACTTTGTCAATAATGGCACGTCGTCAGCGACCAGCTTGGGGACTATAGTTTCCGTCACGCTCTGGATGAGTATGATTTGCTCAGATACATTGTCTGAGAGAGCGCCAAGGTCGCGTTCCTCTTCTGATTGAGAACGAGAGTTCTGGAGACGTTCTCGCTTCAAGATGCCAGCGCTTGCAAGTACTGCTTTCAGTGCTCGGAGACCGAAGTCGTAATGAGGTTGTGGCGAAAGCTGCTCGTCGCATAGGTTGAAGAATGGGACAATCTTGGACGCAAGAGACTCTGCCGTTCGGAAACCTTGCGAGAAGAGCATAACTTGAGCAATGAGTTCTCGGTCAGGGCGGGTCATCGCCATCCTGCCAAAATAGAAAAGAGAGTGAGGTGAGGGAAAGTTCGAAATAAGGAAAGGACAAAACACACGGTCTAAACAACTTGGTCAGATTGGGAGGAAGCTGCGAACGACCAGCATAGTTAGGATTGGTCGTGATAAAGATGCCGATGTTTCGATTGATCTTCAAGTTCTTTCCAACCAACTCGATCTCGGTATTAGGATTCTTGACAAGAGCAGCTAAACCTTGCTGGATGGCTTGTACTTGCTGAGAGACAGCACTAAGAATACGTTCTTCAAGTCTGTTGAACTCGTCGAAGCAACCCCATGCGCCGACTTGGCAAAGACCAACAAAGATACGACCCATGGCCTGGAAGTCAAAGGTTTCGTCGCAGCAGAAGACAAGGACAAAGCGGCCAAGTTGAACCCCAAGGGCCTTGACTGATTCGGTTTTACCTGGCATATTTATCAGTTCTGCGTCTAAATGTCGAATTTGAAGTACTTACCAGTTCCGGCGGGTCCGAAAGGAGCACCCCCTAGTTGATTGTCAAGGGCTTGGGTCAAAGTCAGATAGACTCTGTCGGTCAACGGTGTCTGAACAAGCCTATCCGTAACACCAAGATACTCCCAACCATAAGGGAAAGACGCATCCGCCGCCTTGACGGACAGCCGATCCAAGGGGCTCTCAATCGCCTTGTCGAGGTAGAAGCGCATTTGATAAAGCCAAGTAAAGTCCTTTGAGTCCAATACACCCTGTTGGATGAGGGTACGAGTGACATCCCTTTGGTGCACAAGCTCGGTAATAAGATGCTCGCACTTGCGACGGGTGACTGGTTTAAGTTCTTGCAAAACGATGTCGGCGAGCAGGTCGAGTGCTTGACGTACGACCTCCAAGGAATCTTCTGGAACCTGGGCGGATTCGAGATGAGTTTCCACGGAGGAGGTCCAAGCGACTTGGATTGCGAGAGTCACAAGTTGAGCAGGGTACTTCTCCATCCACCCCATAAACTGCTCCTCCTGAAGAGGACCTTTGCCATAGAAGGACTGCAGCTCCGTGACAGAGTCGGTGAGAAGGTTCGCCAGAGACAGCCTCATCATGGTTTCAATCCTTGCGAGCCAGTCGTTAATCTTGGGATAATCTTTGAGTAGAATGGGCTCAGAGAAAGGGACTTCTTCTCCTTCCCTCGACGCCATGCCTTGGATTTGGGTCAAGTCGTCGTCGAGCATGACGGTGGAGATGCCAGCGAACATCTTCTTCAGATGTTTCATGATCCGGACAATGTCTTTGCTGTTTCCTATGATTTCCAAAAGATCCTCGTCTCCGACGAAGTAGAACCGAGGGAAGGAAGACCGCTCTCGTTCCAGGTACTCTCCCAGTGCCTTCTGAATCTTGTTTAGAAGGTCGGCAAGACGCTCCAGACTTTTCTGAATTCCTTGAATATTGAGGACGTCTAGAACGAAAGGCGATTTGTAGACCCTCTTCATCACCGTCAAGAATTCGGAATTGATGTTCTGGAAACGCGAACTTTCGACAGGCAAGAGGTGCTTGATGTCTGCGCTACCTGAAAAGATGCCTTCCAGATAGACCCATTGCCTTTGGACGTCGATCCAGACATCTATAAAACAATTAAAACTGCGGAAGTTGCAACGCACAATCCAATTTACCAAAGAGAACGTGAATCCTATTAAGCTTCTCCTCCCATGAACCGGCCTCCTCCTCAAACACTGTGAAGGAAGTCGATGTTAGGTAAAGCAAGAGATGAAGAAATTAAGGAAACTAGCCTTTGTAATACGGCGATAGTTTCATAGCGGTGAGGGAGTTCAAATTTTCACTGCATTTGTTGAATAAGTCGTCCCAGCCTCGAATGAGGCGACACTTGTTCTGGTAATTGACGAGATCAAGGGTATAGCTCGTCCACGTCTCTTTCACTTGCTTGATGTACTCTTCCAAAGCCATCTTGAACACTTTGAGCAAAGAGTCGCGACGAACACAAAAAGCGACTTACTTCACCCTGAGCCTGAATGATGACCTCTTTTATCAATGTCTCATTCTTCTTCAGATCCAAATCATAAACATGGCCAAGTGTCATGCTATTGAGTACGGAAGTTAGTGGTATGTGCAGCAGAATGTGCAAGAGGAACATACTATGGCAAACTAATCTGGGAAGGGAGCCTGAGGTTCTTGAACAGTTGCTTCCAGTGTCGTTCTTTGAGAGCTTCGGATTTGAGCTCGGAGACGACGGTGTTAGACTTGAGGAGACCCCGCAAGACATCCTGAACATATTCAAAGGCGGCGTACTGGCGCATTCTAGTTGGCATGTCCTTTGTGGAAGTCAGGAGGCCATCAATTTGCTGCCTCAGTTTCCTTGGTTGAACCGTCGCCCAGGAAAGCTCCCTTAGCTCGCTAATTTGGCTCCAAATCCCAGAAAGCGCGGTCCACACGGCCTTGAGATCTCGCAGCTCCTCGAACACGGGCTCCAAGCGTGTATGACGCGTCAGTTCGAGGTCGAGTGCTTCCTTGGCGCGACAGACGAGATCATACTCCTCCTGAACTCGATTAAGTTTCCCCTCGAAGACGTTGATGGTGTTCATGGCCGTGTCAGCGCGCATGTTCCCTTGCACAGGACGTGTCTGTTCCCACTCTTGCAGAACGTCGTTGATCTTGTTCTCTACAATCTTGTCCTCGGCCACAATCTTCAGCTGTAGTCCAGCTAGAGAGGCAAAAATTGTTAGGGCAGACTGTGGCGAATAAAGCACCAGCCATACCTAGTTGCTCTTGAATAGAGTCATTCTTCCTTTTCAAAATCTCGTTGTATGCACTCCATTCTCCCCGTAGCTGATCGCTGTATAGCCAGTCTTCAGGGAACTGATACCTGAAGCGCTCGAGGGTCTTCTCCCCGTTTGCGCAGAGCTCGATCATGGGGCCCCATGCTTTCGTCTTCTTCTTCAAGTCTTGTACGAAGGTGATGAAAGTCACTGCCGCTGCAGTTGACGAATTAGAAGGCGCAAAGACCTGTAGCAGAACGTTAGTCAAAAGGAATAGACACCTAGAACCAGACCTCACCTCCATGTTGGTGGTAACTGCGACGCGTCGACTGAAGTTGTTAAGGAAAGGTGGCCATCACGTGGCACCCATTACACTGTAACCCTAACCCCAAATCACGTCGTTCTGCATTTGCTTAGCGCGTTGACTCCTTTCGCGTTCATCTTCATCTGAGAGGCCAACCAGAGTATATCCATCGTCTACGTTTAATACCTCAAGATGTCAGGACGTCAGCAACGCGTGATGGTGCAGCCCATCGTAGGTTTATTGCTTTCGTTCACTGTGAACTCTTTTCACTGATCTCCTGCATCTCAACTAGAATGTTATTTTCAAAAATCTGCAACAAGTGCGCATTGTATAGATCCATTTGAAGACTAAACCTGATAGCCCCTTACTATAAATCAGAAAACGAAAGTTGTAATCTGGCTATACGATAACATTGAGATGCGGATAGAAGGCAGAATTATTGTGGGTTCATTCCCTCATAAGATATTGTGCGCCTCTTCTGATGAGTCTTTGCAACAGGGATTCGACGAATTTATGAATGTCGTGATTGATGAAGCCGCTGAAGTCTTCGTGAAAGACGCTAAGCCTCGACGCGAATTAGGTGCGTGTCTTGCTTTTTCATGCAGTCTGGTCACTCATGTGCTATACTATTCAGGGCGAATTCTTCTCAAGGGTGATAATATCACACTAATCCAACAGTCAACGTGACAGTGAGATACACTGATGGCTAGGCTACGCTTGGTGGGACGTTATTGGGCATTACCATAACCAGCATGCTTCACTCGAGGTGATCAGTTGTCTCCCCATCGAGTTTGTATGCTTAGCACTGTGATTCTGTATGTCTGGCAAGCAATGACCCTTGCACAGCGAATTCGAATTCTAATGCCATCCTTGTTTTATCAACGACATTCAATGCCTATCCATCCAAGATTTGCTGCTTGGGAGGTTGCCTTCGAATCCTAAACTTTCAGAGACGACAAGTGCGGACCCTCATGCGACCACTCGGTGCGAGTTCGAGAGAGCAGGTGGAAGTGATGAATTTTCTGCGGTGCAATAGAAAAGAACAAAATAAGGCTATCTAGACGTGAATGCCTTCACCGGTTCTGGAAGGAGGGTAGGTATGTAAGTGGCATATAGTGAAGTGTGTCATTCTCGCTGCGCACCTTTGTGAAACCGATGGCAGCAGACTTTTCACGGAAGCATTGACGGCAAAGGTCAAGACCATACTTGCGAATGAGACCAGCCTGGTGAGCACACAGGCGGCTAATCGATATCAGACCAAGGAAATTTGTGCAGAGTACTTGGTATGCTCACCATTGTCGGCTACCCTTTCCGTATTTGCGGGGGCGAGAGAACCAAACGGCGTCGTGGGTCATTTTGGATTTAGAAGGTGTCTAATCGTCGACAATGAGTGGTTATTCAGTCATGAATGGGTGGTACTCACTGTCGCCGAGAATCTTGAATCTACAGTACCTTCACCAACGCTCGACGACCATTCATCTGTTGATTTACGTAATCTGTACAGAACCAGATTAAAGTTCAATCTCCGCGTACGGACCGCCAGGCAGCCAGTAAGCCAAACTGGGAT
>Ga0247742_10001744_pt1 | contig 14782 bp, 23 predicted proteins | sample UWRJL208509C2_FD_180944 | JGI IMG/M metagenome (GOLD analysis project Ga0247742, IMG submission 180944) | Plant litter microbial communities from Arlington Agricultural Research Station in Wisconsin, United States - UWRJ-L208-509C-2 | ecosystem: Environmental > Terrestrial > Plant litter >...
GAACCCGTCGAGCTCGATCGCCAGATGAGCCCGATCAATGCCTTCCAAGCCATCGCCTATTCATGCCTGCGGCATTTTCGATTGAACGAGACCATCTTTGCGACCAGGCAGAATGCCGCTGCCCTTCACCAGACACGCGTGGCGCTGCGCCGTTTGCGTTCGGCATGTTCGCTCTTCAGACCGATCATCCGGGATACCGAGGCCACCCGTCTACAGGACGAGCTGAAATGGCTCGCATCGGTGTTGGGCGAAGCTCGCAACATCGACGTGTTGATTGCCGACCCCAATAGCGCAGGGTTCGAGGCAACCCTGCTTCAGGCGCGCACCAGTGCCTATCTGGATGCAACGACCGCTCTTCAGTCCTCCCGAGCACGCGCGTTGATGCTCGATATGCAGGAATGGCTGGCATGCGGGCCGTATCTGTCTGATCGCCCCGCTGAGGCAGACAGTCTTTCATTGGCTGAGTTCGCGGCAGCTTCACTTGACCGGCTCCGCAAGAAGATCAAGAAGCACAGCGGTGATCTGGCGAAGGCAGACGACGAGCATCGCCACCAGGTGCGAAAAGATGCCAAACGGCTGCGCTATGCCGCCGAGTTCTTTGCCTCGCTGTTCGATACCAAGAAATCCCTGCGGCGCTACAAGCGGTTCATCTCCAGTATGGAAGCGCTACAGGATCAGTTGGGCGTCCTCAACGATATGGCCACCAAGCCGCAAGTGTTCGAAAATCTCGGCATCGAGCCCGACATGGCTCCGTCCGACAAGGCGTCGAAGGACAAGCTCTTGGATAAAGCCGAAGGCGCGGTTGAAGACCTTCTTGAAGCGAAACGGTTTTGGCGATAGGTGCCGCCCGGCCACTTTTCTTAGAACGTTGACCTCCAATGAAACTTATCTCAACCATATTCAGCAGGAGCGGCTTCATGCGGAGTTTGGCCAGCCTTCTCGCCGTTAAGGTCGCCGGCGATGCGGATGTTTCTCAGCAGTATGTCGAGCAGGCTGGGGCGATATGCTATCGGCGAACTAAAAAGGGTATCGAGGTCCTTTTGATTGGGAGCCTGAGAAACGGTCGCTGGGGCATCCCCAAGGGCGGCATCGAGGACGGCGAGACATCGTGGCAGGCGGCCGCTCGTGAGGCGTTTGAGGAATCCGGCGCGCGCGGCGAATGCCAGAGCACCAAGATTGGCGTCTTCCATTATGCCAAGGCGACAAAGCCGCTACCCTGTCGCGTTCACGTGCATCTGATGCCCATCCGATCGATGGAGAAGGATTTCCCCGAGCAAGGAAGGCGCGCGCTGAAGTGGTCGACGACCAAGCAGGCGACCGAGCTTGCTTGGAACCCCGAACTACAGGGGATCCTGCGTAAGGTTCCGCTTGTCCTAGCGGACACAGCCTCAGTCTCGGGAGGGGGCATCAGTTGGAAATCGCCAAGTTAGAGACTCCCGCGTTAGACGCCCTGCTACACGGAGAAAGGCCATCTCGGGCCGGCGCTCAAACGGTAGCCCTAGAGAATAGGCGCTTGCAGCAGTTTTGGCGGTATCGGTCGATAGTCATCCAGCGCCAACGTCAGGTTGTCCAACTCGCGAAGCCTGAACCATCCAAGGTCGGAATGCTCATCTCCGAGGAGCGAACCGCTACCTCCTGACCACTCCGAGACGACATAGATGTAGAATGGTGTGATCTTTGATTTGTCGTCTGGCTCGTAGAATTGCCAGCAGTGTGAAAGAGGTCGACGTCAGTCCAACCTCGTCCTGGCATTCACGAATGAGAGCATCTTCGACCTCCTCACCGCGATCCACATGTCCGCCCACAAGGTCCCACCGTCCAAGCGCCCATTTTCGGTGAGCTGCGCGCCTGACGAGGGGAACTTCCTGATTAGAGATAAAGGCTGCACAAAGGATTTTTCGACATCGAGTTCTCTGCTTACGATACCGTAGAAGCGGCTCATTCTAACCAGTACGAAGCGATGCGTGACAATTTTGCTACCGCAATCAACAAGGCAACCGCTTGCTAACCGGTTCGCCTCTTGCGCGGTTGACCGAATCAGAAATATTCGTAAACGTTTTATTAGAGAACGTTTTCCTTCGTTGCACCTTCTCTTGGGATGTCACATGAACCCGTTCGATGAAAAAGCGAACCTTCTGAACGTCATGGCTAACGCGAATCGATTGCAAGTTCTGACTGCCTTATCCGATGGAGAAATGGGCGTCGGAAAGCTCGCTGAACGCGTCGGCCTCAGCCAATCGGCGCTGTCTCAGCACTTAGCGAAACTGAGAGCGATGGACCTCGTTGCTACCCGGCGTGATGCACAGGCGATCTATTACTCCGTGAAATCCGATCGTGTTCATGTGGTGCTGCAGATGCTGACGCAGATGTTTGACGGAACAACTGAGACGCCTTCTCGACTCGCCAGCTGAGATAAATCCAGGTTGCCGTGTCAGTTTGGGCGATCGCTCGTGGTCATGGGGTCTGGAACGATGACGCCAGAATATAGCACCGCATCCCCATCACGGTTTCGAAAAGCCCTTCCAAACGCCACCACGGCTCTGTTGATTCCATCAACTCCCTGCACGCGATAGCCATCTTTCTGTGGGAGTTCGGCAACTATGGTTTCGGTGATCCCTTTCGCCAACCTCGGTCGGTCGTCCGGGTGGACCCTGGCCAGATAGACTTCGATCGGCAGGCCGCGGACAGTCTCCTCTGGATTCAGGCCGTGCAGCCGCGCTACCGCTCGATCTGCAAAGATCGATGTTTTTCGCGATGTCCCATGTAAAGATGCCCTTGTCTTCTTTCGGTCCACCAGTGATTTCGACCGAAAACATCTTCTCCATTTGCATCGTCGCGCGCCCTCCCCGGAGCATCTTGTTTTCAGGGAAACTGCATCAGATGTGTTCAACTTCAAGGCGCGCCAGTGACGTTTGTTTCGCCGCCTAAAGTTTAGCAAAGGTCTCCGGTGTGGTGCGGCGTCAATGCCATGCCACGACGTTAACAGGTCCCCTACCATTCGTGCGATGTCACAATTTGGCGACAAGTGCCCGCGCTCGTTCAGCAACCAGTGTTTGTTGTCAGGGGGACGCGATAAGCGCGGCGAATCGTAGTAGATCGTCCTGAAACAGGATCAGACGGAGAGCATGAGCAGCAAAAGCACGTTCCACCCACCCCACACCTCAGCCGATTTTGTGGTCTTCGGCGCGGTGTTGAAGGCGGTATGCCGAGAGCTCAGTGTCGAGCGGGATCGCGTAGCCGTTTTTCGAATAAGTCTGGCAATGACGAAGCTCTGGCAACAAGGTGTTCAAGACCCTGAGCAACTGAGGGCCATGGTACTCAGCTAAGAAAGAAGGCGATTTTCCGATGCATTTTTGGAGAAAACTCTTTGGTCGCTCGCACACGGCGTCTGAAAAAGACCTTCCAGCTTCAGAATTGCTCCAACACGAGATAACCGAATTTTCGGCTCGATACCCAACCACCTCAGCCGAAGACGTCAAAGCGGTTCAAGCGACGCTATCGGAATTTTCCCGGATGATGAAGATGCCGGACAGCGTTGCCATCAAGATGATCGAGCGGAAAGGCTGGACGGCCGGCGACACCCTCTTCACTGCGCTGGCTGGGATATGCATCGAAGTGCTCATGTCCGGCCGCCTGCACGCTGACAAAGGTGTGCTGAATCCGCTTGGCGACGCTTATGTGAGCCTCTTCGACCATTGTCTTGCAGAGCTGTCGCGCTCAGGCCGGCTGACAGTCACACAGTCCATGCGGGAGGCCGACGATCTCGAGATGATCGTTGCCAACACCGGGGCTGCGAAGCTGTAGTCGTTCCACGCTCGTCGACCGGGTACGGACCCTGCCTCTCGACGTCGCCCGCCTTGGCGTGCCGCACATATGTTCAGCATCGGCATGGCCGCGCACCGGATCGCAGCTGTCGTGCGAGAGTGTGCAGCTCATACACAAGCTGACATCACGCGGCACCGCGAACAGGTTGTCATTTCGTGTAACTTAAACGTCGCTAGTGCCGAGTTTCTACAGGCACCGAGAATTAGGGTGTGGCTAAGACGCTGTTCAGTAATGTCCCAGCGGCAGAATCGTGATCTGCTTTTAAGTCTCGGAAAGCAAGGAACAATTTGCGTTGTAAACCCTTCCTGTCTCACGACTACAAAATAGAAAGAAGGACATCAAAATGTCGAGCAACCCCAACCCCAATTCCGATCCGGCTCTCGCTCCATCCGGCGATAGTCCCGCAGAAAACCGTCAGAAATTGCGATTTGGGCGCGCTGCGCTTTGGGTCGGCGCAGGCATAGCGATTGTTGCGTTTGTCTTCTATATTGGCATCGGAATATACGGCGGTTACCACGCGGCCGGCTAGTCGCTGCAGCTCTCTTCAGTCTCGATGAAGCTTTGGCGTCAGCGTTCAGTCCAGCCGGTTGCCAAATCCGATCATGAAATCAGGCCGAGAGACCAACCGCCCATCTTCCCCCCCGGCTTGGTCTGGCCTGCAGACGAAAAGCGAGAGCTTCGCCTTGAGCGTTGGCATCGGTGGCGCAAACAAGCAGCGCGTTCGGGCGAGCGAGAAGGGTGATCAGCGCCGCTTCGGTTCTCGGCGACCATCCACCGCCAGTGCTGACATATAGAGTGTCGTCTTGCAGACCCTCGATGGCGGCGAGGCTCATTGCGTCGATTGCAGCCTCGGTCACGCAGAGACGAAGGGCATCAGGCGCGCCCAAGCGAAACAAGACTTTGCTGCCACCGGTGGAAAAGCCGCGCCACTCGGGCACTCGGGTCCCCGCTCTTCCCATCCAACCAACCACCCCGAACCCAGCCTGTTCGAGTAGGACGGCACAACGCACCGCCTCGCGAAGATTCTCGATTTCTTCTCTTTTCATAGCTTTTTCCGATCGCCTGTGATCGTTCCTCGGTTTAACTCCCCGCATGATCGGCGGGACATCTTCCGGCCGCCGCGAAGAGCAGAGGGGGCAAGGGCGCGGGGAAGCACGGTGCAATTCTGCACCGCCCGCGGCGAAGCTTCCCTTGCCGCCGACAGGTCGCCAGCGGCACCCAGAACGGCAAATGCCGGCTCAGTGAGCCGGCCAGAGGAAGAACTCGTGCAAGATATCGAAAGATCAGCCGCAACCGAATTCGAGTGCCGTTAGATATTCAGCCGCGCGCAAACACGGCATTTTGGACACATCGCTGATGTCCTTCACAGACGAAAGGGAGAAGGGCATCGCCGCGGGTCAACGGCGAAAATGCCGGCAATCGTTCTACGCCCCGAGGGCGGGCAATTTCGACGGTGCGATCGTCTTCCAGGCGGCTCTCGAACTGGTAATGAAGGCCGCGAGCAGCCGAATGGTCACAACGAACCGGTCCTACATACAAGAAGGCCCGAGCTGAAGCAAAGTGACTTGAGCAGCGCTGTATGCCCGTATGCTGGAGGCAGCGTGATTCGGCTTGAGTTCGACGGGCCAGCCTTCGTCTCGTAAAGGCTGCCAGATCAGCTGCACATGCGCAGTTAAGCGCCGAACACGCAGCACAATAACCGTCAGTACATTTTTTAGATTGCGCGCAACATGCGTTGGCGGCATATTTCCCATCACATCAAGTGACTGCGGGGACATAAAATGGCTACTGGGACAGTAAAATTCTTTAACAGCGACAAAGGCTTCGGCTTCATCACACCTAGCGGCGGCGGCAGCGATATCTTCGTTCACATCTCTGCTTTGCAAGCGTCCGGACTGCAATCCCTCCGAGACGGCCAAAAGGTTTCGTTCGAGACCGAGCCGGACCTGAGGGGCAAGGGTCCCAAGGCGGTCAACATCGAGTTAGACGAGGCCTAAGAGTCGCCAGGCTTTCAACCAACTGCGGGCCGCACCTATGGCCCGCAAAGCGGGCGTTTGACCATCGGTAAGTTTTCCATTGGTGAGCGGTTTTCCAGCGCAGAAGGCGCGCCCACATTTCTGACAGCTCCATTAAGCCTTTGTCCTGGATCGAAGCCTTCTTCAAGTGAGAAACAAGAACCTTCGGCGGTGGCAGAACCAGATGTAACACTCGTGACATGGTCGTGCTGTTCGCGCCGATTGCCAGTTCGGCGTCTGAAATCAGGATGCCGCCAAGCAGCGTCGCGCCGGTCGAATGCCAATGTCGAGCCGCCGGTCTGCAAGCCGTCCTCGCGCGTGGCGCCATCTCCGCTCAATCCGCCGTTGATCGCGCCGCCATTTGAAACGACAGGTTACGGCTGATGACGTGCCTTTGCTTGCCGGAACAGGCATTGAACCCGCGAGCATTTTCCACGTTATCCGTGGTGGCCAAGTTTGGCCGCGTTCTCATCACTGGAGGATAGCATGAAGAACATAGTGGACTGGCTCGACGCGAACACCAGCGACAGCGCGTTTACCTTCGAAAACAACGCTGACGTGGAACAGCGCGCCGAAATCATTCGAGCCAAGGCAGAAGCCGCGGGCTATTCTGCTGATGAGCTGCTTGACGCATGCGGAGGTGACATCGCCGAGTACCTGAGAAATCGGCAAGCAGGCGCGGGACCAGATGATGCTGACGGCAAGATGCCGGGTGATGTCTCTCCAATCATCGCGCCCGGCTTCAATCAACAGTGACCGGTGGAAACAGGGCGCTCTGTTTAGTGTGGAGAGCGTCCTCGTCATCCATGGGAACGTTCAGCAGCGACTATGCTGCACATCTGCCTAGGGTGTTACGATTCAAGTCGAGGAGCGCGCGGCCGCAAATCCCGCAAGGCTATGGCCGATTGGGGCGGACATTCCTTGTGGTGGAAGCCGCGCACTGACTCGATTTATAGGGCCCCGCTATTGCTAGCGGGGGCCTGGCATCAGACATTTGAACGCCGCTTAACGGATGTAAAGTTGGAATACAGACCGCGGATAGTAATATCCATCGCTGTGTCGCCGATAGCCTTTGCGATAATCCCGATATCCGTGATGGCCATTCCAGTAGCCGGGTCGGTAGTGACGGCGTTCGTAGCGGTCCCGGCGGTCTCTGTCCCGACGCCAGTCATGGCGGCGATCATCGCGGTACTGCGCCAGTTCTATCGCGGATGTTAGTTCAGCGTGCTGCCCTACCGATGGCGCGGCCGAAGCCACGCCGAAGCTAGACGCTGCGATAACAGCCGCAACCAGAGCAGTACCTATGCGAGCAAAACTATTCATGGTTATGCCTTTCCATTAGTGATGAGCGCGACCATGCTCTTGCCGGGATGAACGTTTTGTGAACTCGCCATTCATGTTTATCGACGCCGCCGCATCCCCGGCGCGATAACAGTCGGCCTAGGCCAGCTGAGGAAGAAGTCGGGCCGAACGCGTTGTCGACAACAAAGGTTTCGTTCGTGGCGCCTCTGCCTGATAAGGCAGGGCGTTTGCTCTGGCCATCAGTCTACCGATGATCTTCGGCTTGGTGGCCGCTACGTTTAGGAGATCCGCTGAACCTCAGAATACCCAACGCTCGGCCCAGCTATCTTCGGGCCCAATGTGAAGGCTGGCTGTCCCTAACTTTTGATTTAGCAACGAAAATCACAACCAACCCTAGACTTGCTTTCGAACGCTCCTACTTGAAGTCCGCTGACAACCGCAGGGAATGCCATGGACGCGACGGCCGAACGGTACCGGGACATATTTGTCGGTGATGGCGAGATGGCGCAGATGATGCGTCGGCACGACTGGTCCTCGACGGCTTTGGGCGCTCCTGAAACGTGGCCTGAAGCTCTGAAGGTGGCGGTTCGCTTGCTGTTGACCTCCCGCTTCGAGATGTGGCTCGGCTGGGGTCCTGACATCAACTTTTTCTACAACGATGCCTATCGTCCAACCTTGGGGCACAAGCATCCGAACGCCCTTGCTGTGCCTACGGAAATACTCTGGGCAGAAATATGGGACGACGTTAAGGGAAGGCTTGCGACAGTCTACGAGACAGGCCAGGCGACATGGGACCGCGCACTGCTCCTCCTGCTTGTCCGCGACGGCTATCCGGAAGAGACGTACCACACGTTTTCGTACAGTCCTCTTATCGGCGACAGTGGCAGGGTCGAAGGCGTATTCTGCGCGGTGAGTGAAGAGACGGAACGCGTGATCAGCGAACGGCGGATGGGCACCCTGCGGGATCTCGCCTCGGTGCTCGCTCTGTCAAAGACCACGGAAGAAGTCAGGGCTAACTCCCGCACAGTACTTGCGTCAAATCGAAAGGATTTCCCCTTCAGCCTTCTGTACCTCTTCGACGATGCCGAGGATACGGCGACGTTGGCGTGGTCCGACGGTATGGCTGAGAGCCATCCGCTCGCGCCTCTAACGGTCAAGACCGGAGAGACAGCTTGGGACCTTGCCGCCATACGAAACGGTCAGCCGTCGAAGCTCGTTGACTTGAGTGGTTTCGGGGGTGTTCCGACAGGTCAATGGAAAGTCCCGCCGAGCCAGGCGGTGCTTCTCCCCCTCTTGGGACAAGGCGGCGACAAGCCGATCGGCGTTTTGGTCTGCGGGCTCAACCCGCACCTTCGCGTAACTGACGATTACCTCGACTTCCTCCAGCTCGTGTGCGGCCAGATCGCAGCTGGTTTCGCGGGAGCCGACGCTTTCGAAACCGAACGAAGGCGTGCAGCTGCCCTGGCAGACGCGGCACAGATGCGGGAAGCAGCAGCCGTTGCACTTGAGCAACTGAACCGACAGCTTGCAGGCGAGGTGGAACAGCGAACCGCCGAGCGTGACCGCATGCGGCTTCTGTTCCAGCAGGCTCCGAGTTTCATATGCATCATGAGGGGTCCGGAGCATGTCTTCGAGCTTGCGAACGACGCCTATCTCCAGCTCGTCGGTCATCGTGATCTGATCGGTCTGACCGTAAGGGATGCTCTCCCCGATGTTTCATCCCAAGGCTTCTTCGAATTGCTCGATCAAGTATTCACAACCGGGGAGGCTTACGTCGGGATGAACCTCCCGGTCACGCTTCAGCGAGCTCAGGGAGCCGCCGTCGAAGAGCGGTTTGTCAATTTGATCTACCAACCGATTTTTGACACGAGCGGTGATGTCTCTGGAATCTTCGTTGATGGATTTGATGTCACGGATCAGAAACGGGCGGAAGATCAGCTGCAGACCCTCAACCACACGCTCGAACTGCGGGTGGAGCAACGGACATCCGAACTTCAAGACGCTCTCCTCAACCTCGAGAAGGAATCGAGAGACCGCGAAGACGCACAGCTTGCTCTTCGGCAAGCTCAAAAGATGGAGGCGCTCGGGAAGCTGACCGGAGGCGTCGCGCACGACTTCAACAACCTCCTCCAGGTCGTGAGCGGCAATTTGCAGCTTCTTTCAAGAGATGTCGAGGGCAATGCCCGCGCAGAGACCCGCGTCCAGAATGCACTGGCGGGCGTTTCTCGCGGTTCCAAACTGGCCTCGCAGCTTCTTTCCTTTGGGCGAAGGCAACCGCTCCAACCGAAGGTCGTGAATGTTCGCAAGCTCATTCAGAACATGGACGACATGTTGCGCCGTGCCCTTGGCGAGGAGGTTGAAATCGAGACGATCGTCTCCGGCGGACTTTGGAACACCTTGATTGATCCTGGCCAGCTCGAGAATGCCATTTTGAATCTCGCCATCAATGCCCGGGACGCAATGGACGGGCGAGGAAAGTTGACGATCGAGACAGCGAATGCGGTGTTGGATTACGACTACGCAGAAGCTCACGACGACGTTCGGCCGGGGCAATACGTCCTCGTCGCGGTAACTGACACCGGGTCCGGCATTGCTCCAGAGATCCTCGATCACGTCCTAGAACCGTTTTTCAGCACCAAGGTCGAGGGCAAGGGAAGCGGTCTTGGCCTTTCCATGGTGTATGGCTTCATCAAACAGTCAGGTGGGCATTTCAAGATTTACAGCGAAGTGGGCCACGGTACGACCATGAGGATCTATCTTCCACGGTCAACGGCTACGGAGGATAGCCTCGTTGAGACGACGACAGCACCTGCTCAAGGTGGCACGGAGACGGTATTGGTGGTCGAGGACGACGATGGTGTTCGCGAGACGTCGGTCGCTTTGTTGTCTGACCTCGGTTACCGGGTCCTGAAGGCGCGCGATGCGCAATCCGCCTACACCATCATTGAAAGCGGCGCGCATATCGATTTGCTCTTCACCGACGTGGTGATGCCGGGACCAATGCGAAGCACCGAACTTGCGCGCAAGGCCAAGCTTCTTCGTCCAAAGATGGCTGTGCTTTTCACCTCCGGGTACACCGAGAACTCGATCGTGCACGGCGGACGGCTGGACCACGGCGTCGAACTTCTTTCGAAACCCTACACTCGGGAGGGGCTTGCACGCAAAGTCCGGCATGTTCTTGCGAACGCGACGCAGCAGCAGATGTCGATGGATCAAGCCGCGACGCCCACTATGGCGGCAGAACACTCACAACGTGCTCAGGAGGAACGTGTTCAAATATTGGTGGTCGAAGACGAGCCCCTTATCAGGATGAACATGGTCGAAATGCTCGAAGAAATGGGTCATGCCGTGTGGGAGGCGAGCACTGCCGAGGAAGCGATCGATATTCTGGCTCGGACATCGCTCGACATTCTCCTGACAGACGTCGGCCTGCCTGGAATGTCTGGCATCGAACTTGCGGGGCAGGTCCGGGAGGGCTGGCCCTCGGTCGGTATTGTGTTTGCGAGCGGTGACGACACTGCTCGTGCGAAATCCGGGATCCGCGATGCGTTGCACTTGTTGAAACCGTTCGACTTCACAGCGTTAGCCGCGGTCATCAAGAAATTGAGAGCTGGCCCCTGAAACGTGACGCGCCGACACGAGGCCGGCTTTTACACTCAGATGGTTTCTCAGGAATGTCTGGTATCGTGTTTCGCAGGCGGTTCGGCGAAGACCTGCTTCGAGGTCGTTGTCCGCTCTCCAAAGCCGCGCCGACGACCTCGACCACTTCGAATGAGCGCAAGCGCTTGTACAAGGCGTTGAAGGCGCGAACTCAACACCAAGCTTTGTCAGCGATGCATGTGCTGTCATGTGATTGGGTTCGCGCGAGAAGAACCAATCGTCAAAACCAAACTTCGTTTTGGAGCCATCCGCGGCCGGGATCTCACGGGTATATTTCCAGCGGAAGGCATTTCCTACCAGCAACATAATCGACGATAATCAGATGGCCTATGAACAGGCGATGCAAATCGTGTTCAACGATGTTGAGTGGACGGTTGTCGAAAATTCCCGCAACGAGGTCACAACGCTCGGGCCATTTGCCGACTGGAAAACCGCGATCCTTGCAAGCGAGGAATATTGCCGACAACGTGGATGACCCGTTCGCGAGCCGGGTGCCGATCAGTCGGGAGGTAAGGTCTGAGGTGAGCGCTTTTCCGTCAGGTTGATGGGCGCATGTCACTCAAAGCTGCCGATATAGGTCAGCACAGGGCTTCCAGCTGCGCTCACCTCGCGGATGAGGCGTAGTCGCTCAAGATCTGAAATAAACCGACGCGAGTGGCGGCGGTCGCCGACCAGCCACGTGCTCGCGACCTTTCGCTGGCGACGGAAATGTCGGATTACGGTGACCGCGTCTCGCTGCGTCCTCGTCAACGCGATCCCGGCTTTCTCCTTCTGTTCGCTGCTCATGCCTACGCTCCACGATCAAGTTGAACTAGGCCGCGATACGCCTTGCGGCCTTGTCGGCAAGCTTTCGATTGTCCCCGTGTTCCTTGAGGATCATCTGGGCGTCCTCCACGGAAATTCTATGTTTCTTTGCCAGCGTGACGGCGTCGTAGGGTTTCTCGGACGCGGATGCGCCCTTGGCGTCAGCCATATTGATCTCCAGTGTTTCAGCGGGGTGCAGCGCTATGATGGTCCGGGTAGCGACGGCTTCTGTTCCACAGGATATGGATACTTCGCGCGCTGAATTCCATAGTCGAGCCTGGCACCACCGAGTCCGCAGACTTTGGCGTTCTGGCTATCATCTCTGGGACGATCCCGCATAAGCGGGATCTCCATGTGCCGGGACTGGCGCCGAACTACTTCTTGTCGAGTTCCTGCGCCATCATGTAGTGGTGCTGCAAAGCAGGGAGGGTCTTCGCGGCCCAGGCCTTCAGTTCAGGGTTTTCGCCTTCTTCAGAATAGCGCTTGAAGAGATCGACTGCGTCTTCATGAGCTTCGACCTGTTCGTCGACGTATTCCTTATTGAAGTCGGCAGCTTCGAGCTTGCCGAGATTGTCGACCCTCTTCTTGTCGTCGTCTGTGATTGCGGGAACGGGCGCGCCTTTGACTTTGCCGCTGTCGATAAGAGCCTTTAACTCGGCAGAGGTCTTCTCGTGATCGGTGATCATCTGCTGCGCAAAAGTCTTGACCGCTTCGTCGCCGTTCTGGAGCGCGAGCTTGCTGGATGCGATCTCGAATTTGTCGCTCGCCGATGCTTCCAGTACGAAGTCCTCGGTCTTTGGAGCAACCCCGAGGGCGGAGTTCACACCAGTAGCTTCAGTTGCAGATTGAGCGAAGGCCGCGGTCGCTGTCATAACGAGGGCGGCGGTGAGGATGGTCGTTTTCATTGGCATCTCCTGTTGATCCCCGAAAACCTCCGCCAATCCAATTGGTTCCGTCCTCAGGTGCCACAGTCAAAAAGAGACGAGGGAACCTCCGCCTTCCACTGATCTTTGCCTTCCGGGAAACAAAGGAGACGAGCGTGAACATCGGTGACTTGCGGACAAGACACCGAGGTCATTTTGGAATACTTCTTCTCGGGCAGGTTATGGGAATGCGGCGCACCCTTGGCCGGATGGGGGGCTACAGGACCGATTCATCATCAAGGCGGAAGGTCGCTGGGATCCTTCTGCCAACACATTTTCGCTAAAAGAAGTCTATACATTCGATGATGGGCACCAGGCCTTCCTCACCTGGAAGATCATCAAACGTGGCGAGACAGGGTACGAGGGGCGTGAAACACGCTGATAGATGGCAAAGCGACGGGCGAGCAATCTGATGTGCATGCCTTGTCCTCCGTGATGAATGGAGAACCTGTGTGACTGCCCGAAGTTCCTCATCTCGTCTGCTGCTGTCGACAGCGGTTAACGAGGCAAAGGGATATGCTCGAGGAGAAGACGACTACAACATTCTGACGGACGACGATCTCGACGCTGTCCAGCTCGACACAGTCAAAACAATCGACATCAACAAGTTCGTACCCGCCGATTAATCGAATGGGTCTACCTCGAGAAGCCATGCCAGACGACGCGGTCGGCAACGAAGCGTTCGCGGTCATCAGAGATGCCATGAAGTCGGACAACGTGGTTGGCGTGTCCAAGCTAGTCATGGGGCGTCGAGAGCGAGCTGTGGTCCTAGAGCCGCGTGGCGAAGGCATCGTGCTCTGGACACTGCGTTTCGGCGACGAGGTTCGCCCGGAAGAGGCTTACTTCAAAGACATCGATGACGACGCTGATCCCGATGTCGTGCCGCTCGTCCAGAAACTAATCAAGCAGCAGACGAAACGCTGGTCGCCAGACATGGTCGGTGACCCCATCCAGAACGCATTGCTGACGCTGATCGATGAGAAAAAAAGGCTCTGAAGCGTGCAAAGAAGTCTGCGAAAACCGGGAGCGACACAGCATCCAAGTCCAACGTTGTCAACATTATGGATGCTTTGAAGAAGTCGGTTGCAGCCGAAACTCAAGAGCAAAAAGGCAAGCTGATGGAAGTTCATCGAGATTTCGAACTTTGCGAGCCCTCCCCATTCCTGTATTTCGACAATGGGCAACTGGCTTTGACCGCAGCCGCGCAGTCTGGATGGTCATCGTAACCCGGGAGGCAATGATGGCGACGGCCAATCCGCAGGAGGCGTCGCTGCGTCGTCTCGTCCGTTATAGCCACTTCTATCGTGATCTCGCCAGCGCCGCGATCCGGCGCGGCGACGACGTTCACGGCAAAGTATGGGTTTTAGAGGCAGACGTGCTTGCGGCTCGCTCGAACCTTCCCACACGCGGTCCTCTTGGTGATTTGCCCGCCCAGGTTGGGAGATAATCGGCTGCATCATCACCGCGACTACCGGGCTGCCATTTACAGTCCTAGCAACCATTTCGCTGTGATCAACATGCGCCAGACGGCTTGACGGTCTAGTGCTGAACATATCGGCTGCGATAGATCGTTTCGTGCAACACCTGTCTCAGTGGCGTCCTTGGGTAAGTGCGCCTGAGCCAGCCAGCAATCTGCTCCGGCGACCATTTCAGCTGCAGCTTGGCAATCAGCCCGCCGTTGCGACGGCCTTCAAGGCTGATCGTAGCGGGAGATCGACTTGATGCGCATGTGATAATCGCGATGAACATCCCGTAATCAGCCCGCGGGAGATCTCCCCACGCTTGCAGGCTGAGTGCAGGCCAGCCCGCCACCGGACAGCCTTTTGTCATCGGCAAACCTTCTACGGCAGGACCTGCTTCGGCCGTGCGGACGTCTCTTTCAGATGCTGAATGCGGTCTCGTAGCTCCGAGATCACAAGATTTGTGGCGCCATGCGCCTTCGCTGACCTAAATCAAAACCGGGTTTCCAATTTGCCCAAATGCGCGTATGTTCCTTTTTTGTTCCTAACCGGTGTCTGGACCTAATCCTGATGTTTTCGACGAAATCTGCTAGCCAGCGTCCAACCACGGTCACTTGCGAGACGATCAGAACAGAAAATCAAAACCGTAGCGGCCTTCGCTCCGCAGGCACCCACGATGAGTGAACTAAGAAAAAATTCCTTGGCCGATGGGATTGTTCTCCGGCAGCTGAGATGCAGGGTTCTCACCGTCACCTGTCGGATCTGTCGCCGCAGCGACGAGATGGATCGCCAA
>Ga0247742_10001745_pt1 | contig 14782 bp, 11 predicted proteins | sample UWRJL208509C2_FD_180944 | JGI IMG/M metagenome (GOLD analysis project Ga0247742, IMG submission 180944) | Plant litter microbial communities from Arlington Agricultural Research Station in Wisconsin, United States - UWRJ-L208-509C-2 | ecosystem: Environmental > Terrestrial > Plant litter >...
CTTTTTGGATGCCGATCAGATCCGACATCAGTGGCTGTGCACGGCACTCCGGCACCCACTGAGACCCCCGTAAAACGTTCAGCATAAGTAACACAATGGTCGTTATTAGTGTGTGTGATGAAGAGAAATAGCACACATTAACATGGGGTATTCAGTACAGTTATTGGCCGGTAGTTCCTAATTTCGGTATGAGATTCCGTTGCCTACTTATCTGCTGTCAACTAGGGTCATTGAGCGCCAATTTTCTGGTAAATGAATGTGTTCTTGCGGCAAGTGTGTTGAAACGAACAAGTCTGAGACCCAAAAAGCACCTCGTGTGGTCAGCGGTTCATGTATCTTATTGCGGCCAAGTGATTAGAGCAGTTTTTTCTAGCAGGATCAGACACCAGGACCTGAAACGAAGTAATTAAGTGACTGTGGTCCCTAAATAGTCTGAGTCCTCACTTTGAATTTTTCACGATTGCGGGATGCCGATCGGCACCAGGCGCCTAATTTACCAGCCCGATTTTTCCGGGTTCCCCAACTTATCCCCAAGGGGAAATTTCTGTGAACGCCGTTGGAATCTTCGGAAGTCAAAGCCCCCATGAGGCTTCCTCAAGGATTCAATGCAGCTATCATGGGAACTCCTCCTGTCCATCCTAGGCTCGTGCACTGGGATAATTAGAACGGCTACGGAGGAGAAAGAACTCTCCAACTCGTTCCTCTCCCTCTGCATCTTCTGCTCCTTACACAGGTACCATCAGCGATATCAATGAGTAGCAGGCTGGCGAACTACACTGGTCGAGAGGAGCTCCAGAATTTGATTCCGTTGGAGGTGACGGTGAAGACCAAGCGCCAGAAAAGGACGGAGATCGTGGAACAAGTTCCGCTCCCAGCCCACTGGCAGCCTATCTCCCCATCTGCACGTTTCAGCCGCCTACGAAATACTGTCTTCGTCACCTTATGTTTAACAGCGTTTGGGGATACAAGTATGGACAATGTTTGGGCCATTATAAAGCTCGAAGGCAAAGGCGACGACAGTGGATGGGACGAAGGGATGCGTGAGGTGGTTGGTCGAATGGAGAAGGTGCTTGTAGTGGTACGGCTAAAGTCTGATTTGAAGAATTTTATCTGGCTGACAATCGTCGAGGCGGCCTTACTGTTAGCCACTTCCGCCGCCCTCATCACCACAGAAGCGCCAAGAGCAACCATCATGAATTACACACTCCGCACTCCTTACATTTGCCTCCTCAGTTCGGCCGGGCTACTTTTGGGGGGTATTAGCGTTGCTGCGGGTGCTGTGCAGGTGATCAGTAAAGCAAGGCCAGAGTGGGTAGAACGTGTAAGTATCAACAGCTATTCTTCACTCGTATATCATTTACTCACTGAAGCTCCTTTTGCAGACACTATTTTCCAACCGTGCCCGCGTGTACTGCATGCTTATCCTGGTTTCTTACCCATCCTTCTCCATTGTAGTTTCTACTTTTCTTCTACTTCTGGGTATGCAAACACACCCTTCCAAGTAGTTGAGGTTACGTGCTAACACCCTTGTCAGGCCTTGTCACTGCCGCTTGGAGCGCTGATGATCCCGTGATGCAAGTCGCTGCTGCGTTGCTGCTCACCCTGCCATTTTTACTGGCTGTTTTGTTCGGATTTTCATGCACGGTTGATGGAAGTCCATCTCGAGAGGGCTTACACAATGGAAACAGAGGGGGAAAGGCCGTTTGAAATTCCTTCAACAATATGCCAGTGTAGTGTTATATCAATATTCGTAATGACCGGACCACTTTTCCTCGCTATATGGTCGCTTGGTTTGCATTAAACATCATCTAAAGGAATTTATTATTGGGTCATCCAGGTCTATCAGATGTCCTCATCGTTACTATGTGGCATAATGTCTCACGACTTGGAGATTGCGGTGAGTGCATTAAACTCCGAGTCGTACCTGCCTGAGTATATCCAACAGAAGAAAGGTGACTTAAGAATGATATTCAAGCACTGAGCACCTTGTGCATCGCGCAACTTACCCCAGACAGATGCTATGGTTGGTGTGACAGCCGTATTCATTAATGTTATTGTCCTATTGGTATACCTGCATCACGAACAGAAAACATGGTCAACGGTCTGCATAATCTCACATGAAGCAATTTACCTGGATCATTCAAACTTCCGTCGAGATGTATAACAATCACAGTGACCGCCAGCCATCGCGTCAATGAATGAAAGGGGAACGAGTAATTCCCTCGTTTGTGATCACATTGAGGTCGAGAAAGCATCTAGCCAAAGTTAAGATTAGATCGCGTTCTCGTTCAGTTATGCACATAAACGAGTGACTTGAAATTATTTCCGGGAGATTCGGACAGCGTTAGAATATAAGACTTTAATCTTTGAGAACTGTTGGACACTGGTATTGAGAGAGAAATTCCTCTCGCCGATTCGAATAAAACCTCATGTGCTGAATCATTGACGATGGCATAAATTCAGGTTTCCAAATGAATCAAAGGAACTTTAACAATCACAAATACATTACTAGACGCCGTTGCTATCTTGACGCTTGTCGTCCGCTTGAGCCTTTCGCGTTTGATTGTCACCGATAGTAAGATATCGGCTGTGTATCATTCCAAAAGCAAGAACCACCCCCGTATCAAGGCATATTGAAAACGTGAGCCCAGTGCTGCATCCAAACACTATCTTTACCCTGGAACGAGCGAGTAATATAGCCCTTCCCGAACACATGAATGCTTGAGGACGTTGGCAAGAGATTAAGATAATTGCACTGGTTCTAGAGCTGAGCGCTGAACTTCTTGTGAAGAAGACCTACGTTGCTGGAAATTGTGAAATAAAGGTTTTAAGATTTAGAAGAAAGCAAAAGCACCGATAGTGCGTTGGGGTTTTTGGCGATACGGGAATGGTAACATGGCCTGGGACCGGCCCACCATATCCTGCCTTCGATGGGGCGTGAAATCGAACGTTAGGTTAACCAAGTGTGAGACATTGAGAGAAGAACTGCAGAGCTCCCGTTACTAGATCTCTAGCGAGTGTCATGATCATGAGCCGGCGTTTGTGGCAAATTCCGGTGATGGAGTGATCGTCACAAATCACTCTTTTCTACTGGCTGTTGCTCGCTAAGAATGTTCTTCAACTCGTCCTCGTCGGTGCTCAGATATCCTGATTTATCCATGGCCACGTCTCGCTCTATTCCGACCCTCAAATATAACATGTCCTGTTGCGGACTCTATCTCTTTACAACTTCACGTCCAAAGTCCTTTTAGAGTCAGGAGAGCTGGTGCAGGACTCTCAGAAAACAGACCCCTCCTGCCCAAAATCTCCACTATACTTGGAAATAACTTCAACTCCCCTTCGATTCCGAACAGTAATACCGACCAATCTGATGCCCGTGTTGCCTCTCCGTCCATGCTAAAGGACGGGCACACCAAGAAAGAGGGAGGGGCGGGTCTCGTTTTGCACCGTGGTATACATCGTGTTAGGAGGATTAGGGCGGTGTTTATGGGGGGAAGATGAGATCATGGTTGCTGATGGACGAGATTGTCGAGGAAGGTGGAGGCCCGGACCTGTTGGCTGGTCATATGGGTTGAGGAGCGGGAAGGACTGAAGGCAAAATCGGAATGGCCTCAGCGCCAAGAGGAAGCAGAAGCTTACATATTTCATCGCGCCAGCCCCCGAACGCAATGCGTTACTGGGTTCCAACATACGATCTTCGATGACGCGCATGAGCATGCCTAGCAGTTTCTACTCCGTCATCGACTTCAACTTCGTGTAGTAACTATCCTCGCATGACTTTGAGCTCGCATCGGTGCTAATATTGGCTTCTCACAGACCACAGGCCACCAAATCCAACCATCTCGACGCGTATGCGTACTTTACCACTGCATCTGGCCAACAATCCTACAGTTCACGGCTCGTTTTTCCCACCGACTCGCAGCCCATTGCCATCTGCAACCCTTCTGCATTCCTCTTGACCTCGCTCTCTGTGTGCCCGCACCTACTTGTAACTGGTGCTATTCCCGATTTACCCAGAGTTGCAGCCCTTTCTCCCTGCTCTTGAGCTCTTTCAGGTACATCTGGATCCAGAGCAGCAGGGGTACATGTTGGCGTCGGCGATAACGACTTGAAACCGACTCACAACCGCGACGAACTATGCCTTTGCGCGAAATATGGCCCGGTTGACTTCGGAGAGTGCGGGTTGAAGCATGGGCGCCAATCATGTGGGTACGTCCTTCACCTTCTCCGCTCTAGTGCGTCGAATTCCCACTGATCAGCCGACCGTGGCATCTAGTCTAACAGTACCTCTGAGATCGCCCTCTTCTCTTTTTCTCTAGGTCCTATTGGGTCGACTGAATCGCTGATTAAAGTCCCTCTTCTCTTAGGTCTCATAAATTCATATGTCTCTGGATCGGACCTTCGCATTCGGGTCAGGATTGTGTCCCTTAGGCGTACTTCCAAATATACTATTCGAATCATCCTTTACCAACTCGAACATCATAGCCGATCTGGTACGGCATCCCGCTCTCACACCATCTTCAAGCTTTAGCCTTATGTACATGGGTTATTTCCTATCTCGTCTCTGTTATTAATGACATTCCAGTTGCTGTACACGCATACATGTTGGCACGCACCCGTATGCCCATGTTCTGAGACTTATCTGCTGGGTTTTACTTGTATCTCAAGCCTTACCCACCGTACCCGCACTAGAAGCGCCTTTTGGATCTGACATTTGGCTATACACTACACACCCGTTCCTGGTCTTATCTGCTCCGTCTCTGACCCACAGCTATTCCGCTTCCGCGTGCGTTCCGTGTCAATTAAGCACCGGAAATCCTCATCGTTATCCTCGCCGATGGCTATGTGAGTTTGCCCACTCTATCCAGCAGCCACTCATGATCTTTCCGCCTTTGCCACTCGCGATCGGTAGTCATTTCATCTGGAGGTTGCATACCCATACCTGAACCTGTGTACTCATTCTGGTTCCGAAGCCTAGGTGATGGATATTGAATCTCATGGCTCGCCTTTATATCCAGAGAACACGAACGGACAAGGGGCGTCCGTATACATATAACGGCAGGTGTGTTACCCAGAAGGTAATGTCGTTTGATATGTATACTGAAACACAGATAGATGACTTCACTGACTCGGAGCCCAGTGGAAAATTAACGTCCGGTTCGCTGGCTGGTTAGTACCACCTAGAAGGTGAAGTCCGGTAACTGGCATCAGTGTGCCTCCATTTGGAGTTTGGTGCCTACAGCTCGAAGGAGAATGATGAACTTGAAAGAATCAGAAGTTCGACACTAAACATCAATTGCCTATTGGCGGAAAGGGGTACACCACAGGAGAGAACACTGAAAAGTCTAAAGAATACCCTTTCTTGATGGATGCTGTTCTTGTTCAGTTTCCAGAAAGACGAATATTATAGCGTAGACGATTGTGGCCTGCTGGTGGCGAATGGAGATGGGAGAGGTAGCCTACAGTGTAAGCCGATGTGAACGAGATGCGGTTAGGCGGAAATGTCGGACAGACATGCCTCCGTGCTTTGAGTTATCAAGTTGGTGACGTATATCTCTATTTTTCCCGGAATATCAGTAACAGCAACACCGGTGGCGTACTGTTTTGAAATAGGGTATGCGCAATAGCGTTGAATTCTGCGATGACACCGACAATTTAAACTACACGTGTTTAACGGACGTATATTGCTCCGCAATATCCTACTTCAGCTAAAGTGCAATAGTAAGACATAATACAGCTTTCTTCTACCGTCCTTTCCGTTCATTATCTCGCACTTCGGTAGGTCTTTTACCCTAGGACTGGCAACGGATACCCCAATTCGTTCATATGGCGTAGGATGCTGTGTGGTGACCCACCAATAATCTTAGATTCCAGATGGCTACCGAGTAAGTACTAGTAAGCAGGCAGTGATATTGCAGTGGCCAGCGACATTGTGAGGCCCTCGATGTTCGAGGCCGACGAGATATCAAAATATCTAAACGGGGAAAGTCGCAACCCTGTTATCGATAGCCGCCTAAAATTGTATTCATCGGTCGACAAAACCTCCCGGCACTTACAATGCTACAGTCGCTCATAGGGCCACGGACTCATGTTTATTCGATGCAAGTTCAAGACAAGCTTGTTCCAGTTCCACTCAACAGATTCGTTAACCCAAGCCCAGCGCACATACCACTATCCCAAATGACTGACCCTGTATTATCGTTTACTCAATCTTGTTCTTTCTCGTTATGTATATAAATCTCCTCGTAAGTGAGATCTGCTTCGCAAAAAGCCTATTTGATTAGCTTTGCCAGTCATTCAGGTCGTACTCGTGTAACTACAGCAACCCCGAATTCTTATCTACTCTCATTGCCACTGACTCATTCTGAGAACACTGCATGGCATGTCATGAAAGAGACGATCAGAAGATATACAGGCGTATTCACACCTCACTTCGTGAGGGCGATGCACGTTGCAGACGCCTCGCGACATAACTTTGTAATACCGTACTACTGGTAGGTTTTCACACCTGCGACGGGCGCCCATATGAATTGCATTCCTGCACATATATATAGGCGTCCAGCATCTGCAACTTAGAGCCGTCTGCACCAAAAACAGTCAGAAAAATGGGTGCGTATCCTTCGAATTTTCTCTCTTCCTACCATTCTAAAATACAATCAGATCCCACAAATAATTCCACCCAACACGCCGCAGGAGGCGTGTCCCATGCAAAGTTGCCCAACCAGTTCCCACCATTTGTAATCAACGACGAAGTCAGAGACAACGCTAGTACTCGGCACATTGTTTATGATAACCTGGGAAACACAGTCGGTAGGCGCGCTTGGTTTTGCACAGATTATGTATCTTTCTTACGTTTGCGATTTTTAGATCCTATGCACGGGACCCCTGGACTTGTACAGGGTGATTGCCATGTGCATGATATCATGGAATCAGGGCAAAACCAGCTTGCAGAAATAGGTGATGATATATTTGATAGTAGCCCGAATCCCAAACTATATATAACGGGTAAGTTTTGTTGGCTAATCGGAATTTCTTACCTTACATATTATGGTAGACTTTGATCTTCAAGTGGAGATGGATGGGTCCGACTTTTTATACAGAAATTCGATCAGACTTGTCATTTTTGGATCTGCGGCCGAGGAGGTGAAGATTTTGTTGCCCCCAAAGGGCTTTGTGGAGGCTCGGAAGAAAGGGTTGCCCATTGAACTGTAAGGATTTAATGGCAAAATAATATTTGCATCTGGGTTCTGACATCGACTGCATCTCAGAAATGGGGATATGGTCAATTTTCAGATTGTGGCTACATCTGAAGAATTAATGGACTTTGCCTTCGTGAATTTGACGAAACATGAATTAGCTTTAGGGTTAGAAACCCGTAAGTTTATTGCGACTTTCGTTGATTAAAGACTCACCCAAAATGTTCCATACGGCAATATATCAGGTATCACCAAAACCTTCACTTCTGTGGCGGTTGTGCCGACACTCAAATTGACATTTCTGGTTACCGCAAATTCTAGAGAGGGCCGCATACAAGATGGGGAAGATGAGATGCCGGACATCGGTAAGTCGAACTAAAGCTGTGAGGGGGAAGTTCAGTTGTTGAATCTATGCAGCAGGGGAATCGTTCAGACGTGGAGTTGAGTTGAGGAACGACTTCCAACGCACAGGAAATTTACACAGTATCTGTGAAGCAATCTCGATCCAGCAGCTAGGAGTTCAACACACGCCCAGTGGTCACCCTTCCATGCCAAGACTACTGAATAACCTTGGAGTATCAATTTTAGAACGCTTTGAAAGTACGGGAAACACCTCTGACTTGTCGGAAGCAATCTCGATCCTGCATCGGGCAATCCAACTCATCCCCGATGGCCACCCTGATCTGCCAGTACTGCTGACCCACCTTGGATCTGCATATATCAGTCGCTTTGAACGTACAGGCAATTCATTTGACCTCACGGAATCCACCTCAATCCAGCAGCGCGCAGTCTTACTCGCCCTTGATGGCCACCCCAGCCTGCCTGTGTGTTTGAATAATCTCGGAAATTCATTTCTAAGTCGCTTTCAACATACAGGAAATCTCTCTGACATGTCGGAGGCCATCTCAATCCAGCAGCAGGCGGTCCAGCTCACCCCAAATGGCCACCCTGACATGTCAAAACGGCTCAATAACCTCGGGGTTTCACACCTGAGGCGCTTTAAACGTACAGGCGATATCTCCGACCTCTCAGAGGCCATCTCACACAAGCAGCGGGCGGTGAAAATTAACCATATTTCTCACCCCGATATGCCAGGACATCTGACTAACCTCGGAAATTCACTTCGCTGTCGCTTTGAACGCACAGGCAGTGTCTCTGACCTCTCAGAGGCCATTTCAGTCCAACATCATGCAGTTCTACTCGCCCCAGATGGTCACCCTGGCATGCCAGGATACCTGAATTCTCTTGGGATGTCACTTCACAGTCGCTTTGTGCACACAGGTGATTTGTCTGATTTATTTGAGGCCATCTCATTCCAGCAGCGGGCGGTCCATCTTGCACCCAAAGATCATTCTAATATGCCAGCATTGCTCGCTAGCCTTGGAACCTCATTGAATAGTCGCTTTGAGCGCACAGGCAATATCTCTGACCTCGAGGAGGCTATCTCAAACAAGCAGCAGGCCGTTCAGCTCACCCCCAATGGCCACCCTACCCTACCAGGACTCCTGGATAACCTCGGAAATTTCTTCCAGACTCGCTTTCATTTTACGGACAATACCTCTGACCTCTCGAAGGCCATCTCAATTCAGCAACAGGCAGTTTATCTCACCCCTGAAGGCCACCCTGACATGCCATTGTGTTTGAATAACCTTGGAATTTCATTCCTGTGTCGCTTTGAACGTACAGGTGACATCGCTGACCTCTCAGAGGCCATTTTAGTCCAGCAGCGTGCAGTCAAAATCACCCTTGATGGCCCTGATTGTTCAGGACGGCTCAGCAACCTCGGAAATTCACTTCAAAGCCGTTTTGAATGTACAGGCAATGTCCTCGACCTCACAGAAGCCATCTCATTCCATCAGCGGGCAGTGCAACTCACTCCTAATGACCATCCTGACACGTCTGCGTGTTTAAATAACCTTGGAAATTCACTTCAATGTCGCTTTAAACATACAGGCAGTGACTCTGACCTCTCAGAGGCCATCTTAGTCCGAAAGCGGGCAGTCCTCCTCACCCCTGATGGTCACCCTGACATGCCAAGATGCCTGAATAACCTCGGAAATTCAATTCACAGTCGCTTTCAACGTACAGGCGATCCTTCCGACCTCTCAGAAGCCATCTCAATCTACCAACATGCCGTTCAGCTCACCCCAGATCGTCATGCTAGCATGCCAGTGTTACTGAATAATCTTGGGTCTTCTTTTGTGAGCCATTTTCATCTTACAAACGATTTCTCCAGCATCCAGAACGCCACATCGATTTTTCAAAAATCCGCCACATCCATTGGCCCCCCATCTGGTCGCTTGGAAGCTGCTCATCGATGGGCAAACCTCTCTATGACTCATAATCTTTCATGCTCCGTGACGGCTTATGGAGTTGCAATGGAACTCATTTCCGAGATCGCAGGTACGGACCGCACTATCGAGCAGCGTCATACGCATCTCATAAGGATCTCAAGTTCGACCACACACGCTGCATCGGATGCGTTCACTCTTGGTGAGGTTGAGAAAGCTCTTGAGTGGCTTGAACAAGGTCGTTGCCTTGTTTGGGGTCAACTTAATCAACTTCGCAGTCCATTGGATCTTCTTCGTGCACATGACGAGCACTTGGCACAACGGTTCTCAAATATTTCAGGCGCGTTGGAGGCGTCTGGGTCACGCCGCCTATCTCAAGGCATAGATGCTTCGCTGTCAGAGAAGGTCAGCTTGCAAGATGAAGCCCATCTTCACAGCAAGCTGTCTCGCGAATGGAGCGAGCTGCTCGATGAAATTCGTAGTATTCCCCAGTTCCGTCACTTCCTTCGACCACCTCAAACATCAGACCTTCTGAAATATGCCCCATCAGATGGCGTCATAGTTGTTGTCAACGTTCACCAACCCCGCTGTGATGCCCTGGCTCTTATTTCCGGTTCCGATGCCCCCATCCACATCCCTCTCAAAGATTTTACTCACAAGGAGGCATGTGAGCTCAGAAAGCGTCTGCTTAACTTCATTTCATGCCACAAGATCCGCATGCGGGAAGTTGATCGTGGGGGGCATCCAGTTAGGCTTCCCGATGCCGAAAAGCAGAGCGAAATACACCTCGTTCTCGAGGCACTCTGGCTACGTGTGGTGAAACCAATTCTTAACGGACTTGCGTTCTCTGTGAGTATCTCTAAGTTCATCATGCATCATTTATTTTATTGATATCTTCTTCCAAGTCCACTCCCCCGGTAGACCCAGCTCGAATCTGGTGGTGCCCAACTGGTCCACTTGCATTTCTTCCACTTCACGCCGCCGGGATATATAGTCGGAATGGGCGATCTCCACTTGGCTCGTGCATTTCCGACTTTGCAATCTCCTCGTACACGCCCACTGTCAGCTCGCTCCTCCAGAAGCTCAACCAGTTTGAGAGCACACTACAGCCTGAATCGTCAAAGCTCCTTATCATCAGCCAACCAAACACCCCGGGACGCTCTCCGATCCCTGCAACCACGAAAGAAGCCGATCGCATCTGGACAACAATCGAAGCACTTCAGGAGGGGTCTCTTCGTCTTGAAGGAGAGGGTGCATTGGTCAGCCGAGTCAAACTCGAGATGGAATCGCATGAGTCGATTCACCTCGCCTGCCATGCAAGCCAGGATCTGAAGAACCCTCTCAAAAGCGGCTTCTACCTCCACGACGGACGGCTCGAGCTTTCTGAAATCATAAAGCAGAAGTTCGCCGTTCGTGGGTTGGCTTTTTTGTCGGCATGCGAGACGAGCACCGGCGACGAGATGCTTTCAGAAGAGGCGGTCCACCTGGCGGCTGGAATGCTCGCAGCCGGATATCAAAGCGTGGTGGCAACTATGTGGTCCATCAAGGATCAGTTTGGCCCCGTTGTAGCTGAAAGTTTTTACAAGGACCTTATGGAGAGGGGAAAGGCCTTAGGAAAGACAGGAATCGACAGCAGCGGAGCTGCGCATGCCCTCCACCACGCGATACAAGGGCTTCGAGAGACAGTCGGTGATTCGGAGCAGGGTCTTCTGACATGGGTTCCGTATGTTCATTTTGGCTATTGATCCATTTCATTCTTTTGCTCTATTGTTCTGCGCTATCTTGAAGGCCAAAGTATGTACACATGTCCACGTGGACCAGTTCTATATCAACTCCCGATTCATAACACCAATTTCTACCAGTGTGGAGAATCTTTAAGAGCACTCTCCTGTGGTGAATATTTCCAAATCTTATTGAATACGGACAACTCTTCGTATGGTGTGTAAATAAATTCATGGAACTGAAGCGCCTACGAGAGCTCTGGTGAACCCAAATTTTTCCCAACGTAGGACACGGCTGTACTAAAAATGTCGAGCCAGTTACGGTAGAACTAACTTGAAATATGTTAGAGCGTCTAATCGTGCCAAATATGTGTATGTAAAAACATACTGGTACAGAAGAATATGACGAAACTCACATTGATGTTCTCCGGATTAGCATTTGAAGGAGTAAAAGCGGCAATTTCAGTGTTTTAATTAGCCAGGGTCAGCAGGATAGACATCGTAAATCATGTTGCAATAATATGTAATTACATCTGGGCTTCGCAAGTAGCAATTAGCGAGTAACGAGAAGGCGAGTACTAGTTTAAATCCCCAGAACAAGGCTATGCTGTGTACTAGAAGGGGGGGAGCTATCTCTTGCATGCATCCGATTTATAATTAATCGCGATTAATCGAGTTTAAAGACTATCTTTACTGCAGTCCAATGAACGACGCCAAGGGCCTCTGGATGCACATTCGAACCGCGTGCCCGAGTGGGCGAGGTTCCATCGAGTCACTGCCCTACGAGCACACTCAAGAATGATCATTCACTCCTGGTCAGGAGTAATGATCGAAAACCTCACTGGCAAGACACAGTGCGCGGAAAGGGGAAGTTTCACTTCCTCCTTCTTCGGCACACTCACTGTCTGTGCCAGGTGAGTTTGATTTGTCGCCAGGCGACTTCCTCTTTCCTGGGCACATACTTACTGTCGTCGCCAGAGGACATTGGTGTTTTTCAATATTAATTTGAACTATCGTTACACGCTACTTCGTTATGAGCAATGTCCAACCTGAAGACACCGGAACAGGAGAAGTATCCGACTCCACCAACCCTACTGTTGAGGATGTCCGTTCCGCAGCCGAGAAAGAGACTCAGAGAATCACAACAAGAGTCGGACTCATCATGGAAGACTTCCGACGAGGAAACATCAAGGGCTACACTGCACTCTCAGCAGTTATCGACGAATACAATACCATCGTCTATGTCTCAGACGACGAAAAGGAGAAAGGTCTCCGTCCTCTCATTGAGGAAATCTACGCCGCCTCCCAGCCTCTCGCAAAGGTTGTCGGATCCTCCACTTCTCAAAGGTTTCTCGCCGACAAACCAAGTACTTCCAAGCGACCCAATGGTGAAATCAACGAATTCCTCGAGCGAGTTACAGAAGGCGATGCTTCCGACGATGACGAAGACAAACCTCCTCCTACCAAGAGACAACTCCGAGACCAGGACATGCCTTGGTACCGACCCGGCAATGTTAACACTCGACGATCTAGCTGCACCAAGTTTTGTGAAATCCTCGACCAGATCAACAGCGATTACAAAGGGTACCGTTTCAGGCTTCGATGTGCACCAAGTCTCCCAGCTGGGATCCCCAATTCCCAGTGGGAGAAGATCCTTAAGGGAGAAGCTGTCGACCTCAACTACATCCTATCGTCTCTCCATTATGTCGGATTTGATGAGCAAAAAGGACTGTTAAGTCAATCTCTGATTGGTCTCCGGCTTTCAGGAGTGCCGCTCGAGCGATTGCGTTTGTATTCCCTCATCGCGAACAGGAGCTCAGCGAATACGCAACTTACATTGAATGCCTTTTCTCCGCCAAGCAACCCCAATCCCATTCCCGAATCGTCCTATACGATATGGCCATCAGGAATGAAGTCGCAGGAGGTCAAAACCATCTCCTCACCGACGTCGAGCGTTTCTCCCATTTGTACGCGGCAATTGTCCCTTCCGACGGAGTCGAGTATGGAAATGCTGGGATCGAAGCCAAGAAGAAAGGTAAACGGGGTGGAGGAGGGAGTGGAGGTAATGGAGGCAACACCAGGGCGAGTGGAAGCAAGGGTGACGAGATCTGCCACAATTTCAACGGTCAGTCAGGGTGTAAGTTCACCGAAGACAACTGTCACTTCAAGCACACCTGCAAGAAGTGTGGGAAGGGAGGCCATGGGAGACATGAATGCCCCCAAAACTGAAGAGTTGGCGTATGGGATGAGGCCACGATATCTTCGACACAACGTCTGGGATCCCGACTCTGAGTTTTCGCGTACGACGGCTGACTGGACGGAGACTGCCCGACCGCTACCCCGACCGCCACTCGAAGAACTGCAAGACGAAGTTACTGCGAAGACCATTCGAGAAAATCCTGACCTATTCAAAATTGTCACACCGATCAATGTTGACATTTTTGAGTCATACCTTTCGGACCACCCTAATCAGCCGTTTGTGAGGTCTGTTTGTCAAGGACTGAGAGAAGGTTTCTGGCCATGGGCGGACACATTGAAGGAGGGATATCCGGCCACTCATGATGAGTCCCAGCCGACTCCTTCAAATCCGACAAGAGCAGTGTTCCTAACCTCACAGCTAGCGATTGAACGGTCAAAAGATCGCTTCTCGAGGTCGTTTGGGAGAGATCTCCTGCCAGGAATGTACTCCATGCCGATTTATGCAGTCCCAAAGCCGAATTCAACCGACCTTCGTCTTGTCACAGACCAAAGCTATGGCCGATATTCCCTTAACAGCATGATCGACCATGATTGTGTCACTGGGTATCCGCTCGATAACTTGAAGCACCTTGGAGAGATGTTGTTGGACCTGGAAAGGAGAAGCCATGGTGAGAGGAGGGTAGTGTGGAAGTCGGACATTGCGGAGGCGTACCGACTCATCCCCATGCATCCCCACTTCCAGATCAAGCAGGTGAACACCATTGGAGGTCAGCGCTATATCGACAGAAATAACTCCTTTGGTGGATCTGGATCTGGTGCGCTATTCATTGCAGTCAACAGTTGTGTGGCCTGGATCGCAAAGCGGGTGAAAGGTATCAACTATCTTGGAACCTATGTGGACGACTCATCTGGTTGTTCGACCAAGAATGATCTGGTCCTCTACGAACCATATGGGAAATTGTTCCCTCGACCTCAGGCGACTCTTCTTGGTTTGTGGGACGAGCTCGGAATCCCGCATAAGGAGAAGAAGCAACTCTGAGGAGAGTCATTACCCATTATTGGCATCCACGTTGACGCCAACAAGTTAGAGTTCACTCTGACCAAGGATTCGAGGATGAAGCTATCGGAAGAGCTGAGATGTTGGAGTACGGAGAAGAAGAGAGAGAAGCTGAGGAAATGGTTTCAGATGGGTGGATGGTTTAACTGGGCGTTGAATGCGTACCCTCTTCTCCGTCCAGCGCTGAACAATTTTTACCCGAAGCTATCAGGAAGGAAGGACTCCGCACTTCAGGTTCACATCAACAATGCGATTCGAGAAGATTTTCGATGGGCGGCTGACAAATTGGAAAGTTCTTCGGGGGTTCTTCTTCTCAAG
>Ga0247742_10001746_pt1 | contig 14781 bp, 15 predicted proteins | sample UWRJL208509C2_FD_180944 | JGI IMG/M metagenome (GOLD analysis project Ga0247742, IMG submission 180944) | Plant litter microbial communities from Arlington Agricultural Research Station in Wisconsin, United States - UWRJ-L208-509C-2 | ecosystem: Environmental > Terrestrial > Plant litter >...
TTGATCAGCACGTCGACGTCGACGGCCAATGCGGCGACGGCGTCGACCGACGACTGGTCGGTGATGTCGAGGCGGATCACCTCCGCGCCGGGGGCGTCGACCAGCTCGGGCCGTCGTGCGGTGGCGTAGACCTTGGCTCCGCGTCGCAGTAACTCCACCGCGAAGTGATGGCCAATTCCCCGGTTCGCACCCGTCACCAGAGCCGTAGCACCGTCAAGGTTCATTGTTCGTCAACACCTTTCGCGAAGCACGGGCAACATGACCGTGTGGTCATGTTCGCCGACTCCAGGTTGACACAACATGACCGAACGGTCAACTTGATACCCTGGGCGCGTGACCACAACCGATCGGCCAATCCGCGCGGACGCGGCTCGCAATCGCGCCTCGTTGCTGGCCGCCGCGGAGGACGAGTTCGCCGAACGTGGTCCGTCAGCTTCGGTGGCCGACATTGCCCGGCGAGCGGGGGTGGCCAAGGGCACGGTGTTCCGGCACTTCCCGACGAAGGAGGATCTGATCGCCTCCATCGTGAGCGGGCACATTGCCATGCTCGCAGAGGCCGCACGGCAACTAGCAGATACGCCGGACGCGGGCGCCGCGCTGTTGGAGTTCCTCACCATCGCCGCCGACCAACGCCAACGGCATGATCTGACGTTCCTGCAATCCGCCAGCGACGGCGACCCGCGGGTGGCCGAGGTACGCGACGCGCTGCATGCGAACCTGGAAACGTTGGTCGACCGAGCGCGCACGTCGGGCGCAATTCGGGCCGACGTCACCGAGGCCGACGTCTTCCTGATGATGTGCGCACCCATTCACATCGTCGAAAACCTCACGGCCCCAACACCGTTGCTCTGGCAGCGGTATCTGGCGATCATCTTCGACGGGCTACGGCCCGACGGCGCGCATCCCCTGCCGCAACCGCCGCCCGTCGTGCCCTGACGCCGCCCACGCAGGTCAGCTGGCTCGAGCCAGCTCGCGATTGCGGGCGTTGATGGCCTCCTGAGTGGCGGGCACCAGCAGGTCCCCGCCTGCACCCACCGTGCCCTGCGCGTAGGTGACATGCGGGCGCTGTTCGTGCTCGTACTGGTCGAAGGCTGCCCCCAGGTCGTCGGCGTTGTCCGTCAAAGCTCTTGCCAACAGCGATGTTCCGGTCAATGCCAGACTGGTCCCGCGCCCGGACATCGGCGACGCGCAGTGCGCTGCGTCGCCGACGAGGACCACCCGGCCCCGGTGCCACGACGCCATGTGAATCTGACTCACGGAGTCGAAATACAGTTCCGGGTCACGGCATGCCGCGTCGAGCAGTTCGGGTACCCGCCACCGGCTGTGCCCGCCGAATTGTTCTGTGAGGATGCGCTTCTGCGCATCGAGGTCTTGGTAGTCGTAGTCGATCCAGGGCGATCGGAAGGTCAGCACTGCCAACGCGACGTCGCGGTAGGTGACGATCCCCGCCATGTGTCCCGGGTAGTTGTAGATCGGGTTGGGGGCATCGGTCGGGTGGTAGTTCGGCAGATTCGCCAGAGCGGTGTAGAAGCCGAGATGGCGGACGTACTGACGCTCGGGCCCGAAGGCCATGCGGCGGGTGGCAGAGTGCAGGCCGTCGGCGCCAACCACCAGGTCGTAACGGTCCCGTTCCCCGGAGGCGAAGACGACGTCGATGCCACGACCGTCGTCGTGGAGTTCGGTGACCGACTCGCCGAACGTCAACGCCACGGACGGTCCGAGCGCGTTGCGCAGCACGTGCGCCAGGTCTTCTCGGGGGATCTCGGTGTCGTCGGCCGAGTCGTTGATCGCGTCGAGCGGGAGTTCGGCCACCCGGTCGCCGTTGCCGTCGACGAAGCACGTGCGTTCCGTCATGTCGACCTGCCGGGCTTGGATGTCATCGAGGATGCCCATCTCGCGGGCCACGGCCAATGATTCGCCGCGTATGTCGATGGGCGACCCGTTGACCCGAAGGTGCTGCGCGCGTTCGACGATGGTGACGTCGTGCCGGGCGTTACCCAGCGCAATGCCCGCGGAAAGTCCCGCCATGCCCGCGCCGGAAACCAGAATGCGCATCAGTAAGCCTCCTCAGAGATAGGATCCAACGTGTATCTAACGAACCGTAGCGACAAGATTTAGGAAACGCAATGTCTCTTAATGCCGACGCGACTCCGCAGCGTCGCCGCGGTCCCGCGCTGGAGGAAGCGTTGTTGACCGCGGCCTGGGACGAACTCAACGAGCGCGGCTACGACGACTTCACCGTCGACGGCGTCGCCGCTCGGGCCGGCACCAGCCGCGCGGTGCTGTACCGGCGCTGGCCGGGGAAGCCGGAACTGGTACACGCCGCGTTGGTCGCCGCGATGAACAAGAGTCCAATCACCGTGCAGGACAACGGTAGTCTTCGTGCCGACGTAATCGATCTGTTGCGGCAAGCAAACAGTCAACGCGGTCACCTTGCCGTCACCGTCGTCACCCGGCTCGGCGGTTTCTACCGCGACACCGGCATCAGCTTGGCCGAACTACGCGCCGTGCTCGAGGGCGAGCGTGGCGCCACCATGGACAAGCTAATCGCCCGCGCCGTCTCCCGGGGGGAGATTCGGCCCGATCAGATCACGGGTCGCATTGCGCAGTTGCCCGTCGACCTGCTTCGCCACGACGTGTTGTTCACGCTGACCCCTCTGGCCGACGATGCAATCGAGGAGATCGTGGACGCGGTGTTCCTGCCCCTCGTCGGGCTCGGTGTCGGTCGCGACGCCTAGACCGTCGAGGCAGCCGAGTGTGCTTGCAGCGGAGTCGTTTCAGTTGCGACTCGAGACGATGCCGTCGACGAGCAAGCCGAACATTCGGCGCGCTTGAGCCGTCGACGAACTTGCCAGCACGATGCCGACCATGCTGCAGACGACGTCGTCTGGGCGGACGTCGGTGCGCAGGCTGCCGTCGTCGGCGCCGGCCCGCAGCAACATTTCCACCGCACTGGTGATGTTGGCCCGGGTGTCGCCCGCCTGCACCGTTCCGTTGTCGACCATTGCCCGCAACGACTCCGCCATTCCGGTCTTGGCGGCGACGAAATCGGAGTAGCGGGCTAGCCATCGGCGCAAGGCGACCGCCGGCGGGTGCCGTTGCAGCAATTTGGGGGCGGCGGCGACGACGTCGGCGAGTTCGGTCCGGTAGACCGCCTCGACGAGGGCCTCGCGCGTGGGGAAGTGGCGGTACAGCGTGCCGATCCCCACCCCTGCCGAACGGGCGATGGCCTCTAGTGACGGCACACCGTCACTGGCGGCGTACGCCGCAGCAGCCACCTGCAAGAGGCGTTCGCGGTTGCGTCTTGCATCGGAGCGTGCCGAATCCGCCATGCGGAGGGACCTCCGTTTCTGCTACCGTCGCTCGATACGGAGGGACCTCCGTATCGGTGTTCATTATCCCCCAAGGAGCAAGCATGTCCGAAGACGGTCGACCCGGCGGTCCGGGGCAGATCGGCGGGTATGCCGTCGCGAGGATCGGCTACGGCGCCATGGCCGTGGGGCAGGGTTCGGCGGAGGGCGCCGTTGTGCTCCTTCGCCGTGCAGTTGAGCTTGGTGTGAATCATCTCGACACCGCGTCGTTCTACGACGATGGAGAGGTCAACCGTCGCATTCGACAGGCGCTGAGCCCCTATCCGCGCGACGTCGTGATCGTCAGCAAGGTCGGGGCCATCTCGACGCCGGGGGAGACACCACCGTTGGCCCTGGCGCAAAGGCCCGCGGACCTGCGCAAGGCGGTCGAGCGAGATCTCGCACAGTTGGCGATCGAGCAAGTGTCGGTGGTGAACCTACGGCGCGCAGACATCGGCCCGGGCCTCATCGCCGAAGGCGATCAGGTCGTGGACCTCGACGACCAGCTCGCCGAGATGATCGCGCTACGCGAGGAGGGAAAGATTGGCGCGATCGGCCTCAGCAACGTCGATGCCACAACGCTGACCAGCGCGTTGCCAGCGGGGATCGTCTGCGTGCAGAACGCCTACAGCCTGCTCGACCGTCGGCGGGAGGACGTACTTCAGGTGTGCCTGAACCACGGGATCGCGTGGGTGCCGTTCTTTCCGCTCGGATCGGGGTTCGCCGGTTTTCCCAAGGTCGCCGACGATGACGTCGTGCGGCGCATGGCTGTGGACGTGGGCGCGACCCCGGCGCAGGTCGGACTGGCCTGGCTGCTGGCCCACTCGCCCAACACCCTGCTGATCCCGGGAACGCGCTCCATCGGCCATCTCGAGGAGAACTTGGCCGCTGGCAAGCTCTCGTTGAGCGCCGAGCACATGGCCCAGCTCGACGCCATTCCCGGCGCCGATCTTGCTGGCCGAGATGGCGTCGAGGCATTCCGTGACGCAGCTGAATGAACGGACTTGGCGCCATGCCTACCTGGACCGTCGAATATGCTGCGGCTCAACATGATGGCGCTTACGTAAGCGGTCCCGTGTCGCCCGACCCTCTCAGCACTCGACGACGCTGACGGCCAGTCCGCCGAGCGAGGTCTCCTTGTACTTGTCGTGCATGTCTGCTCCCACCCGACGCATCGTCGTCACCGCGGTGTCGAAGGAGACGACGTGCGGGTGGTGGCCTTCTTGAAGCGTGAGGGTGGCCGCCTGCACTGCCGTGACGGCGGCGATGGCGTTGCGTTCGATGCAGGGAATCTGCACCAGACCGCCGACGGGGTCGCAGGTCAAGCCCAGGTGGTGTTCGAGACCCATCTCCGCGGCCTTGCCGACCTGGCTGACGGTGCCGCCGAGAACCGCGCACAACGCGCCGGCCGCCATTGCGCATGCCGAGCCCACCTCGCCCTGGCATCCGACTTGAGCGCCGGAGATGGAGGCGTTGGTCTTGATGATGGCGCCCAGCGCAGTGGCGGTCAGCAGCATGGTGGCGACCGCGTCGTCGGCTCCATCGGGGATGGATCGCAGGTGGTGTGCGATCACCGCAGGAAGGATGCCGGCAGCTCCGTTGGTGGGTGCGGTGACCACCCGGTTGCCCAGCGCGTTCTCTTCGTTGACGGCCAGGGCGTCGACTTGGATGCGTGACACGTCGGCCGAGAATCCGGTTTCGTCCTGCAGCCGGCGGGCGAGATCGGGGGCGCGGCGTCGCACCCGCAGCTCACCCGGAAGGACGGCTGCTCCGGGGAGTTGCCCGGCCCTGATGCACCCGTCCATCGCCTCCCATATCGCCAGTGCGGTCGACCGGTGGTCGACACCGGCAGCCGTTTCGTTGGCCGCCACCAGCTCGGCCACCGTGAATCCTGCCTTCGTGCAGAGGGCCGCCACATCGGCGAAGGTGCGAAAGACGTAGGGCGAGGAAAGCCGCGCCGACTCACCCCGCCGAGGGCCGACGCGTTCGATGAAGCCACCACCGATCGACAAGTATGTGTGATGCAGGAGGACGCGTCCGTCGACCGAATATGCCGTGAAGTCAACGGCATTGGGGTGCTCGGGGTGCGGTTCGAAGGGCTGAAAATCCAACTCGTCGATGCGGATGTCTCTGTCGGAGTAGCGGATTGACCCTTGCTGCGTGGCCCGTTGCCACGCGCTGCGGACGACGTCAGGGTCGCAGGTCGCGGGGTCATGGCCTTCCAGTCCGGCGATGACGGCGCCTGGCGTCCCGTGGCCCATGCCCGTGGCGGCCAACGATCCGCGCAACACCACTGTCACTCCGTGGGTGTCTTCGAGCAGTTTCGCGGCGTCCACCTCACCGAGAAAGGCCGACGCGGCGCGCATGGGGCCAACCGTGTGCGAGCTTGACGGGCCAATGCCGATCTTGAACAGCTCGTTCATGCGCACGTCCGATGAGGTCGACACAACTTCCTTCCAACGCTGGGGTATTGCTCCGTATATGAGTAACTAATCAGCACACTACGCTGGCCGTCCCGTGGCTCGGACCGGCCTCCAGCTGGGAATATGGCACAGCTGTGACACTTCTCAGTGTTTCGGCGGCGTTACGACGATCGAAAAATCCGATTTCCGCACGCACAAACTCTGCCGCACACTAATATGATTTCAACACATGAGGCTGCCGTCGGGGTGGCTGTGCAGAACGGAGCGTCACGTGTCATCCGCGAGCGAATCCCTGATCGAGGATCTAACGATCCAGCCCGTCCCCGAGTCGCGCCGCAAAGGCGCGGCCCGGCACTTGTTCTCCGTGTGGTTCGGGGTGAACGTCATGCCGCTCACGTTGGTCACCGGCGTCCTGGGCACCACGGTGTACGGGTTGCCGCCGATCTGGGCGGTCGTGGCCATCCTGCTTGGCAATCTGCTCGGCGCGGTACTGATGGCCTTGCACTCGGTGCAAGGCGCCAAACTCGGTGTGCCGCAGATGGTGCAGGCCAGGGCGCAGTTCGGAATCTACGGGGCGCTTCTGGTCCTGGTCGTGGTAATGCTCGTCTACCTCGGGTTCTTGGCATCCATTCTGGTGCTCGCCCGCGACACCCTTGCCGAACTGATTCCCTGGTTCGGCGGCCCTTTCGGTCTGGTGGTCTGCGCGGCTCTGACTCTGGGTGTGGTGACGTTCGGATACGGGCTCATCCATCGCGCCAACCGAATGCTGTTGTGGCTGTTCGGACTCGCCGTCGTGCTCCTGAGCTTCTATCTGATCGTCAACGCAGGCGGTAGTCCTGCCGGCGCCACCACGCTCGAGTTCAACAGCATCGGATTCATGGGCATGGTCTCCACCGCGGCAATCTGGCAGATCGCTTATGCGCCATACGTTTCGGACTACTCGCGCTACCTTCCCTCCTCGACCCCGGCCCGGCCGGCCTTCTGGTACACCTACCTGGGCTGCGTGCTCGGTGCGATCCCGATGATGGTCCTTGGGGCACTGTTGGTGGTGGTCACCGGCGGAGAAGGTTCCGTTGCCGAACTGGTCAGCCTGCTGCCCGGCCCGGTCAAGGTGTTCGTGCTCGTGATGTTGTTCCTCGGCGCCCTCGACGCTGCAGTGATCAATCTGTACGGACCGTCGCTGACGTTTCTCGCCATCATTCAGACGTTCAAGCCGTCGTGGATACCGCAGGCCTGGGCGCGCAACACGATCGCCGCCGGCATCGCGGCGGTGACCACGATGGTCGCCATTTGGTTCGCCTCCGACTTCCTGGTCGCATACACCGGCTTCATCTATTTCCTTTCCGCCCTGTTGATTCCGTGGAGCGTCATCAATCTCGTCGACTATTACGTCGTCAAGAAGGGCGTCTACGACACACAGGCGTTCATCGACGGGTCCGGGGGCTACGGCTACGTCAACATCCCTGCCGTCGCGGCCTACGTGATCACCTTCCTCCTCGAACTGCCCTTCGTCAGTACCTCGTTCTTCGTCGGGCCGATTGCCGAGGCCCTGCACGGTACCGACCTGACCTGGGTCGTGGGGTCGGTGGTCAGCTTCGTGCTCTACCTCGGATTCATCCGGCTGAACCAGAAACGGCCACTCGACGCGGTGCCCGTGGCTTGACGATGATCCGGCACTTCATCAGACATGAACATAATCAAGGAGATTCGCTAGTGACCACCCCTGACTTCCTCACCGCCGCCGGCAACGGACAAGACCGGCAACGGCTGATGAACAGCACCTGGACCCACCACATCAAGACGCCCTTCTCGCAAGGGTGGCGGGTTGGAAACCTCGTCTTCACCGGGGGGCAGCTCTCCGCCGACGAGCACGGCAACGTCGTTGGTGAAGGCGACATCGAAACCCAGACGCGCAACGTGTTCCAGTCGTTGACCAACGTTCTGGCCGAGGCAGGAGCGACGTGGGAGGACGTCGTGAAGGTCAACACCTACTACTGCTTCGGCGGCTCAGGAGAAGAGGTGAAGGCCAACTGGGAGGCCATGACCCGGGTCCGAATGGAGTTCCTCCCAGAGGAAGGCCCCGCAGGCACCGGAGTGCGTGTCGCCGGGCTCATGTACGACGGCTTCCTCATCGAAGCCGAAGCAATCGCCGTTCTGCGCAACTGACAACCATCCACCACGAAAGGCATGACATGACAACGCTGTCCTACCCCGAAGCGGCATCCTTCGACCCCAAGCGGCTACGCATCGACAAGGTCACCGACCAGATCGACGCGACTGGCGGCCACCTGATGACCGGTGCTCAGTACAAGGCATCGCTACGCGACGGCCGCCGAGTCATCTCCTCCGAAGGCGAGGACATCACCGATGTCACCACGCACCCGGATCTGCGCGCCGTAGAGACCCTGGCCTCCATCCAGGACGCCCAGTTCGACCCGGTCCATCAGGACGTGCTGACCTACGTCGCTGACGACGGCGGCCGGCGTGCAATCGGCTGGCAGGTACCGACCACCCGTGAGCATCTCCATGCCAAGCGCGAAGCCACCCGTTTCATCACCCAGCGCACGATGGGAATGTTCGGTCGGCCCAACGACTATGGGCCGATGATGGCACTGGGGTTCCTGTCGACCATCGACCGGATCGAAAACGAGAACGCCGAGTTCGCCGAGAACATCCGCAACTTCGTCAAACTCTCCGGTGACTACAACTTGCTGAGTACCGACCTCATTGCCGACCCTCAATCCGACCGGGCCGTGCCACGCAACGAGCGCCCCTCGCAGCTCCGCATCGTCGAGGACCGACCCGACGGCATCGTGATCACGGGCGCGAAGGTCGCGGGCAGCATCGGGTCACTGGCCCACTTCTTCACCCTGTCCACCACCCTCGGCGAGGGCGTCGGCCCCGAAGCCGCGATCTGGGCGGCAATCCCGATGAACGCTCCCGGCCTATCGCTGGTGTTGCGGGAACCGACCGCCCGGATGAACACGCCTCGCAACGATCATCCCCTCGACCACGCCGGCGAAGAACTCGACCAAACGATTCTGTTCGACAACGTCTTCGTGCCGCGCGAATACGTGTTCAGCAAGTACAACCTCGGACTGCTCGATCTCTACTACGAGAGCTGCGTCTACTCGCTCTGGTCGATCATGACAAGGCTGGCATTCCGCGCCGAAATGTTCACTGGCGTAGCGCAGGTCATCACCGAGATCCTTGGCACCAACAAGATTCCCGGAGTTCAGGCCGCCGTCGCGGACATCACGCTGTACGCGCAGACTCTCAAGGCCTACTCGCTGGCAACCATCTCCGAGTCGGTGGAATGGAACGGGGTGCACGTCCCGAATCCGGAGCTCACCACCGCCGGTCGCCTGTACTCCATCGAGAACTACCCGCGGATCACCCACCAGATCCGCGACCTGTGCGGTCAGGCACTCATCGCGCGGTGGCCCGAGAAAGTTTGGGACCACCCGGAGTTCGGCCCTCGCATGGAGGCGTACTTCCCGGGAACCGGGGTGACCGCTCGCGAGAAGAACACCTTCTTCAACTTCGTGTGGGACCTCGTCGCCGGCGCCCACTCCGGCCGGGTCGGCCTGTTCGAGAACGTCAACGCCACCCCACCGGCGTTCGTACGTCACCTCGTCTACACCAAGACCGACCGCAGCGAAGCCGCCCGCCGCGTCCGCGACTACATCGGAATTTCCTGATGTCCGTCTCCCTGGACACGACGAGCAGCACGGCTCGACTGCGGACGCCGGCCACCTCGCAGTTCGATCCGATTCCCGCAACGGATTTCGCCGAGTCGATGAGGATGTTGGCCTGCGGGGTGGTGATCGTGACCACCGTCGTCGACGGGCAGCCCTGGGGCGTCACACTCAGCTCGTTGTCGTCGTTCTCGGCCAATCCCGCGCGAATCGCCTTCTCCATCAAGAAGTGCACGGCGACCGCGCAGTCCATCGCAGATTCCGGGGAATTCGGAGTGGCGATCCTGTCGGCAGGGTCTGCCGAGCTGGCAGCCCGGCAGGCGGCCCCCGGGCAGCCGAAATTCCTTGCGCCGGAATCGGTGCAGGGTGTCGGACCGCTTCTCGGAGTTCCCGCGGTGTCGGGGGCGCTCTACAACTTGGAATGCAAGTCGGTCGTCGAAGTCGAAGTCGTCGACCACGTGCTCGTGGTGGCCGACGTCCTGTCTGCGAGCACCAGCGCCACCGACGACGTGGGGCTGGTGTTCTTCGATCGAGCCTTCGGTTCGTTCTTCAACCATGAAGGAGACAAGTCATGACCATGCCTGCCACGGATCCCAACCCGCAGGTACCCACCCTGGGCGCCCACCTGCTCGACGGGCGCCGGACGATCGTGGACCTGACCCGTCCCCTCTATGAGGGCATGCCAATCTGGTTCGGCCACCAGGAAACCAAGATCGTGGTCCACCAGACCCACGAGGAATTCAAGTCGAAGTACGGCACCAACGACGGGTTTCACGCCCGAGATCTGCTGATCAGCGAGCATGCCGGCACCCACACCGATGCCACCTTCGAATACGACCCCGACGGCAAGACGTTGGACGCCATCCCGTTGACCTACTACTACGGCTCGGCGGTGTGCATCGACTTGTCCCACGTCGACTTTCAGAGCCCGGACCCCGAACGCAAGGGTTACGCCGATGCCGCCGCGGTGAAGGTGGCAGAGGAGAAGTTGGCGCAGGCCGGCGAACAGATCCGCCCCGGCGACATCGTGTTGGCGTGGTTCGACTACGGCGACCGGTGGTTCCCGCAGCCTAAGTACATCGACGAGAACCCCGGGTTCGATTGGGAGGGTGCGGAATACCTCGCAAGCAAGGGGGTGGTGAACATCGGCAGCGATTGCAACGCCATCGACAACAGCCTGGACAACACCTTTCCCGGCCACATGGTGTGCAAGAAGTACGGCATCGTGAACACCGAGCACCTCGCCAATCTCGGTGAAGTGGTCAACAAGCGATTCGAGTTCTTCGGTCTTCCGTTGCACATTCTGGGTGGCACGGGCTCGCCGATCCGGGCGATCGCGGTCCTGGACTGAACGGTGCGCGCCGCCGGCGACGTCAGAACGTCGGCGGCGTGTTCACCCACACCACCCGGGACACCACTTCGCCATGATTGCGGTACACATGTGGACGCGTGCTTGCAAAGCTCATCGAGTCGCCGACGTTGAGCTGATAGATCTCGGTGGCATCCAAGACGATCTCTATGGCGCCCTCGACCACGGTCAGGAACTCCTCGCCGTCGTGAACCATCGGATGCCCACTGCCGGAACCCGGTTGGACGGTGACCATCTGGGACTGAAGGACCGTCGGGGACGCGTACAGGTTCTCGATGACCAACCCGGCCGCGTCCACGATGCATTCGCGCTCGTCGCGGCGAACGACGAGCGCGTCACGCTCGGAGCTGACACCCAGCAGATCGTTGGTGGTGACACCGATGGCGTGCGCGATCTGAGAGAGCCGACCGATGTTCGGGCCGCTGTTGCCACGCTCGAAGGCGCTCAGCGCCGAGGGGCTCATCCCGATGAGGCTCGCGAGTTCACGCAAGCTCAGTCCGGCCCGCTGGCGCAGAAGCTTCGTCCTGGCCCCGACATCCGGAATGCCGGAGCTGTCATCGGCGCCGTCGACGTCGCCAGCGTCCGGGGTGCCCAACGTGGCCCGGACCCCGGCAAAGGTCATTTCACCGCTATTGACAAGGCGGCGAACGCGTTCGAGATGCTTGTAGTCACGCATGGAATACCGTCGCTGACCCGACTCGGTACGGGTGGGAACGATCAGTCCCTCGTCCTCCCACATCCGGATGCGGGCGGCAGAGACGCCCAGCATTTGCGCGATGTGTCCGATCTTGAGGATGGGCGCGGATGACGCGGCCTCGAGATCGGTCTTCCCCGTCGGGACTGCCATTGAGCGGTTCTCCACTTCGTACACAACTAGGGAGCAAGCACACCATGGTGCCCGCCAACCTCGACCATATCGTGATCGCCGTACCAGATCTTTCGGCGGCGCAGGAGAGTTTTCGCACAGTACTCGGGCTGGAGTCGGTCGGCGGTGGACGCCACGACGGTGCGGGCACCGAAAACACGATCGTCCCCCTGCAGGATTGCTACCTCGAACTTGTCACCGTGGTGGATCCGGCTGCAGCAGCGACGAACCCGTTCGGCCGTTTGGTGTCGTTCGCCTTGCAGCACCGTTTGCTGTTCGCGGGGTGGGCGATCGCGCGCTCGCCAGCTGCCGATGCGGGACTGTCGCACCAACGTCTCACCCGCCACGGCGTGGCCGTCGACCTCTACGGCGTCGACGAAGTCGTCGGCGCCAGCCACCGCCCGTTCCTGCTCGTGCGTCCACCTCATCAGCCGAGACCGGGCGCCGACGTGGCACCCGCAGCGCAATTGGTCGGGATGTCGGTGGCCCGCCCAGGCATGGGGCCTTCCGTCGCGCTAAACCACGCGGACCCGCTTGCCGAACCCGCCGCCGACGGCTGCCGCGGCTACCTGGCCGCGGTCGAGCTACGCCTGCCGGACGGTTCGGCACGAACCCTCACGTACGAGAACTAGGAGAAACCGCCACCATGACGAGCATCGTCACCACCCGCCGCGAGTTGCACGAGCATCCAGAGGTCGGCCTCGCGTTGCCCTGGACGCAGGGCTACTTGCTCGAGCGCCTGCAAGCGGCAGGAATCGAATGCCGCCTCGGCACTGGTCTGAGCTCGATCGTCGCCATCATTCACGGCGATGCCGAATCCGCCGGCCGTCCCCGTTCCGCCGTCCTGGTTCGCTCCGACATGGACGCGTTGCCAGTCCCCGAGGAGACCGGCCTGCCCTGGGCGGCCACCAACGGGGCGATGCACGCATGCGGCCACGACTGCCACATGGCGATCGTGCTGCACGCCGCACTGGAGTTGCAGGACCGCCGCCACGAGCTCTACGGCGATGCCATCTTCTTCTTCCAGCCAGGCGAGGAAGGCCACGGCGGTGCTCAACTGGCTCTCGCCGAGGGGCTGCTCGACGTCCTCGACGATCGGCCGGTGGCCGCGCTGGGTCTGCATGTCCTGGCCCATCACCTGGAACGTGGCCAGGTGGCCACTCGAGAAGGCGCCGTCCTGGCGGGGTCGACGTTGGTCGACGTGGTGTTCGAGGGAACCGGGGGACACGGGTCGGCGCCCCATCTGGCGCGTGATCCCATTACCGCGGCGTCGGCGTTCGTGGGCGCGTCCGCGACGATGATGTCGATGCGGGTGTCGCCGCGGGAGCACGCCGTCCTGACCTACGGAATGATCAACGCTGGTGTCGCCCGCAACGTGATCGCCGACAACGCCGAACTCCGCGGCGTCATCAGGGGCTTCTCCGAAACCAGCATCGACCGCGTGCTGGAGCTCGTCCGCACCACCGCGGCCGGGGTGGCGATGAGCCACGGCGTCACCGCAACGGTCAACGCACGCAAGGACACCGTTCCCACCCTGTCCAGCGGCGCCGAGCTCGCGCTTCTGCGGGACATCTGCGGAGAGCGGGTCGGCGATCTTCCAGAACCCCTGGCGATCGCGGAGGACTTCTCCTGGATCCTCCGGGAAGTTCCCGGGGTCTTCCTGCTTGTTGGGGCGACGACCGGAGACCCGGCGACCAGCCCGTCCAATCATTCCTCGCGTGCCACCTTCGACGACAGCGTGCTGCAACCGTCGGCCGACCTCGTCGTGCGGTGGGTGCTGGGACGGCTCCGGCTGGCCGCGAATCCGGTGGGAGTGGCCCAGATCGGCAGGAGGCATGCCGCACAACGGTAGGAGTCCAGCACACCGCTGCTGTCTTCAACCCCTGTCGCCGCCGCTAACCTCAAGCACCGCTCACGTCGTCGGACGCCAAGTACGTAGATCGGACGGCGGCTCCTCGAGCATGCTGTGCCGCTGACCATCCATGCCGGAGTGCTCGAGGCGCTGGGTACATTCGACCGCCGATCGCGGTACGGCGTTGACGCGCTCCGGCTCAATCAGTCTGCAACAGAACGACTTACCGTCTCACGGATGCATGTTCCACTGGCCGCAGTCCTGGGCCAGCACGTCGTTTACGTCGACTTCGAGCCCGCCGACCACCGGGCCCGGGTTCGACGCCGTGCTCACGATGCGCTGGTACAGGACGGCCGCGGGAAAGATCTGCCCCTGCGACCACGAGCGCGTCTGCCACGCCCACACGTAGCCTGGCGAGCGGGACCGCCCGATCACGCCGTCGGCAGCGGCCCACTGGCAGGGTCTGATACCGCCGTAGATGCCGGTGCGCTGGACGCCGATGACCGAGTTGATTCCGCGAAACCAAGGGAGCGCCAAGTTGTTCCAGGTTTCACGGTCGATGTCGTCGTCGACGCTGAAGAAGACCGGCGCACTCTGGCCGCCACCTGCGGCGGTGTGCAATTGCCAGGCGGTGCGGGCGTCGGCGACGCCGCCTGCCTGCCCGCGGGTGAAGTCCGACGGTGCGGTGCCGCCGGGCTTGCCGTATTGGTAGTTGCTGACGATCACCAGTCCAGCGGCGGTCAGTTGTCGGGCGTACGGCAGGGTGATGGGCTTGGCCCCGAAGGACGAACCGGGCCGCGACGTCGAGACGTAGTTGATCACCCCTGAGTGTCCTGCGGCCCGGATGTCCTGGGCCGGAACTTGACGCATCGCGAAGTCGATCAGGGTGGGGGCGGCGGCCGACGCCGTGGGCGCGCCGGCACCCGCCGCGGCACCGAACCCGGCCAGCGCCGACGCGGCAGCGGCGTAGCGCAGCGCGTCGCGCCGGGAAACGGGGCGCGACGGCCGCAGGTCGGTGATGTCGGGCGAGTCCTGCACCGGGCGACGGTAACAACGTCGACCCCAATTTCCTGGGAGCCGCGGCTGGCCGTGTCCGGTCCGCGATCAACGCGACGCGAAGCCGAAACACAGCCTGCCGCGGCTCGATCCGCTCAGACCCGACCGAGCATGGCCTCGTTGAGAATGGTTCCGCCGAGGCTCCAGCCGCCGTCGGCGACTTCTTCC
>Ga0247742_10001747_pt1 | contig 14776 bp, 10 predicted proteins | sample UWRJL208509C2_FD_180944 | JGI IMG/M metagenome (GOLD analysis project Ga0247742, IMG submission 180944) | Plant litter microbial communities from Arlington Agricultural Research Station in Wisconsin, United States - UWRJ-L208-509C-2 | ecosystem: Environmental > Terrestrial > Plant litter >...
CGATCGCCATGTTCTGGTGCTGGAACGCCACCCGCTCGTGCACGTCGAAACCATCGGTGCAGGGCTTGTGCGATATCCACTTGCCGCCGAAGAAACTCGTGTCGAGATGAATGTGTCCCTCCACGAATCCGGGCAGGATCAACCGGCCCCCGAGATCGACGACCTCCTGGCCGCTCCCGCCGAAAACGTCGTCGGTGCTGATTGCAGCGATTCGTCCACCGGAGACCGTCACTGTTCTGAGCGTCCCGTCGGGAAATTTCGCACGGGTGAACAGGGTTTCGCTCGTGGTCATCTTGGAGTCCGTTTCCTTGTGTAATGGCTCAGTCGACGAAAACGCCGACGCTGGCGGCTCGTCCCATGGCGTCGATCACGGTCAGCTTGGAATAGCCGCCGCCATCCGGCAGCCACTGGTTCGTGCGCCGCCTCGATATGTCAGGCAATGGCTTGCCGTTGGCAAGCCAGCGGAACGGCGCCCGTCCGCCCTGCAGCTTCAGCATCAGCGGCGACAGCGCTCCATTGCTGGCGCCGAGATCGACATGCGCGCCTTCCGGTGGATAGACGATCTGCGGCGCCGGCTCGCGCCCCGATGTGGCCAGAAGACCACTCGGAGTGATCGCGAAACGGCGCTGGCTGATCGGCAGTTGCGCCTGCGCGATCCGCACCGCGCCGGAAGGGGGTCGCGGCAGTGGCGTCGTCGCCAGCCCCGATTTGGCGAAGCCCTCGAAGAGGATCGGCGCCGCCGTGCCATAGCCCGTCAGCCCGGGAGAGGCGCCGTTGTCTGGGCGTCCAACCCAGACGCCGAGGACGTATCGGCCGTCATAGCCCACCGACCAGGCATCCCGGTAGCCATAGCTCGTTCCCGTCTTGTAGGCGATGCCGCGCTGTGGCGCACCGGTCGGCGGAATGACGCCAGACAGAATGTCCGCAATATTCCAGACGGCAACCGGCTCCAGCAATGCCTCGCCATCGATCTTGCCAGGCTGGCTGGAGACACCATCGCCGATCCTGACAGGCTGGCCGCGATTGGCGAGTGCCGTGTAGAGCTGCACCAGATCCTTCAGCGTCAGGCCGACGCCACCCAGCCCGATCGCAAGCCCCGGCGTTTCGTTGGCCGGCAACACCGGGCGCACCTCGGCGCGGCGGAAGCGGATCAACAGCTTGGCGGGATTGACGGCATCGAGCAGCTTGACGGCGGGGACGTTGAGAGACAGCTGTAACGCATCGCGCACTGTCACGTCCCCCTGATAGCTCATGTCGAAATTGCGCGGGCGATAACCGAAGAAGTCGGCCGGCCGATCTTCGATGATCGTTTCCTGGCTGACCAGCCCCTCCTCGAAGGCGAGGCCGTAGATGAACGGCTTCAGCGTCGAACCAGGCGAACGGTTGACGCGGGTCATGTCGATCCAGCCGGATCGGCTGGCGTCGAAGTAGTCGGCGGAGCCAACCTCGCCAACGATATCGCCGGTCTCGGCGTCCGCCATCACCATCGCCAGCGACAGCTTAGGACCGAGCTTCAGGGCGGCGGTCCGCGCCACGGACTCCAGCCCCTGCTGCACCTGCTTCTTCAAGGTGGTGCGGTGCTGCAGCACATCCGGTTCCTTGCGCCGCGCCGCCTCGCCGACATGTGCCGCCAGCGCCGGCAGTTGCATGCGCCTTGCGGGGACCAGCGTTGCCTCTGCCCGTTCCGCCTCGCCCTCCCCCACCGCATCGGCAACCGCGACACGCTCCAGCACGCGCTTGCGCGCCGCTTGGGCTGCCGCGAGATTGCGATCGGGACGGCGCTTCTCAGGCAGCTGTGGCAAGGCTACGAGCAGTGCGGCCTGCGCCACCGTCAGGCGCTTCGGCTCTTTGCCGAAATAAGCCAGGCTTGCGGCCCTGACACCCTCGAGATTGCCGCCATAGGGGGCGTGGGTGAGATAGAGATCGAGGATCTCCTCCTTCGACAGCCGGCGCTCGATCTGCAGAGCCCGCGCCACCTGCAACATCTTGGCCGACAGCGAGCGACCCTGGCGCGGCTCGATCAGCCGAGCGACCTGCATCGACAGCGTCGAGGCGCCGGAGACGATGCGGCCATTTGTGGCAAGCTGCAACGCGGCCCGGCCGATCGCCCATGGATCAACGCCGTCATGGTCGTAGAACCGCCTGTCTTCATAGGCGACGAGCATGCGCAGGAACTGCGCATCGACGTCGCCAACCGTCGTCTTCAGCCGCCAGCGGCCCTCCGGGGTTGCGAAAGCGCGCAGCAGCTGACCATCCGCGTCCAGCACTTCGACCGAAACGCTGGCCTTGTCGAGCGGCGGCGGAAATGCCCTGTCGGCCGCATCAAGCGCAAGCAGAACCGCGCCAGCCATGACTATGCCGGCGACAGCCCCGATCGCAAGTTTGCGTCTCAATCTCATGGCCGCGCTGCCACGACCTCCATCTTGCCGGTCGCGGTGCGGGCCGAAAGCTGCGGCCGGTACATGTCCTCGACATTTGCCGCCGGGTGATCGTAGGTGCCGGGCGTCACGGCACGAACGACATAGGCGACATTTATCTCGCGGTTGTCATCAGCGCTGCGGTTGAAGGCAGCAACGAAACGGTCGTTGCGGAATTCGGTGTGCGCTGCAGTCACCTCGCCGATCCAGTCGAAGTTGGTCAGCTGGGCGCTGTCGATGAGGCTCGGATTGTCGATCTGGAAGCCGGCCGGCAGCAGGTCGGTGATGACAATGCGTGAGGGCCACTTGTTGCTCTCGGTGACATGCAGCACCACGACATATCGCTCGTTCTGCTTGGCTTCCGACACATTCGCCTGCTCGCCATCCAGCGTGTAGTAGCTGCGGTCGATGGCAAAGCCGTCGCCGCCGGCGGGCAGCGGCACGACAGGCGCAGCCACCGTGGTCACCACGGCCGAGACCGCGTCGCTGGTCTGGTTGGTCAAGGTCAACGGATGGTCCGCCAACGCCTCACCCATCATCCGCGCCATGTAGGCACCATTGTGAAGCGCACCGTTGACATCGATCTTGAGCGAATCGTCACCGCCCTGGATCGCCCGCGCCGCGAGCAGCATCCATGCCTGTTCCTGGGTGCTGGTGTATTTGCTGCGCTCCCATTCCTTGGCAACGGCCTTGGCGAGTTCCGGCACGATCGGCGGCACGGGCCGGCTTTCAGCGGCAAGCGCCAGGATCGCCGCGCCATCCCGCAGAACCGAACCGTAGTCCGTGCGCGACAGGTTGACCTTCGTTACCATCGACTGGGCGGACATCTGCAGCGCGTCGACGAAGATGTTCTTCGAGCGCGTCGCATCACCATAAAGCGCCAGCGCCGCGGCGATATGTGCCTTGGCGAGCGGCGTCGGGAAGTCATTGATCATCGTGTCGGCGTAGTAGCGCAGATCGCTGATCGCCGCCTTCTTGTTGCGCGCCAGCACATAGAGCGCATAGGCGATCTGGTCGCCCTGATCCTTGACGTTGACATCGTAACTCAAGGCGTTCTGCAAGTTCTCCAGCGCCTGGGCAAGCGCCCGATCCGGCACGTCGTATTTCTGCTCGCGGGCCCGCGTCAGGAAATCGGTGACGTAGGAATCAAGCCACAGGTCGCCGCTATCCGGTCCCCAGAGACCGAAACTGCCGGCCGATGCCTGGTAGGACAACACGCGATAGATCGCATCCTGCACCCGCTTCTTGATATCGGCATCGTTGTCGAGGCCTGCCTGCTCGGCGAGTTCGCTGAGATAAAGTAGCGGCAGCGCCCGGCTCGTCGTCTGCTCCGCGCAGCCGAACGGATAACGGTCGAGCGACATCAACAGCGCCGGAATGTCGAAGGCCGCAGAGCGCGTGACATTGACGCTGACAGACGCGCCGGGCAGCACGCTGTCAGCCAGAAGCGCCTTGTCGATCACAAGCTTTGCTCCCGGCTTCAGCGCCAGCACGCGGCGTTCGGTGACCGGCAGGACAGCCGGGCGTACCGGCAAATCGATGCTCTGGTCGAGCGACATCCCGGATGCATCAGACAGGTTGATTGACACGCTGCCATTGCCGGGCTGAAGACCGCTGACGGAAAGCGTCAGCGCCTGCTTGGCGCCTGCATCCAGCCGAATGGTTTGAGAGCCCTTGTCGATGCCGACGGCATCGTTGCCCGTGACAGCGAGTTTGTAGTCGCCGGCGGGCGCATCGGTGTTGGCGATATCGAGCCGCAGTTCCGACGTGTCACCGGGAGCCAGGAAGCGCGGCAGACTGGCGGTAACGACGACAGGGTCGCGGATGATCACATCCCGCGTCGCATGGCCCACACCTAACTTCGACCAGGCGACCGCCATCAGGCGCGCCGTGCCGTTGAATTGTGGGATATCGAAGCTGACCTGCGCCTTGCCCTCTGCATCCAGCTTCACAGGGCCGGAGAAGAAGGCGACCAGCTTCTGTGTCGGCGGACTGGCCTGCAGTGCAATCGCGCCGCCGTCGCCACCGGTGCGCAGCTTGCCGGTGGCGCCGAGCGAGCCATCGATCAGACGGCCATAGAGATCGCGAATTTCGAGGCCAAGCTGGCGCTGGCCGAAATACCAGTCCTCGGGATTTGGCGCCTCATAGCGTGTGAGATTGAGAATGCCGACATCGACGGCGGCGACCGTGACATAGGCGTCCTCATTGGCGCCGGCACCGGCCACCGCAAGGGTGATCGGCAACGGTCTGCGCGGCAGCATCTTTTCCGGCGCGTCTATCTTCACCTGAAGCGCCCGATCCTGCGGATCGACCTTCAGCCATTTGACGCCGATGGCACGCATCGGCATGTGGCTGTCCTGTGCATCGCCGGGGCGGAACAGGGTGGCGGTCACGTAGGCGCCGGCACCCCAGTCGGCCGTGACGGGGATATCGACTTCGCCGCCCTTCTCGCCGATATCAGCGTTCTGCACGGCTACCAGCGTCTCCGTACCAGCGGCGATCATCAACTGCCCGGCGTAGCGCGAGGAAACCTTCAGCTTGGCTGTTTCCCCGACCCTGTAGCTGTCCTTGTCGAGGGCAATCTCCAGCCCGTCCGGCGTCTCCGTCGAAGTCGCCTGCACGAACCAGCCCGCATCGAATTCGACGCTCGAGGTCGGGCCGTCCGCATCGGTGCTCTCGACCTCCAGGCGATACCGGCCCCACTGCACGGGCGAGGCGATCTTGGCGCCGTCCAGACCTGCATCGATATTACCGTTGCCCACCTGCTCGGCGGTGTAGACAGGCTCGTACTTCCAGGCGGTGCCGTCGCGGTACCACTGGTAGTCGCGGTTCAGCTTGTAAAGCTTCCAGCGCAGCCCCTTCATCTCTTCCTTCACGCCCTCGGCGCTGACGCCGATGACCGTGAAGTTGGCAATCGAGTTCTCACCGAGATCACCAGAGAATTCGGGCTTGATCCCGATCATCGGCCCCTGGTTCTGCACCGGCAGAACTAGAGAACGCTCAATCGCGCGGCCGCCGCTCTCCTGCATCCTGATGTAGACGGTGGCATTGAGCAGCTGCGTTGTGGCCGGCAGTTCGCCGACGGTGAGATCGGTGGCGCCCTCGCCGTTCTCGTCGAGATCAGGCAGTCCCTCGATCGATTGACGCGAATCCTCGCTGGCTTCTTCATCGGCCAGGCCGAAGAAATAACCGGGGAAAGCATCGGCCTGACGGGTCGGCTTGATGACCACATCGCCTTCCAGCGTCAGGCCGGCCGCGGGTGCGCCATAGAGATACTTGCCTGTGATATTGATTGTCGCCGGCGTGTCCGGGCCGATTACCTTGGCCTCGGTCTTCAGCTCCATGTCGGTACGATCCGGCACGAAATCATCGACCAGGAAGCTCTTGCTGGCGATCGGCGAGCCTTTTGGATCGGTGTGAATATTCATCGTCCAGGTGCCGCGCATGGCGTTGTCCTGAACGGCGAAATCAATGTTGTATCCGCCAAGATTGCTGGTCTGGCTAACGATACGGCGATCCTCGACGCCATCGGGGCGCAGAAAGATGAAGGTCAGCGGCAGGTTCTCGATGGCCTTACCATCGGTATCGCGGGCAAGCGCCGAGGCGTGAACTGTCTCGCCGACGCGGTAGATACCGCGTTCGGTGAATGTCAGCACATCGATCGCGCCGGGCGATGCGCGGCCGGTGACGCCGCGATCGGAAAGATCGAAGCCGGCGCGCGTCATGTCGAGGAAGACGTAGTCCGATGTTCCGTTCTTCGCGGTAATCACCGCCGGCGTCAACGCCGAGGTGCCGCGGATCAGGCCGGCGGTGAAGGTGGCGCGACCGTTGTCGTCGGTGGTCGCGCTGCCGAGCACCTCGTTGTTCTTGGCCAGCAACTGCAGTTCGACACCCGCCATCGGCTTGGCAGAGGCCAGCGAGCGGGTGAAGACGTTAAGACCGTCGGTGCCGGCATAGGTGGTGACGCCGATATCCGAAACCACGAACCATTGCGTCGCCTGCGAATTCCACTCCTGGTCCGGCGCATTCTCCGCGGTAGCGGTCAGCACGTAGACGCCGGGCTTGCGCTCAGGCAGTGCCTCGTCGACCGGGAAGCTGGTGACCACATCCTTATTCAGGTCGTTGGCGATCTCGATCGCCCCCTGCCAAACGAGTTCGCCGCTTTCGTCCTCAATGCGCTGCGCGCCGTAACCGTCGAGCTGCGTCAGGAACTGCGAGCTTGTCAGAAGCGGCGCGATGCCGCGATCGCCGATGCGGTAGAGCTTGAGCTTGGCCGACGGCATGTTGACCGAAACAATCGGAATGCCACGACGCGCCGTTGACGGCAACACGAAGCTGTCACCGGTGAAGCGGACGCTGGCCGTGCGATCCTTGACATAGATGTCGAGACCGACCGGCGCCTCCAGAACTTCATCGACCGACGAGGGAAGACCGGTCCGGAAAGCGATCTTGTAGTTTTCGCCATGCGTCAGCCCCTCGACGCAGATCTGCTTGTCCTTTGTCTCGAGCGCCTTTGGCGCAGCGCCGTTCAGCGTCACGAAGGGCGTATAATCAGTCGTCTTGACCAGCGATTCCGAAAAGGTGACACAGGCCCGCGGGGTGGCGCTGTCGGCATCGACGGTATGTTCGGTGATGCGGAAGCCCTGGGTCGATTTCAGCTGTAGAAATGCCGCCTGGACTTCCCTGGCGTTCACCAGCGCCAGACTTGCCTTGTAGGCATTCAGCGCCGCGCGGTAATTGGTGTTCTTCTCCAGCGCCACGGCAAGCACCGCCAGCGCATCCGCGCGGTTGGTCGTGGTCCGCGTCAGATCGTAGCCGTTGATCGCGGCCAGCACCGCCTGGGCGTAGATGTCGCTGCCGTTGTTGTCGTCGGTCTTGGCGAAGCTGTCGCCGGCGCGTGCGGTTTCCAGCCACAGTTCGCCATTGTCAGGCGTGATCGCCAGCGCGCCCCTGAAGGATTTCAGCGCGTCGACGACGTTGTTCGCCGTCAGATCGATCCGACCATTGGCGATCAGGCTGTCCGCCGACTGGCCCTGCTGGTCGTCGGCAAGTTCGAGGTTTGCCTTGTCGTCACGCGCTTGCTGCAACACATCGGCTGACAGAAAGCTGATCCGCGGCGCGACACCGAGGTCGGGCTCTTGCTGACCGGCGGTTTCAACGACCTTTCCGGCGATTGCCCCGGGGAAGGCATTCATCGTCTTGAAATCGGATTTGAGGAAGCACCAGCTCGCCTTCGGATTATAGGTGAAGGCCTTACATGACTTGTCACCGATGCAGGCGGTCTTGCATTGGTCGAGCGTGACATTCTGCTCGCTGCGCAGGTCGAAGCCGAAATAATCGGCGTCCCGCACCGTTTGAATCTCGCGCTTGGTGTCGGCGCCGAACGCGCCTGAGCCTCCGAGAACAGTGGAAACAACGATTGTAGCGGCTGCAAGGAACGCGCGTACGGACATAGGATCCCCCCGATATGCTGACGCCTGATGTGGCCGCGACTTTCCCCACTCGCGAGCAGCTTGTCAACTCGCGGAATGACATGGCCTACAGCAATCTTTGGTGCCTTCGCCTCAACGCCAGAAACCCTGGCGGCACTTAGGCGCGACTCGCTTGAAATCACATAAAATTAAATATTTTTTAACGTTAACAATATCTTACCACCTAATACGCTTGCATTGATGCGGAACATATCGGTTGCTGCTCCGTTAATTGCACGAGTCCTAACGGAAATAGCAAACAGGGAGCCGTCATGGCCACCGGCGTTGAGTACAAGTCATCGAACGAAAGCAAAGCCAGACATCGCGTCCTGATCGTCGAGGACGAGCTTTTCATCGCCCTCGACCTCGAAGAAACTGTCAAGGCGATGGGCTTCGATGTGGCCGGACTGGCAAGCGGTCAGGATCAGGCGTTGAAACTGGCGTCGCTTGCGGACATCGCTTTTGTCGACGTCAATCTCTCCGACGGGCCGACAGGACCGGAGATCGGGCGACGACTGGTGGAGGAGTTCGGCGTGACGGTGGTGTTCATGACCGGCAATCCGGAGGCCGTCGCCAATCGCCTGAATGGCGCATTAGGCGTCGTGACCAAACCGGCCATGCCCGCCACGGTACAGCGGACGCTGGAACAGGCTGCAGATGCGCGGCGCAGTCTTAACTGAGCGCAGCAGATATCCGGCATAATAAGTGGATAGGGCCCGGACATCGCGTCCGGGCCTTTTCGTCAGATAAGGCCGCTCAGAAGCGCAATGCCTGCAACCGCTGCAACACCGCCGCTGGCGCGGGTCACGAACGAGCCCCTCGTTTCACCCATTTTAGCAAGCCCATATCCCATGGTGATGCCAGCGAAATGCAGCGCGACCGTCGCGATCATGAAACCGGCGGCGTAAGCCATGCCACCCGCGGCGGCGGGCATTTCCGCACCATGGGCAAGGCCATGGAAAATCGCAAACAAACCGACTACTGCGGCGGCGGCAGCAACGGGCGCGCGAATATTAAATGCAATGACGGCGCCAAGCACGAGCACCGAAAGCGCGATCCCCGCTTCAACGAACGGGATGGCAATCCCCATCATGCCAAGCGCGCCGCCTGCAGCCATGACGCCGACGAACGTCGACGGCACGATCCAGACTGCGCGACCGCCAAGCTGCCATGCGAGGACACCGACCATCACCATCGCCAGGACGTGGTCTAGGCCGGACAGCGGATGACTGAAGCCGTGGACGAAACCGGCCGTGTCGCCTACGCCGGTATGGGCAAATGCCAGCGAAGGAGCGAGAACGAGTGCTGTCAGCGCAGCGGATAATTTGATGCTCTTTGAAAACACGGATGTGCCCCTTATCGTTGTGCAGTGTTGCAGCGAAAATGGCACGGCAAGGCAGCGTGGAAAAGCGAAAAAACTGCCGTTACAGTTATTTGACGTAGATCGGTGCTGCATTGCAGCAGCGCCTACGTCGGCTCCAATGTACCGAACCAGGCGACCAGCCCAACGACGGCCAATCCCAGACCGATTTCAACGAGAATGCATGCTTTCAGGGCGTGCAACGAAGGGTCACGCGCGAGCCTCGGGACGAAAACGTAGCGATTGACCACGGCAACCAGCACCATGATTCCCACCAGCGTCACCTTGATGCTCAGTAGCAGCTGATAGCGAACACTCCAGTCAAACGGAACCGTTCTGACAATCAGCAGCATGTTGGCGATACCGGAGGCGATGACCAGTGCGACGGCGACGTGGCCGGCCGCGGAAAAACGCATCAGCGCCAGTCGCGCCTCCGATTGAAAGCGCCCGGCGCCGAGCATTGGGAGGATCAGCAGCACCGGCACCAACGCGCCGAGCCAGGCACCGCCGGCGAGAAGGTGAAGACCATCGTTCAGCCGATGCGCGATCCGCAGCCAGCCGCTGTTCATCGCGGCGTGGCCACTGGTCGTTAGGCTGATCAGCAGCAAGGCAGCACCAACGGTTTGCGCCCTCCGCCGATGCACCCGTAGGCTGCTTGCCGCCACGAGGAAAACAGTTGCACAGGCCTGGAAAATCCAAGCACGCCCCACATCCGTCTCCAGAAGAATGCCGTGCAGCATCTCGGGTGAAAACGCATCCTCCCAGCCATTTCCGATCGTCGCCGCCCGCAAGGGCAGCATCGCCGCCGTGGCCGCAACAGCAATCGCTATGGCAACTGCGCGCGCTGACCGCAGAACCTGATCGATATGGCGTGCGAGCCTGGCCGGAACGACAAACCCCAGATAGGCTGACGCCCCCCAGAGCCAGATTGCCGGCGCATCGAACAGAAAACGGCAGACGATCAGAGCGCCTGCCGGTGTCACGGCTTGACCGTGAAGCCGTAACTGCCATTCGTCTTGTGGCCGTCGGTGGAAAGCACGTGCCACTCGACTGTGTAGGACCCGGCATCAAGCTTGGTTGGAACTGGAACCGTCAGCGTCTTGCCTTCATCTGCGAGCGTCGCATCCCCCGCCTTGATCTCGATCTTTCCGGGACCGGTAATCGTCGCGCCGGAGAAACGAAGGTTGAGTTCTTCGGTGAAATGCAGATCGATCTGGGTGGGGGACGCGCTGACAGTCGACTTGTCAGCCGGCGTGCTGGTCTTCAGATGTGCATGGGCAAATGCCGGTCCGGAGAAGCCAAGAACGGCGGCAAGGGACATGGCGATAACAACGTTCAATCTGGACATATTGATACTTTCTTTTTGTATGCTGGCTCGATTAAAAATGCGCTGAGGCATTCGGATTACTGTGGTTTCGGCATGGTCATACCGCCCATATCGGAGTGGGTCGCATCAGCGCCCGGGGCCCCTCCGGCAATATTTCCAACGGAGAATTCAACGTCGATCGCGCCTGCCTTTTCGAAGGTCAGGGTCGCCTTCACCGTTTCCCCTTGCTTGAATGGCTGGACAACGCCCATGAACATCACGTGATAACCACCCGGTTTCAGCTCGATCGTCTGGCCGGCCGGCACAACGAGGCCCCCCTGCACCGGCCGCATCTTCATCAACCCACCATCGACGCTCATCTGGTGAACTTCCGCGGATTTGGCCCGGTCCGCAGCGATAGCGACAAGCGTGTCGTCGGCAGACCCGGTGTTGGTCAGTGTGAGATAGCCGCCACCGACCTTGGCACCTGGGACCATGGCACGCGCATAGGCATGATCGATTTCGATATCACCGACCTTGACGTTTTGCGCCATCGACAATGTGGAAAACAGGCCAGCAAAAAGCGGACCGGCAAGAGCGATATTCAGCTTGTTCATTTTACGGTTCCTGAATGGGAAATGGCATGGTCATGCATTCTGCCACCGAACCCTTGGAACGATGACGGTGGGTATGCGCGAAAGACTGAGCGTGCTTGTGATTTCGGGGGTAACGCCATTAAGCGGCAGCGCCAAACGGGCGTTACGGGCTTACGCCGCGAGACACGCTCAAGCCGTGATGTGAAGTAGAGGAGGAGCCCTCGCGCCCTTGTTCGGCGGCTGGGCCTGCTTGCGCGCGATGGCACCAACATAAGGCGAAGCAAGTGCATCTTCGATGCGGAGATTGACGATACCGAACGATCCCGGCGTGGGCAGAATGACAGCACTGCTGACAAGGCAGGCTTCGCATTCAGATTGATGCTTCTTGCCGTGTGGCTGAACTCTGCTGTCCTTGTCGGCAATGCAGATCACTGGCAGTGTACCATCCGGCAGCACATATGCTGCGAACTCGCCTTGGGCGAATGTGCTCGCGGTCGACGCCGGCGCCTGGTGGCCGAAGCCGACAAATAGCAAAGCGATGGCGCAAGCCATGCGCACCAACCACCGAGCAATCATCATCTGCTGGCACTTCACCTTTATCGGCCCTCTCCCGTGGTTCCTTCTCTACGGAAAACTTCGACGAATCTCAATGCGGCAAATATGCAATCGGGAGTCTGGAACTCGTCCGGGCAAGGCCCTGTCTACAGACGGACCGTGCCTCGAACGAGCCACCAAGTCACGGTCAGTTCAGATGGCTGGCCAAAATGCCGACAAAATTGTCCATGTCGGCCTTTGTCGTGCGATGATTGACGATGGAGCAGCGCACGGACAGTTGGCCGTTCAACGTCGTCCATGACGGTACCGCGAGGCCCGATTCATGAATGTCGAGCACGAGATTGCGGGTGAACTCCGCGGTTGCGCCCCGGATGCCGAAGCAGACGATATTCAAGGCGACCGGAGCGCGAAGCGCGAACCTTGGATCACGTTCAAGGCGTTCGGCGAGATACCGCGCCACCTCGCATGTATGGGCGATCGAGTCACCGATCCGCTCCGTTCCAAGAGCCTCGATCGTCATCCAGGTCTTCAAGGCCCTGAACCCACGTGAAAGATCCGGCCCGAGATCGCACGGCCACGTGTCGCCGGCCGCAAGGCCGCGATCGGAGCGCTGAAGATAGGCGGCAGGCTGCGCAAATGCCGCCTTGTGCGCGGCACTGTCACGAACCAGCAGAAAGCCCGCATCATAGGGAACGTGACCCCATTTGTGAAAGTCGAGCGCAACGGACGCCGATCGTTCGATACCTGCAAACAGATCGCGCATCTCGGGTGAGAGCATGCCCAGCGCGCCGATGGCGCCATCGACGTGAAACCACAGCTTCTCGGTCTCGGCGATCTCAGCGATCTCAGAGAGCGGATCGATCGCGCCGGTGTTGACCGTCCCGGCCGTACCGACGACGAGGAACGGCAACAAGCCAGCAGCGCGGTCCTGCGCGATCGCGGCGGACAAGGCGTCCATTCTCATTCTACCGGCGACATCCACTGGGACAGACCGCAGATTGGCCGATCCCATCCCCGACAATTGCATCGCCTGCGCGATGCAGACATGCGCCTCCGAGGACGTGTAGGCGACAAGCTGCTGCTCGATGTTGCGCAGGCCCGTCTGGCGCGCGCCCTGCCCCAATGCCTCGGTCTTGGCGATGATGACAGCGAGGAAGTTCGCCATCGACGAACCGGTGACGAACAGTCCGCTCGCCGACGCCGGATAGCCTAGGGCTTCGCTCATCCACCGGACGATCTGCTTTTCGACCTCGATGCCGACGTGATCACGACCGCCACAGTTCATGTTGAGACCGGCGGCGATCAGCTCGGCCACCATGCCAACCGGTGTCCCTGCGCCATGCACCCAGCCCATAAACAGCGGATGCAGGTTGCCGGTCGCATGCGGGAAGATATGCGCACGCACATCATCCAGCACGTCGTTCAGGTCGCGCGATGCGTGGGGTATCGGTTGCGCGAACCTTTCGCGTGTCGCATCCGGCGTTGGCTGCCAGACCGGATTTTGTCGGACGTTCGCAATATGATCGATCGTATCGTCCAGAATCCGATGTGCCGCGGCACGAAATTGCTGCCAATCGGCAGGATCCAGCCCTACCGGGTTTTTGGACGGCTCAGCCGCCGGCAACGCGCCTTCTTGGCTCGACTCCGGCATCACACACCTTTGACTCTATTGGAAATGGTGGCCCATTTTTCAAACAGGACGTCCAAATTGGCCGCGATTGGCTCCAAGGCCTTCGACAAAGGCAGTCCGGCGGCAAGTCCTTGGGATACCGTATTGATATCAAGTGCCGAAGCCGCGACACGCAAGATCGTGCGATGACCGAGATTGACCGCCTGCCCGACATGGCAGACGGGACCGCATGCGTCCTCACGCAAAGCCAGATGCAGCTTCTGGACTTCCGCCAGAGAGGAGAATACGCCAGCCTTGTTCGTGATCGTCAAGGGAACAATGGTGCGGGTGGCGACATGCTCGCCTTCGTCATCCGGGTGAACGAAGGCGTTGTGGAGAACGCCGATCCGCGCACGTACGAGCTCGGTGAATGCCGCGCGAATCTCGAACTGGAGGCGATCATCGACGGTTCGAGCGGAGTCCACCTGCGCCAGCGCAGCCGCCCATCGCAACCCCAATCCAAGATTGAAATGCGAGCCGAACACCAGCGTTGCTGTCGCCCTGCGAGAGGCCGGCCAGTCGTGAAGTGCGGTATAACAGGAGAGCCCTGTCGGGAAATCCGTGGCCGACGCCAGTTCCGCGGCAATCGATGGCGGCAAAAGCAGAGCGCCAGCAAACGGTGGCCCACCCAAGAATTTCGACCCAGTCACCGCGACCAGAAACCCGTCGGCAATGTCCTGCCGCAAAGCAGCACGGGTGCAGCGAAACTGGCAGGCGTCGACGAGCACACGAACACGTTCCGGCGCGAGAGAGGAAACATAACGCGCGGCTTGCCTGGAGACACCAGCGAGACCAGTCTTCGACGTATCGAGCACATGAACGAGCACGTCGCGGCCGCGCTTCAGCTCCTGCTCGACGGCAGCGATCACATCGCTGTCGATGTCGCACGCGCTGCGCGGCTGGCCAAGCTCATTGCGGATAGCGACACTGCGCAGCTCGATCCGCCCGGCGGAAAAGCCTTCGAGCATCGCACCGGCGGTCACCGCCGATCCGAGCGCGGTTGCGTCGGAGAAGTGGCGCCCGGCAGCCGCGCGCTGCACGCCGCTTCCGGTCTCTTCAGGCGCGATCAGAATACTCGTCAAAGGCCGGGTCGACAGGGCAGACACCAGGCCGATCACCAGAAGCTCCACATCTGTGCCGGATGCGGCAAGGATGACATCCGCATCGCCGCAGCCGAATGCTTGGGCAATGCCCACGCGGATAGAAGCAAACCAGTCGTCGATGCCGGCGGATTGCGCAGTATCGGCGCCGAACAGTCGCCTCAACTGAGCATCTGCAGCAAGAAAGCCCTCCGTCGAAACATTGCTCGCCGTGGTCGATGCGAAGGCAATTTCGTGCGGCGCCGGTGTCATCCTGGTGCCATAACGGTTGCGGCCCGTTGCCGGATCCGGCCGGATACGAC
>Ga0247742_10001748_pt1 | contig 14762 bp, 9 predicted proteins | sample UWRJL208509C2_FD_180944 | JGI IMG/M metagenome (GOLD analysis project Ga0247742, IMG submission 180944) | Plant litter microbial communities from Arlington Agricultural Research Station in Wisconsin, United States - UWRJ-L208-509C-2 | ecosystem: Environmental > Terrestrial > Plant litter >...
CGGAATCAGCGCGCCACCGACGATGGCCATGATCAGCAGGCTCGAGGCCTTGCCGGTCAGCGGACCCATGCGCTCGATGCCGAGCGAGAAGATCGTCGGGAACATGATCGAGTTGAACAGGCCGATGACCACGATGCTGTAGACGGCGACCGTGCCCGTCGTGACCATCGTCGTGATGACCAGCAGCATGTTGATCACGGCGAAAGCGGTGAGCAGCTTGCGCGGCGAGAAGCGGGCCAGCAGGGCCGAGCCGATGAAGCGGCCGACCATCGCGCCACCCCAATAGAACGCCACGTGGCTGGCGGCGATCTCACCCGACATGTTGCCGATCTCGGGCAGCTGCAGGTAGTTGATCATGAAGCTGCCGATCGACACTTCGCCGCCGACGTAGAAGAAGATGCCGAGCACGCCGAAGAACACGTGCGGGGTCTTCAGGGCGTCCATCAGCGAGTGGTGGCTGTCGTCGGCCTTTTCGGTGGTCTCTTCGAGTGCCGGCAGCTTGAACAGGTACACGCCGACAGCCAGCAGCACCAGCACGATGGCCAGGCCGATGTACGGACCCTGCACCGTGGATGCTTCCTGGGCGCGGTAGGTGACCTGCTCCGCTGCCGAGAGCTTGGCGATGTCCGCGCTGCTCTTGACCGCGTTGGACAGGATCAGAAAGCCGCCGAAGAACGGGGCCAGGAAGGTGCCGAACGAGTTCAGCGCCTGCGCCAGGGTGAGGCGGCTGGAGCTGGTTTTCTCAGGGCCGAGCAGGGCGACGTACGCGTTGGCAGCCACCTGCAACACCGTGATGCCCGTGGCGAGGATGAACAGCGCACCGAGGAAGAACGGGTAGAGGCGCATGCCGGCGGCGGGCCAGAACATGGCCGCGCCGATGCCGGCGACGATCAGGCCGAGGACGATGCTCTTCTTGTAACCGAGGGCAGCGACGATCCTGCCCGCTGGCAGCGACATGATGAAGTACGCGCCGAAGAACGTGAACTGGATCAGGAGCGCCTGGGCGTAGTTCAGTTCGAACACGGCCTTCAGATGCGGGATCAGGATGTCATTCAGGCAGGTCAGGAACCCCCACATGAAGAAGATCGTGGTCATCACGCCAAGGGCGAGCGGGAAATAGGTGTAGCGGGTGTCGCCGGCGCCCGTCGAATTCGACGAGTTGGGCAATGGCGTGGAAGCGGTAGCCATGGGGCGCTCCAGTGGTGGGTTCAGGGAGAAGACGGCGGGCAGCTGCTTTCGCGGACGACCAGCCGGACGGGCGCGATGGTGGAAGCCGTGTCCGTCTCGGGATTACGAAGTCTTTCTAGGATGAGCTCGGCGCTGCGCCGACCCAGGCCGCGCGGGTCGACCGCGACGGTGGTCAGGGGAGGCACGCACACCGAGGCCTCGGCGACATCATCGAAGCCGGTCAGGGCGAAGTCCTCGCCTGGGCGACGGCCTCGCTTGGTCAGGCCAAGCATAAGCCCCAGTGCGACGGCGTCGTTGTAGCAAACCGCCGCGGTCGGCGCGGGATCGCGCGCAAACAGCGCGCCGGTCTGGCGTGCGGCTTCGAGGCGGGTGGGTGCACTTTCGATCATCCATGCGGGATCGACCTTCAGGCCGGCCGCGCTCATGGCGCTGGCGTAGCCGCGACGACGCTGCTCCACCGAGCTCGACTCGCGGTGACCGCCGAAGAAGGCGATCCGCTGATGGCCCAGGCCGATGAGATGTTCCGTAGCAAGGCGGGCGCCGTGCTCGTTGTCCATCTCCAGGGTGTCCCAGCGATGGGTGCCCTCGTCGTCGGGCAGTTCGCGGTTGAAGACGAGCAGGGGCGTATGCATGCCGACGGCGGCCAGGACACGTTCGCCCTCGCTGCCCTCGGCCGGCGACAGGATGATGCCCGCCGGGCCGTGCTCGACCAGGGAGTTGAGCACCGCCTGTTGGCGCTCCGGCGATTCGCCGGTGTTGCCGAGCAGGGTCACGTAGCCCGCGCTGGCCAGGGCCTCGTCGGCCCCGGCGGCGAATTCGGCGAAGAAGGGGTTGCCCAGGTCGTTGACGACCAGGCCGATGCTCGAGGAGGTACGCCGGCGCAGGTTGGCCGCGGCCCGGTTGTAGACATAGCCCTGGCGCTTCAGCTCGGCCTCGACCCGCGCGCGGGTGGCCGAATTGACCAGGGGGCTGCCACGCAGCACCAGCGACACGGTCGCCCGCGATACATCGCAACCCAGGGCGATATCGGCGAGTGTGACCTTGCGGCGCTGCGGGGTGATCCTCGGCATCATGACTCCTTCAAACGATCTAAACCGGGCGATCATCGCTCGGCGGCGAAAGGGATGCATCACGCACTGCAACATGCGAGGCTGCGGCATCTTTGCTACTTTTGGTCTGTTTGTCACGATCCAAATGTTCGTGACCACTCGAAACGCGTCCACCCGAGGGGAACCACCGATGTCGAGCACCATCCGTTTGCGCCGTGGCCTGCTGGCTGCCGCCCTCTGCCTTGCCCTGCCGGCGCTTGCCGCCGCAGCCTCCAGCGACAAGGGCGGCTCGTCCGCTTATGCGGCTGTCGATCCGATGATCGGCACGGGAGGGGATGGCCACACGTTCCCGGGTGCCACGGTGCCGTTCGGCATGATCCAGCTCTCGCCGGACACGGCGATGCCCGACGTGAAGCACGCATACAAGTGGGCCGCCGGCTACCAGTACGGCGACTCGAGCATTCTCGGTTTTTCGCATACGCACTTCTCCGGCAGCGGCCATTCCGACCTGGGCGACGTACTCGTCATGCCCATCGCCGGCGACGTGAAGCTGGACCCCGGCTCCCCCGACCAGCCCGGTAGCGGTTATCGCTCGCGGTTCGACCACAAGAGCGAGAAAGCTGAGGCAGGGTACTACGCCGTCACGCTGGCCGACTACGACGTCCGCGCGGAACTGACCGCCGGCCAGCGCGTGGGTTGGCACCGCTACACCTTCCCCAAGGGCAAGCCGGCCCATCTGCTGCTCGACCTGCGTCCCAGCATCTACGACTACGACGGCAAGGTGCTCTGGTCGAGCCTGCGCGTCCATGCCGACGGCACGGTCACCGGCGGTCGCACCACGCGTGGCTGGGCACCGGGCCGCCAGCTGTATTTCGCCATGCGCTTCAACCAGCCGCTGGCCTCGCGCAGCCTGAAGAACCGCGAGACCGGCGTGCCGTACAAGGGTTTCAGCGGTCCGGGCAATCGCGCCGAGGACGTCGACGCCATGACCGGTCGCGCGCTCGAGGGCGTGTTCGATTTCGGCGACCTGAGCAAGCCGCTGATCGTCAAGGTCGCGGTCTCCTCGGTGAGCGAAGACAACGCCATCGCCAACCTCGACAAGGACGGCGCGGGCTTCGACTTCGACGCCCGCCGTGCGGAAGCCCGGCAGAGCTGGGAGAAAGCGTTGTCGACGGTGGACCTCGTGGCGCCGGCCGATACCCGCAAGACCTTCTACACCTCGCTGTACCACGCGATGATTTCGCCCAGCCTGTCCATGGACGTCAACGGTGAATACCGCGGTCCGGACAACCAGGTGCACACCGCGAAGGGCTTCGATTTCTATTCGACCTGGTCGCTGTGGGATGTCTATCGCGCGCAGCAGCCGCTGATGACCCTGCTGCAGCCGGCCAAGAGCAACGACTTCGTCAGCTCGCTGATCGCCGCGCGCCAGTCCAGCCCCTTCGGCATCCTGCCGATCTGGGCCTATCAGGGCATGGAGACGTGGTGCATGATCGGCTACCACGCCGTGCCGGTGATCGCCGATGCCTATATGAAGGGCATTCGCGGTTACGACGCCAATGCGGCGCTCGAGGCGATGGTGGCCAGCGCCACCTATGGCCCCTACGGCGGCATCGACGACTACATGAAGCTCGGCTACGTGCCGATCGATCGCCAGCCGGAAGCGGCTTCGAAGACGGTCGAGTACGCGTTCGACGACTGGTCGCTGGCGCAGATGGCCAAGGCCATGGGCAAGGACGACGTCGCCGCCACGTTTACCAAGCGGGCGGGTAACTGGAAGAACAGCTTCGACACGAAGACCGGCTTCCTGCGTGCGCGCAAGAGCGACGGTAACTATCGCGAGCCGTTCGATCCCTCGTCGGCGGGTTACGGCAGCGACTACACCGAAGGCAATGCCTGGCAGTATTCCTGGTACGTGCCGCAGGACGTGGCGGGCCTGATCGATGCGCTCGGCGGCAAAGACGCCTTCGTCAAGAAGCTCGATTCGGTGTTCGATGCCAAGGTCGATCCGAAATCCTTCGCGCACGTCGAGGACATCACCGGCCTGATCGGCTGGTACGCGCATGGCAACGAGCCGAGCCACCAGGTGGCCTACCTGTACGACTACGCGGGCCAGCCCTGGAAGACCCAGGAACGCCTCGTGCAGATCATGCAGACGCAGTACACGCCGACACCGACCGGCCTGGTCGGCAATGACGACCTGGGCCAGATGTCGGCCTGGTACATCTTCACGGCGCTGGGCTTCTATCCGGTCGCACCGGGCAGCAACCAGTACGTGATCGGGCGTCCCTTCATCGAGAAGGCCACGCTCAACCTGCCGGGTGGCAAGCACTTCGTGGTCTCGGCCGATCATCTCGATGCCAAGCATCCGTACGTCGGCAAGGTGACGCTCAACGGGCAACCGTTGGACCGTACGTTCGTGCGCCACGAGGAAATCGTGGCCGGTGGCGAACTGCACTTCACGATGCAGGCCACGCCGGCGAAGGACTGGGGCCAGACCCCGGCATCACTGCCTTACTCGATGACGCCGTCGGCACCGTAAGGACCCGTCACAGGGCCTTCACGGGCCCTTGGGCATTAAGCACGACTCCATCTGGACGGGTGCGCCGTTCCCTATCCGTAGCCGCCCTCTATCGGGGCGGCCTGCGGAGCAGGACGGCGCACCCGTCATCGTGTCCAAGGTCCTGCCATGCCAAAACATCGAGGCGAACATCGAGGCGAACATCGAAGCGAGGCGCGTGGCGTCTACAATGAGGGTCCTTCACGGGCAGGACGCGTTGCGGGGATGAGCACAGCATGATGTTCCGTACCGGATGGCGTTGGCGTCTCGCGGGCTTGCTCGCGGCCGTGCTGGTCATCGTCGCCCTGCCTTATGCGGTCACGCGCTCGAGTTCCGAAGACGCGCTCAACTCGCGCGACTGGGTGACGCATACGGCCGACATCAAGGCCACGGTCTATCGCTTCGATGCCATCCTTCGTAGCGCCGAAGCGGCGGTGTATACCCGCGTGGCGGGTGGCCCGGACGCGCCGGATCTCACCGTGCGCATCGATGCGCCCCACAAAATGCTGCCCGGACTGGTCGCCAACCTGCGCGAGATGATGCGCGACAACGCCCAGCAGCTCACCCGCCTGGGTGGCCTGGAATCGATCGCCAACGGGCGCATCGGCATGTTCGACAAGGCCATGCAGCAACTCCAGGCCGGCGATCGCGCGGCCGCGTTCGCCACCATGGAGGATTCACGCCGGCTGTTTCCCTTCCGCGACCAGGTAAAGGAGATCCTCGACGAGGAGTCCAAACTGCTCGAGGCGCGGCGCCAGGTCGCCCAGGATCTCGCGGCCAGCAACCGCATCGTCTTGCTGGTGGCGGCGCTGGCCCAGATCGCCCTGCTCGGTATCGTGGTCTTCGTTTCCGAACGGCAGATCGCCATTCGCCTGGCCGCCGAGTCCCGTGTGGCGCAGGCCGTGCAGCGGTCGCAGCTGATCCTGCAGGCCGTGCGTGAGCCGATCGCCATGCTCGATGGCAACTTGCGGGCGTTGCTGGTCAATGCGGCCTTCGCCGAGGTCTACGGCTATGACGCCGAGAAAGACCACAACTCGCCCCTGGAAGCGATCGGCCACGGGGCGTGGAAGGATACCGCCCTGCTGCAGCGCCTCTCCGATGTGCTCGCGCGCGACCGCGAACTCTGGGACTACGAACTCACCCAGCGTACCGTCGATGGCATCGACCGCTTCGTGGTGATCAATGCGCGTCGTATCGAACAGCCTGAAAGCACCGCCCCCGCCTTGTTGCTCACGGTCAGCGACATCACCGCGCGAGCCCTGGTGGAGCAGAAGGTCAGCGAGTTGAATCGCCAGCTCGAAGGCAAGGTCGAGCAGATCTCGGACGTCAATCGTGAGCTCGAAGCCTTCAGCTACTCGGTCTCGCACGACCTGCGCGCGCCGCTGCGCCACATCTCCGGCTTCGCCGGCAAACTGGAAACCCAGCTCGGCGACAAGGCGGATGAGCGCTCACGGCATTACATCGACGTGATCAGCAGTTCCTCGCGCCGCATGGCCCAGCTCATCGACGATTTGCTCGTGTTCTCGCGCCTGGGCCGCGGCGCCTTGCGCCTGCAGCCGGTGGACATGCAGTCCCTGGTCGAAGAGGCGCGCGCCCTGGTCGAAATCGACGCGCGTGACCGCCGCATCGACTGGAAAGTCTCGCCGCTGCCGATCGTGATCGGCGACGAAAACATGCTGCGCACGGTTTGGCAGAACCTGCTCGGCAACGCGGTCAAGTACACCGGCAACCGTGAGCGTGCGCAGATCGAAGTGACACTCGACCGCACCGCGGCGGGCGACTACGAGTTTGCCGTGCGCGACAATGGCGCCGGCTTCGACATGCAATACGCCGGCAAGCTGTTTGGCGTGTTCCAGCGGCTGCACCGTGCGTCCGAATTTCCCGGCAACGGTATCGGCCTTGCCAACGTGCGGCGGATCATCGCGCGCCATGGTGGCCGCACCTGGGCCGAAGGCGAGCTCGACAGCGGCGCCACCTTCCACTTTTCCTTGCCGGCCTCGGATGTTCCGGGCTCCAGAATGGGTGACACATGAATCAGCGCGACCTGCGCACCATCCTCCTCGTCGAAGATTCGATGGCCGATGCCGAGATGGCCATCGACGCGCTTCGCGAAGCCAAGCTCGCCAATCCCGTGGTCCATGTCGAAGACGGCGTGGATTGCCTGGACTGGCTGCATCGTCGCGGGCAGTACGCAAATCGTACCGAAGGCGATCCATCGGTGATCCTGCTCGACATCAAGATGCCCCGCATGGATGGGCTGGAAGTCCTCAAGCAGCTGCGCACCGAAGAGAAGTGGAAGCGCCTGCCGGTGGTGATCCTTTCTTCCTCGCGGGAAGAGAGCGACCTGGCGCGCAGCTGGGACCTCGGTGTGAATGCCTATGTGCTCAAGCCGGTGGACGTGCAACAGTTCTTCACCGCGGTGCAGACGCTCGGCCATTTCTGGGCCGTGCTCAATCAGCGCCCGGATGGCGAATAATCGGTCGAAACCAGAGAGCGTACGGGCATAAGCATGAGCGGGTACGAGAACAAAGTCAGAATCCTTCAGGTCGAGGACAATGCCCTCGACGCCGAACTCGTGTTGACCGAGCTCGACCAGGATGGACTCGCCTACGAGGTGATGCTCGTCGACGACGAGCCGGCGTTCACCGCGGCGCTCGACAGCTTCGAGCCGAACATCGTGCTGTCCGACCTGAGCATGCCCTCGTTCAGTGGCGAGCGCGCGCTGCAGATCCTGCGCGAGCGCAGCGCCGAGATACCGTTTATCTTCATCTCGGCGACATTGGGTGAAGAGGCCGCCATCGTCGCGTTGCGCAACGGCGCCACCGACTACATCCTCAAGCAGAACACGGCACGCCTGGCATCGGCCGTGCGGCGCGCCTTGCGCGAAGCCGAGGAACAGCGTGCGCGTGCCCGCGCTGAGCTCGAGCTGATCCGCGCACAACGCTTCGAAAGCCTGGCCCTGCTTGCGGGTGGTCTCAGCCACGACTTGCGCAACCTCCTCCAGCCCCTGCTGCTGGCCGGCGACACGCTGGAAGACTATGCCGACGATCCGCGACTGGCGCGCCTTGGCACACTCGTCCGCGATTGCGGCCGTCGCGGCCTGGAAATGGTGTCGTCGATGCTGTCGTTCGCTCGTGGTGCACGTCGCGCCGAACAGGTGCGCCTGGGTGCGCTGCTCGAGGCACTCAAACTGCTGATGCAGGGCAGCGTGCCGCGTTCCATCGAGATGAACGTCGACATCTTCGACGCGGATGTCGCCTTCGAAGGCAACCACACCGAACTGCAGCAATGCCTGCTCAACCTCTGCCTCAATGCGATCCAGGCCATGCCCGACGGCGGCCACCTGAAGGTCGAGACGGCTCAGGCGAACCTACCCGAGGATTTCTTCGTCGAAGGCGAGCAACCCGCACCCGGACGCTATCTCCGCCTGTCGGTCATCGACACCGGCGCCGGCATGACGACCGAGGTGCTGCAGCGCCTGTTCGAACCTTTCTTCACGACCAAGGAGCTGGGTACCGGCCTTGGTCTGCTCTCGTGCAAGCGCATCGTCGCCAGTCACGGTGGCCTCATGCGCGTGCGCAGCAAGCTGGGTGAGGGTACGCAATTCCATCTCTACCTGCCGCTCAACCCGGAAGAGGGCGTCGATGCCGAGCCGCTGGTGATGGAGTCGAGCCTGCAGGGCGAGGCGGAGCGTGTCCTCGTCGTCGTCGAAGAGGCCGTGCAGCTGTCGCTGCTGGCCGACACGCTCGATGCCTACGGCTACCAGGCCGGCGCGAGCCAGAGCGGCACGGCGGCGCTGCAGTGGATCGAGGCGCATGGTGTCCCCGACCTCGTGGTCATGGACGCCGACATGAATCTGTTTACCGGCGTGCGTACGCTCGCCGCGCTGCTGGATCACGGTTATACCGGCGCGGTGCTGCTTCTCGCCCGTCCGGACAAGCCGCCAAATCTCGATGAGCTGCCGCAGCTGGATCATTTGTACATCCTCGATAAGCCGATCCAGTCCAAGGCACTGTTGCGCAAGGTGCGCGAGGCATTGGAAGCCAGCGGACGCACGTAAGGCCGCCGCCGCTTGCTTAGCGGCGGCGCCTTCCCTAGATTCCGCGTTATGCCGCCGCAGGCGCGGTACAAGGGGCAGGGGATGACGAAGGCATCGAATGGCCGGGCGGGGGCGCTCGCGTGGCTGCATCTGTGGACTGGCGCCATCAGCTTGATGGGCTTCACTGCGGCGGTATTCGCTGCCGATTCTGGCGCACCTGTACTCTTGCCGGTCCCTGTCGAGGCGCGCATACCGTTCGCACCGTCGCCGTTTGCCGGAAGCGATGGCGCCACGCATCTTGCCTACGAGATGCAGATCACCAACGTCTATGGTGACACCGGCACCTTGCGGCCACGAACGCTCGATGTGCTCGACGAGCGGGATCGCGTGTTGCTGCATCTGGACGAGGCCGGCGTGGATGCGGTGATACGGCCGGCACCCGACGAGGGCAAGCCAGCCGGCATTGTTGCAGGCAAGCGCGGCACGCTGCTCGTGTGGATCACCCTGCCGGCGGGCGCTGCGCCGCATACGTTGCACCACCGTCTTACTTTCACCGATGAGAAGGGCCAGGTCAGTCACGTCGATGGCGTACCGGTCGACGTGTCCGATCGTGCAGCGCTCCACCTCGGCGCGCCGCTGAAGGGCGGCCTGTGGCTGGCGCACGAGGGGCCGGGCAATGCCCATTCGCATCACTGGGGTAGCCTGGTCGCAGTGAACGGCGTCCTGACGATTCCACAGCGCTTCGCGATCGATTTCGTCGGCATCGACAAGCGGGGGCTGGCGTTCAAGTCCGTCAAGGACATTCACGCCACGACGTACGCCGACTGGTTCGGCTACGGCGCCGAGGTGCTGGCGGTCGCTAACGGTACCGTGGTGGCAGCGCGCGATGGCGAGGCGGAGCACAAGCCGCTGGAAGCCCAGTCTGAGCCCACGTCCCTTTCGCTCGACGGGCTCTTCGGCAATTACGTCGTCATCGACCTGGGCGGCGGCAACTTCGCCGGCTATGCCCATCTGAAGCGAGGAAGCGTCACGGTGAAGGCGGGCGATGCCGTCGTGCGTGGGCAGGTGATCGGCGCGCTCGGACAATCCGGGAACTCCGCGGCGCCGCATCTGCATTTTCAGGTAGCGAATGCCCCGACCTTCGAAGGCTCCGAAGGCGTGCCGTATGTGTTCGATAAGATCGATAGCTATGGGCCGGAAAGCGAAGGCCAGCTGTTTGGCATGGGCGATCGATGGAAGCCCGCGACGATCCGGCATGGGTCTGCGCAGTTGCCGCTGAGCGATACGGTGGTGGGCTTTCCGAGGTAAGCGCGACCGCGGCGGACGCGCGAGCGATTCGCTCGATTTTTCAGAATTCTTCCATTCTGATGTGCTGGCTAATTCCGTACCGTCAACCGAAACGTGTTTCCGGCGCCGCCGCGAAATAGTCGTTCGGGACGGGAGGGTGTGATGGCCAACGGTTATCAGGACAAGGTAAATGACATCGAGCGCCGCATGCGGCGCCGTACACGGCTGGCCTTCTTTGTTGGCGCTTCGGTATTGCACGTGACAGCGACGAGCATACTTTTCGCCCTGCAGACGTCATGCGCGTATCCGCGATGCGTGGACGGTATCGGCTTCGAGGTGTTCCGGGCCGTGATGCACGTCCCCCTGTTCGTCACGCCGTGGCTGGGCCTTCCATCGCCCGATGTCGACTTCGTGCGGGACCCCGCCTTATTCCCCGTCGTGCTGTTGAACGCCGTCCTCGCCGTGGCGCTCTACTGGGGCGCTGCGGTCGCCGGATATCGCGGCCATCGCTACTGGCGGGCCCGGCAGTGGGAGAAGCTCCGTACAGCGCATCGCAGGCGTTAGAGCGACGGGCTCGCCTTCCTGAAGGGCTTCGAAGGATCAGGTGGCGAAGCCCGCCAGTGACCGTCGTCAGTCGATGCCGAGCTTCTTCAACTTGTAGCGCAGCGCGCGGAACGTGATCCCGAGTTTCTTCGCTGTCGCCGTCTTGTTGTAGCGCGACTCTTCCAGTGCCTTGATGATCGTGTCGCGCTCGATGTTGGAAATGTAGTCCTCGAGCGAGCCATCGGTCGCGGCGACGCGTGGTGCGGGTGCCCCCGCCTGGGCAGCGACGGCGTCGGGCGACGCAGGGCTCGCCGGTACCGCGGTGGCCGCACGCTGCGGCAGCATCAGGTCGTCGGCTTCGATCGTGTCGCCTTCGCACATGGCCATGGCGCGCTCGAGGATGTTTTCCAGTTCCCGCACGTTGCCGGGGAACTGGTAGGCCTCGAGGGCGGCCAGCGCGTCGGCGCGCAGTCGGCCCGGTGCACCGCCGGACTCCGAGGCGAGCTGGCGGAGGATGAATTCGGCAAGAGCAGGGACGTCGCCGCGGCGTTCGCGCAGCGGCGGTACACGCAGCTCGATCACGTTGATGCGGTAGAACAGATCCTGGCGGAACAGGCCTTCCTCGACCAGCGCCGCAAGGTTCTTGTGCGTCGCCGAAAGGATACGCACGTCGACCGGAATCTCGTCGCGTCCGCCGATCGGACGGACCGCCTTTTCCTGGATAGCGCGCAGCAGCTTGACCTGCATGTGCAGCGGCAGCTCGGCGACTTCGTCGAGGAACAGGGTGCCGCCCTGCGCTGCCTGGAACAGGCCTTCCTTGTCGGCATGGGCGCCCGTGAAGCTGCCCTTGCGGTGACCGAAGAACTCGCTCTCCATCAGTTCGGACGGAATCGCGCCGCAGTTCACCGGCACGAACGCGCCGGGGGCACGCGGTCCCAATTCGTGGATGAGCCGGGCAACCAGTTCCTTGCCCACGCCGGACTCGCCGCCGATGTAGACCGGGGCCTGGTTGCGGGCGAGCTTGGCGATCTTCGAGCGGACCTCGGCCATGGCCTGCGAATCGCCGATCAGACGATCGGCGCCCGGGCCACCCTTGCTGCCGGCTTCGGCCCGGCGTTCCTCGGAGAGCTTCAGCGCGGTGCGGACCAGGCGGCGTAGCAGGTGGATGTCCACCGGCTTGGACACGAAGTCGAAGGCGCCCGCTTTCAGGGCGTTCACCGCCGCGTCCACATTGCCGTAGGCGGTAATCATCGCCACCGGCATGTCGGGGTGGTTGGCCGCGATCAGCTCGATGATTTCCTGGCCGCTGCCGTCGGGCAGCCGCATGTCGGTGAAACACAGGTCGTAACGGCGATTGGCGAGTGCGCTCCGCGCTTCGTTGACGCTCCCCACGGCGTCGACGTCGAGTTCCATTCGACCGAGGGTGATGGTCAGCAACTCACGGATGTCCCGCTCGTCGTCGATGACCAGAACGGTCTGCTTGCTCATTGGGTCCGAAGGCTTCGGTGAATGTTCCCAATGTAACCGTCCGGGCGGCAGGAGCAAAGGGCGCTGTTCACGCCCGCGCCGCCACGGGTGCCGTCGAGGTGCTGCGTGCCGGCGGGGTGAGGCTGATCCGGAAGCAGCTGCCACCGCCCGCCACGCGGACATATTCGAGGGCCGCCTGGTTGGCTTCGGTCATCTGCCGGGCCAGGTACAGGCCCAGTCCCGTGCCGTATTCGTGCGTCGTGAAGAAGGGTTCGAAGATCTGCGCGGCGACCTTGGGCGGGATACCCGGGCCGCGATCGATCACCTCGAGGATGGGGATACCCACCTCGGAATGGCGGGCGACCAGCATGACCCGGGCCGGCTCACCGGGCAGGCGGCCGTAGCGCAGGGCGTTCTGCACGAGGTTCCAGGCCACTTGCTGCAGGTGCTGGGGATCGGCCACTGCGGCCACGGGCTCGCCGCCGGACACGGCGCGCAGGATGTCCGAGCCCAGGTCGTTGCCCTGGCGATACTCGGTGACGAAGTGGTGCACCCACTGGCTCAGGTCGAGGGTTTCCGGCCGCGAGCGCTCGCGGCGCGACAGCTGCAGGATGTTCTCGATGATCTCGTTGAGGCGCGAGCAGTGATTGTTGATGATCTCGACCATGCGCAGGTCGGTATCGTTCATATCGGTCGATTCGGCGAGCAGCTGGGCCGAATAGTGGATCGCGGCCAGCGGATTGCGGATCTCGTGGGCGATCGACGCCGAAAGCCGGCCCAGCGAGCTGAGGGTGAGCTCTTCGGCGCGGCGCGACACCAGCGAGGTGTCGTCGAGGAAGATCAGTACGTGCGAGTCGTCGTTCGGCGCCAGGCGCGAGAAGCGCGGGATCACTTCGGGCGTGCCGTCAGCCAGCATGGTCGCGCTCTCGTCCAGCTTGCCCGAGGTGCGCCAGTGGTAAAGCCGCCGCGAGAGCTCGGGGGCCAGGGTGCCCAGGTCGCGCTGGTCGGCCGACGGGTTGCCCATGAGCATCCAGGCGGACTCGTTGAGCTGGTGGATGCGGTTGCCTTCGTCGACCAGCAGCACGCCGGTCTTCATCCGGCGGATGATCAGCTCGTTGACCTGGGAAAGGTTGGCCAGGTCGATGCCGCGCTGTTCCGCCAGCGCCTCGGAGGCCCGGATGTTGCGGCCGAGCACGAAGCACAGCGAGGTACAGGCGAAGTAGGCCGCGCCGAACAGACCGTACTCGGCCAGTTCGCGATCCGGGGCGGAGGCGTCGCCGAGGTCGAAAAACGAGTGGCCCAGCATGCCGAGCGTCGCCATGGCGGCGAAGAACATCGACAGCCGGAACGGCAGCAGCAGGGCGCCCGTGGCCAGGTTGACCGCCAGCATCATGGCCACGCCCATGCGCACGTCGTGCATGAGCAGGAGGGCGAGCAGGGCTGCGGCGATGTCCAGCGACAGGCCGATCGAGACGATCAGGACCGGCCGGTTCAACGACTGACGGGTGCGCGCGACCATGACCAAAGCGGCGAGCAGGTAGGCCAGGGCGAACAGGCGGGCGAACAGGGGTTCGGGGAGGTTCGGCCAGTTCAAATGCGCCGGATGAAACGCCAGCGCCGTGTAGACCGCCGCCTGGCCGAGGCGGAAGTAGTTGAAAAAGAACAGTTCGTGGCGGGCGGTGGCCTGACTCGCCGGGGTCCTGGCGGCTATCGTCGAAGCGGGCGTAGACACGTGGGTACTTCTCCGCCGGGCCCCCCGGGGCCTGGATGACCCTCAGTATAGGTGCCGACGCCGTCGCGGCAAGACGCGCCTGCGGCAGCGAAAAACCGGGCCGCGGGCCGCGCCGCGCCGTCAATGCGGCGGCGCCCCTTTCCATCCGGGGCGCCTTCCGGGAAAATACGCGGCCGTATTGCGTGAAACTTGCGCAATCGCTCCATCCCCCATCCCCGTGCGAGCCGTTTACGGCCTGCACGCGTCCACATGTTTCTCCCGTTCGCTCGAGGTATCGAATGAATTTCCACGAGTACCAGGCTAAAGAACTGTTCGCCAAGTACGGCATTGCCGTACCGCCGGGCAAGGTTGCCAACTCTCCCGACGCCGCTGTCGACGCCGCCAAGCACCTTGGTGGTTCGCAGTGGATGGTCAAGGCCCAGATCCATGCCGGCGGTCGCGGCAAGGCCGGTGGCGTCAAGTTCTGCCGCAGCCTCGATGCCGTGCGCGATGCCGCCAAGGGCATGCTCGGCACGAACATGGAAACCTACCAGTCCGCCGGCCGTGCGCTGCCGGTGAACCTGGTCCTGGTCACCGACGCGACCGACATCGCGAAGGAACTGTACCTCTCGATCCTCACCGATCGCGACACCAAGTCCATCTCGTTCATCGCCTCCAAGCACGGCGGCGTGGACATCGAGCAGGTCGCCGCTGAAACGCCGGAAGACATCCACACCTTCCAGGTGGACTTCGTCGAAGGCCTGCAGCCGTACCAGTGCCGTGAGCTCGGGTTCAAGATGGACCTGAATCCGAAGCAGGTCGGCCAGCTCGTCAAGATCATGCTTGGCCTGTACAAGCTGTTCAACGAGAAGGACCTCGCCCTGGTCGAGCTGAACCCGCTCGCCATCCTCGAAGACG
>Ga0247742_10001749_pt1 | contig 14758 bp, 15 predicted proteins | sample UWRJL208509C2_FD_180944 | JGI IMG/M metagenome (GOLD analysis project Ga0247742, IMG submission 180944) | Plant litter microbial communities from Arlington Agricultural Research Station in Wisconsin, United States - UWRJ-L208-509C-2 | ecosystem: Environmental > Terrestrial > Plant litter >...
TAGAAGTGGTACTTTTTTTAGTGGGTATTAAACTGGTCATGTTGTAGTAAGCGTTGTGTAAATTAGATAGCATTAAGTGTCAGGCAACGCAATCGCGTTGCACCAAAAAAATCAAGGTTAAAGAATTGCGTGTCGTTGTAATTATACGAGTGGGTAGATCGCGTAACCTGCTACAAACATGAGAATTAGGGTGCACGAAGGTAATTTTTCCACAGTGAGAAAGATACCTGCGCACGCCCACTTATAGGCTGTTAAGGCTCAAGACCGGATCTTGTGATAATGCTTATGCCTAATACAACTCAATAACGGTGGTTTTGTTAGGCTTGATCCGACGGTTAACATAATGAAATAGTAAAATAACCCACACTATAACAGCGTTGACATGAAATACAGGTCACTCATAACACCCTCATGTTAAATCGACCGTCACAAGTATCTTTGGTAATTAGTTTCGTATAGTTAACTTTGTTTAATTTCAAGCCGAAACGTTTATGCCGATACTACCCGTCTAATGACGGGTTTTTTTATTTCAAACCCACCTACTCTATTGGGTCAATTAGCTCCTTCTTATAAGCAACTTTTAATTTTGGCATTACCTTGAAGTTTCCTAAAGGATGTTCTGTTTTGTAAATGGTAAGTTCTTCAATGATCATCTTGAAGCACTCTATTTTGAAAGCAACACAACAGCATTTCAAATCAATATGGCCGTCGACAAGATTTATCGTGAGGGACATTTGATGTTCCTGACAAATCAGTTTACGTACTTTATTCTGAATAAGTAAGCGAAAAATTTCCATATAATCAAAGAAGGACAAATATTGAATACAGGGACTATTAACGAAAAGGAAGCCCCTGATAGTAACAATCAGGGGCCATGTATATAGAAGTGAGAGTTGATTCAGTCTATGTCGCCAAACCCAGAAACGTGGGCTTTGATGATTACCAACTACGGTACGTTTAACCTTGTGGTTTTGTTATTGCAATTTTTAAGCCAACAATCAAAAAAATCTGCGAACTGGTGGGCGTTAGTAAACCGAGCTTATATAAATATGTAAATGCATCACAAACTAATTCAATAATTAAAAGTTAAACTGTTACCGGCAGATTGCCATCCCGTCTTATGAAATATGATAAACAAGTAGAGCAAATAAAAGATCAATTAGGTCAGTTGGCAGTAGCGATAGAAATTTCAGTCTGTGGCTGTACAGACCCGCGTTGTAGACCGGGCTATAAAGGTTTTGAAGCACGATAAAACAGCTAATCCGGATTATCAGTTCATTTAATACCAGCTGTACAGACCCGCGTTGTAGACCGGGCTATAAAGGTTTTGAAGCACGATAAAACAGCTAATCCGGATTATCAGTTCCTTTAATACCAAAGGGGAAAGCTAATCTGCCAGGTGCAACGAAAATACTAAATCAAATATTGCTCACTGATTTTTTCGATACCCCACATTCAATTGCCGAAATCGTTGATCGTGAAAATGATCAGTTCGACGCAGATATCAAGGCTTCGGACGTGTCTGGCGTTTTGTTACAGCTCGTCAAAAAAAACCGCCTTATAAGATCTCGTTCAAGAGAACATAACAATTTCCTATACAGCAAATCATAACCTGGCGGTACGGCGAATTGATATTTTTCCGCAGTATAGATGTAACGGCATAACCACGCTATAGCATGCACTCTATCACCAGCCTGAAATCATAACCCAAATGACTGGCCGCATGATGTAGACTGATAAAAAACAGTCTTTTTAGACTGCTGCTTACCACCTTCAGGCCATTCAGTATGCCCAATTAGCTTAGTACTTTATTCATATATTATGCCATAAACAGAATAAGCCCCGAGGGGCTTATTCTAAATGTATCAATGTTGCTTATTTCTTACTTATTTTTTTTCAACGACGCTACGCTAACGCTTTTAACAGATGATTTTGGTTTCAATTTTCTGTAGTTAAGATAGCCGTTAGCCAGTCTATCCCGGACATTCTATTTAATTTGCTTTTCAATCCTTTCCACATGCTGTAAGTGCTTTTTGAGCACCGGTAGCGTTTTGTCTATATAAGTTAAAAGATCAGGGTCTTTCACTGTCGATCGCGCGTCCTCAAAAAGTTTCACGTCTTTCTTGTGATCATTAACCATTTCGTCAATATAAGCCTTATCGAAGTCCTTGCCCGATTTCCCGGAAAGATCGCTTTTCACCATTTGTTCATCGTTACCTGGCACGGGCGGCAAAGTGATGTTCTTGGATTTAGCGAGGGCACCCAGTTCGTCATTGGCTTTGGAGTGATCTGTCACCATCATGGAGCCAAATTGTTTTACGTTAGGATTTGTTGATTTCTGTTCGGCAAGATGGCCGAGTTCAACTTCGGCTAACCCTCCGCTTGCCGCCGCAACGGCAAATTTGCTGTCCTCCTCAGAAGCTGATGATGCGACTTTCATAGTGCCGCTGTCTGTCTTGGCTTGATTCATACTGTCGGCCGCGGCTTTGCTGTCGTTGTTTGAAGGCCCCTTACAGCTCACAGCTGCAAATATTGTTAGGAGGCCAAAAATTGGAAAAATTTTTCTCATAAGTTTGATTGGTAATGGCAAAAAATCACCGCATAGCTATTCGTACGCTTTATTCTCCTTGTCATGCCCTTCCAGTTTTACCAGTTTATTATAAACGCCCAATAGTAAAAATGGAGCAGCCCATTGCCCTATAAATAATGCGGTATGTTTTTTGGCCATAATCTTCAAGGTAAGTGACGCGGCGATAGAACCTAAAGCCGCCCATAAAAACAGGTCAGAAGGTAACTTGGCCGTCTGTTCTTCGATGGCGGTTGCTACCTTGCCTTCGCTCGTTGAGGTTGTTTGATTTTCCATAGGGAGATAAATTAATGTTTAGTAGTAACAAAAAGGAAATGACATTGTTGTCATTTTAAGAAAATAATTTTCTCATAAATAAAATCATGTGGAAGCTATTCAATAAAACCGCGCGCGGGTTCGTATTTGTACATTTTGATACGTATGTATATAAGTAGATGAAGACCAAAAATCGGGGATATGCAAATTTTGAATTCTGCTATTTCGACTCAGTAAATAAATAATATTCTACACTTTTTATTGGAGAGTTTACTTATTACGGTTAAAGATTTCCTTGATCAGAATGATTGCGCTAACAGTTGATTAGGTTGATTTCGGGCACTTTCCAAACCAAGGTCTTCAAGATGTTGAAGCTTATGAGCGATTTTTTCAGCGTAAGAATAACTAATATTTTCAGGAATTATATGCCACTTGTCCTCTTTCCAGAAAATCAACACATTTTTTCTGCCCGGAATTAAAACGACCCACCCGGAATAGGTGAAGTTATGCACAGGTTTTATCTGTAATTTATGAATTATGCCCGACTCCGGTTCTTTTATACGAATGGTTATCATAACAGTCTTAAAGTCTGATTGACTTCTACTTTGAGGTGTGCGTCAGTTTTTGTAAAATGTTCTATTGGTATGACATTGATCAAGGAGGTTATCCTGGTGATCAAATCATCGATATCAAAGGGTTTGGCAATAAAGTCATCGCATCCATAAGTGCCTTTCTGGATACCTTTGTTGCTATACGCTGTATATATAATAACAGGGATAGCGGCGAACTCGCGGGTGCTTTTCAGCTGCACGCACCAGTCACCACCGTTTTGACCATGAAGAGCGAAATCCAGCAAGATAAGCGTAGGGTGGCAAATCCGAACTAAGCTGATAAGATCATCCGTTTCATTAATAATAAACGATTCGAATCCCTCATACTCCAGCAACTGCTGCAAGACGTCAAGTACTGCGGTATCGTCATCCAATATCAGGATTCTTTTCATCATTAACTCATCGCATTATAGGTATTAATTTCACTCAGATCTACTAAAATAATTGCCTCTTCAACCCCCATCGCCATCTGTAGGGGTTCGGCATCGATACGAAAATAGGTGTCAAAATTTTCCGGAAGGGTTTTTAATAAGGGCCTGTGCTTAACCGGCATCAGGGTGATACAAATGTCAGCATCCTCGCCCACTATGGTAGTGGTTCGTGAAAGACAATACCGGTAACCTTGATTGATCAACGTATCCAGCAGTTCGATTGTTAAGATTTTTTGCATAGCCGTAAGTTTCTCGCTCAAAGATACCCGGCAGTATTTTATTCTTTAGGGTAATAATACCCTCAAGCTGTGGTGGTTATTACTTCATTTAGTTGAATTAGATCACCCCGTTTATAATAGCAAAGCGGATCAACGCAATGGTATTTCGCGATCCGGTGCGGTCGATAAGCTGCTGCCGGTGATTTTCTACCGTTCGCTTGCTGGTAAACAGTTTGTCAGCGACTTCCTGGTTGGTAAAACCTTCCGATAGTAAGGTAAGAATCTCTATATCTAAGTCGGAAAATTCGATGTTTTGGGCGTCTTCGTTAGTGGCCGGTTCCGGAATAGTGAGCAGTCTGTTTAGAAAACGGCCGGATAGCTCAGCGCATAGGTATTGGCCATATTCATGGGTATAACAAATGGAAAAGATAAGCTCCGATTTGCTGATATTTTTGAGCAAATAGCCCCATGCCCCTGATTTAAATGCTTTGATCACGTATTTTTCTGTATCCAGCGCGCTTAAAATTATAACCTTGATATCCGGATATCCCTCCTTTAAACGCTCAGTGAGTTCAATTCCGCCCATAACCGGCATATTCATATCGACCAGGATAATATCAGCCTTTGTGCCTTGCTCCAGTAGATCAAGTACCTCAGCGCCGTTGCCAGCCTCACCTGTTACCTGAAAGGATTTTTCCTTTTCCAGCATGGCTTTGATGCCGCCCCTTACAATCAGGTGGTCATCTGCTAAAATGATATGAACGATGGACTGTTGCATATGAGTTAATTTGGTGTAACCTCCAACTGGATCTTTACTGTAGTACCTGAGCCCGGCTCAGAATCGATTTCAAGATAACCATTATATAAACTGAGCCGGTTCCTGATACTGGTCAGTCCCGAACCGGACGCCACGTTCTCTGGTTTCACTGAATCAAAGCCTTTGCCATTATCCGAAACCAAAATATCTACGGACGATCTGTTCTTTTTGACTTCCAAAGTGATCAGACTTGCCTTTGAATGTTTCAGCGCATTATTAAGCAGTTCCTGCAAGATCCGGAATATATTGGCTTCGAGTGGCAAACTCAGTCTTCCAGTCAGCCGGTTCAGCTTGGTTTTAATTAGCATCCCTTCGGAAGAAAGCCGCTTAGCCATTTCTTCTATGGTTGCTTTTAAACCGAAGTCACTTAAAATAGCCGGGGCCAGCTCAAAAGATATGTTGCGCGTTTCCTGGACCGCCATGTCCAGCAGCTTGTAAATTTCCCGCAATACAGTTGCTGGATCATCGGCATCTAAGACCGTACCCAACTTGATCCTGATGCCGTACAACAGCTGACTTACGCTATCATGCAAGGCCTCGCTGATCCGGGCCCGTTCGTTTTCTTCGGCATGAATGGTCGCCAGCGCGATATTGCGCTGCTGTTCGTGCCTGACGAATGCCGATTCTTCCTCTAATAACCTTTTTGCGGTAATGTCCATCATTATACCTACGAACCTGCTGGGTTGGCCGGTTTCAAGAATCACATGGCCCCGAATACTGGCAAAGCAAATAGCACCGCTTTGGTTATGGAACCTGCAAACGGTATCTATCGGTTTCTGATTATTGAGCGCAACCCTGAATTGCTGGTCAACGCCGGCCCGGTCATCCGGATGGATCAATCCAATAAAGGTTTGGTAACGACCGTCGAATTCTCCGCCTGGGATCGCACATGTCTGGTAATTAAATTCGTCAAGGTAAAATTTCATGGTATCCAGTTCAAGCTCCCAGGTGCCGGAGGATGATGCTTCCAGCGCCAATTCCAGTCGCTCTTTGGTTTTGGCCAGGACCTTTTCGGCTTGTACACGTTCCGTGATGTCAATCACGGCGATATCGCATTGCAACGGCATGGTGCGCATAGGCCTAATGGCGATGCCTTCCATCTGGACATAAAAATCAGTACCTTTTTTGGATCTCATTCTGATTTGGCAGCTTTGTTTTACACCACTGTTTAATAGCTGCCGGTAGAATAGGTGATAACCATCCCGGTTATCCTCGGCAACGAAAGCTTGCAGCATGCTGCCGATAATGTTGCCTCTGCCGGTTTCCAGTAGCGCAATGCCGGCATTATTGACTTCGTTAATCAATCCTTTGCTATCGAGAATAAAATAGCCTATAGGAGCCAGGTCATAAATTCCGGAAAATTTGAGCTGTTGAAGCTCCAGTTTTTCGTTTGCGATACGGAGCTCGTCATTTTGCATCTCCAGTTCTGCCTGGTGCAGATGCAGTTCCTCCAGCAATTTTTGCAGCCCCGGCTCTGTGGGGGAGATTGCACCATTGCTGGCTTTTAAATCTTTAAGATGCAACCTGGCCTTCATAGATCTTCAGAATAAGTAATGGAGTAGTATCGGTTTGCTCTAAAAAGGGCATGGCATGTAGCTGGAATGTTTTTGCTTGCTTTCCTTTCACAGTAATAGCCGCTGAAACTTCCTTGCGTTCGAGTAAACATCGCTTCAAGATTTCTGCAGGCACTCCTGTCTTCCATTTTTGTTTAAATAATTCATCAGCCTTGAGTCCGAGTACATCGTTTTCAAATAGTTCAAATAGGGCAAGGGCGGCGGTGTTTGCCCCAGTAATGAGCAACCCTTTGTCCAGTTGCAGCGTGGCTTGCGGAGTTTCATTCAGGATTGAGGCCGAATATTCTTTAAGCGCTGCCAGGGTGGATTGCATTTGCTTATAGTCCGTAATGGGTGTGAGGGTAACTACTACGCCGGCGATATAGTTGTCTAAGGTTCGGTAAGGCATGATCCGCATCCGGTACCATTCGTTAGCGGTTGTCCGGATATCTGAAGTCTTAATAGTCAGGGTATCGATCACTTCCCTAATGTAGTTGACATCAACCGGCTGGTCAAAATTAGAAACCACATGACTGATTGGCCTGCCAATGTCGCTTGCGATCAGGTTAAAAAGATGCCGTACCTTGGGCGTGTAACGAACAATGTTTAGTTCGTTGTCTAAAAAAAGCGTGCAGACTTCAGTCGCGTCCAGCAGATTTTTCATATCGTTATTGAGCCGGGTAAGCTCTTCCGCCTTGGCCTGGTATTGGCTGTTCACGGTCATCAATTCCTCGTTGAGCGACTGCATCTCTTCTTTAGTAGTCAGCGATTCTTCATTGGTACTTTGTAATTCTTCATTTGTACTTTGGAGCTCCTCGTTACTCATCCTCAACTTTTCAATGGAGCCTTCCATCTCTTCCACGGTGGTGATCAATTGCTGCTTAGTATAAACCAACTCTTTTTTTATTTCTTTCAGCGCGGCGTTGTCAGTGAGATTTAGCTGGCCAGCATCTTTTTTATTTCTTTTAATGAAGCCCTGATCTTCAAAAAGGATGAGCACCAGTGGCGCCATACCGGGTTCCCGCACTGCGGTCGCTTTGATACTTACGATTCTGGCTAATTTATCGTCCCTGAAGGAGACATTTTCACTGACAATAATCTCATCTACCAGAAGTGCCTGTTGCAAGGTGCTGGAGAGCGTATATTTGAGTTCTTCGCGGGCCAGCTTCAGTATATTATTAATGACAGTTTCCCCGCGGGGCAGTTGTAGGTACTTACCCGTATTTCCGTTGTTATAAAGAATGTCGCCCCTCTCGTTTACTAAAACGGAGGGGGGCAGAAACTTTTCGATCAATACTTTATTAAAAAGGTCGGTAACCGGTCGTTTTTGTTTAGGCATATTTACTTCATCAGGTATTAAATGTGCTGAGGGTTGCTTGACGGCGTGAAACGGAAAATCGATGATGTTACCTACCGTGACCTTTCCTTCCAGTCTACGGAATATTTTCCACTTTGCATCGGCAGATCTGAACAGGTCGGTAAAGCCACCAATTGTTTCTGCCGGCCCCATAAACATGATCCCGTCAGGATTAAGTGCGTAATAGAAGAGCGGAATAATTTTTTTTTGCAACTCCGGCGTGAAATAGATCAGCATATTCCGGCAGCACACCAGGTCAAGTTTGATAAACGGCGGGTCTTTGATCAGATTCTGCTGCGCAAATACGATCATGTCCCGCAACTCTTTTTTCACGCGGTACCGATCTTCTTCGCGAAAAAAAAACTGTTTCAAACGTTCAGGACTGATCTCAGCCGCGATATTCTCATGATAAAGCCCTGAGCGGGCATGCGCCAATGCTGGGGCATCCAGGTCGGTCGCGTAGATCTGGATCTTGCCAATTGGCATTTGTTTCTGTTCATTGATCGATTCCATCAGGAGCATCGCAACCGAATAGGCCTCTTCGCCTGTTGAACAGCCGGCAATCCAGATCCGGATAGGCTCCTCAGCGCGTTTATTCCGCACTATATCAATAAGACTATTTTTGAGCGAGTCAAAGGCGGCAGCGTCCCTGAAAAATTTGGTTACCCCGATCAGTAATTCATTGAACAGCGTGGTAATTTCCTCAGGATTATCATTTAAATAGGCTGCGTACCGTGCGTAATCGGTGAACTGGTAGTAAGCAACCCGCCGGTCAATCCTCCGGGAAATGGTACTGTTTTTATATAATGAAAAATCATGTCCGGTATGCGCGCGTAACAGCATCAATATCTTTTGAAGCGCGTTAATATATCTCGTTGAATTTCTGGTTTCTTTATTGCCTTCTTCTGCAATAACCGGGTGCTTCAAATATTGAATAATCTTTAAGGGCATCGATTCAGGTGGAAGGACGAAATCGATTAAATTTGTGCCGATAGCCGCTAAAGGCATGCTGTCATAGTCTGCCGTATCAGGGTCTTGTACTACAGTTAGCCCGAGATTCTCTTTGATCATCCGCATACCGGTTTCCCCGTCGGCGCCCATTCCTGATAATACTATGGCTACCGCCTGGCTCCACTGATCATTAGCCAGGCTTTGAAAAAAGTAATCGATGGGCTGCCGTATGCCATGTAGTTTTGAGGCGGGAAGTAACAGGAGTTTCCGGTTGTGGATACCCATATCTTTATTGGCAGGAATAATATAAACGTGATCCGGTTCAACGTCCATTCCATCAGCGGCTTCGATCACCGGTATGGAAGTGTATCGCTGCGTAACTTCTACCAGCTGGCTTTTATGAAGCGGGTCCAGATGCATAATGATCACAATGGCCATGCCGCTGTCAGGTGGCATCTGGGAAAAAAACTTTTCATAAGCGCTAAAAGAGCCCGCGGAGCCACCAATGGCAATGATTGGAAAAGAGAACGCGTTAGCTTTCTTTTCACTGTCATCCCGGTTTTTATTAACGGCTATTTCGGGCCGGATCGCTGCTTTTGATGTGGCCATTATCGACGGACTGGTTTACTTTTTTCAGGTTAAAGATAGTTATAATCGCTTGCAATCTCCAGGAACGATCAAAACAGTTTACGCCGGTGAATCGCCCTGAGTCGCTTTATCGTCGGCTAATAAAATCGCTCTGATCCGGTCAATATGTACCTGCGACATAGTGGCCCGTTCATGAGCAGAACGCGCCGCAGCTCCTGTGCTCTTTTTGCCAAGCGTAGTTAGCAGGTTTCGCCTTTCTTCGAACATGCGCAGTGCAACCCACATTGTTTCTTCTATTTTATTGGTTTGTTCTGCAAGTAAGGAAGCCGCTGTATAGGCATGCCCCGTATGGCAGCGGTAACGTAAAAATGGGCCTTTTTTAATTTCCCACAAAACGCCGCCGCAACCCGGACAGTTAAATGGTACCTGAGTACCCAGTGCATTCACCGCGGAAATATCACTCAGGACACGTTCTGCTATGCTGACCTCAAGCACAATATCTTTAGGTATTTTGATCTGCCTTTTACGGGGGGCGCTCATTAAGGTTGTCAGTAGGCCTCCCATCTCATCTATAGGCAGACAATAGCTCTTTTTTACTTGGTTTAACGCATTTTGCGGCATGTCCGGATATTCGGCATCGTCGGGGTTCTGGATAATACAATTACCACCACATCTATTAATGGCAATCAGTCCCGCGGTTCCGTCGTCCAGGTAACCTGTCAGGATGATGCCCGTTACCCGGTTGCCAAAAGCCGCTGCCGCTGAACGGAATAAGGGATCGATAGCTGGGCGGGAGCGATTTTCCTGTGCACCCTTGGTGACCAGCACGTGCCCGCTTTTAGCCACCATCAGGTGATGATCGGAAGGTGCCAGGTATACGACTCCCTTTTCAAGCGGGTCGCCATGTACCGCATGTATACATTTGAGCTTGCAATTTCTACTTAATGCATCCAAAAGTGCGTTACCGGTTGCATCGCCAGAAATATGTTGAACAATGAGAACCGGAACTGGAAAGGCTGCCGGTAATTGTTGCAAAATTTTAATTGCGGCACTCATTCCTCCGGCTGATGTCCCAACGACAACGATCTTGTCCGAACTTGGGTTAAAGGCTTCCACTTTGTCTTTATTTTCCAAGCCCTTATGCGCCGTTGTTGAGCCCATTCTGATGTTGTACTTTTTGTACCTCTCTATCCTTTTCCAATACCCGGAAATGTTGCGCTACGACTTCGGTGATGTGTTTTTTGACACCGGTTTTGTCTTCAAATGACCGGGTTTGAAGCCTGCCCTCCACACAAATCAGTCTGCCTTTTTTCAATTTCAATACCGCCTGTTCTGCCATAGTGCGCCACATGACGACGTGGTGCCATTCGAAATGTTGTGATTTAACGCCGTCTTTTGATACATTTTCCGCTGTAACCAGTTCAAAGCTGGTGACCGCGACACGATCTTCCAAATAACGAAGGACGGGATCCTTTCCTACGTTCCCCACTAACATGACTTTATTGATTCCTGACATAAGTATTAAATTAGATTCTAATAGTTAACTAAGGTATTGTGCCGCAATTTCCAGGGAAAGTCTGCGGTCTGCTTTTGATTCGTCATAACATTTTTTTAATAACTGTCTGATCGATTCATCAGGTAATTTTGTAGCAGCGATTTCCAATAGCTTGAAAGCGGTCAATTCTACGCTTTCTATCATCGACATGTAAAACAGGATTGAAAATTCCGCTAAACTTTTCTTCTCCTTGTTAAAAAAGATCGAAGAAAACCCCGATTCTAAAAAACTGATCAGGTCATCGCAGTCATTTAAAGAAGGGCCTGAGTCCAGCAAAATAAATAAATTCTCGATCCGGGCGATTTGTTTGCCGATGTCTTCCCGGGTTTCTATAATTGCATACCTCAGGTGCTGAAAATCTGCCTGCTGTGCCAATTCCGGTAACCGTTCGTGTAGATGCGATTTTGCGCAGAAGATTCGGTTGAGGTGATAGATAAAAAAAACATCGAGTTGCTCCCCTTCCAAATCAGGAAAAAAAGGGCCCCGTATTTGTTTGTGATTTTCCATTAGGCGTAAATTCAGATTGATTCTTTAATTTTTCTGATTTCATCATTACGTTTACTTTCAGCATTTTTATAAGGATGGTAATGCCGTTCGTAAAATTGCTTTTTGTTGTCCTTATATTCAGCAACAGCACCGAGCCAGTGCATTGTTTTAATATAATACCAGGCAAGATCTATTTGGTAAGGTTTAAAACCACTTCGCGCGCTTTTGGGATATAAATGGTGATTGTTGTGCCATTCCCCGGCCACTAATCCAGGCCAAAGCTGATTAATTGATTTATCATTTTTATTATAATCAGTACCCTCCCGTTGTTTATCCTGTCCTTTGGCATGCCCGTCATAATTAAAGGTTCTCACACCGACAGCCCAGAATCCCGCGGCGCCGAACAAACTGACTGCAAGCATATGCCCGCCGAGCAAGTAAAAGGTAAAGTACCAAAAACTCCAGTTGATTATCCAGGAAAACAGTGCACGGTAAGGGTTAACGTAGGAGCCCCAGTGCAGATACTGCGTGTAAGTATTGGCTTTTATGCCGGTATGGGCCATCAATGATTTAACTCTGTCGTAATCTCCTTGAGTTAGATCCTTGGCGATTGGCTGGTGATTGACATCAGCCAAAAAACAGTAAAGGAAACCGGCTTGTGCATTATAAGGATCCCCAGGCTGGTCTGATTTAGAATGATGGACATGATGCGAAATGGCATATATTTCCTCGGGGATCACATTAATGGTCAGGTTTTGTGTAACAAACCGCCAAAAATTATTCCGGAATTTATAGGCTCCATGCGTACAGTAACGGTGATGCCAGATCGTACCATGAGTGCCCATGATGATCATGCCATATACAAATGCCGCCAGCACGGTCCACCAGCTCAAATAAAAAATTACAAACATGAAGAAAAAACCACTCAGGCAAAAAACTTTTAACCAACTCAAGACCGAAAGCCAATTTTTCCGGGATTTTATCACATTTAACCTGGAAAAGAATTCTTTCAGTATCCGAGTCGTAGTCGGCTTAATGAGGGCGCCCGCTTCATCTTTCCATCCGTAAGAGGGCTTTTGTAGAACATAATCTAAAAACGGCATTTGTCTTTTTATAAATGAAGCCCAGCGGCTGAATTATTTATTTGCTTAAAGTTCGTGTTTAGGATTTTACACTTCGTGCGGAAAAACACCTCCCGGTTATGAACAAATACTCGACTTGTGGTCAATGCAAACTATTTATACCAAGCAGGTATTACCCTACAAGTAGTTCAAGTCTACCCAAACGCATCATTATTTACAGCTTGACTTTGTGGCTGTCAACCAATTAGTTCAAACACTTATGGATACCCCTGTTTTACACGATTCCGCCTTGCAACCAAAACTTACCCAGGCAGCAATATTGAATCTGTTCGTAATTACGCTCGCCGACGTCTACACCTTAAAAAGCATGCTCTTGTTGCAATTACCAATCATGGTTGCTCAGGCATGCTCCAGTGAACTAAAGATGCTGATCATTAATTCAGGAACCATCATAAACGGACAACGGATACGGTTGAGTTTAGCGATCACATTACTAAAAAAAGGAACAGAACCCCAGGAAATAAAAGGAAATCTTAACCTGGAAAATTATCTAAGTGGTCATATCACATCCAAATCATTTGAAACAGACGCTATTCTACTAACGCATCTCATCGTTGCTGAAAGTACTGAAATCGCTTTTCTCGGACTGTTAAGCAGACTTGCTGTCAGCCTTTATCCACGAGCGGTAGGTGAGCTGATCAATGTTTCGCTCAAAGACGCCAGGGCGAATAAAAAAACATTGGAGACTTTGTTCATCAAAAGTCTCATCTCTGCGCCAATCAAAAATTTATAAAGATGTTGCTATTAGTAATAATTGTCATGTATGTTACGTTATGAAACCTTTTAATCTTACCCTAACCAACGAGCTGAGGTTAACCATCCAGCCGGAAAGTGATGCACATGCTAACGGGCATCCGGTACTGACCTATACGTACAGTATTTTTTACTGGAAATTATTGGGTATCGAGGATACCGATCTAACCCAGCAAAACAAAGCAAATAATCCGGATTACTGCGGCACGGTCAGCTACAAGCAGCCAGGAAATTTATTCACCTACACGGAGGACGGTAAACGCCATCTTTCGGCTATGGAGCTTGAAGAAGTGATCGAGAAAATAAGTCTTTATAGGAATACGCCGCGAATGTGGAAATTATAAAAATGTAAATTTCGGACCGCAAAGCTGAGCATACCGCTATTCGTATTGGAGTTACACTATCTCCCGCCAAACAAAGTAATTGTTCCCCATTTAAAGAGTAATAATACCCAACCTGTACTTTATCCTCTCTTTACCTTTACAACAGGCTTTTTACACTACAGTTTATTAGGCAATCAGAGTAGCGAGTGCAATGATGCCTGTTCGTCAATTCATACAATCCCGGAATTGCGTTTTCCGGGATTGTTTATTGCTGGACTTTAATGGAGTAAAAACGTGTCCTTTAATTACAAATATCTCCGAACAGCGCGTGGGATGAGGTCTTAATTTTATATCTAACGTTACCCGCTATGGAAAATCTACAAAACTTCCAGGATCAAGTAAAATAACAGGTTTGCGCCGTTTATCACATGTCTCCATCTTTTCTGTTCATTGATGGCCGGATGGTACTCAACTGTTGCTGCACTGATTTTAAGATCAGATGCTATACGGTGGTTATCGAATTACTATCAATATATTTTTGATAACCACCCTGAAAGGTGTTTACGGATAGTCTACAGGAATGATCGAAAAGGCTTGGGCATCACTAATCATACAAAGACGTGGATGAACATTTGTTTCAACAATCAGCGCATGACACACGTAACGAAGGTGAGGTAGTAAGTATGTCAGGCGACAATCATTCCGCTAAGGTGTATCAAGATATAGCGAAAAAATACTTTCGGCGATTTGCAGTATAAGAACAGCGCCGGCTGATCCGGCTGATTTTAGTTAAAAAATGGGTGCAATAAGCAAGGTTAAACAAATACATACAGAGTATAAACAAAGGCTCTGGCTCGATTTTATTGACCGGGACATCATGCGTTCAGGAAATCTGCAAAAACTTATCGACGAAGATGGTGTACGTGGTGCTACCTCCAACCCTGCGATCTTTGAGCAGGCTATCAGTTCCAGCTCAGACTACGATACCGATATCCTGAGCAATATTACAGTGACAGCTGATCCGGAGGAAATATTTTATAAACTGGCCATCCGTGATATCCAAAATGCCGCGGATCTTTTTCAACCAGTTTATAACGAGCAAGTAAAAGGCGCGGATGGGTATCTCAGCCT
>Ga0247742_10001750_pt1 | contig 14743 bp, 16 predicted proteins | sample UWRJL208509C2_FD_180944 | JGI IMG/M metagenome (GOLD analysis project Ga0247742, IMG submission 180944) | Plant litter microbial communities from Arlington Agricultural Research Station in Wisconsin, United States - UWRJ-L208-509C-2 | ecosystem: Environmental > Terrestrial > Plant litter >...
GTTTCCGAGGTTCTGCAGTTTGACTCCGAAACCAACTGACCTTTCGTAACTTCAAGATTTGTCACTTTGTCGCTGACGAGCCCAAGAACAGTAATTACACTGTTTATTCTGTACAGGATTACAATTCAGAGTGGTGAAATGCAGTGAACGTACCTCCGAGATATGGGCGTCAGCGAATAGGATACAACTCAGGCGCCGAATATTAGAACAACACCTAGAATCTGCGGACCTTGAGTGGGTTTTGGAGTGCTAATTCAATCTATTCCTTGGTTCAGATATTCCGAGAATTCTAGAAAAATAGATCGTAATATAAAGATTGATTGTTCTATTGGGAATTCCTTAAGTCGCTGGATGACATCCATGGCATCTCATATGCAATTTCAGTTAAGCGACGACTTTCGTAACATGTTCTTAGCGTCGACGTTCAATCAAAAAACTGCACCATTACCACTGCGGTAGTGTGGCTATCTCAACTATTTGCCGTGTCGGGCGACAATGAAACTTCAACCTACAGGGCCGAGCTTCAAAATTGCATCCTCCACATGTGTACGAAATTTCGCCTGCCGTCCTTGTTTTTATTCCAGTTTATGCGCAATCAGTGGTCATATAATGTTCTCAAGGGCATCATCAAGATGTTGAGGAGAAGTTCATTCAACCTATATGTACCCAAACGAAACGCGAAGTGGTCCTTGATGCGCTCAATCCAACCCAACCAGACCCATCTCCACCTGATTCGATAGATCCTCATGTGATGTAGATCCATCATTAATTATCATGTGTACATTTTATTTCGTTTTTGCCTGACAATAGATATACAGTCAGATGAATAACGTGACTATTACTTCAACTCCGTCAACTTGATTCCTGAGGTTCTTAAAACTGTTGCTAATTGCATTTCGGAAGAGGGCTACTTTTCGGGGTACGCCTCGGATGCTCCGCATGCCGCGCAACATACGGACATTGACCTCGAAATTTTTGAGATGCCGATATCCTGCCCAGTGAATGGATGTATCGAGGGTGTTGAACAGCTCAAGGAAGGCTGCCCTGGTAAGGTTGTCGTCGTAGGGTAGGATGAGGTGAATTTTGTTTAGCACGTTTGCGCTGGTGGAAGAAAGCTCCGCAATTTCTGTTGCAGGGCCAACGAGCATGTTGCTATTGCAGCAGCTCACCCTATATATGATGGTTTGGAGTGTGGATAATGTTGCTGAATTTCCAACAATGACATGTGATAATCCACTCAGCCAAAGTGTTGCATCCGTTACCCCGTTTACTAGGATCAAGTCAGACCTTTTTTTAAAAAAAATTACACCCGTTGTGGAGAAGACTTACCATCACATCCGACTTCAAGTGTTTCCAAATTTGGCGAGACCTTCAGGAACCTTCTCAATGTCACCTCTGGGGTTATCTGGTTCCAGTCTATGGCCAAGCGCCTGAGAGGCAATTTGCAAGTATCTGGCAATGATTCCGCGGCATAGATGTTCCACCTCCCAAGATCGACCGATCTCAGATCAGGAAGCCGCAAGATGGTGGGAGGTAACAAGCCATTTCCAATAAGACGAAGTTGTTTGAGCGAGGGTCGATGAAGGATTTTAGTAATAAATTCATTCCATTGTGTGAAATCTCTCTCCGTATATAGAACCCACATGTTGGTAGTGATAAGGCACAGACCCTCGAGGGATACCAGTTTTTGGGTCATCGCAATAATGATTGGATAGTCTGGATGAGGAATCGTGAATTCGACGGTGAGATGTCGAATATAAGTAGAAATGTGGGGCGATAGATCGAGTAGATCACATAAAGCCAGATATTTCCGTCGAGAACATTTCGATGAATGAGAGATAAGTCTGATCGTGGTTTTTCTGAACAGTTTTCTTTGGGATGGCTCGATGAGAGCGCGGCAGGTTGTCGATAAAACTTGTATGGTAGCAACATCGTAAGTGAGGTACAAGTGTTCGATGACCTCGAGGATGATGTCAAGTGGCAGAAGATTTCGTGGATCCATGATGAGTGCTGTGAAGGAAGTCCAACACGACACTTTGGTCTTCAATTCGCGATTCGCCATCGGGCGGGTCCAGCCGGGTTGGCATGTTTTGTCTGATCGAAGTTTCTTGTGATGCTTCTGTAAATGCACACATTCCAACCAGTGTGATGTTTTCATGTTCTTTGATTAATTCATCTCGAAACTCTTGTGTGATTTTTGACCTTTCCTCGCTTTTATAGTACAATAGTCTAGTTTCCCAGTATTGAACTCATCGTAATAGCCTCTCCCTACTACGTCTGGCGCAGGAACCGTGCAAGATAAATGGATATGAAGAGGACGAAAATAAAATAGCCATGATTTCAGAGGCCTTATCATGAAAACCACGTTCAAATCCGAAGAAAAACGACTCCGAAATGAAGGGAAACATAATTGAAAGGGATGAGAGCAGGAACGGGAAGCCAAAAGCCAAAAGCCAATAGAAAGACAGGAGGAATTAACTCCATCGTTCAACAACGCTCAGATGTAAGGACTGGGTAAGCACGTCGCAGTTAAATCACCGATTCAACTAAGAGGACTACGACTTAACGCACCCCGACAGTCGCCCTGAAGACAACAAGTTGCATATAACGGACGGTATCCATAGCGATAAAATAAGGACAAAATCCTCGTCTAGGATGAGGTTCACGGATACCCGTCCGGTGGTCAAGAAGCATGGTGCAGGTCCCACGTCGCACCATGTGGATGAGCCACAATATGTGTGATGATATCGTGGGGCCAATCCCCGCAAACGGACGGGTATAGTCATAGACGTTGGAGATAGGGTATCTAAAGGTGGTAATGGTTGGGTGGAATGGCGAAAAAGAAGCAGAGTAATGAACGAAGAGAAATGCGACGTACGTTCGGGCTGGGTCTAACAAGAATCTTAGTCCCTGCATGCGAAGTTGTTGACGACGTGGCATTGTCATTGGCGCCAGTTCCAAGAATCCAAGAGCATACGGGAAGAGCCAGGGTGAAATCCGTTGACTTTGAATGCAACGGAATAGATAAAATTTGACCTGAAGCTGGTGGTCAGCGCAACGAATTCGAAAGCATATCGACAGAAAATAAGGGGAGAATGGCCAGCGTCAAACCGGCGAAGGACCTTGTGTAATAGTTCATGAATACCCGTCTGCCGATTATGGGATATATAAGTCCCACATCGCACGTTCTGATGAACCACAGATATATGCGATCATGGGATGGAACGATTCTGCACCAACAGATGGGTATACTTGTAGACGTCGGTGCAATTGTGGGATGGGAGGAGGAGGTAGATGAGCGATAAAAATACCGAGTATCTGGAGATGAGAACTGGATGAGAGGATGAGCAAATATAGACGTACGATTGGCCAAGAACCGATTCTAGCGATCTGAACATGGATCACTTCTGTGTTGAGCTTGCATATGCATCGACGCGGAACAGAGGAGTCGATGTTTTGGCTTGAAGACTGCGGTGTTCAGGACTGGAACGAACTGAGGGTATGCCAAATCGGACGAGGGGAGGGAGAAGTAGAGCTAAGAGTAGGAGCGCACGAATGTATGAGGGCCAGTCTGGTTGAGTACGAGGTGAATGGGGCCCAGCAGGCAAGGAGCTGCACAGGCTCAGTTCTGTCACCAGTACGCCGAGTACGAGTTGAACCAGTCTGAGATCGGCGAGGGGGAGAATGAGGCGAGTCGAACCGGCGACCCGGCGATTATCGAGATCGGGGAGACCTTGAAGAGAGAACCACAGCGATGATGTAGTTCGAGTTATCACAGAGACGGTCCTGCAGTACGATGAGGGGGAAAGGAACGAAGAGCCTATGTACAATTTGGCATCTTCGATTAGACCAAACAACCGGTTTCGGTCTGGTGCCAAGACTCGCTTCTTTCCCTCCGGCAATTCCCTCGCTGAAGTCGGTCCGATTTATCCCACAATCGTTGACCTGGTTCAAACCATACACCACGCGCTTTGACCGACGCACCCCGTCTATGTGGTAATCTCTGCGAGTTTAACGAGCCACTCATACAAGCCCAAGCGCTACGCTCTGAGATACTCCATCCAACTGCGTTCGTATGCTCTCGACCACTAGAGTGCTGATCAGGCGATGGAAGAGGCCGAGGAATAGAAAACATCGTACGGTTCTTGCTTTTGACTTTTTCCTTCGGCCTTCTCTTTTTCAACCAACCATGATACGGACATTGTTAATATCGATTCCCTTGGTTCGTGTGTATTCAACTCTAACTTGTGAAAGAATGCCGTCAAATTTCACCTAATATTTTAGACTTTATTATTAACCCCAATATGCGTGTACTTGCACCAACGAGACTGTCGACACCAGGAGTTGCTTCGTTCCCTTAGTCGCTTGTCGCGTCATTTCATCTCATATCCCATTGCAGTTAATTCGATGACTTCCGTAACATGCCATGGGATCGACAATCTATCAACAAACTGTACCATTACCACCGTGGCTGTCTCCACCATATGCTGTGTCAGAAGACAATGGTCCTTTCACATATGCGCTGTTCACAGCCTCAGATCTACAGGTCTGAGATCCCGACTTCCACCCTCCACATGTGTACGACAATTTGCCTGCCGTCTTTTTTTTCGTTCCAGCCTATAGGCAATCAGTGGTAATCTGATATTCCTATTCAATTTTTACTTCAATTTTGAACGTTGCTTCGTAATGTGCCGGATTGCTCAAATTTTTGGTGCCGATTCCGTGTTACTTCAAATTCTGTGGACTTTCAGCCGTCGATAATATCAGAGATGCTGGATGTCTGCCATCAGTGTTTAGGTAATTGCCGGATTCCTGTTGAAATAATTCACAGTTTCTAGTCGTTTGCCCTTTCATACTTCTCCCACATTACTTCTATCGATTCAAGGGCATCTCCAAGACGTTGAGGTACTTAATCTTACAATCTCGCATCCTAATCTCGTCAGAGAGCTAGTTGACATTCCCCAGGTATTCATGCTGCTCTGTCATTGTATCCAGATTGAGTAGAGTGGATATGGTGGCTCACATCCCTAACTTTGTTTCTCTCAAGGTATCTACCCACCGTACGAGATAACAACAAATTCAATTGAAAACCATTTTCCCTTCGCGTATCAGCGGATTGTGATGAAAGAACAACCCTTAGCCCTCTCGGGAAAAGAACTTCTCGGCTGATAGTGTCATCGTTCCTATTTCTTAACGTGTCGTCATAAATTTCATTCAGGCTCCCTCGCCGATTGAGGTCTCTTTGCTCATTGGACCAGAAATCCAAGCTCGAGTCGGTTGAAATTCTCTCCTTGGTCAGATAAACAGCGTCGCTGTCCGACTTTCATCGTCTAAGGATATATATACACACTATGCAGATTTCTCTATATTCCTCTTTCCTCCATGTACTACTACGAGTTGGTCATGGCCTGAGGTATGGGTAGCGCAGATATTTTCCGTATTTTCTTTCAATTGGTGAATTGACACAGCCGGGGCACCATAGGGTCGCAGATTTCCATCGAAAGCGAGAGTTTCGTGGGTAAAGCGAAGCTCCTCAATCAAGCGGGTTCAAAAACGTAGGAATGAAACGAAAATCCAGGCTGTGAGCATTCCAGTGGTAGTCCCAGATCACATACTGGATGTCGAAAGGGCTGAGAAGAGACTATCATGGGAAACTGGGGGGCAGGTGTGTCGAAAGGACGAAGAATAGTGCGGAGCGGGGAAGTGGGAGGAGAGAAAGAAAGGATGAGAGTGTCCTGAACCAGGCCGAGGTCGGCGAGGAACAGAACAACCCGAACCGAATCGATGACGCGACCATTTTTGAGCTCGAAGATGTCAGAGGTGTCGGTGGAGATCTGAAGACAGCAGGAGATAATCGAACGGTATCGAGAAAAGCTGGGGAGGAGAAATGACCGCAGTTTGGCATCTTCGATCGGACCAAACAACCAAATCCGGTCCAGTGCCGAGAAGACGCTTCTTTCTTCTGACCACCATCGTGCTCCGTTGGTAACTGCTAGTTCTTCTTTCTTGATTTTATGCTAGCTCGATTTCTCGTATCCTTGTCCTCCACTCTGGTTATCTTGATGACTCGATCTTGAGTTTATATCTGGGCCGTAAAGCGCAGGCACCACCAGAAACGCTCTCATCTTGAAGAGATCCGCCATCTACCAGGGGTCCGACGTCCTCCGAGTACCTCTTAGATTGCACAGTGACTTTACTTTCCGTTCTCTTAATATTGTGACGCCTAAAACATGTTCTTTCCCTCCTTTCCATACGTCTTCTTAGCTAGTTTCTTATCTCTTTTCACTTCTTCTATGTATGGATAAGATAATTGGTATGCGTACGCATTCCTCTTCTCTTCCCTAAATTCTAATGACTTGAGTTTCTACATACAGGAAAACGAAATGGCGGCCTCGCTCACGTGCATTCACTAACGACAGCCACTTCTGATAGCCACCGACCAGCTGATTAGCTTGGCGTTTGTATCACCCACAGATTTCGTCGTCAATTGCTGGTCGACAGGATCCCGATTGCTGTTTCAGCGGTAAGTGCATCAAAACTCCTAACTGTCTTTTTGTGTATCTCAATTTTAGTCGTTTCTCGAACAGAACCAGTCATTACACCTCAAATTCGCCAACTCAGACAAGCTCAAAACCTCTCCGAAACTTTGATCGAAGCGAGCCATCAATGCATTGAAATCGGCCGACAAACGACTACGACAAACTTACCATCTTCGTTCCTCTGAAAATTCTGCCCAGACCTACACTATGCCCCGAGTATCGCTGATGTCTTTCTCCCTAATGTCCTCCCCACTCCCTTACTCGTTCGTTGTATATTTCACTCACTTCTCGTCCCACCAACTCCTGCCACCAGCGTTGAAGCTTGGTGACTCCCGGCGCCTGTCTATTGAGATCATGACTCGATGGGGACGCCTCAAGGCCTCAACGCCGACAGCTCTGCACCAGCCGCCAGTACATTCCTAGTCGGCCCGTGTGTACGGACTGCAGGATGGCTGGTGGTTAATTAGATTGTGAAGCCGCTGTCGGGGTTCACAGTGTCCCACTCCAAGTCGCAGGCTGCTTAGTTTCGTTTGATTCGTCGACCGATTCTCAAACGTCGCTGCTCAGTTGTCCTTCCAGCCATCATTGTCTCTACAGCTCCAAGCTGGTAACGGCTGGAAATGCATACTCGCTCCGTTCCCATCTCATGGCTACTGTGATTTGTGATTTATAGTTCGAAGGCGAACACCTCAATGCTGACAGATCTTCAACTTCAGTTAGCAATTTACTACCCTTTTGGAGCACACCTGACCGCAGGATCGCTGGTCGTATTGAATTTCACTTCGAGGGAAAGCCGGGTTCTGAATAGTGAGTACCCACATAATTTCTTTCGTTTCCGGAGTATACTGACCTCTTATCATTCATCTCCGCATCAATAATCGATTCTCCTGTAAAGTAAAGTTCATGTATTGGCGATATTCGGCGGCGTCAACAGGGGGAAACCTCAATCTCTGGTACAGCTACACCGCGGATCGCAACGTCGTTCTCCTTGTGAGTCCTTTATCGGTTTATTAGCCCATTTCATCATCCTGATTGGTATTTTTAGTACACGAACCGATCGGCTATGATGCTGTTGCGGCCATTCGGTAGTTCACCCACTATTCGTCGAATTAAATGTAGACTTCCCTTCCTCGACTAAAACACATTGGGTTGTTCCATTATCCAAATCGACTTCATTTGAATCTGAGGACACAATTGTCGAAGTTTTAATCGACCACCAGAAGGTGAAGTATTTCAACATTAAATTATGAAGAAGGACTCTGGAACAATCCCATTTTGATGGCTACTTTACTTTCTTGACGACCACCATGGAAATAGCTCTTCCATTCGATGTGATCGTAGGAGTCATTGATTACCTAGAACTGTCTCACGTGGGGTTGCCCTACTCTCGCTGGAATTTCAGCAGATCTCCAAGATCTTTCCTTATGTGCCGGAATCGCTCTCAAAATGGTCCGAATCGAACTCGCCTACTGCGACGAGCGAATGGCGAGCGCAGAGCTTCTGGATAAATGTCTGAACTGCGATGACGCCATTTATTGCAAGTGTTTCTGTCATAGACGGTTTTTAACATTACATATTGATACGTTTTCTGGAATGACGGATGTCCTAGATGAGCCACAGAGAGCGGCTTACACTGAAGACCTCCGAGCAGGAATCCGTGACGGCTTCACGGGACTCATGAGCCAAGTCGCTGTAGAGGTCGAGGTTGCGTTGCCATCCGGGCAGCCGGTCTCATCAGTAACTCAACTACCCAACTGGCTTTGACGTCGCATCATGATTACTCTATGTTTCAACAGTATTCACACCCAACGACTCCACGATTTCATCCTATGTCTTTGACATCACATTTTCGATTGCAAACCAACATTTCACTAAAACTTATTAATTAACCGACGATATTTTTACCAGCCATCCATTCTAGAGACATAGAACATTCCAATCTGCAAAAAAAAACGTAGTCTGCTCATGTCAAGTTCTCTATTAGCACATCACAGGAAATTACGTACCAACAGAAATCAGTCAATAATTGCTTCACAGTCAAATATCGTTTCATATCGCGAGGCACTTACTCTTTGCTTTCCCTTTTTCATCTGGGGTCTTCCTCCGTGGTGTGGGTGTCTCGGCCTCAGACTCAAACTGTTGGGAATGCAATCGGGCACGCCTCGGCATGCTCGAATATTCGATAAAATGGACATTATAAATGTACTTACTAATACATATTCTCGTAGTATAAAAGCTGTAGATACACGATACAGAAATACAATCTACTCTACTGGGATTCCACTGCGCAAGATTTCAATACAAACCTATGTCTGGGCTCATATGTAGTGCATTTGTTATCTATTCGCCGGACCCATCCTGATTCAGCTGCGAGTCCTTCCTCTGCCATCTAGATTACCGCGAGCAAAGTTCTCGGTCGACCCAGAGCACTCGTTGTTTCTATCTGCATAGTTTACAAAACATAAAAAATGGACGGTACAGTGAATTCCAATCAGACGAGAATAAACTTAACCCCAAACTCAACACCAACTTGACGCTCCAGTTGACGAAATTTGGCCCTCGTCTCCTTCTCTAGTTTTTCTATGTACGCTTCTGGGCTGTCTATAAGAGCGTGTGTTTTAACTTGGATGTCGAAATGGCGGAGACGGGTGAACCCGGCCCAATTAACGGAGGTATCCAGACCCTCGAAACAGTCAAAAAGCGCCCCGATCATCGCAGGGTCTTTGAACGAGAGATCGAGCCGAATTTCTCGCACTACATTTGCGGGAGCGTATGAAAGCTTGACAATTTCTGGAGTTAGTACATTAACCACCTCTTCCTTGCGTGTATTCGCCCTGAAGACCAGTGTCTCTAGGTTTGACAACGTAGTCGGGTGGTTGATAATCTCGCTAGAAAGCCCCGCATAGCACTGACGAGGGCCTAAGACAGAATAAAGTTAAGGATCATTGGATATGGCTACTTGCATAAGGGGATAGACGTACTTTGACCGTAACATGTTCTAGGAAATACCATCTCCAGTTTGGTCAGTTGCGGCGACACACGGAGGAAGGTTCCAACCCTCTCTCTAGAATTACTCCCTGGAACAGCTTCTACACCCAAGTACTTCAGATGTACGAGTCTTGTCGCAATCGGAAAAATCCCATCCCTGATTCTCCATCGGCCAACATGGATGGCTGTCAACGCAGCCAATGCTGGAAGATCAAATAGGGATGGCGGCAGGATACCGTGGCCAGAAAGACGTAGTTGGAGAAGGGACTGTCGCAAAGAAAAAATTTTCAGGACAGTGTATGGCCACGAAGAACTCTCCTCCTCATATTCGGTCTTCGTTTGCGTGTTGTAAAGATGCAGAGTCTGAATAGACGCCACTGGCGACATTATATTGAGGAGGGTGATGACGATTGTCGTGTCCGGATGGGGTACCTGGTAAATGATTTGCAGATGACGAGGATATGCGGCAAGATGAGGTGAGGTGTTCAAGAAGAGATTATAGAGAGCGATGTACGCTGTATTTGGTCTAGCTGCGATCAATGGTTTCAAATTGATCGAGATTCGGCTAAACAACTTTCTCTGGGATGGTTCAAGCACTGCGTGACACGTTGTTGAAAGTGCTTTAAGTGTTGAGACGTCGGTAGTAAAATCGATATCCAAGTGTTTGATGATTTCGGAGATGACATCGAATCGTAGAGTCGACATTCGCGCCTGTGAAGAGATGATGGTTCGTGTTTGATGATCGATTAAACGTCCAAGATTGTAACGGATCACGGAATTCGGATGTCTCTTTCTCAGGAGCGATGATTGGCTTTCTGAAATTCTCTGAATTCATAACATCAAATACAGGACAAAAGCTATAAAAAATTACCTGAGCTCAGTCTGGTACACGCCCAAAACTGTCGTATCATGTATCAGCTTCATTTACTGACGAACTAATGAACACCCCGACAAAGCTAATTCAGAACCAGACCTTCCTGCTTACATTGAAAATCACTCTTCTAATGTAATTCCATCGTGAAATTCAATTTTTGTCATGCTGGTCGTAAAGAAATGATAACTTCAGTGAGATAACAGGTTGGAGGGAGCAAAATGTATACGGTGCTGCCTAGTCACTGGTGACTACTATGAGGCACAACATCGGATTCAGAGGTAAGTGTAGACGAGCGGTAGTGATCAAGGTGTGTCAAATTCTTCCCAGTACATAGAAGGATCGAAGACCTGGCCTCCAGGTCTTTCACTTTCTAAATAGGCTGTAACCAGCACTTCCACGTTTGCTCGATCCTTTATCCGCTTGAATTTGTCACAGACGCCCCTTTCGAGGTATCCAATTTTAACCGCTCTCTGGGACTCGCCGGTGATTTCCTCCGTGTCGATGTAGTACTTATTAACATTCACTTCGAGCAGCCAGAGACGAGAGAGCCCTGCCCAATAAATGTTGTTGTCTATACCGTCGAGGCGCTCAAGAAGCTCAGAGTCTGTCGAGTAATCGTGGCAGTCCAGGTCGATTCGTATCTTTTGTAAAGCACTTCCATCGAATAACGAAAGTTCTTCGAGCTCTGCCAAAATTCCAACAAGAGGAATATCTTCGTCCCAGGTGAAAAGGAGCGTGAGGGTCTTGAGAGTCGATACGGTCAACGGACTGTCGTTTATCGCCTTGGATAACCCTTTGAACCGTGGGGGGTGCATGCCTGGGTCTTTACAGTTGTTATATTGCTGGTATAAATGATATGAAAAATACATACTGCTGATTTGTGACACTTTGAGATGGCTCAAACGAGGTGAGATCCTCAGGAATGATTTTAACGTTTGGCAGGGATCAGCCTGTGACCATAAAATTGCCAAGTGTCTCGTTATATCAGGGAGAGCATCATCCAATTTCATGTCTTCAATTCTCCACTTTCCAAGGTCGATAAATACAAGGGTCGGAAAGGAGCAGACCGTAGCGGGGATTACACCATAACCACCAAGATCAAGTTGGCGGAGAGAGGGACGAAGAACAGCATCGACGACTTCGTGCCATTGTAAAATCTCCTCCGGATACATCATCCAGTGCGTGTATTTGATTGTCAGACTCTGTATCGAGCACAGTTGTTTGAGGACTGGGACGATGTAGTTGTGAGGTTATGCGGTCTCGAATGAGATTGTGAGGTCCTGAACGTATGTGGTGAGATGAGGGGAGACGTGGAAGATATGGTTTAGGGAAAGGTATGCTGTCCGGCGGTTGTTGTGCGAAAACACCTGGATCGTGAGTCCATTGAACAGTTTCCTTTGGGATGGTTCGAGTAATGCATAACATGTGGTCGACAGAGCTCGAAGAGTCAAGATGTCCTTGTTGAGGGAGACGTGACCGATCACCTCAGAGATGACATCCAATGGTAGCGTCGAATTTCGTGAAGCCATGATGATCGTTGGCAGTTCAAGATGAAAAGATCTGCCATCGATGATGTGTTCACTTTCGGCTTTGACTGGTAACGCCACCTTAAACACGTGTAGAGCGCAGGTCTAGGTTCACCAGCACGGGTGCCGCCGGCTTATTAGCAATCCCGGCCCGCTCAGTTAGCGCCCACGGAAATTTCCGTATACGTTCCACTTCAATTAAACGCTCGACTATTCAACGCACGGAGATTATTCAAAACATATACAAGTAGATTATAAATCTCTTTATTCTGTAGTCATTTCTACTTAGTGTACATATTTCTTTCGTAGTATAAAAGCCTGTAGATTCACGGTACAGACTCAGTTTTAATTCATCATTTTCATACGCTGCGGGAAAATACCCTGTAATGTCCGGATCAGACACTGAGAATATGTTCTTGATAATAGGATTTTCTTGCTTCGTAACTACATTTTCGATCGCATCTGTCGTTCTAAAAATGGTGGTTTGGGTATTTTAATAATAACAAGGAAACGATCTTAACAGAATATAAATTTCATAGGCTGCTGTTGTAAGCACATGTCCATGTGATCTTTCTGAAGTCATCTAATCCTTCGGTCTATCAAATCGAAAAATAATAGCAGGGTTCTTTCATGCAAAAGCTCCTAAACGCCTTCAGTCTACCGTACGTAACACTCTTTCGTTAACATCCAACCGGGCTAAACGATCTGCTCCTACACAAAGTGTCTCCAGAATAATGACCGCCCGATTCATCCTCCATCTCCTAGATTAGGAACATCAAGCCACAAGCAAGAGTGAGTTCTCCCACAGGGGAGCGATGCTGAGATAAATTTCAAGAAAACTACAGTATGTGACGACGAGCTTGATGATTATGGGGAGAACAGCAATGGGAATGGGAATATAAATAACTCGGGCCACGGCTGGTCAATTCATAACGAGTTTGGGAATGACCCAGTGTTGGAGGCGAGGATGAGGTACGATGTGAGTAAAGATGAGAAGGCGAATCTGGATGAGCAGTATTCAACTCGTCAGCTGGGAGAAGGAGATTTGTGTGGCTTCATCTAGTGCATCGAAACATGGATTAAGAGTATAGAACCTTTGAATCTCGTGCAGGGGAAGGGTGATGTTTGTGGGACCGTTATATACAAATCTGAGAGTCAATTGTACAGTATTTACTATCGCGTTGTCTGTATGTTTTACTAACTATCAGGGGAATGACTGCTTCCGTGAAGCGCGATGATGGAGGTTTGGATCATTCCCACAATCAAAGTCAGTGATTGCGGAACGGAGAATCACAGATTCAAATGGTCCAATTTACGTGCATACGGTGAGTGTTTTCGTTGCTATTCGTCGACGAAGCAGCGTCAGTATCAAAAACACTCTTAGAAACGTGACTGGTATCACTTACTCTGGATACGGAAGCAAAGACAAGGGATGATTAGAAATCTCGCAGTATCAATTAAAAACATAGAGTGGAAAGCTCACTTCAGGGCGAGATGAAGTAGGTTTTACGACGATGGTGATCAACCAACATGATCCAGTCGGATTGATCGATATTGAAGTCGAACTGGTGGGCCAGCAGGTGGTCGTACCTGCGTCTGGCGTGGAAGAGCTGGAGTGCGTAGAAGCTGTTGTAGCTGTAGTGGGCTTGGTGGTTGTCGTAGAACCGGGCTTGTTAGTGGTGCTTGACAGCTTGAAGGATTGGATGATAGGTCATAAGAACACTTGAATGGCTGGCAATGAAGATGAAGAGGGGGCACTCACCGAAGTTGTCGCTTGAAGCAGGAAGAGTGCAAGCAGTACAAACGAGGGCATTTTTCTAAGAAAACCACGGCGGGTAGATACTATTGGTAGTAGTCAGGGTGCGAGGAAGCAAAAGGAAAGAGTCAAAACCGTGAAAAGGTAAATTTTAACCAACAGGGATGAAGTTCGGATGATAGGCATATCAGGTGGTAGAGGGTTTGTCCTGGTCAATTTTCGGTTGACACCTGGATCAAAATCGGTCAGAGAGATAAAAATCTATATGCATTGCGAAAGGTTCTAGACTTGCCAACTCACATTCGATGAAACCCACGCACTAAGCTCGCATGCATCAGGAAAATGCGGCTGACGAGGGCTTGAAGCTTCAGAGTGAGATATAGTAGCGAAGATGAGGGTATATGAGTCTGGTATATCGTCAAAATGGCTGAGGTGAAGATGCAATGAACCTCAGGGCGCAAAGTTGTAAGAGGCGGCCATTTTGGGATCTCGGACCGAACCGGATGTTTAATTGGGTTGGATTAGCCAAACTGTGCCTAGTTCACCTTTAAGTAGCTGCCCCACCACTCGACGAAGACATTCCTGCTTGCTTTCCTCCTCCGCTTCTTAGGCTGGTTGTCACATTTATCTAGAACCGATCACAAGTGTGAGCTAGCGATCTCGAACCACATCTCCACGAGCTGGATAGTTCATTCTGGCGATCTGGTTCAAGTTCCACAATTAGTGTGCTTAGTGATGCCGTGGTCCGGGTCTGAACCGCGGTTCGAACCTGAACCTCTTGAACCGGACCTAAGGTTCGGGTCAAAGTTCAGAGAATTTGCTAAACCGAACCCAAGGTTCGGTTCAAGGTTCAGGCAAAAGCTAGACAGCTGAACCTGACCCGAACCTTTCAACCCTACAATAAAAAATCAGCCAAAAATTGGGCAGGATTAGACAAATTTCAAGCGCAGAAAGGCGTTACGGTGTTTGATGGGCGCTTAAATGAGCACAGCTCCGATTGTGGCCTGTTTTGGAAGGTCGCGCTTGAACACCAAAGCTATCTCACGCCGAGTTTGCGCCT
>Ga0247742_10001752_pt1 | contig 14737 bp, 16 predicted proteins | sample UWRJL208509C2_FD_180944 | JGI IMG/M metagenome (GOLD analysis project Ga0247742, IMG submission 180944) | Plant litter microbial communities from Arlington Agricultural Research Station in Wisconsin, United States - UWRJ-L208-509C-2 | ecosystem: Environmental > Terrestrial > Plant litter >...
CCGAATTAGCCAAAAGAAAACAAGAGGAAGAAGATTTTCAGCCGCCATTGGATATTGTCGATGGAGCTGCAAGAGTAATGGATCCGCTATTTGACGGTATTAATACAGGAAAACATTGGTGTGGAAAATTCCTGAAAGATTACCGGCCGATTTCCTGGTAATGCAGCCCTACCACTAAAAGCGCAAACATTCCAAGCAGGGTCTTATACCACTTTTTTGTTTAGGCGGTACGCAGCCAGGATATAATAAAATGCACCAAAAGCTACATACCCTGCCAGACTTTTGATACCGGCGTCAGGTGCATTGGCTAACATAATAAAAGAAACACCGCCAAGTATCGACTGGCCTCCGCTGATAATCATAGGCCATTGTCCGCCAAATAATTTTCTGCGTTTCAAGCCCAGAATTAACTGTATTATCCCGGTCAGGATTGCCCACGCTCCAAATACTACCAATGTTTGCCCAATACTTTTATTTACCGAAAGTGCTACTGCTATGGTTGTAATTGTACTGATGGCAATGTTGGTATACTGTGGCAGCCTGGAAGTATTATTACGATTGGCGCGGATATCAAGAAAAGTTCCGACAACGTCCCAGGCGGGATAAAGTATAAGTAGGGCAGCCGCAATAGTAGTTAACGATTTTGGCAGTAACAGGACAATTATAACCCAGGTTATAGAAAAAGCCGCTCTGGTGAAATATAGTGTCCGCAATGACTTGGCGGTTCGTAGTTTTTGGTCTGTAGTTAACCCGTTGATTTCAATAGAAGATTTCATAATAGTAAATGATTATTTATTTATGTCAAAGGTCAGGGGTTTTTTCAGGTTATTTTTTCACTTAAGTTAATATCGAAGGTAATTTATTTGTAGAATGTAGAGCACTGGCATGGAGCAACAGCAAAAAGTAAATTTATCCACATTGCTATAACTAATTAAAGGATAATATATTACATTTGGCAATGAAATTAGTTATCATGCTCCTATGTAAGGATGTCGATAATAATTGCCTGAACTTAATTGAACTACTGTAAACTCATTTTTTAAAATCACCTGTTATATTTATTTCAGGATCCTAATTATTGAAAAATCATCTGTAGGTTTCAATCCAAACTCTTTTTCTAGTACTTTTAATTTTAGGTTAAGCATTTCGTCTTTTTCACAATGCGTTCTGTCCGTTGTCAAAAATCCGATTACGTTAATTTCTTCTTTAGATTTTGTGGGTGCTAATTTTTCAAAAGTAAATATTCCGTCAGTCGAAATACTCAGGTCAGTTATTTTATTGAATTCAAGTTTCTGTTTTTGAGAATTATAAAATGTTTCAAAATCCTCAGATAAATGAAAACCTAAATAATCAGGTTTGTTATCTTGTTCAAATTCAGTTATTTCTCCATTAATGTTTACAAATCCATCACCAATTGCTAAAATTATTCCTTCCTCCTTATTTTTATCCAACAACATTATAATTAAAGTTGTCAATAATTCTTTGGAGTCAATCATTAATTGGTTTTTTATAATTTTTAGTTCCTTTAATAAATCGCGAAGAATTAATTTTAGGTTTTCTTCCATACTTGGTTGTATTTCGTTTTGTTCAAGAAACTCTTTATAACCTTTTTCTATGCAGATTTTTTTTAGAATTTTCCCAACTAAAGTTGAGGCGAAATGGCTTTCTAATGCGGTTGTACAACCGTCCATTACTGCGCAAAGAATTTTGTCTTTTCCATATTCTCCAATATATAAATGGTCCTCACAATTATTTTGATGATAATCTCCAATTTGTATTGCTGAATATATTTTCATGTATAAATTTTCTGTTTTAGTATTGTTTACATAGTATACAACGTCCCTGGGTTTAATACATTACGGTCTAGATAAACCACTCGCTCGGTGCTTTGCCAAACTTCTTTTTAAAAGAATGCGAAAAGTGGGAAAGGCTTTCAAATCCCAGGTCGAGATAGATTGCAGATGGTTTTTTATTCTTTTTTTCAATCAGATGAAGGGCTTCCACCAGTCTTTTTTCCTGTAGCCAGTGGCGGGGTGACATGTCAAATGTCTTTTGGAAATCACGCTTAAACCCTGCAAGGCTTCTTCCGGTGAGTTGAGCAAATTTCTCGACCGGGACATTAAAATGATAATTATTTAGCATGAATTTTTCCAGATCCATTTTATGAGGTTCGGAAAAGTCGAATAGAAATTCTTTGAGCCCGGGCATGGTGTGTACTAATAATTGCACTGCTTCTTTCACTTTTAATATGCCCAATGTATCTGTTGTTTTTTCTTCCGGATGGCGTACATAGGGTATTATAGACTGGAAGAAGCCGTGCAGAAAATCATTTTGGGGGATAAGGACATTGGGGAGGCCGGTATATTTTGGTACAGTCTCTATTTGCTCCTCCAGCGCAATCTTCCTGAGCAGGTCCTCTTTTAGAAAAATGACAATAGTTTGGTAATCCTCACCTTCCAGAGGCATCTTGGTAAGTTCTCCCAGTTGGTTTTTTCGGATCAGTAACATTTGGCCCCGTTTCATAGAAATTTTTTGGCTGGCAGTTTCCAACGTAAAATGACCGGATACCTGTAATACAAGGGCACTATGTTCAAAAAATCCTACTTTCTCCTTTCGCATAGCTGTAAGAAAGGAGTAAAATAGGACACCGGGGATTATTTCGGTTGGATTTGTCATTAGGTAAAGATATAAAATTTACAGGTCTTATGTGCAGGGTAATTATCGTTGCAGGTAGGTACTGCCAAGTATCGCGCCTGGGGAAAAGTGCTTATTTAGGGCATTTATTTCTTCAATAGTGAACGTGATTTCCATAGCTTGCGTGTTTTGCGGTAGCCTGGACCTGCGACTCATGCTTACCAATGGCATGATATGATCGCCCTGTGCATTAACCCATGCTATTGCCAATTGGGTAGGGGTATAGCCTTTTTCGTTTGCGATTGTTTTCAATATTTCCACTTTTTCCAAATTCTTTATCAAGTTCTCGCCCTGAAAACGGGAGAAGTGGTTATGATAATCATTGGCTGCCAACGGTGCTTTCATCTCACCTGTAAGCAATCCTTCGGCTGTATTGGTAAATGCCACTACACCAATACCCAGTTCTTTAGCCGTAGGAAGCAAATCACTCTCTATTTGGCGGTCGGCCAGTGAATATCCTATCTCCAACGCTGTTACAGGGTGGATGTTATTGGCTTTGCGAAGTTGGTCTGCAGTAATTTCGGATACGCCCAAGTGACGCACTTTTCCTTCTTTGATGAGGTCGGCAACAGTTCCGATTATATCTTCCATCGGGATGCTTCCATCGATTCTGCACGGCTGATAGAGATCAATCGTATCTATACCCAAACGTACCAGGGAATAATTGATGAAGTTTTTGATGGCCATAGGGCGAAGATCCAGTCCAATCCATTGATTATTGTAAAAGATCGCGCCAAACTTAACACTTATGAAAGCGTCGTCCCGACGACTTTTGATAGCTTTGCCTACAAGAAGCTCATTGTGTCCGCTTCCATAAAAGTCTCCAGTATTCAAAAAGTTGATACCGCTGTCTAATGCAGCTTGAATGGTGGCAATACTTTCACTTTCGTCATTCATCGGGCCTCCCCAAACGGGTGACATACGCATACAGCCTAATCCAAGTTTAGACACGAGTGGACCATTTTTGCCAAGGGCTATTTTTTTTATTGTTGTCATTGCGGTTATTTTACAGATTAACACTGCAAAGGTCATCTATTGTGTTCTCTACCAGCTTTCTTTTATGGCTCAATTTACTTGTCTGAGTGGCTCACATTCTGATTCTTTTTTATTTACGGTAAATAATTGTATATCTATCCAATTATAATTAAGTTAGTGGTAAGTCTAACAGATGTCTGTAAAGAACATTAAAAAGAAAAGTTTCAATTCAGAATATTCATTATAGTAAAGAAAAATTATGACGACAACACCATTAAAAGATGTAATCAGGAAGGCATATTCTGCTTTTAACGAAAGAAACATCGATAAAGCAGTATCAACAATGCAACCGGATGTACAATGGTCTAAAGCCTGGGAAGGTGGTTACATAAGTGGACACGATGAGATAGAAAAATATTGGACACGACAATGGAATGAAATCAATCCTAATGTTGAGCCGGTTGGTTTCGATGAAAGAGGTAACGGAAGTCTTGAAGTTAAGGTTCACCAAAATGTAAAAGACCTGCAAGGCAATTTACTGTTTGACGGATTGGTAAAACATATTTACACGTTTCAAGATGGATTAATAAAAACGATGGACATTGAACTGGTTGAGAATAATTAATAGTTCATTTGTAACTTTTCTAAGATGATCATGAATAATGACTTTCATTACAAATTCATCATCCCGGCAGACACGTCGCTTGTTGATTTTGTAGAGAATATTGGGATGTTTCATAACCAATCGGATACTGCAAAAGAAGTGATCCTAATGCCTGATGGAAGAGTTGATTTGTTTTTTTTGCAATCGGAATCAACACCTTTTCAGGTTACGCTTATTGGACTGGAAACTGTACCGGAACAAAGAACTATTCCGGCACAAACACTTGCTTTTAAAGTTAGTTTTAAACCGCTGGGGGTTGAGTATGTTTTACAGACGTCTATTGCTGATCTTTTGAACAGTGCAAAAAAATTACCTAAAGATTTTTGGGATTTCAATGCCAATGACCTGAAAGATTTTGATGCGTTTTATAAAAAAGCATTACAAAAAATAAAAGCACTTTTACCTAATGACATTGATGAAAGAAAGCGCAAGCTTTTTGAGTTGATTTATGCGTCAAATGGCGAAATGAAAGTACAAGAACTTGCTGAAAAAGCCCTCTGGAGCAGTAGGCAGATCAACCGTTATTTTAATAAGCAATTCGGACTTTCACTAAACGCATTTTGTAAAATTTTACGCTTCAGAGCCTCATTACAACATATTGCGCAAGGCAGGCTTTTTCCGGAATTGAACTTTACCGACCAAGCCCATTTTATAAAAGAGATTAAGAAATTTTCGGGTGTAGTACCAACGGAATTATTAAAAAACAAGGATGACCGATTTATACTATTATCTGTCATGAAACAACAATAAGTTTGTCCCGTATTTAAAATTATACGGAATGTTATTAGAAGATAAACAAGTCGCTATCGTTGGCGGCGGTCCAGGAGGGCTTACATTGGCAAGGCTTTTACAATTGAAGGGGGTAAATGTAAAAGTGTATGAAAGAGATTTGAACAAAGATGCCCGTGTGCAGGGGTCGCTACTCGATTTGCATGCTGAATCGGGTTTGGCTGCGATTCGCAAGGCAGATTTATTCAAAGAGTTTAAAAGTAATTTTCTGCCGGGTGCGGATAAAACGCTTATTGTAAACGAACATGGGGAAATTTTTTATAGTGACCATGACACTAATCGCGATGAAGATTTTGGCAATGCCTATTTTCGTCCTGAGATAGACCGCGGCTCCTTGCGAAAAATAATACTGGAGTCCTTACAGCCAGAAACGGTGGTGTGGGACAGCCATTTTATTTCGATGGAAGTTCAAAACGAAGGCTGGCTGCTGCGTTTCAATAACGGCTCTTCAGCTTATGCCGATATTGTAATTGCGTCTGACGGCGCCCATTCTAAAATCCGGCCCTATATCACCGACACCAAAGCTTTCTATTCGGGTGTCACAATGCTTGAAGGCAATGTTTATCAATCACAAAAAAAAGTACCATATATAGATTCCTTAATAGATGGCGGAAAAATAATGGCTTTTGGGAATACGAAGAATTTATTGCTTGGACAAAAAGGCGGTGGTGATCTGGGTTTTTACGCAAGCTTTAAAGCAGATGAAAACTGGGCTATAAGAAATGGCTTAGATTATTCGGATAAAACACAAATGCTGGAATGGTTTAAAACAGCCTATCCCGAATGGAGCAGTATCTGGTATGAACTTTTTGAAAATGCTACAGTGCCTTTTATTCCACGCCCCATTTATTGCACGCCTTTAAGTCAAACTTGGGAAGCCTTATCCAACTTAACAATGATTGGAGATGCTGCACACGTGATGCCACCATTTGCAGGAGAAGGTGCCAATATGGCTATGCTTGATGCATTGGAACTGAGCGAATGTCTGACGTCTGAAAAATACAATACCTTACAGGATGCCATTTCTTTTTATGAAATTAATATGCGTAAAAGAGCAGCAAATGCGGCGCAGGAATCGCTTGAAAATGGAGAGAAAATGCACTCGAAAGATGCTTTGAAAACGATGCTGCATTTTTTTAGCGGGGAATAAAACGAATGCGCAACAACGGCGGGAGTATTGTTTGATTACTAATTAGACCTAACTTTGGTAATAATAATTTTTGGTCTGGTATTAAAATTAATCTCATAATACTTATTTTATATTATTTTGCCATATGCAGAACATCGAATCAGCCCTCAATCTCTATAAACAAAATAACAAGCTTTCGATCCGTCTTATTTCTCCCAATTTCGGTCATATTGCAAAAGAAGATATCAGTAGCTATGGTCTTACCCATCGAAAGCCTCATTACTTTTTACTTTTTATGCTGGAAGGCTGTAGCCATCACGGAGTGGATCTTGAGCAATTTGATGTGAAAAATAACGAACTTCTCTTCGTCCTGCCACACCAAATCCACCAATTGCCATCTACCAAACAAGATAGTGACTATTTCAAATTAGGCTTTGATGAAAACTGCTTATCTCTTTTACCAAAACAATATCCTTTTCTTATTAACCCTTTCAATAATCAAAAAATAGAATTCTCCCAATCTGCAGCTGCAAGGCTAAAATCTATTTTTGAGCTACTACGCGATTTATTAAGTATTCCGGATTCCAATCCTGAACTCCTACTCGCGCATCTCAACAGCTTACTGGCAGAAATCAATGCTGCTTATTTTTTAACTGACAAAAGTCCCGCAGATGACAAGCTTTCCAAATATATCTCTTTTAAACTCTTTGTAGAAGATAATCTTACTGATCATACAACGGTGAATGCGATTGCTGAAAAACTCGCGATCAATACCAATACTTTATACAGCATCGTTAAGCATTACTCCGGGCTTTCTCCAAAAGGATTCATCACGAACCGTCTCATACTGGAAGCAAAACGCCGACTTTATTATTCTGAAAGTTCTATTAAGGAACTGGCCTACGATCTCGGTTTTAATGATCCTGAATACTTCTCCCGTTTATTTAAAAAGGTAACCGGCAAAACTATAGCGGTGTTTGTTCAGGATTTGTCAGGGAACTAATACGTTTTGTCCGGCTTCTTATCTGCTGTTCTACAGATCTTTGTTCAAAATAATAATAAATCGAATCATGAACAGAAAACTTGGAACCAACGGACCTCTCGCATCAGTAGTAGGTTTAGGATGTATGGGTATGTCCGGTGCATATGGACAAAGCAACGATGCGGAATCTATCGCTACTATCGAAAGAGCCCTTGAACTCGGGCATAACTTTTTAGACACTGCCGATTACTATCGTACAGGTCATAACGAAGAGCTGATTTCTCAGGCCATTAAGGGCAAACGTGAAAAAGCTTTTCTGTCTGTGAAAACAGGCCAATTGGCTGCTCCCGGAGGTTACGGGCCTGTATACAACCATCCTGATTATCTGCGCAATGCCGTGCTGTATAGCCTGCAACGTCTCAAAACAGATTATATTGATCTTTACACTCCGGCACGGGTGGATCCTAACATTCCTATCGAGGAAACAGTTGGAGCATTAGCCGACCTTGTCCAAAAAGGTATAGTACGTTATATAGGCTTGTCTGAAGCATCCGGGGAATCCATCCGCAGAGCATCTGCCGTTCATGCTATCACTGCGTTACAGATAGAGTATTCTCTTTGGAGTCGCGAGATTGAGGCAGAAGTCCTGCCGACAATTCGTGAATTGGGTATCGGTCTGGTTGCCTATGCTCCTCTAAGCCGTGGCTTTTTAAGCGGTGCATTCAAAACCCCAGAAGATCTTAAGGATAATCGTGTCAACATGCCACGTTTTCAGGGCGGAAACTTCTATAAAAATCTTGAACTGGTAGAAAAAATTAAAAACCTTGCAGCTGAAAAGGGTTGTACTCCCTCTCAGTTGGCTATTGCATGGATACTTGCACAAGGTGAAGATATCATTACCATCCCGGGAACCAAACACATAAAATACCTGGAAGAGAACATTGCATCCGAAAATGTGCGATTAACCAGCGAAGACCTGCAAAGTATAGAAACTATCATGCCTGCCGGAATTGTATCCGGTAACCGTTATCCGGAAAAATTCTTAAAGGCTTTAAATAGATAGATTATTATTTCTTATAATAGAATATAAGGTAACTATTTATGTATGTATGTGCATTTTGAATTTTGTACCTTTAACTGCAAGACCATCAAAAGGGATTAGGATATTAGAAATCCAATAAACAGATATTTAAGAGTTTTTGAAGAAAGAATATAATGGAAGACAATCAAAAATATGACAGTTTTAGAATAGCAACCCCAAAAGTATTTGAAGATTTCTTTTCACATTTTTACTATGCAGCAAACCGATCGGAGCATCCACTAACCAAAACATTCCTGCCTTCTTATCAAACAATCCTTATTTTTAATTTTGGAGAAAAAGCGGTATTGCATTCCGCGCAAAATAGACAAATTAAAGTGGGCAGGTGCGTTGTTTTGGGCCCAATAAAACAGGCTTTTGACTATACATTACCAGTCAATTCGAAAATAATAGTTGCTAATTTTAAGAATGATGCCTTTTACAGGTTCTTCGGTAATGCCTCCATTGCAGAAGGCGTACCTATGAACCCTGATGATCTATTGAACGAAAATTGCTTTACTGCGTTGTGGAATCAGCTTAATAGGATAAACGATATAAATAGCCGCATAGATCAAATTCTGGAGTTTTGTAAGCCTTATCTTAGAAGTAGTGTTGCTATTGCAGTACAGCTGAAAAATTTTAGTGATGAAACGCTCAATCCGATCAAAGCCATTGCTGGCGAAAATAGCCAAAGCGAGCGCAATATCCAGCTTAGCCATAAAAAACATTTTGGCTACTCTGCTAAAGAAATGATCCGCTACCAACGGTTTTTAAAAGCCGTTGAACTGATGCAGGACATTGCTTCGGGTACTGGAAAAGTCGATTGGTTTGAAGTTATCAGCAAATGTGGTTATTATGACCAGAGTCAGCTCATCAATGATTTCAAACATTACATCAGCCTCAGTCCAACTAAATACCTGAAATTTCAGCAGGATATATGCCGTTAAGTTCTGATTCTTATAAAGATAAACTTATTCTTTTTGATACCAATCTGCCGTAGCCTTAATAGCATCTTCATAAGGGGTGGGAGAAAAGCCGAAGGCATCTTCGAACTTGGCCGAACTGAATTGAAAAGGAAATTCATCTTGGTAATTCATTTCATATGCCTCTTTCATAAAGGGATTGAACCAACTAATGATTTTTAGGAGCCATTTGGGAAGAACGAATACCTTATCGGAACTGTTCATGTGTTTTGCAGCGATTTTAATGAATTCTCTTCCTGTAAGAGCTGGGCTTACAGACGGCAAATGCCAGACTTCACCAAATGATTTTTCATTGGTTGCGAGTATGTAAAGTGCTTTAGCGGCATCGGGAGTATAGTTATACGAACGGGGTACATCTGCATTGATGAACCACTGGGCTTTTTTACCTTTCTTCATATTGGCGAAAACGAGTGTGCCGGCTGCGCTTTTATCTGTAGCCCTTGGGCCATAAAAATCGACTGCCCTTGCTATTGTAGCTTTGATGGAACCTGTAGCCATCTCCTGTAATAACATACGGGCAATTTCCACACGGATTCTACCTTTTTTACTGGACGGGAAGTATGGTGTGTTTTCTGTCATTATACCATTTACTCTGCCATACATGTATACATCATCAAAGAAAATCAGTTTCGCTCCTGTCGCTTTACAAGCATTAATCACGTTGCGCATAACGGCTGGCCATTCTTTTTTCCATATTTCGGCATTGTAAGTTATACCGATAACCATATAAACAACGTCTGAGCCTTCAACAGCATTCAATACCTGTTTATAGTCAAGCATATCAGCCGCTAATGATTTTGTTCCTTCAACTTTTCTGGGTGTCCTGGATACCAGCCTTATTTCTTCATTATGTGATTTTAAAACCGGGATAAGCTCTGTAGCGATGGTGCCGTTTGCACCTAAAATAGTATGTAATTTCATTGTATTGTAATTTTAGTTTTTCTTTGATTTATTAACCAAAATTACAATGGTGTAACCTGCCATAATTGTAAGAAAGCGAAATGTCCACAGAAAATAGTAATTACGTGTCTGTTTTTGCAAATCTTCGAGTTTAGTTGGAAATTGATATTAACAACAGAATCGTTAATGACATTAGAACAATTCCCAGGAAGTAATTGCGAAAATATTGAGTTTAGAAAAAACAGGCCGGTCTGTTCAGTAGACCGGCCCATTGGGTAAATAAATGTTTGCGTTCCGCAAAACGTGAAAAGACGTTATGCAATTTCAATCATACGCGGTGCTTTCTGTTTTGCCTCTTCCCGTTTAGGAATTGTCAGGCGCAATAGGCCGTTTTCATAACGCGCGTTGATTTTGTCTTCGTCTACGACATTTTTCGGAAGTTCGAAACTACGTTGGAAAGACTGGTAACTGAATTCTTTCCTTGTATAGTTTTCCTCGTTTTTTTCCTGCTGTTGGGTTTTAACTGATGCTATAGTGAGCAGATTATTGTCCAGCTGGATGTTGAAATCCTGCTTTTCCATTCCTGGAGCAGCTACCTCCACCTCGTAATTTTCCGGAGTTTCCTTTATATTTACCGATGGTACGGTCGTACTTGTAGAGGAAAAATTATTGTTTCCCCAGTTAAAAAGCTCACGGCTGAACAAGTCGTCAAACAACGCCGGAAATGTTGGGTATTGTGACCCGTTTCTTTTGATGATAGACATAATACTTACTTTTTAATTAGTTATACAATCGTTTTTATTTTGCCGGCCGGCAATTGAAAGAAACAAATAAAATGCCATTACAGAAAACTGACATTTTTTCATTTTCCCGAATTTAAAATCTGGCAATTTAACAGTGTCGGACTGAAAAAATTACAGGTATCATATTGATAATTAGATCTAATGTCTATTTTTAAGGGTTGTATTTTGTGCTTTTAGTTTATGAAAAAAACATAATTATTTGAAAAAGATTAATGTATTTTAGCTTTTGTAATTCGGGAAATTAAGCGGGCCCTTGTAATTATATATAAAATGAAAAAACAATGAACTTCGATATCCAGCCAATTTTAGAAAATAAAGATTTAATGCTTCGGCCATTACAGGAAAAGGATTTTGATGATTTGTTTGGTATAGCTTCTGATCCTAAAATATGGGAGCAACATCCTAACAAGAATCGTTGGAAGAAAGAAGTATTTCGGATATTCTTCGACGGTGCAATTCAAAGTAAAGGAGCATTTTTAATTGTCCATAAGGCTACCGGAAAAATTGCGGATTGTACGCGATTTTATGATTATGATGAACAGGAAGAAAGTATATTGATAGGGTATACTTTTTACGGTACAGAATTTTGGGGAAAAGGGATTAATCTTTCGGTTAAGGAAATGATGCTGAATTATATTTTTCAATATGTATCAAAGGTTTATTTTCATGTTGGGGCAAATAACATCCGTTCACAAATAGCTGTCAGCAGGCTGGGGGCAATTAAAGTTAAGGAGCAGGAGGTTACTTATTTTGGCGAAGAACCTAAATTGAATTTTGTTTATGTGATTGAGAAATAAAAACATTATATATCACTATATTTAATTATGTGATTCTATTGATGATCAGAAAAAAAGAACTTCCAAAAGACTGATGCAAGAAAGCATTTAGCATTATCACACAGTAATTCTTAGCATATCAAATATGAGAATATATAAAATTTTTTGGCTTACATTTGGCTTATGGATTGTTAGCTACTGGAAGAAATAAAGGTTTCGATCAATATTGTCAATAATAAATTCTCAGAAATAAAAGTGAAACTTGGGGAGTTCTATTATAACGAACTACATATATGGATAAACTATTTATTTTACAATTAATCAACAGAGACTTCTTTGCAGCATTTGGTTTGTATTCACTTGTTTTTCTTATTGTTTCGTCGTTTATAAAGAAACCGGTATTGAAAAAAGTAGATGAAGCTACTGCCCAGTTCACCTCTTTTATAGGAATTGTTTATTTGATAGTTTGGATTATAGGAATCGGCCTTTCCTATAAAGAATGTAGTTCTGAAGAAACTAGAAGTGTTTTAGTAAACAGAATGTTTGGTAAATATTGGTTTGGGTATTGGCTGCAGCCCTCTTTGTGGGTTTTGCTTACACAACTTTTACGTTTTAAATCGATACGGAAAAATATAGTGCTTCGAATAATCTTCAGTATTTTATTTGTTATTTCAATTGAAAGCTCTATAATAATTATAATTTCATTACATCGTGATTATCTACCCGCTTCATGGTTAATGTATAGTGATTTAGATATTTATCCGTCAAACTTTATAGTAGCGATTCTGCTCAAAGTTATTGTTTTTTTAATTTTTACTGGAATATTTAATCTGCTTAGCAGAGAACTCAAAAAGGGAATGCAAAAAATGAAAAGTCTTTAAATTAATTCAGAGATTTTAGATAAATAAAATTTAAAAAGGCTCTGAATATTAAATAGAAAATAACATATAATAATCTGATTATAATATTATTAATTTAATAAATGTAATGTGTTGATTATTATTACTTTTAACGTTTTAGTTTATTCTAATACTTCTTTAATTTGATACTCTAAGTCGTCTAAATTTTCAAACTTCAGGAATTCGATTTCACTTTTATTATTTTGCAATACCTGAACCAATTCTAAGATTAATTCTAAAGGATCAATTTCGTGTCCAAACATGTTTTGGTCAAAATTTGGGCCTACTAGAATGCCTTCTTTATCCATTCCGATGCACCAATTCTCAATAAATTCGGATAAGCTGATTTCGACTAGCTTATATTCTTTCCATCCGTCTTTTTTACAAGAATTTGCGTATGCTTTTTCGGACCAAAAGCATATAATTTCGACCGGCTCTCCATTTTCATCCTCAAAATTGTTTGAACTAGAAGTTGCAAGCCCTTCTTTTTCGGATTCTAAAGCGTAGACAATAGTTGTTTTGCAAACTTGTCGTACAAATTCTTCATGTTTTAATTGTATGTCAATATGATCTGTTAGCATTTTGATTGTATTATTAATTCCAATTTTTAAAATTATCGCCGTAACGTTTTGAAAGGATTTAGGATTAACGCTCTTAAAGAACTTTCATTTTTTACAAGTTTTACAGGATGTAAATATAGAACAATATGTACTTTATCCAAAAAACATAAATCAAAACTGTAAAGTTGATAACACTTACTTCATTAACCAACAGATATTTGGTATAAATTTGTTTTTGTTATCTACGAATTTAATTTTTTATTTGTAGGTAATAGAAAATGGAATTGTGCATCAGATAGTAACAGATGTTTATTGAATAACTCAGACAGATTACCCCATGAAGAAACTTATACATAAAATCGCCTTAGTTACAGGCTCAGACTCCGGAATAGGGAAAGCAATTGCTATAGAATATGCGCGTGAGGGTGCAACAGTTATTGTATGTTACCATTCTGATCTGGATGGAGCAAAAGAAACCCTGACCGAAGTAAAAGTGTTTAGTCCCGAATCCATTTTAATCAAACTGGATGTGAGTTCAGAAAAGGATGTAGAAAAAAAACTGGATAAGGTTATTGCTGATTTTAAAGGTTTGGATATCCTTGTCAATAATTCAGGAGTAAATGGTTCTGAGATCCCTTTGGACGAAATGCCAACGGCTGTTTTTGATACAACAATCAAAACTAACTTATATGGTACATTTTTCTGCAGTCGAAAATTTGTACAGCATCGCAAAATGATTAAAAAACCAGGAAAGATTATCAATATATCTTCAGTACATGAAGAAATCATTGCCCCGGGTAATGCAGATTATAATGCTTCCAAAGCAGGAATCAGGAATTTGATGCGTACGCTAGCCATTGAGGTTGCTCCATTTGGGATCAATGTAAATAATATTGCACCGGGGATGATCCTTACGCCAATGAATCAGGACGCTATGGATGATATAAAAAAATTAAAGAAAGCAGAAAAACATATTCCACTGGGCCGTGCAGGTAAGTCGGAAGAGATCGCTTACCTGGCTGTTTTTCTTGCATCAGCCCAAGCGGACTATGTTACCGGGAGTACTTATGTAATGGATGGCGGGCTGATGATCAATATTGGGCAGGGTGCTTAAATCCTGCTGTATAATGAATTTTTTAATTGGAGTATCTCTTTTAATTTTAAGTGACATTCTTAACTAATCACAATGTTAGCACAAAAACGCCTATTTAGATTCAGGATGGTCTACCTTTAAGAAAAGTAAAAATATGACAGCTAAAAGCAAAAAACAGTTCGGAGTCTGGATGGATTCCCATAATGCAACGATTATAGGTAAAGAAGATAGTGATAATGGTGATTTTACTGTCCTTGGGCATGTGAAAAATGCCGGGGCGGAGAATAACTCCAGTGAAAACGCATCTAATAATCAAGAGATTGCTTTAACACACAAATTTTTCAAAGAGATTGCGATTATAATGCCTAATATCGATGAAATTCATATTACAGGAACTGGACAGATCCAGGAA
>Ga0247742_10001753_pt1 | contig 14731 bp, 9 predicted proteins | sample UWRJL208509C2_FD_180944 | JGI IMG/M metagenome (GOLD analysis project Ga0247742, IMG submission 180944) | Plant litter microbial communities from Arlington Agricultural Research Station in Wisconsin, United States - UWRJ-L208-509C-2 | ecosystem: Environmental > Terrestrial > Plant litter >...
CGTCCAACGTGTTCTCTGGGATCCTAAGTTTCGGAGCCACGCCTATTTCTCAACATACAACATTCCGCTATGATACAGAAAGAATGTTGAGCAGGTATAAGAGTGCATCGAATACTACAGAAAAGATATCGTTCAATCAAACAGCTGAACAATGCTTTCTTCAGGCCTCTTATATCTCTCCCTCATCCTTGCCAAGGGTCTGGTCGTTGCGGGAGCCCGTCTCCCCGTCACGCCTCAGGTCTACCTTGGAGAATGCCACGAATACAACAAACCTGTATCCAAAATCAATACGGCTCACTATAACCCACCTACCCATTTCGAGGTGAGATTACTATTTTGGTTCATCCACGTACTTATTTGGGATTTCCTCAAGACCTTTGAGGAAGGTATCGAGATTCCGTCTGCGTTCTGGGGAAACAACTTCCAAGATATGGCCGTCAATATCGTCGAAGATAAACTTGGATTGGCGCCCGGTGAGGTCATGTACAATAGCGGCTACGACGCCGAAACGGCCGAGTATGCCTACCTCAAGCAAGCTCACGTAGGTGTCAGACTATCTATATTCACGACTCTCCTAAGATTTTATTCTCTCAGAACAACATTCCTTTCGTCAATGCGGTCGCAAACCTGGCACTCAAAAATGGGAAGATTGTCTCGTTCGGGTCGTCCTTCATGAAGCCAGGTGGGTGAAACCTGTAAACAATATATAAACGAGAAATTCACCGACTCCCATTCCAGTCCGAATCGCCTCTTCTATTCCTGAAATCGACGTATCCGACGCAATTGTCGCAGCTGAAAGCGCCATGAATGCCCCCTACAACGGATACCCTGTTCAGATCGAATATTTTGCCAAAGAAGACGGTTCTGTCGCTTTGGTTCACTGCATCCAGATCCAGGACGCAGATAAGGCAATCTGGTCCGAGGTCTACGTTGACGCTCACAGCGGAGATATTGTCTCTTCGACCAATTTCGTCGCCAAAGCTTCAGTATGCCCAAACATCCCTAGCAACGTAGAGCCTGCTAACACCCACTGATTTCGATTTCAGTACCGTGCTGTTGACATTAGGCACCAGAGCATTTCAAGTGGGCTTTCTTCTCTCAACAATCCTCATGATCAGCTTGCATCTCCCCACGCCTGGCACAACAGCGGAAAGGGTGAGCGAACCGATACCGGGTAGGTCGTTTGAAATATTTTCAGAAGAGCATACAGCAGATTTATTTACTGCAGAGGGAATAACGTGATCACCTCATTGGATGACGGAACAACTGTGAAACAGTCCAGGGCGGGCCAGGAGTTCTCATATATCCATCAGCCAAGGCTCGCGCCGGGAAGCAGTGATAATCCAGCGGTCGCTGCCGTCAGCACATTTTATGTGATCAACAGCGTGCATGACATCACATACCGCTATGGGTTCACGGAGAAAGCTTTCAACTTCCAAGCCAATAACTTTGGTAAAGGTGGAGATGAAAACGACCCTGTCTTACTCACAGTCCAAGCCCCTGAGGATTTTGAGAATGCCTGGTTTGCGACGCCCAAGGAGTAAGTCCCTTTTCTTTTCTTTTTATTCCACCACATCATCTGAAGAGAATGTCAGCGGCCAGTCGGGTACATCCAGGTTCTTCCTGTACAGGACGGCGACGGTTTGTGTCATTGTCCTACAACGTAAAGTTGTATAAACTGACGGCAGCTCACTCTCCTAGCCCTACCGAGATTCGTCCCTAGATAATACCATTGTTGTCCACGAGATGGGACATGGTGTTTCAAACCGCATGACTGGCGGTGGAACTGGACGATGCCTCCAGCCGTTGGAGTCGAGAGGTTTAGGTGAAGGCTGGTCCGATGCCTTGTCTAAGTATGTGTTCCCCTACTCAATTAATCAATGGCTTACGAATACGCCTTTTAGTTGGGCCATTCAGACTTCTGCTAGAACTCAAGACTTTGCGGGCGCTGCCTACTCGATGAGCGATCCCAAGGGGGATCGCAGTTATCCTTACTCCGTCAATCCGTGAGTTGGAAGCCTTTATTAAAATTTGGTTCCTAATATCCGCGTAGTTCTGTGAACCCCCTCCGTTATAGTGATATAAACTCTATGAGAGGGGAGCATGGTAAGTACAATGTTTCTGTTCTTGTCTAGAACTTTATACCAATCTATCGGGGCAGCTATGGGCGAAGTTTGGGCAAATATGCTTCACATTGTCTACGCAGCACTGGTCGACAGACACGGGTACTCATCATCCGCTCGAACCAACCCCAACGGAGGAGAGGGTAATGTAGTTTGGCTGCACCTCTTCATGGATTCGTTTGCGATACAGCCTTGCCATCCTACTTGTAAGCAATTTCCCCATGACCACAGATACCTACTAAATATGAAACTTCCCTCGCAGTTGAAACAGCTCGCGATGCTTGGCTTCAGGCAGATAGAAACCGATATAATGGAGCCAACAAATGCCTTCTGTGGAAAGCATTTGCAAGCCGAGGCCTTGGGATAGACGCCAAGACCACGAAGCCCTACGCCAACGGCTCTGGGGTGCCTGCAGGTTGCTAAGCTTGGAGTTGAGCCAGCGTTCTCAGAAAGCTTTGAGGTCCCGCGGAGTTGTTTGTTAGGAGATCTTCTCTAGTGTACAGTATGTCCGAGTATGTAGGGTCCTTTCACGTTGGAATGGGATTTCCTCAGTTTTGCAGCAGTCCTAAGTAATCTCATCCGGTAATGCTACATTTCGCAATGCAGGTCATCGGAAATATCTTGTAAAAACCTGGTAAATATAAGACAAGCATGTTACTACTCGAGGGTACAGAGTCATGTGCCTTTGGAACACCTAGAATCGGACATTTCCTCCATCTCACTTTGCGAAGGCGTGGTGGTCTTACCTCTGAAAGCCCGAAGTTGCTATATCCAAATCTGAAGCAACCTTGACTGGAAAATCGCTCAAGGCCGCAGTATTATTTTACACTCGATATTCTAACACCGACATCGAGGTGGCCACGGTGACCTACTTTCATCATTCCCTTGCCGCTTTCCTATTAATGTTTTAAATGCCAATCGGAATTTGAGTAAAGCGGGCTCGCTGAGGCCGACCTTTCGCTTGAGCCTTCATCGGATCCGACCGCGCTAGCTCCCAATTGATCACTGTCTACCCTTTATCCAACCAAAACATCTTTACTAAATCGAGACAAAAATTATCCATTAGATTCGAGATATACTGGTTTGTTTCAGCGATATTTATAAGAATTATCGGGGAAACGTCAAGACTAGGCCGCCTACTTCAGGTGATAGAAGAACTATTGTGTTAGACTACGGCACGGCCCTCACGAGGCCCACGGTAGTGCCGCGGTGAAAGCTAATAAATTTAGTACCCCCATCTGAAAGCATCTAGGAGATTGGAAAATGCGATCGTGGCGAAGGCAGAGGATTTCTGACGACTGTGAAGTACGATTCGTACAAGGCAAAGGCTAGACCGTAAGCAAAGGATCCCAAATCAAAGACCGGGATGGATAAGAGGAGGCTAATGGAGGATCGCAAAGGAATGTCACGGGTCGTGGCTGGTGAGCTATGTAAACTTAAACGGGTTGTGACTGGTGAAACTCGAGGTGGATGTCGGCGGTGGGAACAGAGATGTATGTCTTCTTGCCTTCTCCTGTATTTGACGAAATTGGTGACGACGACTTGCTGGTGAGCAGGGAATGAATCCCGCTACAAAAATTACATAAAGATTTCATAGTAAATTGGTATTAGTAAGGGCTAGGAATGTGAATCATAAGTCTTGTCTGGAGGCCGAAACAGAGGGGTAATGAACGGGAAACATATGTAAGGAGCGCGTGCATGATTAGTAAATATGGTCTTTGGGAAGAAGTACGTTGTGGGTTCAGTTCGGAGTGTTGAAACCAACTTCGTAAACTAATTCTGTCCATTATCTACGTAGCCAATCTGAATGAGGACATACGAATGCTGCTTGTGACATCCTGATGCTGTGCAGTTGCAGGCACAAGTCATGGTATACGATTCACCATCCTCATCGTACTTCGGGATCCACGTCACTTCAAAGGAACCAGGCGTTGGTTTGGCCGAGCGATGGATGATGTTGAAAATACGCTCTCTGTCTCCGGGGCCGTCTGACTCCTTCAGGATAAATCCATTCTCGAGATCTGTGTCAGCGTAGCAGACTCCCAATATTTTGATGCCGATGGGGTCGAGTAAGGACCGAAATTTCTCGAAAAATTCGGTTGGGGGTGGTGGGGGAAGGTTAGCCTTGGATGGATCGGGGGCAACACAATATTCGACGGCTTCGCCCGTTCTTAACCAGATTTGTGCGACGATGTTGGCGGAAGGCGAGTCAGACTCTGTGGATCCTACAGCCAGTGGTTTGGTGCTGAGGTTGTTGTTGACCATGCGCTCGCCCGGCTTAAGATCGTAGTGGTGGTGGATAAGGCAGGCAGCATATCGGCCAGCATTGTTACCCTCCAAAAAGAGTGGAGCAAGCTTGGAGAAGAGCTGGTTACGAGTGATGCCAGCCGACGCGAGCTGCTTGTCAAAGCTGGTGTCTGCATCCGAGACCAAGGGCAAATTGTTGTATGCATGAGTGGCAATCATGTTGGGTGAAGGAGGATTGGTTGTGGTGGTAGTGGAGTAGTGGTTACTAGATGCAGGCGGGTTGTAGAGGGATGGTTTGTGCTTTTTAAAATGCTACTTTCCATCCAGTTTAAATACCACTCTCACCCATCCGAATCTGAATCACAACATTCTGCGCACAGCTTACGCCTGCGCTTGTCGGTTAGAACTACGGTGGGTGTGGAACGCTGTACCCAACCCTCTCACGGGTAACAGCAATGCCGAGGTACTTCTTGAGGGAGTGTATCGATTAGGGCACGGAGGTGAAGAGCCTAGGTGTCAAGAGGACGCCGAATCAGCACCGAAAGAGGCTCGTATCGGCCTGAATGCGTACCTGCTGTTAAGGGTCACGACAAGTATTTCTTGAGTAAGCGAGGTGTGAGCATCCTTTTCAAGGCATATTACCCTTAAGCGACGCATAGAAGTCCTTGAAAATTTCTGTGCATTTTTCATATCAGACTGATCCACGAGGCAAATTTTGTGCGAAAGGGTACCTAGAGTGTGTTCCGCAGACAACCAACGGGAAGTATATTTGCCGTTTCCAGAGTAAAAGAAAGCAGAGACTTCGTGCGCATGATGCATGTACAGCAGGCGGAACACTATGGATCCGATTGCGCTGTCGCCGCGCGAAAAATAACTTGACTAAGCCACTGAGTGCTCATATAGAAGGTACCCGAGTTGCCATCGATTTGAACGTGTCGCACACGGTATGGAGGAAAATTGTCTGCAAAGGGGTACTTAATCCGCAGCAACACCAGGGTAAGTATAATTGCCCTTTTTGGGGGGTACTAGCTTTTACCGTGGCACTACCGTGCGACCCGTGAGAGCCGTGGCTACTGTGCCACGGCAGACTTACTTATTCCAAGTTTTTTGCACGGTTAACACGGCTCGAGCTCTGCCCAGATACCTCAGCTCTACAGATTTATGCAGATATAATTATGTTCGTGTAGCTTAGATATGGGCTTTCCTGCTTGAGACTGGTTTATCGCAGTGAGGGTACACTGCAGTGCTAGTCGGGTACACTGGTTTAAGCATTCATTGCTCTCCTGAGCATCTCCGTGAGCAGTACTGATACTACTGTCTCTGGGAAAGACTGGGTTCCCCTTCTCACTTTTCCAATTCCACGTAGAGTAAAAAGCGGAGATACACAATTTCAAATATGTATCACGAATTTTTAAACTGTTTTAGGGAGATTTTGCGCTGAGGGGACAGGTACTTGCCGCACTTTGTGAGTCTCAACAAATGTCAGAACAATATAACCAATACATTTATAATTCTTCTGGTTCGTTGAATATGTCAACATTTTAACCACTAAAATTAAATACAAGACACCACACATGCACGTCTTCAAAAAGAAACACCACAGCTCAACACGGCTCGACGCAGTAGTATCACGGTTCGACACGGTAGCAGCATGGCTCAACGCACCAGCAGCACGGCTCATGCACCACCGTCACGGCTCGAGTCATTCGCTGCACGGCACCAATGTAAAGTGCGCGCCAGGGGCAGTTTTCTGCACGGCTGGGTGGACACCAGCTTCGACAAGGTAAGCGCGACATGACCAATAAGCCAAATGAGGCAATGCGGTCAAGCATACGCTCTTCCTTGTCAAAATTTCTACTCTCTAACCATTATGTTGCCGAAGATTGAGACAGGAGCACGAGATATTGGTAACGGGAGTAATCAAGTCAATGGTGGAGGGATTATTTTCCCTTATGAGACGAGACTCGTATGGCGGTCAAAGTGGGTAAATAATCCCCCGCAACTAATTTTCAGTGCCGCAACTTTTGTTCGAATCGCCGCAACTTTTTCTTGAGTCGCCGCAACTTTTTTGGCAGGGTCCAAGGGTCTAACGGTCTCAGGAGGGTCGGCTGATACTGGGCCGTCGGCGCCTGCGCCCGCCACAGGCGTCGGTCAATACAATAATAGCATGTTCAGCGAGATCGTACGCAGGATAAGACCTCAGCAGAACTAGGGGTCCCGGTTGGAGGTAGTGTTCAAATAGCAACTCAAAGGTCCAATTGGCATGGACTGCGCAGGATCAAAGGGTATCGTGCGCAAATACTATCCTTCCATTATTGCCAATAGCTACGAGACGAGACATATGTACATGCTACATTATCTTTGAAGGTTGCTACATATCTAACTACGCTCAAACTTATCTATATAGGTGCAACAATGGGACACGCAAACAGGAGGAACCTGATTGACCGCGAGACGCAGTGAGAGGTGGTGGTGGCTAGCATACCCTCGTCGAAGGTAACATGCAAGCAAAAGGTGGTGGCGGCTGGCACACGCGACGAGCAAACGAGAGGTGATGGTAATGCTGGCACATCCTCGTCGAACGCGAGACGCAAACGAGCGGCGGTGGTGGCACCCACACACCCGCATTGACTGCCAGATCATAGCGAGCGGGGTGATGACACACAGGCACATCCTCGTCGAACATGAATTGGAGAGGTGCTTCCCTCCAAGACCGCACCTATCCCGGCCATCGTCGCAAGATGCACTTGCCAGCCCCTTCTACCACCCTACATGTTCCTCCTACTACCAGCACACGCTCGCCTTCGTAATGTCGTCCTCCACCTATGTGTGCCCGGTAGTCCGATATTTGGTTGGATCATTAACTTGAGATGGCGCGTCCAGAGAGGGGGAACCACCTGCTCGTTTGAACAGGTGGTGCCGCCTATTTCGTACCCCAACAAGAGGAAAGGTGGCGGCTACGGTTCGTGTTTTACAGCAGCGCAGCAGCTCAGACGAGCTCCGGGAGATGCCTAGAGTTGTTAGTAGAGCATGTGAGAATTGTAGGACTAACTGCTCGCCTGATTTTGGGTCCAGGACAGCATATACGGGGCGAGCTGGGTACCAGAGCATGGTGGAGAGGAGATCAATGGGCTGAGAATCAGATGAGCTGGCAACAAGCGCCGACGGCCCGGTATTAACCGACCCTGGCTGAGACTCTTGGACCCCTGGACCCTGCTAAAAAAGTTGCGGCGACTCGAGGAAAAGTCGCGGCACATCAAAAAGTAGTTGCGGCACTCGAAAGATAGTTGCGGGATATTTTTTACGCACTTTGACCGCCATACTATTTTTCTATGGTTCTCTGCCTCGCGTTTTTTTAAAGAACACTTAAGTAGTATGATCGGTACCAGCAACTGGTAGCTAGTCAGCAGGCACTATTCTTGAAGCAAATTTAGGACCCAAAGGCATGTAAGCTGTCGATATAAACTATTACTAGACTGCATTATATGAGCGGTTAAAAGGGAACTCCACAATGATTCAACTGAAATAAGTGTCCTGGTCTAACAGAAACTTCGAGAAGAATTTCACTCATATAGAGGCTGCCAAACTCAAACCTACAAATGCCAACACCCACGGCTCAGAGGTCTCACGCGAAGCCCAGACCAGAGAAGAAGAGGAAGTACAATAGCGGATCATACTGCAACTAAAAGCTGACACCCAATGTTTATGGGCAACATTCCAAAAACCGTGATCTGGTCGAAATTCTTGGCACACGAAGTGATACACTCTGATGCTCAGTTCGTTTTGAAGTTTATATATCTAAAACCTGAGTATCTGTCTTCGAGACCCTGAATCCAATTTATTCGATCAGCGAGGTACTTATTTAGACTCATCTCAGCACTAGCCTTCAAGTTACACGATGTATTCAGGGACTGTGGTCAGCCGCAACCTTAACCTTGCCGTCAGGAAACATTCATCAGTAGAATACGTCCGAACAGTTATCATTTGAATATCGGATCCAATTCAAAGGGCAGGCAGGTATTTGAAATTTTTAATAAGTATTTGTACGGCGTACTTGGCATCGCTAACGAGCGCTGATCTCTGCACCTCAATACTTAAGCTTTACTAATTCGATAATGAGCGAAACATTGGCGAAACAGTGAGCATGGTAATCTGTGTTACAGCTCTATACCTTAATAACACGGCTCAATACGAGCTTTACACGGTTCAGCACGGCAGATTCGTCGGTAGCATGCACGGTTGCTCACGGCGCAACAGCACCATGCACGTTTCATCATGGCTCGTCACGGTACTGCCACGGTGAAAAACTAGTGCCCCCTTTTTGGGTAAAGGCAGCGAGAGACCTCATGCACATGATGCATTTACGGTCGTTGGGACACTGAGGCTGCGAGATCCGATTGCGGTGTCAATGTCCAGTCTTGAGGGTCTGCGTGCAAAGTGACTAGACGAAGCCAAGTAACTACGACCCGAGTCGCCATCGATTATTACCACGTACGGTGATCGATCTTAGGGTACCCAAAGAAATAGCAGGAGCGATGAGTTGGAGAGACTGAGTGCTGTAGTTTTCGGTTTAAACTTCGTCGTATCAGACATCATGCGCGATTCAGGGAGAAAAACCTGGTATATTAGACATAATCATCCAATTGGAACCTCTGAAAGGCATATTCTAGTCCTAAGAGACTTCCGAGTGGCGAGGGGGAAAGATAAGGAGAGGCTGCTGTATAAAGTGAGTCTAATGGCAGTCCCGGAGTTGTGTATGGATGGACCAGTGTCGAGGATTACTTAGAGGTCTGGGCCCGTCGACACGGAATGCATACGGTATTAAAGGGACTTGCGATTTGGAGATGTAACAAACAAGGACAAGGATGGAATAAGTTTCGCGAACACGTGTGCTAGTGTATAGCTCGATTCTGGGAGCGGGTGCGTAACCAAAGCTAGGACACAGATAAGAGGTAATAGCGCACAGACGGATGTGGACGCGGGTGCGTGTACGCCGACTAGGCCAGTATTAACGGGGATGCCTCGTAGGACAGCTGTGTCTAAGATGTAGGACGTAAGACTTCAAGATAGTGTAATATAAGGGGGCATCGCGCTATATTTCATCGAGACGAGGAGAGGTTGACGGTTGGAGAGCACTTTTCCCAATGGTCGGAATTCAGAGGCATGGTAGGGAGGATGTCGACACTGGCGGATGGTTGTAGTTGACCGTAGTTCGAGCTGTTCAAGTTCCGTTCAAAAGATCATCGACCAGTGAGGGTAGAGCAGGATCCAGCGGAGTTGGTTGTTGGAGTTGTCGACGTCATTGATGTTGGCATTTGGGGCATTTGGCCTTGACATTGACATTGGCATCAACACCGCCATCTGGGCATAACATCTTGGAGTTTGGAGTTCCAAAGCCCGCGGCGCGAGGTTAGGGTCTTTCCTTCCTTCCGGTTCGATTCGAATGCCAGCGTCTATTTTCCAGTTCCATTTCCATTTCCACATTCGCATCAACGATTTCGCTGACGAACAAGCTGCTGCACAGCACTTCATGTCCCCGTTTGAGTTGAAGTCGAAGTTGGATTTGAATTTGATCGGAGGGAGGAATGTTGGGATGAGGGGGAGGAAATTTTGGGCGTTGAAATCGGAGTTGCGAGGAAGGATGAGAAGTCAGGATGAGATGGGATGTGTCGGGATGAATATTCGGAATGTAAGGGCAGAAAATAGGAAAGACAAGCCCGATAGCCAGGTAGCTCACACTCTGAACGAGCCACTGGATATTGCACAGAATCCTCATTCACTGATGGTTTTATTCACGATAGTGTAAATATCCTCCATTTCTCAGTCATTATCAAGATTTACAGGCCCGGATTCTGCTCACTCCATCGCTCACGAACATATCTTCACTGAAATTTGATCGTGCGACTCCATCAGAGTCCATCCCGTTATGGACGGGGTGAGAATAATCCACGTATTTTCGTTACCGGACAGACACCAAACTATCGCGTGGTTCTTATCTCAAACTGTGCGTAATATAATACTGCATGAGGATTCGGAAGTAGCGGGAAAGTACAAGATGGCATGGCAGGTTGGGTACAAAATGAAGTGTAACTAGTTGAGACGGACATCAAAGCGAGAAACAAGTCTGTATCGTATGGTTTATATGATAGGTAGCTCAAGTGAGCCATGAATCCATTCCGGAAAGTGAAAACGAAGAGTGCAAAAGTAACTCGCTGCATGTAGTATAAAGGTCATCAATTTCGCACGAGGCGACCGCAAGTATGAACTGGCTCATCTATACATTTACCAGTGCAGTTGCACGCACATTTCATCTTGTATGATTGACCGTCCTCACTATACATTGGGATCCACGTCACCTCGTAGCCAGGTGCCGGTTTCTCCGAGCGAGGGATGATGGTGAAAACACGCTCCCTGTCTCCAGGACCATCTGTCTCGAGCAAGAAAAACCCATCCTCGAGCTCGCTGTCAGCGTAGCAAATGCCCAGTACATCAATCCCCATGGGGTCGAGCAAGGCCCTGAATTTCCCGAAGAATTCGGCTGGAGGAGGTGGGGGGAAAGATCGAGTGGACTTTGGTGGATTGGACTCAGAGATGAGCCGGTATTCGATGGCTTCACCCGTTCTCAGCCAACAATGCGCGATGACGTTGGCGGGAGACGAGTTAAGTTCGGTGGATTCCATTGCCAGTGGTTTGGTGGTGAGGTTGTTGGAGACCATGCGCTCGCCTGGTTTAAGATCATAGTGGTGGTGGATGAGGCAGGCGGCGTATGGGCTAGTACCGTTGCCATCCACGAAGAGTGGAGCAAGCTTGTCGAAGAGCTGGTTGCGGGTGATGCCAGCGGATGCAAGCTGCTCGTCAAAGAGGGTGGATGCATCGGAGACCAAGGGTAGTTTGTTGTAAGCATTGGTGTTGATCATGTTGGATGATGGGATACTATGAAATGGCTAGTTGAAGTCGGATCGCAGAGCAGTAATTTTCGAATATTATTTTTTGTCAAGGCTTAAATACAAATCCCCGTTAGCCACGAGTCTTCCATAAACATCCCAAAAATTTCACGATCGGTTCGAAATAGCGATTGAGCTTCCTTCTCGACTGAATGCATCGAAGTAGGCTTCCAAAAACGACTGGGGCACTGGCACATTGCAAGCCTCATGCATTAACTGTATTGTGGCTGACGGAGAATTCTAACCATTTTTTGAACACGAGTTTCTCTGACTCTTCCATATCGCTGGTAGCCAGCTTATCGATGATGCGTGTTGTGGATGTCAAGCGCACAGATGTCAAGTGGGCGCCCGATCAAACCCAAATGGGGTTCGTCTGGGCTCGAATATTTGAATACTTGTAAGCGCCGCATCCACGTACCACGATTCTTCAATTGTTATGTGGTGTGCACTGTGTATGATATCGATCCACGAGCCAGGATTCTGATACCAATTTGTTGATTCAAGTCCGTGAAGTAGCGCTCAATAGTGCGCAGACGGAGCTCATGATGTGTGGCATGCGCACCTCCGACAGCCCAATGCCACTAGAAAAAGCATGAGAGAATGCCGAGCAAGAATTGAGGTCTGCCTCAGATCTGGGTGTTGGCGTTTACTGAACCACATAGCACCATTACTAGAGGCACATCTTCAAAATTTGACATTCTGAACGGTATACTTTTATATCCACTCAATGCATTCCAAATTTAACATCGTAAGAACCTAGGAAAAATACAGCGCAAGTTATCAGAGTGATAGGTCAAAGGGTTACGTAGAGTGGATTACCGTGGGACCCCATTGCTATCTTAAACGCTTCGTTATCGACTTGAATCAATTTACTCATGGATCCCTGCCTCACTGATCTTGAAATGTTAAGGATGATCTACCAGTTGAAAGGAAGAAACATGCCAATCCGATATATGCCTCATGCAGGTCTATGCATCCCCTCAGACTCTAAACATGACGGTCCGCGAAGAGGAATCTCAGATTGAAGTAGTGGGACCTGCCCGGCCGCCACCACTCCGCAGTCTACATTTACATGTCCAGTAGCCTTTACCTGTCGCTACGCCTGTACGTTCTCTAGCCTTTACCCACTACGTTCCCTTGCGCCCACGACCTGCTCGGAACACTTGGTATACTCCATTATCTATATTGCTCACAACATATGTGAGAAGCCAACTTTAGTAGAGGTGTGTATTCAGGCTCAGACGAAATACTCTTGGTTCTAATCGCTGGGCGCCTCCTGAGCACTTCACATCTATATATAGTAGATATTACATCGATAAGGTTGCAAGGTATTGCATTGGGTGGCCGATACCGGCAGTCCCCAGTGAAGCGAAGGAGCAATGAATCAAAGAAGCTAGGAGCTAGATGCAGGTCTAGCACGTAGACCTCTTTGGATTCTCATTTGGAGTGGGGATAGAACAAGTCCAGAAGCGCTCGCAGTGAGCTATGCCTGCCCCGCCGGTGAGCCGTCAACTGGACTGGGAATTAGTAAGTTTTCTCAGACCGCGAGTTGTCAGTTCCGTTTATGGTCCAGTCACAGTACCCTTGAGTTGTCCAGTCGCATCTGGCTGTCATACTCATCTGTCACGGCGACCTTCCTTCACGTTCCACCGTGTTGTGCAGCCTAGTCGCATGTCCAAACCACAAGATGGGACATTAAGCTTGCATTAAGAGTGATATGCACTAACACTTGCACTACCCTCAGCTGCAGCCGCATGACAGTCATAAACGACGCTGGGCAATCACAACCAGGCAATACAAAAATGTGCATCATCAGTTAGTTTACGTCTCCGTTCATACTGCTTCTCGCGGTAAAATATACCTTACGCTGTGCTCAAACTGTCGTCCTACTTGATCCATGCCAGGTTCTAAGTACCGACTGGAACATGGGGGAACTTCGTAACTTGACTGGACAGCATTCTGGCGCCTGTGACATTATCGTCACGACCCCCAACGAATGGACAGGTGATTGGACATTACAAGTCCCGGCCCGAATGGACATTTGGATGTCTGCCGTGTTCAGAGAGTTTGGGAATTGGAAACTGCGGCCTAAACTGTGGGGGAAAAGTGCGGCGGTTGTTGCCGAAGCTCATCCCGTGACCAGTTCACGTCGACGCGACTACATGATGCCTGTGTTATGAGGTGGCCGCCTTGGTCGTCATATCCTTGGACGCAGACCCTCGAATTAGGCGTGGCAGGGTGACTTACATTCCACTCTGTCATGCTTGCCATTTGTAATCAATCCACCCGTTTATTATAGGTGCATTCCCTTCATCTTACTGCTAAAATTTTGAAGAACGCCTTGCACGAACCACCTGCAACTTACGCACTTATATCTTGTACAAAAAAGCTGGCGGGGATGAGCATGCTGTTAGAGCAGGTGTTAGAATATTCGATGGCAACACCCGCGTAACCACCGTCAACCTCAATATTCCATTAGAACATCGCTATCTGTGTTTCTACTAACCAATCTTCATCAAAAATCGCTCGTATTTTAGGTGTTACCTAAGACACTGAGCCGTTTGTATCAATCTTCTTGGACGTAAACTTCAAATTAGATAGGCGAGTTGACTGACAGTCCTTTCTGTGATACTTAACGCCCTCAAGAACGCCTTCTACGACTACCAGCAAACACCTTTATGAGCCAAATAAAATGGTTGGCGGAGGCTAACACCCTGTTGGTACGGTATAATTACAGTATATACCGCAGAGAGAAAAGGAGACGAGAGAAGGAAATTGACACAAAGGCGATTCAGTAGTCCTAGTGGAGGGTGGCAGTGCACGGAATATCCCGCCGCACTTTCCGCCGCACTTTCCGCCACAGTATCTCGTGACGCGTGCGTCGTGCCTCCTGTATATACGGTAGTCGAATGGGCATGAAGAGTCAACGACTCGGAAGCCGTCTCGTCTCCAGGGCGTAGGGCCGATGGGGATGCCGGCGGATGACCCTCACTGAGAGGCAGACCCAAAGACCCTACTCTACCGCTGTCACCTGAGGTTGTTGGTGATGAAATGTTATCTAAAAAACCTTCAAAGTTTGTTGGAGCCTCGATTTAACTGGCCAAATCTCACTGCATTATACCAAACACAACGAGCATCTTGGGCTTGTTCAGTAGAATCAAAAAGGGAAAGATAAAAATTTGAAATTTTTACTAGAGTACATTGTGAACTCATGTTCGGTAACTTAGATGACTCAAAATTATGAGCTACAAAGTCGCTGTGGCCAACTATATTTTGAAAACAGAAATAAAATAAGTGTGTTCTCTATGCGACACCTAGTAGGATACCTAACAAGGTGATGGGTGGGTGGGTAGAAAATTTACATACGGAGCTGAGTGCGACTAGGCGCGACTCCCGAGGCGAGCTGGCAATGGTAGT
>Ga0247742_10001754_pt1 | contig 14729 bp, 11 predicted proteins | sample UWRJL208509C2_FD_180944 | JGI IMG/M metagenome (GOLD analysis project Ga0247742, IMG submission 180944) | Plant litter microbial communities from Arlington Agricultural Research Station in Wisconsin, United States - UWRJ-L208-509C-2 | ecosystem: Environmental > Terrestrial > Plant litter >...
GAGCGCACCTGAGTTTGGCTCCTCCGTATTATCGTGGGCCTCTACAATTCGATTACGAACCTTTGCAACTGCAAATGAAAGCGCGGACATACCGGCGTGGACAGGGAGTGAAGGCTTTGTAATATAGTCTGTCACATAGTAAATAAATGCTCTTGCGGCATGTCCAGAACCGATAAATTTTACGTCCATGTTGCAGCGGAGAAGATATACAACAACGTCGCTGTACTGCGCAATCATGGGATGTCGACGTCTCAGAACAATAGAGCCCGTTTCAGGATCGAGGGAAGTCTTCATGTGCGTAATTCCATCCATGCCCATTCTACAATTACTGTCTTTCTTTTCCTGACTCCTTCGTAGATACTTCCAGCATGTAGATTGGTGTACGTGCCAGCTGTATTCGTTCAAGAGCTGCCTTAAATCTCCGCGAAAGTCGTTCCAAAACTGAATGTAGTCAGTTCGGTATGAAGTCAGTGTCTGTGGGAGCTGAGTCCCTGGGTGTGGATTTCCAAGCTCCTTCGATCTGACCCTTGATTCCCTTTGCGCAATAATATCTGAATGAGGATCCTCCGGAAGTTCACACTTTATTACTGATTCCAGCCATTTAAACGTCTTGTCTCGATACTCGTCAGATGAATGCATGGCTTCCCGCAGTAGGCGTGGGGAAAGATGACCCTTCAGCCATATCAACATATGGCAATGAAGAGTGCCTTTCCCTTGCGCTTCCACAGTCCCAAAGTACGCGTCACACTGACCGTAAAGACCAGGTTCATTTCTTCCGTACCTTAGAATCACCTTTATAAAACGCTTGATAATGCTGTCAAAGAAAAGAGCACAAGCAGCCGGATTTTTGGCCGCCATTATCCTTCTCCGCCAAGGATCCAAGCCTTCACCTCGAGACATATCCTCCAGATTCACATCGTCTCCGGCATATAGTCTCACAAGCGGGTGGTCTACATCGGACGGATTAAGAGTTATAAACAGCGTTGGCGTGCCACGGTAAAGGATAAGCGCTCGTATCTGGTTGCGCAGGGTCACTTTGTAGCCATCACTTCCAGGGATGTGGCGGGCGATCATCCCTAAAGAAGCCATCAATCGAAAGGCATTTCGTTCCTCATCATCGCGTGGACGATACTGCGGATCACGGAGACATTCCTGATTTAAGCGCACAAGCACTACCGGGTCTACTTTCAGCAAATCTTGGATTATAGTTTTGTGTGTCCTGTACGGGACAGTGAAACGTAAGCTTTTAGACACTTCCCTCTTCCGTATGATGTTATAGAATACGAACGCAAATTCACTATCACGCTCGAAAGGGCTCTCATCCACCATCAAAAGATGGCCCAGTTGCTCCTCCATGCTGATCTTCACTTTCCTCTTTGGGTGATAGAATCCACCAATGCCCCATGGATCAAGGTGCGGAAATAACCAAGTCAAGAGTGACGGATTGTGGAAGTCTGGTATGGGCGTATTTCCTTTCCCTGAGGCCAAAAATGCTTTACCTTGGAGACAATGTCCCAACGCGGCAATCTTCATCGCACGATAACTGATAGGTGTGTCATCTCCGTCAGTATATCCAACGTTCTCCATTAAAACCTCATCTGTTGTCGCAACATTGTCCTCGTTTCTTGGAGTATAATCCGATGTCGCCCCCACAATCGCGTCATTCACGGGCAAGTGTCCTATCTGAACAGAGGCAGGAATCCCCTCGTCGGGTGCTTCAAACAAGGCGTCGAGGTTTTCTTGACTGAAGCCAGAAAATGTTCCCGTTAGCCGGTAGTGCGGATTTTCGCTGATTAAGAACTCGATAATTTTCTGGACCCGGGTTTTCCTTACAAGAACAGGACTAAATTTCTGGATGTTAGACCGCGATGGCAACGACTCGCCAACATATACAACGCACATAGTGTCCTTTATAGCATGAGACGTAGGTGGCAAAACTGCATTCATCTTGATCACATCTAACGGTGCCACCATGACATTACCCCGAACGCCTCTTCGGGCATTCTTCAGTGCATCTCGGTTATCGTCAGATTCCTCAGAGGCCTTAGTACCCCCAGTATTAAATCGACAGCAGATATTGTTGCTTCGAGCACGAGTGGTGAGCATACGTTCAAATATGGTTGACTGTGCAAAGGCATTGCGGACATCCGTCGGAAGGTTCTCTCTAGCATAGTACAACCAGTTAGCGAGCGCAAACTTGGGCATGCTTTTATTTTTCAGAGAGGTGATACACTTTCCACAAATCCGGATATCACCAAGTACATCCGTATTTTTAAGGCCCTTGGGATTGAGAATGGCAAAGTTGTAGGCCTCGATGTTATAACCACGGGGAAGGAGATCGGCAGGTAACACATCGTTTTGTAACAAAGCAAGTTCCTCCCAGGAGCATCTTGACCAGCTCGAATCGCTGTTGGTAACCTTTCTGGAGCACACAGAGCAGACATGAAAGCGAACTTCTTCTGTTCTCATTTCATCTTGCCACTCTCGTATAATTGATATCTTGCATTGCTCGCTCGCTGGCTCAAGGTGATCTGTCGCCGGAGATGCCTCCTGCTCTGAGACTTCGTTCGTCCTGAGCTTCCCATCATCATCTGCAGGCGCAGCGTTACTAGCGGATAAGGTGACCAATGTGGAAGAAAAATATGCCAAGACGTTTATACGGGCCTTTGGGAGGGTTTTGAAAACGTAGATCAACCCTCCACAAGTGGGGCCGCACTGGTGTTTCCACAAGGAGCCAGTCAGGACGTCCTTCCGAGTGTTCGCATATAGGATTCCATGGAATTTTGATAAAAGCTTTAGATCATTTAGAGAGAAAAAACGGAACCAAAAGACAATTGATTTGAGATCGACGCTCACAGCGAGGTTAGTAGGATCACCCAGTATACCAGACATGGATGTAGAATCCATCAGCCTGTAAACCCCATGAAATTTGTAATACGTATTCAGTCTGAGGATAGGCATCTCTTCCACCTCGCCATTGGGATATTGGCATGAATGCTTCAGAATTGTCAGAGCTGGGTGTGTAAATGGGAAAGGTCAGAACCGTCAGAAAGAAACGAATCATAAATTCACGACATCAAGATTCAAATATGCAGGTTATCAAGTATAATTCGAGCTATTTGTCAGTAATGTCCTACCATTGAGGGTAATTTAAACTTACAGGTCGCGGAAACGTTATTAACGCTGCTATTCATTCGAATCAATTTGGGGGAATCGCTTTAGGACACCTCCCTATTTATAGGGTGACGGCGTGACGTGACGGACACACCAACATCGAACGCCCTGGTCTCACCTTCACGTACTGTTTCGATGCTTCACTGTCAACGTCTCCTAACCTTTTACATCCCGCAAAATTTAGAGGCACCCGAAATAGCGGTATACATTGCTCTATCTACCTAACAAGTCTAATAGTACATTGCCTACCGCCGTCGTAAACGCAACCGGCGAATGGACGCCAGGAACATCAACGAGCGGACCCCGATGAAAGGCTTGACGTGGGGAGGACAGGACCACATTCAATCGGACGAGGCTCTCAATATTGATTACACTACGATCTTTAAGGCAATATTATGATCGTGGCCTCATGGTGTATTGACGCCTTGAAGGATATCTCCTTACAATCGAGCTGGTTGAAGTCAAGGAATGCCGATGAAATAGACACGCTTAAACCCACGGATCAAGGGCCCTGTACTCCTTGGTCGCATCCAGCACCATCGATAATCCCAGGCCTCATATCAACCCCCACTCCCTCTCGACTTGTAAGCGGTTCAGAGATGGAAGATATTCTACGCGAAGACCCATTTAGATTTGTGCTATTCCCTCTGAAATACCACCAGGTAGGTGTTGGATAGAATCAGATAGTTGTTGTTATCAACTCAGTTTTAGATATGGTCGGCGTACAAAGGCTCTCTCGCAACATTTTGGACTGCCGAAGACATTGACCTCGACCAAGATGTCGCTGATTGGAAGAACATACTAAACTCCGATGAACGTCAGTTCGTTTGTTTTGTTCTCCCGCTCCTTGTAGTATCGGAGAACATATTTTCTGAGAACGCCACGCGGCATATATGTTCAAAAGTGACCACCGCGGAAGGGAGATGCTTCTTTGGTCTTCAACTTGTTAGGTAGGCCTTTCCTTTCATCCTTCTTACCAAATACTCATTTCCAGAAGGCGGATTATCCATGCAGATAACAAATCTTCTCACAGCCGAAGAACAGGCTAACATGACCACTCGTGCTAGAACATCAATCCGTGGCAGCCAAGGCATCGTTTCGCGCACGATGGATATTCGACATAGGCGTCCCATTCTCGTCTCAAACTGTTGCCTATGCGGCTTTGTGGGTGATGACACCAATGTGCTTTTGGTTGCTTTTTTCTGAAGATACAGATATTTATGAGCGCCGATAAGATGTTGTAAGAGACATTCGACATAAGCGTCCTATTCTCGTATCAAATTGTTGCGTATGCGGCTTTTACAGGGATCTTTTCTTCAACATTCGTGACACTCGTGCACTGGTTAAAGGATGAAAGCACCATGCCCGGACTCTTATCTTCGGAAGAGAAAATTTTCAGGGACGAACAGTTGAGTGCAACGCTTGCATGTCTTCTTTTCCATCACCTTCACGTTGGTCCAATCCGAGAAACCGTCAATGAGATCATCTTAGAGGCCGCCGAGATTGGAAAGCATTTGTTCGAGGTGAGCGCTTGTATCGACCATCCATTTTCCATGCTGATCTCTACCTATTGACGACAGTGTCTCTGCCGCTCCATCTTATCGAAATAGAAGCTCACAGTGTATACAAATACATTAGATATGCCGCAGATAAGTTACTTGGTGAGCTAGGACAGGCTCCTTTGTTTGACGCTAAAAATCCTGTACGTCTTCCTGGTCCCACCTTCTATACGGCAAACTAATTATCCTAATTGAAAAAGTTCCCTTTCGTCGAGACTATCGCCCAGGAAAAACGGGGGCCATTTAAGACATGCGAACCCAAGTCAGCAACCAGACCCCTTATTCCTTTTCATGGCAGTTTGTAAGTTCTCTCGCTATTATTTCCATCCGTTAGCTCAAATTTCGGTCCAGCGACATGGAATCAGACTTCTGATTATCCCCAGGCCGGACTAACTTACTCCGAATCACCTGTCTCCATGTCGGGGCTTCGATTTAATTTCTCCTTTAAATCACTACCTGTCTAACTCGTGCAACTACATCCCAATATACAAGGTTTCCAATATCACACACCCAGTTCAAGGCGTAGCTCACGTAAAAGGTTGAACACTCCCAACTGTTCCCCTTTGCTTCATCTGATTCGCCCAATATCGATTAAATGATACCGCCAACGGATGGGAACATCCAAAGAACTGAGATCTGCTGATCCACAAGTCACGGAGGCAGTCCCTCAGTCCCTGAACGACTCGTAAGGCACATCACCTTCCTAGGTGAGCAAGTCATCCGATCGTCAACATTGCACGGTGAGTGAACTTGAGCCGACAACTGAAATTTACGTGTCAATTGTCGGCATCGAAGGCGCTGTGAACCGTATACGAATTTATGGACTGACCACCTCGAGAGTCATGTATATCAGGTAACAAATATTCAAGAAAAAACACAACTTGAACCGTAACCCCTCCAACGGTGCTACACGTCTTCTGCACTTCGCCAACCACGGGCCCAGTAATCCAATGTCGATATTTCCTTCAGGCCCGCTATTCGCCATGGCAAATGAGCTCATTGACGAAATCTCGTTCTATCTCCCGCCTACAGCGCAGACGCAGTTCATGCTCACCTCACATAGGATGCACAATATAGGTGCAAGGAACCTATACAAGACACTCTCCCCCTCACGCGCCCAAACTCGTCGTCTTTGCCTCACACTCGTTTCCAATAATCTCATCAGTGGACGACCATACGCTGACTACGTACGGTCCTTCACATATGAACCGACTAGTGTCTACGATGTCGATAGTCTTTTCCCAATCATTGTCAGCGCCCTCACTATGATGAGACGGTATGTCAAGATAATAGCTCTCAGAAAAGCCCACTAATTGTTTATTCAGATTGCGTACGCTTACGCTGGACGTTAGCCTAGGGTACCCCGAAGATATCATCTCTCGTTTTAACGCGAGCCATATTTTCCGAAATCACGTCAAAACACCGTTTGATTCAGCGATACGTCCCCAATATCCCAATTGGAGTAGGCTTGTGCTTCCCGCACTAGAAAACCTCAGTTTCATTGGAGATATACGAATTGCTGCAATGACTCAACATCGTCTACTGCGTAGCATTACGGTCACTGCCGAGCTCTCTCAAAATCAGTTCAGGATGTTTACGAAGATCATGACATCGTCCAGTCAACCGAACTTGACACTGAAGCACCTCAAGATAGCTGTCTTAGGAACATCGTCTCTTCAGCACCTCGAACACCTCGATATTCTTTCAAAAGTCTTCCCCGTATTGGACAGCCTATGCTACGGATCTCCGAATTTGAATGCACTTGTACGTCCACTATTATTTGCACCTATCTCATCGCTTGCACATTCGGCCAACCTAACTTCTCTTTCTGCAGCACATGTCGAACCACCTGTCTCTCCAACAGAACATGTTCCCAGATGCAAACTCGATATCCTTCAACAGCGCAGTTCAGGGTAGTCCGGTATTCCGTTCTTATGAATCTGAAAGTCTGGAGCTGCAGAAGCAACATTTAAGAGCAATTGGTGCTAACAGACCATACCTCTCCTTCGTCAGATTCGGAAATGTTCTATGGGTCCGACAGCTACCATCAGGACTTAAATGGAAGGAGGAACGACTGAACTTACAAAATCCCGAACTTCACAGTCATTGTACCGATAAATCGCCCTGTAATCGGTACAGGATTATTTTTCATGACGCACCCCCCACAGCCGAACCTTTTGACGAGCACCCTACAACCTTAAACTTTTTTCTCTGAATCCTCCTAAATGTATACAAGACTCTGGACTCCTATTTCATCCCCATTCATCGTTACATTCCAAATTACTACTCATTGTCATAACCGAGACTCGGTAGGTTATGGCCACGTCGGCGATCTAGTTATATACCTATATACAAAGCTAGCCACGCACGACACAAAAATATATATATTTCTTCTCCAACCGTCTGATGGTAACAACACATTTGCGCGTTCACATCAGTGTCTTTAAGAGACAAAGTGGCCAGTTTTACGGATCAGAGGTACATTGTCCCATCAGTAACCGCTTTGAGCCAATTCCCATTAGGAGATCAGGAACGCAAAAAGGCACAGCTCGGTTCGTACCTAGCCCTGAGCAAGCGCAGGTACGCTTTTCTGACAGATTTACACATTTTCTGATTCCATTGCAGAGAAAAAAATGCGGGCCACAAAACCGATATTTTCCCATTCAACTACAACCTCGGGTACTCCATACTCTCGTATGCAAATCCGTAGCCCCGGATCCGTGCCTATATTACTTCAATCGAAGGAGGTACCGTCCATCTCCTCACTGGAGCCCCCATCAATCAGTGAAGCCAACGGCGTGTCGTTGAACACCACTCCGTACCGCTGGTATGGGAACCTGCGGCGAACCCCTCGGTGGCTGTGAGGGTCGATCTCTTCAAGCGTCCACGGTAATCCCAGGTTTTGTCGTTTCCATTGTATGTTACCAAATCGTACAAGGCGCAGCTCTATGCGTTCCTCGCCAAATTTCTTGATGTATGTATGCTGCTTCGTCAGGCTGGAAACCCTGGACGTAAAGAAGATGGGCAGATCTTGAGGAACGTCGTTGAAGGATAAGGTTCTCATCTCCTTGAACATATCAGGGCTCTCTGCAAGATATTGGGATACATTCTATAGAAGATATCAGGTGTAGAGATGGAGCAAATAACTTTAAAAAACATACCATTACATTTATCAAAGGAGCCCTATAATCCAGATGATGTAAGTTGGGGAAAGCCACCGATAGCTGATAGAGGAGTCGAAGATAGTCTTTTACTTCGGGTGACAGCACCCCTATATCCAAAGTGTGAATGGACCGATTTACGCGCAGCGGATGGGACCGTGTTAATATTTCGATGACACTCTTCGCATCGTCGAGAGTCAGCTCTTCCAGCAAGGTGACGGAGGTGATTGACCGATGTTGCACCACGTTGAGTGTTCGGATATCTCCGCCAATTTTAATCATACGAACGGAAGGAAGGACGTTCCAGGAGTGGAAATTGTTACCGTGGCCAATGTAGCTGTCCTGGAACATTTGAACCTCCACTTTCTCTCGGAATATGTGTTTCCTGTTCATGAGAGTGAGAAGGAAGGCCGAGATGGATCGTGGAACCTGTAATTCTAGACTCTGCAGTCCTTGCATCTCCATAAGTGCGTCGCACAGGAGGGGGTATGATAGGTAAAGGTCGAATGTAGTCTGAGACTGATAGGCAAAGGACCTGATGAGGTCCACGTAGCGGGCTGCCGGCGAAATGTTACGGGACATCAGAGTGACACAAAGTCTCCTTGCTTGTCTGCCATTTACTTTGATATTTTTGTATAAGAGCCTTGTAGCGACTGCGTGGAATTTGTGGCAGGTTTGTGAGAGGACCGTTTGTGAGGATTTCGGGAGGTAGCTAGTTATCTCGTCCAGCATCTCGTTGGCAAGATGGAAGATCCCTGTCCTCTCATTGGACTGATGTTGAGTGTGGCTGATTGCATGGTCCAATCTATTATGCGTTCTGAGAATATGGTACATAAACAGGAGTGGCGCTGACCTCCAATCTTTGTGATGTCTCCTGATACTTCTGACTGCAGAAGTCAATTCGATCTTGTCGAATTTACTTGTCGTCGATTGCGACGTTATAACGGCGTCCAATTGGCGTTCCGTATTCATCCACTTCGATTGCTTCTCAGCCTGAAGCAAATTCATATAGCTATTAGCACGGCAAAAAAAAATCAGACACGAAGTAGAGTAGAGCATACATGTGTAGTCCCGATAATCTCAGGTTCTTGCTGCGGAGGTACAGTAACCCATCTAAGTCTTTTATATGCAGCACAAGTAAACCAAAACTATGTTCAGACTGTAGAGCAAGGATATACGTTGTCCCACGGACCACATACATTGCACAATTTCCCTACCTCTGTCCAACCGTGCACCGTCGATACGCCAAATATAGACTACCATGAGTCCATCATAATCGATTACGGAAACCAATGTGCCTTAACTGGTCTGAATCGCCCACCGCGCATGCAGCAAATTCGCTGTCGATATTCCAAAGGCCTTTCGAGCGTCAAATATCGAAGCTAGCAGCATACCGCTAGTACTTAAGCAACCGCCATTTCTATGGCTTTCCACCGGCCCCTTCCAGCTTTAAAGCCACACGCAACCATGTCAGCGCTTCCCTATGAAACGCTGCGGGCATTCGAGGACAGTGTTGTTCAGCAGCACAGATATGCACAGAATTTGACAACATACCGTGCTTGGCCGCTTCCAGGCCATTTGAGCGAAGTGCCCTAGTAAATATCTTTTCGTTCCTTGCGTGACGAACTTAAACAATTTTTTTTTAGCCCGGTAGACTCCTCGTGGGTTCCTATTCCTCCTCAGCTGCTCGCGGAGTACTCCCAAACCTATTCCTTTGAAATTCCTTGCTGCTTTCATGGCGAGAGAGTCATCATCGTCACTGAAGTCCGAAATGACATCGTTTACACTAAATTGGTGTGCAACGCATCCGTAAATCCAATGGAGCGTTGTCCTTACATAGGTACAGAGTCCATTCTGTCCTAGCTCTATTCTGATTGCCACTAAGAATTTTGCAGTGGACGTAGATCGACTTGCCAATGGAACGGTAGCTACAAATTTCTGTCGCTATGTGGTCAGGCTCGGTAAGAAGAATTTCTGTGAGACAAAATTCGAACTCAAGATCTCTACTTCCCAGGTACCAAGGAGCTTCAAGTGGAGAGGAGTCCAGAACAGGTATATTGCAGCCCTCCGCTCTCCGCGTCCCGGGGGTCTTCTTTACCGTCTGTGGATTCTTTGTTTATGGGAGGCGTATCTACCAACACTTCGCCACCCGACTCATTCCTCGTCGAACTCAAGCCAGAGGACCCACTATCGCCTTCTCGAAGTCCGGATATAACGTGTTTTCCACGTCGCGCCCGGTCACTTGGCGATATCAGGTCTTTTGGAACTCATACAGAGGAGCCATCATATACCGGGGAAATTGCTGCAGCTACGTCCAATGATGGCGGTGACGAAGAAAATATATTCACATATCCCCCCCACTCCTACCAGCCCTTCAGCCAAGATATGGACAACCTGTACGAATCAAATATGATATTCCAGGATGAGGAGGATATCGGAGGTCTCCAGCACAGTGTTCGAAGTGACAGGGTGATTAACCAGGGTGAATGGGATTCCGGAACTCTCTTCGATTTCGACTCTTCAAGTTTCCCTTTGTTGCTTCGTGATGACGGTATACCTTCTATCTCCACTGCCCTTGATTCCGCCACGCACGACTTCAATCACGACCTGTTCGTAAACCAGATTATTGTCGACAATTATCTCCCGAACGCCGATTTCTAGGACTTGACGGCTGGCATTACTACAAACAACTACTTTCGTTCGAGTCCCTGAAAAAAAGTTTGCCCCTTTCGAAATATTGCCATATACATACTGGTTACGCACGTTTCATCAATAGTCTTTCCACATTTGCTCTATCTCCAAACTATCTCAAATGCAGACACGCTACATCCATCCTATCCTTTGTCTTTTTCTCAAGCAACGTAAAATATTTACGAAATGGTGTCCTTGTGATTAACGTTGTCCGTAGAGCAGAAAGATGCTCGATATTGATCTTCGATATTGATCTTCGACATAATCCTCGCGAGCCTAGGCACAACTCAGTCGAATATCGAGGAACGACTGATCTCCAAGCCGGGAACCAAAAACAACCGAGTAAAGTGCCAAGTTATGCGCGAGCCAAAATGGCGGATGAGTTGACGACTGACTATTAACACTAGGACAGCACTAAAATATAAAACGGGCATTATCCACACTATGTAGCCATACTCTCCGTACCTAGCGTTAAAAATGTGAGTCCACCCATCTTACACGAGGGAAATGCTAACGCTATGACACCTGGAGGGGGACGAAGCCTCAATCTCAACAATTCGAGCTTTTAGGCGTTGCAACTGAAGTAATCTCGGAGATTTCTTCGCACCTCCCACCTTCGTCCCAAACAATGTTCATGCAAACATCTGCGAAAATCCACTCGATTGGAGCCAGGAATCTCTATCGTAACCTTGAACCCACCAGACGACAGACGCGACGCCTCTGTCTCACCCTACTGTCCAACAATCTTGATCGGGACCAACGATACGCTGATCATGTTCGATCATTTAACTATATTGCAGCAGATCGCTTCGATATATGGTCACAATATCCAGTTGTGGTGGATGCACTTGGTGTCATGAGCAAGTGCGAAACCTTACCTTGGAGACGAGAGAATAAGTACTGACAGTTCCACAGGCTACAGTCCCTTGTCCTTGGCCTAGACCTTTCGATTGATGGCCCCTGCAAACACGATGTCATTGAACGACTGAACGTTGGACATATCCTCAGAAAAAGGATTCGCACCAAATACGAACATAGCTACGCCATCTTTCCATACCCACCTTGGCGATTGAACGCCCTTCCACTCTTGACTACGCTCCACTTCAGTGGAACCGTCCGAATCGCGGCCATCCTACAGTATAGGAAACTGCACACTCTGGTTATATCAACAGAGCTCACCACCTACGAGTTGGCCACCTTGACGGGCATTGTAACGTCAGCCGACGCACCAAACAAGAACATAAAAAAGCTACACATAGCCACGTTTTCTGACTCAGGATCAGAGTATATGGAGCAACTTGGTGCCCTCAACGTCGCATTTCCTGCCGTTGAGGATTTTGCTTATAAAACACCAAAGATCAATGCACTAGTACGTTGGCAAACGACTGTTCATACTTTTGCATTGACGTTGATTTTTCGTAGCACATATCTCGCTATCTAGCATCCGATCCCGAAGTATTCCCCAATCTCAACAGGGTCACTTTCAACAAGGTTCATGATCTCGCGTTCTTCTCTCCAACTCAGGAACATATTAGAATACAGTACCGCCACATGAAGCTTATGGGGTACTATAGGTCTCTCGCCTCGGTTTGCTTCGGGCATCTTGAATGGGCCCGAAAAGTGACTAAATACAACACATGGAATCTCGAAGAGCATCACCCACTCGGTGTGAAGTTCAGTAGTATTGATACTATCTCACAACACTCAAAGTACCAAGTCTTCTATGAGAATTCGCAGCCTTCTACTAAGAATTTTGTAGTTTAGACACGACGTACTCTAACTCCAATTTCAATTTCCACACAAATCCAACGAGCCGACGCGAGTGTTATCATTGCGGCCAGTTGCTGTTCTCAGCGATGTTCTCCCTCGCCACCTTCATTCCCATCTCCGAAATCATATGAAATCTAGATGATACCATTGACCGCTACCACCGGCATATTGTATGCTTCCCCCCCCCTCCTCACCCTCCTACAGGGAGGGAGTCTTTGAGAGGGGTAATACCATGGGTAGGTAGACAAGGTGAGCACTTGCCTTACTTCCTTCACGACCTTTGATTGGTGTACTGGCGTCGGTAGCGGGTATTTTTCGCCTACGCAAAGAGTACATACTACACATATCTACTTTTAGTCAATATTCTTGATCGTCAGTTAAATTCTTCTCTGAGATTTATCCAACGCATTCGCTGATGGGCAGCTAAGCGCATACGCCGGGGACAAGCACTGCATTGCCTTCGAGGCCTTTCTTAACTTTTTTTCTTCTTCTTTGGTGTGTCCAGGTTGTCAACTTTCAGCCACGCGATTCGCATTTCTCTTGAAAATCTGGTCAATAGATAGCTCTAAGGTGACCATCGATGCTTCTAAATCTGCTAGTAGTTTTTCAACCCAGACTTACGTTCGTACCTGAGTCAAAGTGCAATTATATCTTCGCTTTACTTCTGCGATTCACTTTTACATTTACACCAGTGATGTTCAGTGTCCGACAGACTCGGAAACTATGAGGCAGAAACCGAGGCGTGCTACGCGCCAAAAGAAATAACGAGGATGTTGGAGAGTATCACACGCGTTCCAGGCACACTGACAGTGAGCGCTCCAGGTGCGAACTAAAAGGATAGACACGGTTGTCAACCGCTCCGTCAACCAGAACGTATTTCAAAACGGTACCTCATCCACTTTCGAACATGATAAATATATGACACTCGAACCACGCTAATAATAAATCCAGCGTTGCACAGACTACACTCCCAATGGAAACCCCACTCAGATGTAGTCCGCTCTTACATTACTCGGCGTTCGAATTACTCATCTTCGCACATTATGAAGACTTCGGGGCTGACCTCCTCCACCACATTGATCCTGCCAGCCTTGCGCGTCTGGCGCAGACAAGCACCCGAATGCGGAGCGTAATCCAACTATACACCTATGGCTCTTGGAATTATGCGGCATTCTGCAGGAATTACTGGAAGCATACTACCGCCCTCTCAGTAGTCATTGACACGCAGCGAGCGTTATTCTTTGGACCCAGCGTACTCCACTTTCTAAGTCGAAGTCGAGGACCTCTACCTCCACTGGATCTCTGCATCAGTAGGGCATCATTGACGGCCTTCGAAAGTTTATTGAGTTTTGAAGAGTACGCACTTCAATGTCAGTACAGCCATGTGTCCGATATTCAATCATCAATCGCGCTGCATGACCAAGAGATGGCCAAAATTTTACGGACACAACCACATCTTGGTCTTCGTTCTCGAGCAGCAATACTTCGATACACGCGCAACAATGTACTACACCTGATCAACACGGTAACAACTCCAATGACAGTCGTCAATGTCCATGTCCCGTAACCGTAGGGATTTCATTTAATTAACCGCCCATGAAGATGGTTTTGCCCATTTAATTAGAGAGATAATTAAGTATCGTTTATAGTCGTAAGTATTCTGTGGTGACCACCTTTTCCTTGTTTAAATAGGTCATAACACTACAAATAATTTACGAGACGACATCAGGTTAGGGTAAATTGTATTTAAATATGGGTATTTAAACATAGTGTTTATAATAGTGACTATCGTTATTCCGGAGAGCTGATTAAAGAGGCATTTAAAGAGAGATTTAAACGAGCTATTTAAAGAGGCTGATTAAACAGCTTGTTTAAAAACGATGGTTAAACATGAGGGAGCGCGGTCAAGTCTGAAAAACGCGAGAAAGAAGTGGCCAAACTCCAATTACTCAATGAGATTACCGTCTTTATCGACCGGAACCAAGACCCAACCCGGTCTAAGATGACAGGTCAGTTTCAGTTTCGTGAAATAGCAATCAGATCTGGCTTACCTTCGCTTTTTCGTAGCAACACTTTCAGTGGTGTGAATGGGATCGGGATCGGGCAATTTGCGCTTCAAGTGTCGTGTGCTTCGGCGAACCGAGCCCTCTTGGCCTGAGATACTCAAGCTAGCTTCAGCTGGCTTCGTCTTTCCGTTTGGTTTCTTGGATGAGGTTGCATTGGCGTCGGCAGCGGCAGCAACTGGAAGAGAGTTATCAGTGGTTACAGTAGCAGTCTGAGGAGCCGTTGAGGCCAATTGAGGGAAGATAGCGGCTGTTAGACTCGTAGGAGGGGTAACGGCAGTCGGTGGCGTGGTCGTGGCTGTTGCGGTAGC
>Ga0247742_10001758_pt1 | contig 14703 bp, 24 predicted proteins | sample UWRJL208509C2_FD_180944 | JGI IMG/M metagenome (GOLD analysis project Ga0247742, IMG submission 180944) | Plant litter microbial communities from Arlington Agricultural Research Station in Wisconsin, United States - UWRJ-L208-509C-2 | ecosystem: Environmental > Terrestrial > Plant litter >...
GTGTAAGTGTCTTTCTCATCCTTGGTCCACGTCATATTTACAACAATCCTTTCCAGTGCCAACGACAAGGAGGACGATCGGCTCGGATATGACAGTGTACTCAGCCCTAGGGCCCTCCGAGAGATATATTTGATGCCTTTCATGTTGGCTCAGAAGCACGCCCAACCTTGGGCATACATGACTGCGTAAGTTTAGCAACCCCATCCTCGGTTTCACTCCCCACTCATATCTACCAGTTATAACCGTGTCAACGGTACCCATGTTTCTGAAGACCCGTTTCTTCTGACCAAGATTCTGAGAAACGAGTGGAAATTTGACGGGATGGTGAGTCTATTCCTAAGTATAAAATATGCGTTCACAGCTGATTTACAAATGCGTTTTAGGTCATGAGTGATTGGTGAGTACACTCCTCGCTACCGAACACGACTAGAAGAACATCGCTCATGCGTTGACGTCAGGTTTGGCACATACAGTGTTGACCACGCTCTTAATGCCGGTCTTGACCTTGAGATGCCAGGCCTCAACAAGTGGCGGACTCTTGACCTTGTCAACAGGACCATCGTCGCTCGGAAAGTGACAGTTCGCACCATCAAGCAACGGGCGAAGAGGGTTCTGCAATTGGTTAAGAAATGTGCCGCTGGCGCACCCGAGGTGTGTTCCTTAGTAGTTATCTCCGAAATTGAGCATTGACATGACTGAAGGTTCTGGATGGCGACGGTCTTGAACGTACAGTGGACTCACCCGAGTCGACTGCGCTTTTGAGGAAAGTCGCTGCTGAATCGATTGTATTACTTCGCAATGAAGGTTCAGTTCTTCCTCTGGACCCTAAAGAGGTGAAGAAGGTGGCCATCGTCGGAGCCAATGCCAAAGCTATAGTCTTGAGCGGTGGAGGATCCGCGGCTTTGAAGGCGAGCTTCTTCGTCAGCCCTTACGAAGGTATCGTGAAGGCCCTGGAAGGCTCTGGAGCACAGATCAGCTATAGCGAGGGGGCCAGAGGTATGCATCATCTGAATTTGTTCTTGTACTCGCTGACCATGCCAATGTAGCTTACAAGACTATGCCCTCCTTGGAATATGATATGTTCACGACTTCCGGAGCACGCGGTTGGGTTGGCTCGTGGCATGCTCACGAAAATGACGACAGCCTCATTCCACTTGACGAAGTCATCGAGGAAAGAGTCATTGACGAAACAAGAATATTCATCAGTACCTCTGTTCCCAAGGGTATCACCAAACGCTGGACGATGAAGTTGAGAGGCCAATTAAAGCCACGAGACAAGGATTGCAAGTTTGAGTTTGGGTTGACCGTCGCGGGGCGCGCTAAAGTAAGTCGAGTCTCGCCGTTTAGGACATTATAAACTTACCTATTATGTCGTCTCATAGCTGTTCGTGGACGGTAACCTGGTGATCGATAACTGGACACGCCAACGTCGTGGCGAAGACTTCTTTGGCTGTGCTTCTGTTGAGGAGAAAGGCATTTATGATCTCAAGGCCGGTGTGAAACACGACATCTACGTCGAATTCTGCAACGTCCGTTCGCCAGCTGATGGCGATGAAGATGAAGCTGTGATGGATAGGTATGCCTTTCTGGCGATAAGAGTAGCACAACGTGCTGACAGTCTGTTAGTAACCCTGGAGTCAGACTTGGCGGGGCTGAGGTCGCGGATTCTGATAAACTAATGGAGGACGCCCTATCTCTCGCGAAGGAAGCAGACGTTGTCATTGCTGTTATTGGCCTCAATTCCGATTGGGAGACAGAAGGATACGACCGAACCACACTTGCCCTTCCAGGTCGGACAGACGAATTGATTGAAAAGGTTGCAGCAGTCAATCCGAAAACGATCGTCGTTACTCAATCGGTAGGATTTGTCGCTTTCATATCTGATGTATCTTAACTGATCTTTCTGTTGCGTCGTCCAGGGTTCTGCGATTACCATGCCCTGGGTCGACTCTGTCGCTTCTATCGTTCATGCTTGGTATTTGGGCAATGCTTCCGGCGATGCGATTGCAGATGTCATTTTTGGGAAGCACAATCCTAGTGGCAAGCTCTCCCTCACTTTCCCAAAAAGGGAAGAAGATGTCCCTTCGTACGGTCATTTCCACTCTGAAGACGGTAAAATTCGATACGGTGAAGACCTTTATGTTGTATGTTGCTTTGTCTCTGCTATCGCTGTTCGAGTATACTCAGATTATACAGGGTTACAAACATTATCAACATCGCAACTTATCTCCTCTCTTTTCCTTTGGGTATGTCGGCCTTCCAGTAGCTCTGATTTTACCGCATAAGCTAATCAACCCTCAAGTCATGGACTCTCATACACCACCTTCAGTTTCGGCGAACTATCTTTATCTGCACCTGTCGTGAAAGATTTAGAGTTTAGCCTTACGGCCTCCGTCAAAGTCACCAATACTGGTAACATTTCCGGATCTGAAGTCGTTCAGCTTTACATTGCATTTCCTACCACCTCCTCGCTCATTCACCCACCACTACAACTGAAAGGTTTCGCGAAGGTACACGACCTAGGCCCAGGCCAGTCCAGGACTGTGAATATACAACTGGACAAGTATGCGGTATCTTATTGGAGTCATCTGTATGATACTTGGATGGTCGAGAAGGGTGTGTATAGCATCAAGGTTGGATCTAGCAGCGATCGGCTGTCTTTGAATGCTCATTTCGACATGAAGACTGGTTTTGAGTGGACGGGTATTTGAAGATTAGCGTAACGCCCTTCGTCGATAAAATGCACATACTGAAAAGAGAGGCTCCCAAGAAATTTTTGGTTATTGTAGTAGTTACATTTGGATACCATGAACGACTTTTTTTATGTACACGAGGTTATTCCTTCTTCGGTTCCTGCAGCTCATCCGATGGCTACTGAATCGTTATTGTACGGTAAACTTTCTTTCCGAATTCATAAACTTCATGTGGCATAGGTGTAGCATTGCGGGTACCACTCAGTCTTCAAAGCCAGTGCAATCGGAACATCAGGACCGAGATCTGTAAACTGCATTAGGCGTATCTCAGGTTGTAGAATAATGCGCATACTGTTGAGGGGTAACTTATCGCAGAAAGTGTCGCTTGAGTTGACTGGTCCGCTAAAGCTAAACTGATTGGCTTCAGCCTTTTGCTGCCAAGTCCACCAAACATGATCAACATTTCCGTGGTGCAGATACTAGATGGTATGAAGTTAGGTAGGCGCTGCTGAATCCTGATTACTGGAATATAGCTTACGAAGATAGGGTCGTTTGCTCCGAAGACTTGGACGCCATTGTAGGGCGTACCTTCGAGGCTGTTGGATTCACGTTTTCCATGAGTATAATATAATTAACCAGAGTAGATTCGTTACTCACAAATTGAAACTCTGCTCGTCACCACCGACCATGAAATGAATGCTGTTGTGAAGACTACGGAAGTTCCCAGTGGGGTCGTCGAGTCCATCAATCATAGTCTCAAGGTTCCAGAAATCAGTTGCGTTCAGTACGCGAGCACGAGCGGCCTGATCGCTGTGGGCCCAGTCAGAACTGTCGGTTATGGAAGAAAAGTAACAGTGGCCATACTAGGTGTTGCTCAGTCCAATCCCGTACTTGTTGTCGGGGTTATACAGCGCATCTGGGGTGAAATTACGAACTAAGTAATGCGGAACGGGCAATGCAGGCTGAATGGAGGTCAGTTGTGTAACTCGAAGTTAGAGGTGCACATACGCGGAAGTGAGCAAAGGCGCCATTTTCGACAATGTAACCGCCTGCGCGTCCGCCAATCTCGTTGATAGGGACTGAGCCGCCGTCGCCAAAGCCTATCTCTGGGTCGGTCGAGAAAATTGGGGAGTTATATACGTTAGGGCCAGCATCAATCGAGTAGTCCCAATACCTGTGGGTGAAGAGATGATTGGTTGAAAATTGGAACAAGAAACTAGTGAATGCTCACGGAACAGGGCCAGTGTATCCGCACAGCTTCTCCAAGGAGTATCCGTGCATCCACACAAACCAGCGATGCCACGGAAGGAATTTAGGTCCAGCGTGATACCGTACGAAGCCTTGGGCATGGGACTGCCATGGATGAAATCAAATTTGTTCATCGAAGAGGCAGAGAAAATTACTTACATTGGTCAACCCGTCGAAATACTTAGCCGCGGTGCTGTTCGTCAGGCCAGGGTCAGGTAGCTTCATGAGGCATTTTTCGGCGATCATGTATGCCTTTTTTTCGTTCCTAGTGAGCTTCCTCCATTCCTTGCGCACTCGAATCCGATCACAAGTTAGGGACTTTGTTGGAGGTTTGTGGCCAGAGGTCCCATCAATAATTTGCTTGGTCTTCTCAATGGCGGCGACAGCATCGTCAGCGGCTTGCTGGATTGTGGGGTAGTCGAGAAATTTAATGAGTTGGGTGGAAATGTCGACTCGGCTGGTGCAAGCAGCGAAGGTTGACCCAGTGAGGGCCAACAGCAGTAGGACTTGAAGATATTGGAATTTGAACATGACCCCAGAAGAAACTGGACAAGTAAGAAAAGGGTAGGATATTTCCTGTTGACGATAGGCTCATTTGGAGGGTATTTTATAGATGGAAGGGAGACTACAACTGAGATGTCACGATGATGGTGAACCACGCGACTTTCTGTCGGGCGAATATGTCTCGCCACGCGAGACAATCGATGATCCGCGTCTCGCGTGGCGCAGAAGCCTGAAAGGTAAACAATTCACTCAGACCTTGCTGCTTTCGCAGGAAGCGTCATTTCAAAGAGCATAACTTCGTCGTATTACAGGGAAAACACCGGTGGCTTTGCGCATAGTTTTTAGCCTCGTGATTAAATGGCTAGTTGACGTTAGAAGAAAGGAATCGAGTGCTTCTGCATGAACACTACTCAACCACTTGCATAGTCCAACCTCTTTGATAGAGCCTGGCTAAAATTACTTGATGGAGGGATATCTAATCCAGGTGGTAAGTCAGCTGTATATGGAGTTATCGCTGGAATAATTCGAAGGATCGCCGTTTGATGTCCCCATCTTTGACATACCCTTAAGCACCACGGTCCTGGGTGAAGCGGCCTTAACAGGATCACCACGAGACATTGTTAGATCATCTCGCGTGGCTCGACACCGAAATAGGAAATGGGTTCCCTCAAGCGAGAAGCATCGAGGGAACTCCAGCTGCTACACTGACCTAGAAGTGGCCTACATTCAGGTGTGATGCTGCTTGCTACCATCCTATCGGGCGATAAAAATCAAACCCCAAAATGTGGAGAATTCATTCGATATGTGAACCTCGGGAGTCAGGAAAGCCTGGTGACCATCTCATTACTCCAAAGCCGCTTGATTCTTGCGGTGTATCATAACTTGAAAGTCCATTGGGAGTCAGTGGGAGCCTTCTCAATCACATATTTTTTTACTTTGGGAGGTCACTGTAATTATCCATGGGAACATGTACTGCACCAGTAAGTGATAAAAATGCATGGAAACTCGTGCGTCAAACATCGTTCTATTTGATACATCACGAGTACAACATGACAGGTGAGAGATAGAAGCTCCTCACGACTAGGCTGATGATCTTATACGTGTGCAGGAAATGGTTACTCAATCTCCATCGTTCGTGGTATTTTCGTGCAACATGTCATGTGCTATTGCCAATGTTTCGTTTCAAAGCGATTTGGGATCTCACTTTGGAGATCATGGTGCCAGAAATTCCATGGTTTCATGTTATACTTCACAGCCTAGTTCATGTCTCCCAGCTCTTCGAGAAAAGGGTCAATCGCGTTCGCCTCGGAGACTCAGGTTGATACGTGTTTTTAGAAGTTAGAATTTCCTCCGAAGGAAGATGATTTACTCAATCAGTCTTTAGGGTAAACCTTTATCCACTACTTCATCGATGTCCGTTTCATGCTGCGTGATTGTATTTTCTCGGCCCATGCCAAACCAAGTATTCCGCGATTTAAAGAGCAATGTCGTCTCACCGAAAACTGAGCTGCTGCTTTAACACGAGCGAATTGACATACTTAGAGTGTACGTGACTTCCCAGAAAAAGGGGCGACTTGAAGCATTTGACAATTGAGAATCATGAAGTCAACTACGTCATCTGGGAGCTACAGTCTTACAAGTCTGTTGGTCACCATGAAGTGAACAACGACAAGAGCTAAAACGCGATTGTCTTCGCTTCGTGGAGTGCGCCAGTAGATTGAACGAAGGCATCTTTTTGGCCGCCTAGCTAGTAGAATATTCCAAGGATTATGGCGACTAACAGGATCAGTAGAAAATAGATAATCGCTGAGATATCAGTGTGAAGAGATTACTAGAAGGTGGTGTCACTGGCAATGCCAGGCGAGCAGTCAGCTGCTTGGGGTACGAGGGAGTATTAAGCACCTACAGATCAGCCACGAGGTTATAGGCGGAGGGTAGTAGAGCCGACAATACAATATCGGGCATGAATTTCTCGACAAATGATAAGAAAATGATCCTTGAGAAACACCATCCCAAATATGATTATTGGTAAATCGGCAATAAGCTGAAATTTTGACCCAGTTAATTCAGAAGTCGGTATCTATATAGAATTCAGGGCTACGGACGAGCGCAGAAAAATAGGGAGGCAATAGTGAACGGAAAGAGATAGCGAGTATCATGGTTTAGATATCAGCACAGACGATTGGGCTTCTTGCAGTTCTACTCGGTTTATTAGTGATGTACGGCATTGGCGAAAGTCCAACAGAGATGTGAGACAGGGTAAAGGTATTTGCACCCTAGTCGTGTACTAAGAAAAAGTTCTATTTAAGGCCATCGTATCAGAGGAAAAGATAGGTTTGAGGCTAGAAAAGAGTTATCTGGCAAATCTATTTAACTGATGAGCTGCTCTTCCAAAATTTAGTATTTATATGCACACTTGATCGGGGCGACAGCACTGTTGGTCTCGTTAAAAGGTCAAATTCAACGAAGATCACCATACTCACCTAAAAATGGAAATATCATGTCGTTCACCAGAAATTGTACCTAAGATCCCCGGATGTTTGCAATGCTATAAAACGTACAGGAAAATATGCATAAAATCTTATCAAACGATCGTATGTCGTTTCTGAAGCACTATTGGCAGAAGGCGATTCGCGCGACTGCAATGAGCGTGGGTGAACCAAATTGCCTCATGGAGATAAATCTAACCAGGGTCCGGTGGTGCCTTCCACATGACCAGATACGTCATCAAATCGTCCATCATGGTTGTTTTCTTCCTCCCACCGAATCTACTCAAGCAGCCTCACAACTTTATGTGCACGCACAATTCATTAAGCGCCGGAATATTCTTCGATTACAGTGCGGAATACAGTATTATTTACGCTTTAGCTTTAGGTGGTTCGAGACGCCTTTGCAAGGAACATTCCAGCACTCTCCGTTTCTCTCCCAAACCTGCCAGATGATCGTCATCCCTATCATAGCACAGGAAGAACACACCAGGGGACTCTTCAACCGCTACGAACCCTTCCCAATCTTCGAGCGTCAGCCCAGCTTGATTGGAGGTCCAATCCCATGGGCCGTGGATATGGTCGATACTCTTGGTTTTGTTCCCATATTTTACTTGCAGGTCATTCTTATCGACATATATCCAATTCAGCTCGGGTGGATCTCGGGAGATCGTGCTGACGAGGCCTAGTGGTTTTTTCCCCCCAGGGTAATCGAGATAGAAGCCGGAGAAGGGATGCCCGTCACTGAAAATGCGATAGTTCTCGTCTGCGGCATCAAGATAAAGCTGGTCCGAATGACAAGGTGAGCGATTGGCGTAAAATACTTAGATGTAGGTCGCTCACCTTCCCTTGACGTAGCACGACGACCTTGTTATTGACAAGGTGGATTGCGGGCGAAGCTGGTTCTGTGCACTGCACCAATAAGTTGAATTTAGCAATTCTTGGGTCCTCTTTGTCCGCGGCTCCTGAATCTCCTCCCGCAGCGCCTCGTTGTTGTGCGCTGACTCCTTGTGAGATACCGACAACCGAGGTTGAGGTGGCGACTGCTGCGAGAGGGATGGCGACAGAGCCTGCGGCGACACCAATAATTCCAATCACGTCCATAGTTCGTGTGTAAGTTGAAAAGCAGAAGGAAAGATATATTTGGTAGGGTACCTTTCTGGAGATATAATTGCCAACGATTATGACGTCTATTCAGGCGCCACAGCAACCAGCAACCTTTTTATATTTAGGAGCCCTGTTGATAACCATTGCCGAATATATCATGAATTCTCCAACGAAATTGTATTAACTTCATCATACCCTACGTCGACAGCCGTCATATTGCCGGATTGAATTCATTCGCAGTGGGGCAGATTGAGAATGGCAAGGCATTGCTTGTGTTAAAAGGACGACCGCTCTTGATAAAATCCCATAACAAACATAGGCTACCCAACACCACTCTCGCGCACTAAAACACCGACAATGTCCGACGATGCACGCTCCCGTTCTGGCTCCCCCATGCCCATGGGTCAATGGGAAGAAAGCAACCAGCCAACACAAGAAGCCCCTCCTGCCCCTCGCCGTCGTCGAAACCAGCCTCAAGAGCAACCCCAGCAATTCCAACAATACCAGCAGCCTCAGCAATACCAGCAGCCCCAACAATTCCAACAGCCCCAGCAATTCCAGCAACCCCAGCAACAGCAGGGTGGTGCCCTTCAGCCCCTTGGCCAGCAAGGCGTCGGTAACACTGCCGGCCAGGCAGGGCAGCTGCTCGGCAACACGCTCGGCCAGGTGACTGGAAGTCAGCCCGGCAGCGGTGGAAAGGATACGCTGAAGCTCAGGTTGGATCTCAATCTTGACGTCGACGTTCAAATCAAGGCTCGTGTTCATGGCGATGTTACATTGTCACTCCTGTAAGTTTTACTCCTTCGATAGTTGCCTGGTCATGCCAACCGTGATTTATGAGACAGTGACTAAATACCATGTTAGCAACTAGCACAGGCGTCTTGATATTTGGCCCTACGCGAACATATTTCGTGAGTCTATACTTTCAATTAGTTCCATCGAAGTCTCATTGTCTCCAAGTTTAAACCAAATGTACAGCTACCTAATGCACCGCCGACGTAGTACTATAGGACTTCGGATGACTCGTATGAACACTTAGACTACTGAATACTTAGTCTAATAAATTCTTAAAAATTATAACGTGAATGAACCCATTACATGAAATAAATGAACTTCAACAATCACAGTAGATCAACGCGAAATAAAAATTGGAAACCCTTGAACGCCGAGACGTACGCAGTTGCACATCGACGTAGATTGAAATCATAGAAATATCCGTTGGCGTCATTGGCGCTCAACGTAATGTTGCCTTTTTTAAATGCCTTTGGTGGAGGAGGCGCCATGGGGCACTCGTTCACATGAATTCAATAGAGTTCGATGAGGAGTCGATGAGGGAATATGATATCATTTCCTCCCCCATAGTGATGTCAAAGTCTCTGACGATTACAAGTAGCTCGATTTATGTTCGCCAGAACAAATTTCATAAAACCACATACTCTGCCCCCACACGAAAGCGTTAATCCCTAAACTTTATGGCATCTTCACCACTCATTCGCTCGGATACTCTCTCCTTGGTGACAATACTTTGCAATTCGATCCCACAAGCAGTGCAATTCTACGTTGGTATCCTCGAATTCAATATCAGATGCGACGAAGAGGTCAACGGCCACCGCATGGTCGTCGCTACACCCCCTAATCTTGTCGAGTTCACCCCTTGCGCTTCGTTGCAGTTTCGCGAAGCCGTTTCGCAGAGAGATAAGCAGGCGGTGGGGAACCAGGCGGGGGATTCCGTCTTTCTCCAAGTCGAGAGCGATGATTGGTACACGCTGTATGACCGGATGAAGACTATGGGAGTCAACTTTGTGGGAGGAAAGACGGAACCTAGAGAGGAGAAACGACATCTAGCAGTCACTGTGTACGATCCGATGGGCAACAAGGTCAACATAATCGAGCGCAGGACGGCTACCATGGGGAGAGTGTTCACAAAGGATATAGGATTTTAAATAATTTAGCCTCGCAACGACATCGAACTTCAGTATTCTCGAACTTTACTATACTCGAGTAGCGTATTACAGCTATTGGTATAATTCTCTATATTTACTGCCTACCGTACAAGTTACAAATTACAAGTATATGTAAACCGCTTTGATCAGCGTCTTTCACCATTTAATCCAATCGAAGAAACATCCCGACACCTATGCGCAATATTTGAAACGGTAACGTTCAAAGACGTCATTGCATGTGTCAGTTGGATAAGATCGGTTCTCTACAGCGGCGCAGCAACGCGGGCGCCTACAACGTGATCGTCGTATGCCATATGCGAACACGGAACCAGAAGTCCATGGAAGCATAAATACTTCCTCTTCTATTTGATCACATCGCATGTCATATCATCGTAGATCATCATAATAGGTAATTGCGACTGACTAGGATAGGGCACACCAAAGTAATCTTTCTGAGTCTCAGATGCTGCGCAAGAGGGGAGGGTGCCAATTCCTCAGAAGGTACTGTACGTACATGCAATAACCGAATTAGCAACGAAAATGAGCACCAAGAGTCACTCAAGCTATAAATATATCAGTCAGATATGCGGCGTAACAAAGCCAGGTTTCGATGGAGAACGAACGGGAGTGAGAACGTATGGAAGAAAAACAAAAGAATGGTGGTCCACTGGGGAATTATCGGCCAATATGGAGACTGTGGAGTTTGAGGTTTGGGGTAGAAATCGAGGGCACGGTGAGGACCAATTGTAACAAGTAGGAGAAGAGAGGAGATGTCATGGTGGGGCATTGCATCAACCGAATGAATAAAGCCCCAAAGGTAGCTAAAGAGCGCCGCGAGGGCGCTCGGTGAACTCGTCATCTAGAAATAGAACTTAGATACAGGGGAGGCATCTATTGTAAATCGAGTAATTTGTGAGATCAGCAACCCGTTTCCAACAGGTGAATATTCGGCTCACATATACGATTCTGACAATAGAAAACCTCACTTAACGCATCTCTAACAACACCCAGGGCTCGTCTTCACTATACTCGATGCCTCTCATCCTCCTCTCGCAAATCTAAGTAATCGCCATATAAGATCTCCCGGTCCGGTGATCGTCGAACGGTTCTCCGGACCGCTGGACTTCTGTTGTGGCTGACCCTTTTAAAAGTTGTGAAGGTCTTCATACTCATCGATTCCATTAAGCATTATACAATGCGGTGGTAAAAATGGCGAGAAGGGTACATAGTACCAGCTGCCTAATCACCCATCTATTATAAACTCATCAGCCCGACATATGGTGTGCCAGAACGCCAAAAGAAGACATGAGGCTGTTCTTAGTGAATAAATATGAGCACCCACCTCAATAGTGCATGGCCTAGGCAGATAAATCTTATCATGATCATGTTGAATAATGTAACAATTGATACCACTACTATTGTACCACAACGTTGGACAGAATTCAGCGCACATTTATTTACGGGTAATATCTGTAGATAATGCGTCACGCCGCTCTAAACTTACTATCATAGCAACATATGTTATCGTAGTACATAAAGCTCATGCATCCCCTCCTCTACCTTGATCAGCTCCTCTTCCCAGCGCACTCCTCCTTGGAACCAACCCTTTGATTGTATACAGACACACAGCTAAAATTTCAGGCAGCGCGCTGAGGGGGTACCAAAGGCTCTCGTTATTGGCTTTCCTCGTGTCGTTGATGGTGGCCATGGCGAAGATCTCGCGAATGAGGAGCAGGAGGGAGATGAAGAGAAGAATATATATTGCGTAACGGTCGCCAATGGGCTCGGCCGAAGGGGTTTTTTCTGAGGTAGGCTCTGCATCAGACTTTTGAGAGGAAGACACGGTATGGGCGTGTGTGTGGGCGCCTGAGGTTCAGATAAAGGTGTCAATAGTCAATAAAAATCAACAGAAGAAGTCTAAAGAGTGAAGCAGGGAAATGCATACGTTTTACCGTTTCCATATCCTCTTTTGCCAACATTAATGTTTGGAACGCCTGCAAGATTGTGAGGACAAGAAAAATTGCCGTACTGGCCTCGCGGAGGGATTTTATTGTGGAATCATTTGAAGCGTTGTGAGTCGCGTTTGTCTTGGACGCACTGACGACGCCGAGAGCAACGGCCACGAGCATGGTTAGTCGGAAGAGCATGCGGTTCTTGGTGAGACGGAGAAGTGGTCTGTTGGATGGTGGGCGGGGAAGGAGTGATTCGCTGCATTTATGTTAATGCGAATAGTAAGTGATACAAATTCGATGGGTGAGAGGATGAGGGTACGGCTAACCGATCGAGGACAAGAGTGTACGCAGAGTAGAGTAGCCCAAAGAATCCAATCCCGAAAAGAGACTGATCGGCAATGAATAATGAAAGCTTTGCTCCTGACGAATCGTTCTTTATGAGAATCGCTCGGATAATGAATGCTGCTATACGAACTATGTATTTTTCCAGTTGTGAAGACAGAAATGTATTCCATTAGCTCGATATATACACAGAACCAATGATAGAAAAAACACGCACGCAAACAGAAGACGACAAGTACGAAGTGCACAAATGTAGGGAAACGAAAGGATTGGACGAGAAACCATACAGCGAGGAGAATGTACAAGGCGGAGAAGACCGCTGCTGCTGGCTCGGAGGCATAGCCGCTGAGCTTTGCAATATTTTGAGTGGGAGACGACATGGTAATAGTATTGATGGCCACTAGTCGCAATGATGTTGCAATAGAAGCGCTTGGGAGATGGCACAGTGGAGAGACCGAGGAAGGATCAAGAGCCCCCCAAAACTGGGAGATGTTGCGGCTTTTATGTTAGGACATTGACAGGAGGAACGAGACGTAAAGGAAGACCCTGAAAGTTCGCAGACATTCATATTCATTTGTCAAACATGTTCACTTTCATGGGCATATGCAATGAGCGATGGAATGTGGCGTCAACGTGACGACCGCAAATGGGGAGGCGTTCTCCCATCAGTTTGCGAGTTTCCAAATAGGGCGTGCCAAGATTTCTTCTCTGAGGCCATCCTTCTCGTTATGTTTGACGAGTGTCACTTCATAACAAATCGCAATATGACCTAATAAAATAATTTCTCTACACTTGCTGATCGAGTGATTGGATTTCAAGATGACAAAAGTACGGTTGCAAACTTGCAGTTGTGCGCCGCAACTGGTGAATGAGATGAGGCCTGGCATCATTAGGCATTCACCTCAGTGTTACCAGAGCAGCCCCAGCACGATCGTTTAGAACATGATTCAGAGCGACGCCAAGGGAAAACGGAGAGGAAAAGAGGGAATATATTGCAATTTTCTACCTTCAACTTTAAACTCTTCTTCGTTCCTTCAACACCGTCTGGATGTACACTAAATATCAAGAGAGAGAGAAGTATACAGGCACACACACAAATTTAAAGAGGAGGATTCCAAGAAGGCGCATGAGCGAGGTGGCAAGTCAACAAGATGAAATAAGTCAACAAGGCGGAATAAATGAACAATAAAGACATCTCTCTGGGAGCGAAATGAGGCGTGTAGGTGAAGACGGGGGTACATCGGGTATTTGGGTGGAGAGGGAGGGGGTAATCGGACGAGGAGGTATAATGATAAGCAATTGGGAGAAAACAAAAGTATAAAAGAGAATGAAACAGACAAGGTTGTCCGGGTCGAGGTAGGTATCCATCAGAGGCGGCGGGTGGTAAAGGTGAATTAGCGAATGGGGGTGAGTATATAGGATGCATTGGAGGTAAGGAAGTCCGGTCGTGACAAGCAGGCATCAAACAAAAGAACAAATGAAAAAGAGTGGACGACACATTGACCGAACAAACATAAGCCCAAGAGGGAGGAGAGAAGGGGGTGGGGTGGTGATTAGCATTTGATATTGGCATTGGCGTTAGTATTGACGTTGGAGGGAGGAGAAGCGAGCTTAATCGGCGTTTGCGACCTGTACGAAGGAAAGAAAGGGAACATGAATACACAATCCATTAATAGCATCCAGTGAGAAACGTACCTTCAGCACCCTCCTAGGCTCATCATCCTGGCTATACTCGCTGCTCCTACTCTCTCTCCCACTGGCCCCACCAGTTGCATGCCCATGCCCGTGGCTCGAGCTCCCCGGACCCGCATCGAACGGGTTTGCCAGGGCGCTCTGTCGTTGTGCTGATCCAGCTGCAGCAGGGGAAGGGGTGTGTTCATACCCGCCATATGCATCCTCATCGTCGTCTATTATGCTGTGCCTCTGTGCAGCAGCACCTATGGCTGCAGCAGAAGCGGCCCCACCGGCTGCGTAGTGTGAGGCGTAACTCTCGACCCCTGGTGAAAAGTATTGCGTGCTGCCCGTTGCAGCCGAGTTGGGTACACCTGGTGGGTATGGTGCGTGTCCTCTTTCATAACCTCCATGTCCATCCGAGGGCGATCGGTTCGGGGAAGTCTGCGAGGGGCTTCGTTGATGCAAGTTCTGCTGTTGTCCAGCTCCATATGAGTATTGTGAGTTATACAAACTCTGGTTCCTAGCCAATCCTCCAGCACCGACACCGGCAGCTGCTACACCAGCAGCGTACGGGTCACCCATGGCCATACCCACACCATTGTTGAACGGATCACCCATCGCCACGCCCACGGGCATGCTGGGCATAGGAGGCGCGTTGGCTGGTGCGGCGAATGCGGCGTAGGGCGCGCCGCCTTCATTGAGACCAGCACCAGGACTGACATGACCATCGCTCCTCATGCTGCGAGCACGAGCC
>Ga0247742_10001759_pt1 | contig 14703 bp, 13 predicted proteins | sample UWRJL208509C2_FD_180944 | JGI IMG/M metagenome (GOLD analysis project Ga0247742, IMG submission 180944) | Plant litter microbial communities from Arlington Agricultural Research Station in Wisconsin, United States - UWRJ-L208-509C-2 | ecosystem: Environmental > Terrestrial > Plant litter >...
TGTACAGCAAGCGTGGCCAGCAACAGTTCCAATCGTCACAAGATACACGTTCTAAATGCAAATAGGCAATGGCCGTCAGTATGTGTGGCCAACTTTAGAGAAAGCTTCTGACGCACATGTGCAGCACCCAGCGCAATAGTGGCGATTTGACTTCTGTCTCCCCATTCGCCCAGGAACGTCAGAATAAACGCCTGAACGAACACCGGGCCTAGGAAGAGGCTGCAGAAATTCCGGGCACCCTCGCCCCATGAAGCCTTTGCTGAGGAAGCCACAGCTGGACTCCGGTTGCTAGAGGCGCGACCACCCGCCTCCATCTCCTCAAGCGGAATAACATGTCCGTCCAGCGTCGCACTCGGCAGACCAGTTCCATCGTGCACAGCATCGTCATCTTCAATCTCCTCCTCCGCCTCACGCATCTCTTCCTGAATCTTCTCATTTCCGCCTTTCATCTGCCGTGCTTCCATGAACATCTTGGCGCCGAACACGATAAACAGAATAGATGCAGCGAATTGTGTCCAACTTCGGGGTATGAGAGTGGGTAGTAGGTGTCCCATTGCGGCTGAGAGGATCGACATGACAACGAGAGAACCGAATGCGCCAGAGAATACGATTAGTCGTGGGTGGCGCATGGCGAGAATGGCTGCTATCAGGAAGGTTTTGTCGCCGATTTCAGAGAAGATAATCATGGCGAATGACTGCGCAAGGGCTTGGAAGCTGCCCTCCACAGCATCCTGAGGTTTCCCGATGTCCATGGTCGTGTAGCCTTCTCCAAAGTTCAGTGCTAATAAATAGTTGAGCAAGATAGGAACATACCTAGCACTGCCTGGCTTGCGCAAGGGCGTTGTGGTGGTCGAAAGAGAAGTATTGGATTTCACTTTCACACCGCCAACGAACGAATTGCCAACAAGGTCGCGTCACATGATTATGACACCATCAAAATGACTGTGACTTTGACAATGAATGTCGTTGAATCAAGCGCCGGGTACGAGTTCTGCGTTTAAGTTCGTCGTGAGTACCTGGTTCTTCGCTTTCAGAAAAAAGCAGCTGAAGATGCCATAGAATGGCGCACTGACCACGCTTCGGTTACTTACGAATCGAATTCGTGAGTTCTCAGTATTCAATTCTCATTTGGTAAACGCCAAAGGATCGCGTTACCAAGGACTTAACCTTTTAAAGCGTCGAAGTGCAACAAGCATCCTGAACGTTAAACCTTTGTATTTCTAAGACCTTTCATCAGGAAAGAGATTAATCTAATTCTCATAACCCACTAAGCTCAGCTAGGTGCCTGGAAGTTCAAAGCTGCATCGTAGTTCACATGTGTCAATGAGTTTCAAAGCGACGAGTCTTAGTGGTTCTAAATCGGCGCCTGGCCTGACCGTAATCGTATCGAAGAGGATGGAGAGGATGGCGGTGGAGGCATCCAAGGTTGGTGCTCTGATGATGGATGAGGAAAGAACGAAGTCTTTGTGTAACAGAACCGACTTGTCACGAACGGTGACCAATCCTCTTCCCTTTCCCTCCACGACAATCGTTCCGCCAATTCCCTCCTCTCAGCCGTTTCCTTTCGGCTAGGCCCTCAAGTTTTCTTTTGTGGCCCCAGGAGTAATATTGGATGATCTGTGGTGATGATACGGGCAACGAGGATGAGATTGGACTGGGATTTGGGGTATCCGGTGGCAGTCTCGGAGGCGTCTCCCTCTCTCAATCTCAGTTTTAGAGCCACTGACGTTTTTATTTTCCCCGCCAGGATAGAATCTACTCCCATATGACCTCCGACGATTTCCACCCCCCAATATGGGGCTGTGCGCGGGAACCTACCAACATTTGCGCCCAAACTGTTTCGCTCGCAGACCGCCACTGCCGCTTCCAACTGCGCTGGAGCTCATGCTCGCGCACTACCGCTATGGCCGCTACCAAACTATGCTGGAGCCCATGTTCTCGCATTGTCGACGCAAATGCATGCACAAGCAGTCCTCAATCATGCAAGTTTTCGTACCCACGAATTCAGCTGCTAACACGGATAAAACGCTGGAGTTCACGCTCGCGTAACGCCATGCCGATTGCGCTGGAGTCTATCCTTTCGCATTGCCATAGCCTTCTTGATTCGGTGACTGGGATTACGGGGATCCGGGACCAGATGCGTCACCGTCTTCAAAGCTCCACAAGAACAACTGACATACTGATTTACTAACCTACTAACCCGCAAGAGCATACTGAGTCCAACAGGACACATTTTTCAGCTGGTGCTAACTCAGGTGCACGCAGGAGTCCACACTCTTCTGGTGCTGCTGCCATTGCCGTTCGTACTGGAGCCCAGCTCGTTCCCTGCCGATATGGATGCATGTAGGAGTCCACACTCTCATGCTGCCGTTGCCGATTACACTGGAGCTCACGCTCATGTATTGCTGATACGGGTGTACGCAGGAGTTTTTATACTCACGTACTTAGCTCGTGCACTGCCGATACGGATCGCCACTGATGGCTGACTAAGCTACTATCTAGGTGCGCGCCATCCCAAAGCCCACGGCTACAGCGGGTTATTCAATAATGGTAAAATGCGACGTGTGCGGTTTGTCCTCAAGGCCGCAAAGAGCACCGTTCTCATGAATTTCGACATTGAATAATCTGTAGCGCAGATCAAGCGAAATGATGAATGAGATACAATTGTCCATGGACTGCGAAATCCTACGCTAGTCGTACAAGTATAGGTCAATAAAATACATTGCGTTCTACATCCGTCTGAATAATCTACTCTTTATCTTTGATGGGGAAGTCACTGCCAGCAGAGCCCTTGTAGGCCCGGCGGATCGCATCACTGATTTGCTCATCCTTCGCCTGCTCCATGGCAGACTCGTCGTTCTGAGGGCCAGCGCCCATGAAGCGCTCTTGGACGAAATCGACGCCCTTGTCGAGGTAGTCTGATCAAATGGAGGAACTCGGTCAGTACTCCGAAAGTCAGAATATGAAAAGAGATTCTGAAACGCACCTTCCTTCGCTTCGCCAGACTTGCCACCACCCATGGAGTTGTTCACCTTGTCCATGAACCCGCCTCCGGTGTTGCCGGTTTGCTGAGCACCAGAGGCTTCGGTGGTTTGGTTGTTGCCCATATTTTTGAGAAAATCCATTATAAGTAGTGGTGCAAGGTGGTTGATGCGGTGCTCAAGATGTTTTTAGGCTCAAGATTTGATTTTTCAGTCTTTTAAGCTCAGAATGCTCCAACCATCCAGTAATGACGGCGCCAAGTCTTCTACGTCATCTGCGGAGGCTTCAAATTGCCAAGGCTAAAGTTTGCGTCCAATATCTCCTTTTGGAGTATACAACCCAGTTTCGACTTCAGAAATGAGGAAAGGCCAGAGACAAATAGAACATGACGAAGGTACAGTAAATAGTGTCTAAATATCTCCAATTTCGAATTCACATGAAATTTTCAGTTAACAGGCGCATCATGAATGGCGTTATTCAGAAAACCAAGGACCCGTAAAATACGAAGATAAATTTGGCCTGAAAAGTCCGAAATCCAAAGCGCATCCTTCAAAGCGCTTTTATTGATTGTTGTCACTCACTCACATGCTATTGAGACCTTTGGAGAGGCTGTGTGCAGCCCATGGGCACAATGATTGGTACGATGGCCTTTTTACAATGCTATTGAATTTGGGTGCTTCTAATTTTGTCAACGCAGCGCCAAAGAACGGTAATTAACTCTAATGACGCGGGGAACCACTGTTGCACTCATGGTTATGGCTCACATTACTCTCTTAGAAATGGAGGTAAGTGGAGGGAATATTAAGAAACCATGACAAGTCGGCGAACATGGATAGTACTAACAGGACGTAGGAGGGTCGAACTCATGAAAAAATCAGGGTTTATCAATTTATTTTGTAAGTATATAAGGCGAATGAAGATTCCTAACTTCAGAAAGTTTCTAAATCACAAATCTTCAAAGCAATCAAGAAAAAGCCTCTTAAATAAATCAAACATGCAATCCAATATCTTCAACAAATTCGCCGTACTCGCTACCATTTCTGGTGCTTTGACCTGTCTATGCTACCCCCGCCCCGACCAAAGATATGCACTACTTCGATCACGGCCACCAGACATGCGGTTAACCTCCAACACTCCCTACAGCGGGCACCGCAGTTTCTGGACAAGCCACCTTTGTCGCCAGCTATAGGAATGCATGACTTACTTGCTACTGGTTCTACTACACCGGCATCGATGGTGTCGAAAATCTCCATGCCTTCCAGAGCTGCGGTGGCATTGCCCACAACTGGGAGAACTGGAATGAGAACGACTATGGTGTGTGCGATGACAGCGAAGTATCGGGGATTGCGGGTGCGCGTTTTGTTAGTTGTGGCATTTATACGGTTACCGGGCAGGATTACCACTCCATCGTTGGGGTTGGTTGTTGAGTAGGCTGAACTCTCGGGAAGGCCGAGATTTTGAAGAAGCGGCAAGATAGAACGTCGGTGTCGTTTCCCAGAATGGTGGTATGTGCCAGTGAATGTGGTAAGATTTGGCTTAGGGGGTGCTGCATTTCGATTGGAAAGTCATTACAAACTGGAGTTGGCTAGGCTGCCAGTGCAGACTATAGTGTTGGAGATACCGGTCATCGACGAAAACGGAACCTGGATTTCTACACGAGGATGATTATTGATGGTCAATGCGATGATCCTTGTTGACGCCGCCGATTTACCACGCCAGACATGACCTCCAATACCGCGGCGTAGAGAAAAGGATCAGATCCTTTGAATTCGCTTAATAACGTAGTTATAGCCTTTGACACCTAGCTGCTATACGTTTAAACTGGAGGCCAATTCAAAGGTACAGATATACATTCAGAGATAACTGGCAATGCTCAGTCGATGAGATGCTACGGACTAGAGTGGTGGGGAAGTTATACGTGCCACGGCCGGAGCAGTGGCTGAAGGTATTCCCGTAGTTGATACAGCGTCACAATCCTTTACCAGCGTTGCCGGGGCCGGGCCAGGTTGGAGGGGATTACACCCTGGGAGTGCAGGTAAATCTATCCAATACCTCGTCATCACAATATAGATATTCGAAAACATGCCACCTACATTCTCCTTCCGTCTTCTCGTTTACTAGAGGAGGCTGAGTGCATTTGTTGATATCCTCGTCCGTCAGAATAGTCAGCTCTGAGCAATTCTCGGGCGTGCCAAAAGCATCATGGCACTTATTCATCGCTCTCTGAAGGGAATCGCCTTCCCACCCAAAGAGATAGTCACCGTGTTGTCCGTAACCAGTTCTACTCGTTTGAAAGTGAGGCGACTGTCAATTGTACGAGGAGAAATTTTTACTTACGGATCACCCATGCTCAGCACTAATGGCTGGCTACCATCTGTGGGCCACATGGAATTAAATTCGCGAGTGTCCCAATATGTTTCGTATAAGATTGTCGGCACGCGTACTGGGTGGCTAGACGGACAGACCCCGTCATGCCATATAATCCCCATGGATGCGTTGACTTTGCCCTGTGCGAACGCCATATGGCTCTGGAAATTCAATTATTAGTTTTGAATAACTATTGTATGGGCTATGTGATCGACCTACTCGATGGTCAGGGCTATCAAGGTTTTTTCCGTCCCAGCAGCTGAGTAGATACCGACTCAAGTCAGTAAAGAAACAAATGCAAGAAATGCAAAGACGTACTTGGGGAAGAAGATGTTAGCGCGAATTCCACCCGGACAAGCTTTGTTGGGGAGATGTACGGTATCATAAGGACCAGCACCTGGAGCAAGTCGATTTGATACGCCCAACCATTCGGTATCTTCCCAACACCTAAAGCTCAATGCCCAAGATTCAACGTTATTGACATCAGATGGCTCTTTGCTGCGGATCATGGGATTCCCAGTAATCATCCTGAAGCCCTAAAGAGGGAGAGTTCATCCAGGTCAGCGATCAAATTATAAGGTCTTATTAGACTTAAATAGACCCACCGGCGCAAAGGCAGTGATCTTCTGGTCGAAAGGAGGGATACCAGGAATATAATAAACAGTCATTCCACCATTGGGTGTACCAACAAGGTGATTCGGCATTTGCGGGACCTACACAATAAGATCCAGTCAAGGACGAGTTAAAAAAAGTAACATGCGACAGCTCAATGGATAATACGAACGCGCAGGAAGCTTCCATTCGCATGTTTGAAATACATCACTGCAGTCCAGTAGTTGGACTTGTCTTCTTTAAACCTGCAAGTTGTACAGGTAGCGGTCTTTGAGATATCTAGTTCAGGTTGCATGGTCAAATTGAAACTAAGGGTTGCGTCAGATGCATATTCGAGCGGTAGCCCCAAAGAGTTTTTTAAGTCCACTTACGCGTTCTAGAGACGGTGAGCGATTCAGTTATTTGCATATCAGAGCCCACTAAATTCTCGGGAGTAAATAATGGACTAAGAACTTACCCCTCCAATAATTTGATGCACATGAGGGGAGACTTGACCGGGAGATACCAAACTTGAGGTATGGCTTTTAGACGAAGCCTGGTTACATTCGGAAATTATGACTTACGGGTCGAAACGCTGTGTGACCAGCTGAGAACACCCGAATCTAATAGTAGCTCTTGCATAAGGGATAGTAGTCAGTCCCAACGCTAATAAGTATAGCGCAAGCATTCTCAAGGAGCTCTTGCGGGTGAGGGCTCTGGTGCACTAGTGGGAGGTCACTGAAACGCGCGACGCATATCCTTGTATAAACGATGGGGAATCCTCGGATCCCTGAAGTTGTGTAAACAAGTATTTTACCATCCAGCTAATACGGTGCAGAGAAGCAAGGCAGACATCCACTCCTACTGCTGGGAAGCCATAGAAACTCCGAGATTGAGGGAAAACATTTATCAATTGTATAGCCATGCTCAAGAATTCTGGGTATTGTAAGAAGTAGGGATCGTTCCTATTCTTAATTAATAGTTCGAAGACAACTCGAAGCAGCGCCCAGAAATGTGTGCATGTGGCACATATGCACGGCGGGCGCTTAGTCAACTATGACCACGGTATGAGCGGCAGTGCAGCCGGTGTTTGGCGCTAGAGTCTGTATGCAATCACGTTGCCATAGGTCTAGCGTACTCGAGCCTGATCTCATCTTGCGGTGTTGAACTGAGTAGATTTAACCGGCGGCGGGGCTGGAACATCAATCCGAATTCGTTCAAATTTGAATTGGAAGACTGAAGTAATAAAATTCAATTCACCGCGCTGACCGTTGATTTTTGACAAAAGAGACGGGGAAATATGCTAAAGCGGCGGGGGAGTTACACGCGGCGAGCCTGGAGCAGTCGCTGATGGTATTCCTGTCGTCGAGACAGCATCGCAATCCTTCACCAGGGTAGCTGGAGCTGGGCCAGCTTGGATTGGATTACATCCGGGAAGAGCAGGCAAATCTAAGGACATTCATCAGCAGACGAATAGGTGGCAAAGCGCAAGTAAAATTTTAAGCTTACATTCTCCTTCTGTCTTCTCGTCCACTTGGACTTGTTGAACACACTTATTGATCTCGTCGTCTGTCAGAATGGTGAGTTCCGAACAAGCCTCGGGGGTGCCGAAGTCATCGAGGCATGTATTCATTGCGCGTTGGAGCGAATCACCCTCCCAGCCGAAGACATAATCGCCATGTTGGCCATAACCGGTTCTATTCGAGTTCAAAGTTAAATGGACGACATCGTTCTAGAAACAAAGAAAAATAACTCACGGATCACCCATGCTCAAAACAAATGGTTGACTACCATCGGCAGGCCATAGATGATTGAACACAGTAGTATTCCAATAGGTCTCGAACAGAATTGTCGGTACGCGTACTGGGTGGCTTGCAGGGCAGGTCCCATTGTGCCAAATTATTCCGAATGTTGGGTCTACTGGACCTTCTGCGAATGCCATATGACTCTGTAAGTTTGAAGTTAGGTGCAGAAATCGCATCAATTTTAAATGTGAGATCAACCTTGTGATCGGGACTGTCAAGGTTCTTGCCGTCCCAGCAGCTATGCCGGTATGTGGTTAGCTAATGACAAATTGGAACATAAACGAAGGAAGACTTACTTTGGGAAGAAAATGTTAGCTCGTATTCCCCCACCACAAGGCTTGTCAGGGAGATGCACTGTGTCGTATTGACCAGCACCAGGGGGATATCGATTAGATTCGCCTAACCACTCGGTATCTTCCCAGCACCTGAAGCTCAAGGCCCAGGACTCTGCATTATTGACATCAGAGGGTGACTTGCTCCGGATCATGGGATTTCCTGTGATCATCCTGAATCCCTGCAGAGTAGTAGTAGACACGAGTCAAAGACTGTAGAATTGGCACAAAAATTGGAAGTCCTACCTTCGGGAAGGCTGTGACCTTCTGGTATGGGGGGTACCCAGGAATATAATACACTGTCATACCTCCTTTCGGTGTTCCAACATAATGGTTAGGAATTTGTGGAACCTGAATGTCAGGGCATGTCAGCATGTATTGACAAGAACCTCGACAGGCTACGAACGCGCATGAAGGTTCCGTTCGGATGTTTGAAATACATGACGGCGGTCCAGTAGTTGGATTTGTCTTCTTTGAACCTACATGTTGTGCAGGTGGCAGTAGTTGCGAGATCTTCATCAGGTTGCATTGTCAGATTGAATCTAGGCGATTTATTAGACTATCTCCCTTTGAGGGATCAATAAATATCTCACGCATTCTAGAAGTGACCCAAGTAGATAATAAAATATTACTCAGGGCCACATCCATCGGAGCTGGTCATGAACATACCCCTCCAATGATTTGATGCACATGAGGCGAGACTTGACCAGGGGTGACCAGGCTTTGGGATGGACATTTAGACAATTCATGGATTAAATCAGGAGAATTGACTCACGGGTCGAAACGCTGTGTCACGAGCTGCGAGCATCCAAATCTAATGGTAGCCCTTGCATAAGGGAGAGCGAGGCCCAAGGTAATAAAATAGAGCGCGAGCATCGCTGGGTCAACTTAGCAGTCAGGACGGGAATTGTGCGAGAGGTGCGCAAATCGTTATATATCGCGATAAGGCGGAGAAAACCTCGGGCCATGTACCTCTGAAAGCCGATATAGCACAAGATTCGTTCTAACCGCCCTAGACCGTGATAATAGGATCTTTCGCAAGAATTCGAATGTGCTCGGTCTCAAAAGACGCACAGAAGCAGAAAATGTCCAATCGCACAGCCAGGAGGTTCAAAGGGGGCTGACGGAACTCCGAGATTAAGAGAGAAAATTCACCGATTCTATTAGCTATGCGAAGAATCTTTGCGGTCGCTGGGAAATGTGTGTATCTCTCCTTCAATATCGAACACCTCGAAGGCAGCTCGAAGCACCGCCGAGAACTGTTTACATGTGAGCGCTCCAAAGATGCTGTTCTACACGTGTATCCAACCCAAGCCATCACCTGCGTGCAAACGCTTATATTACCGGACCGAGAGATGCGAAAGTAAGTAATACTAAGTAGTCGCCATCACGTCGCCCTCAGGAGTCGGGAGCGAGCAGGACCCCGAGTTATCAGGCCAAAGGTCGGATACCAAAAAACCCGATTTTGGGGGTTTCTGTCCGTCCCAAATTTCAAATTTTATGTCCGGAAAAGATCTGACATACACGCAATTTTTGAGTTTTCGTCCGGACTTGGATCAGACCTCTATAGGTCAAAAGTGAATGCGCGTAGGACATTATGCAAAGAATACAGCGCTGTCCATGTCTGGACTTGGACCTGACCTCCTCCTGTTGTCACAGTTTTTGTCCGGTCTTTCTGACCCGACATACCCTCCAATTCCCGAATTTCTGTCCGTTTTGAACCCGACCTAGGGGGTCAAAAGCTTGAAAATCTGTCCGGATCCGGATCTGACATTTGGCCTGATAACTCGGGGTCCTGAGCGAGCAAGCCCAAACCGGGGACGGTTTGATCGAAGCGGCAGTCACCCGTACTGGCGCTTCTTTTTTAATATTGATTGATGACTCTTGACGTCATGATAACGTCAGTGACAGATAGTGCTTCTGTTGATGGACCATAACACCGCGGTTCGCTGTAACCGAACTGACAAGACGGAGTTGAATTGATCAGCGGCATCGAAGCCAGCGAGTGTCACAAGGTAGGAGTTTCGTATAAAACAGTTTATTGCTGGAGAGCCACTGGCATGGTGTAGAAAAAACATAACCGGAAACAATGCCATGTTGAAATACGAGTTTGATCTTCAGAAGCCAGGCAAATTAACATCAAAACGTATAGACGTGCAGACTCGATTCTCAGAAGGTCTGCGCTCCATCTAAAAACGAGCTCAAGCACGAGATATATACTAATTTAAACCGCCGGAGGAGTCATGCGCGGTGAGGACGAAGCGGTGGTTGATGGTATTCCAGTAGTCGAGACAGCATTGCAATCTTTCACCATAGTGGCCGGAGCTGGGCCAGCTTGGATTGGATTGCATCCCGGAAGAGTAGGCAAATCTATGACAGAAATTCGTTAGACAGAATATCTCGCCGCCGACTCATCAAATGTAAACTTACACTCTCCTTCTGTCTTCACCTGAACATGTTGAACACACTTGTTTATCTCGTCATCGGTCTGAATAGTTAGCTCTGAACAAAGCTCGGGTGTTCCGAAATCGTCGAGGCATTTATTCATCGCACGCTGGAGGGAATCGCCTTCCCAGCCAAAGACGTCATCGCCATGTTGCCCGTAACCGGTGCTATTTAAGCTCAGTGTGAGGTGACTGACGTGGTTATAGGAACATCAACTCACGGATCGCCCATGCTCAGAACGAAAGGCTGGCTACCATCGGTCGGACACATGTCTTTGAACACAGTAGTGTCCCAGTAAGTCTCATAGAGGATTGTCGGCACGCGCACTGGGTGGCCAGCAGGACAAGACCCATTGTGAAAGAAAAGTCCAATGCCTGGGTTGGCTGGGCCGTCTGCAAAAGCCATATGACTCTAGAATATATGATGATCAACTGACGGTACTTGGAGTCAAATTGCATGTGAGATTTACCTTGTGATCTGGACTGTCAAGATTTTTGCCGTCCCAGCAACTTTACCAGCGCGGGATGAGTCAACAGTGTGAAAAGAAATTGTATAACTAGTGCACAACTTGCTTGGGGAAAAATATATTCGCTCGAATTCCCGCCGCGCAAGGTTTATTAGGAAGATGCACGGTATCATATTGACCAACACCGGGAGCAAACCGATTTGAGGGACCAAAAAAGTCGTTATCCTCCCAGCATCTGAAGCTCAATGCCCAGGACTCGACACTATCGACGACAAACTGTCCTTTGTCACGAATCATGAGATTTCCAGTGATCATCCTGAAGCCCTACAAATGCAACTCAATACATGTAGAATGGCAGAAAATGTACTTTCAAGAACTTACCTTTTGGAAGGCCGTTACCTTCTGGTAAAGAGGATATCCAGGTATATAACACAGGGTGCACAGCCTCATATTCTGAGTCAAAAATTAGTCTTAATATGGTAATAAATCACAGTGTTTGTGGACAATATCCAAAAATAGAATATGATAAAAATATGGGACCAACATATTCTGAAAACAAGTATTGTAAGAATATGCTTGTATCTGAAAATACATCAATGGTACAGTTTATATATATCATATACCTGCTATGATCCTACAGAGTGTGCTTTAAGCAAATTTTCTACAACTCAGTATTATTGACATTTTCTTACAATACTTGTTTTCAGAATATGTTAGTCTCATATTTTTACCATATTCTATTTTTGGATATTGTCCATAAACACCACAATTCATTACCATATTAAGACTAATTTTTGACTCAGAATATGAGGCTGTGCACCCTGTGTAATATACTGTCATTCCCCCTCTCGGGGATCCAATGTAGTGATTGGGGATTTGCGAAACCTAAACCATATCGAAAGTCAGCAGGTATTCACATGGAGCGTCGATTGTACGCACGCGCATGAAAGTTCCGCTCCGGTGCTTGAAGTACATTACAGCGATCCAGTAGTTATATTTATCTTCTTTAAACCTACACGTTGTGCAGGTAGCAGCAGTTCCAAGATCTTCTTCAGGTTGCAGAGTCAGGTTGAAACTAACCGTCACATCACATTTCTCCATTCGAAAGAGATAAAGATTAGACAGCTCACGCGTTCTAGTCAAATTAAGCGACAAAATACTACTCAGCATACTCGTACTTCCACCATTCTGAGTGTTAATAATGAACATACCCCTCCAATAATTGGTGCACATGAGGCGAGACCTGGCCGGGAGTTACCAGACTTGAAGTGACGCAGTTGGAAATAGAAAACTTCAATTAGAAGTATTAAAGTTGACTCACGGGTCAAAACGCTGTGTGACAAGCTGCGAGCACCTAAACTTAATGGTAGCTCTAGCATAAGGGATCGCCAGGCTGAACGTCAGTATGCTTATCGTAAGCATGGTGAGAGTGTGGTCAGCAATAAAAATAGGAACATAGCGAATGAAACTGTAAGGTATCTTACCTGCCTACGCACGGAATTGGACTCGAACTCGAACACACTTAGCGCCCGGCACCCCAATTCGGATACACGCATCAAAATCACGCACGGATTCGCCGACAACACCACATCCAGTAGCCCCTACGACAAGATCACTGCCCAGGCCTCTCGATCGACTGCGCTATCATTCTTATCTATCTTTTCTACTTATTCACGACGCCATCCGCGTTGGTTTCCAGGTTATCATCTTTTATTTCGACTTTTCTCTGATTTTACGACTCATTTCATCACATGGACACAATTTCTACTTTATCTATTGTTTGCGGACCCCTTTCACCTCTAGCTCCTGATATTCTATACCCCTAAAGTCTAGCTACCAGTTGGTATAAAACTGTCCATGTATCGCAGTAAACTTTAGTGAATCCCACGACCTTCACTCACCAGCCCGAAGCACGACGAACTACGAATTTGAACCAAGTTCTTACGAAGAGAGCTCAACGAACGAACCACGAACGCACGCACCGACGCCCTGACGCCTCTGACGCCTTATTTCCCCTTTTTGAACGTATCCGCTCGACGATCGACCCCTCACTCCTCTCCCATTCACTTCCTCACCCCGTTTCACCGTCTACTTTTGGACTCACTCACGCCTACGGCAGACCACCGCTGCTGTACTCGCGCCGCCCTTCGCACCAACTTGCGTACTAGAGATTTCGGTCTATCCGATTCTCGACTACCACACTACATTACAAAACCAGCTCCTGATTTATATGGTAGTGAAAACCTCGGATGATACCCTGAGAGCAGTGTGGGCGGACATCAAAAACGACTCACAATCGGCTGAAGTTTAAAGAATACATCGCGGTGCGAACTTACCTGCTCTAGACCAAGAAAACAGCCAATCGCACTGTTAGGAAGCGATAGTAGCCCGAGGTTGAGGAAAAGCGTTCATCAACTCTATAATATTCTCGATAAACTATCAAAGCGCTTTGAGGAGTGTTTTGAGGCTATTTAGTTGGGGAAGAGCCACACAGGCAGTCAAGGTCTAATTTGAGTGCCTAAGACGAGATGAAGCCTTGAACGTTTGAAAACGGGATATTTCTCATCGAAAACACCGAGGCAGAGACACCTTATAGCTCTACGACTTACGAATGGGATCATGGAGTATTTAGCAAAGTCTTGAGGCATGGAGGCGCCTATGAAGGTATATCGCCATGAGGGTTATTGACAAATATGGAACCTGAATCTCCAATAGGGATTGAGATCAATGATGGTGTGGACTTACCAGGTTGCTCAATAAATCTTACATATCGTCAATGTACTTTATCGCCAATGTACTTTATCACGACCGCAACACTTTGGGCTATAATACCTCAAATAATTTGCTGCCTTCTGGAGAAGTGAAGCATGTGGAGGTTAATTGAAGAAACGTAGGGAATAGTTGAATACTACCCCTTCTAGATTCTGATCAAATACAGAAGGTCAGATTCATCAAATTTAACGATAAGTATCTCAAGACCCCGTTGTACGAGGGAGAACTGACATTTTCATACTGATTAACACGCAATTCGGGTGTGTGTTCGTGATCCGTTATGGGTCTCCCATTGGAGCCGAGATCACGGGCGAGCAGGAAATTAGAGCGCGGAGACACAGCGTATAATGTGGACTCTTATCTGACTCTGACAATAATAGCTTGTCTCTTCTGCTATGACATCGAGAAGAATCTCTCAGAGATCTGAAATCAGTGAAATAATATCTCCGTGTATAGAAAATGAACGCGAGGTAGAACTAAAGCAACACCAGAGATAAACGGGGATTAATCGAGATGCGTTGTCGAAGCCAGTCTGGTAAGTGCCAGAAGGTATAAATACTGTTATTATGGGGTTTCATCGAAATTTCATCGCTGGAGAACCATAGTATAGAGAAGTCAAAGCGAGGATGGATGTCGTAATGAGATACGACTTTGACATATCAGAATGCTGGGAAAACAACTAAAACCAAGGCGCTTCAAGCAAGCTCCCGCAGGAGACTTAGTAATCTAAATCGGTGGAGAAGTTACATGAGGCGAGGCTGGAGCAGTCACTGATGGTATTCCTGTAGTCGAGACGGCATCGCAATCCTTCACTATGGTAGCTGGAGCTGGGCCAGCTTGGATTGGATTACATCCAGGAAGAGCAGGTAAATCTAGATATATTTATTAGAAGACTATCAAACGGTAATGGGCAAGAAACCTGAACACTTACACTCCCCTTCTG
>Ga0247742_10001760_pt1 | contig 14701 bp, 14 predicted proteins | sample UWRJL208509C2_FD_180944 | JGI IMG/M metagenome (GOLD analysis project Ga0247742, IMG submission 180944) | Plant litter microbial communities from Arlington Agricultural Research Station in Wisconsin, United States - UWRJ-L208-509C-2 | ecosystem: Environmental > Terrestrial > Plant litter >...
CTCAAAATCTCGTGGTCATATGCCTTGGTTTAACGCGCATGGTCTATATATAGGCATCTAGGCGCCCAGAAGACGCACGATCGATTGATTTCTGGTCGCTTCTTGCACTTCCAGCAGTATGCTTCACTTGGTAAGACGTCCCTCACCCATTCAAAATATATCTGACTTCTCGCAGGTCCCTTCTCTTTTTACTCACAACAATGGTCTATATGTCCGTACCGTCGGCTGAGACAGGTGGTTCAAAGTCCGAGATGATCGCCTACGCTTTAACCATATTCGTCATCTCAGCCTTGAATATTCACTTATTCTACCAAGTCTATCAACTCAAGAAATTTATCCATCGTAAATGACTTCGGTGGCTCTTTCTACTATTTTCTAGCACTGATCCGACTAGTACATTTACTGCACCACTACGAAAAACCAGGAATGTAAAGTATGATATGCATCTATAAAATCCATCATTTATGTGTATGGGCGTTTCCGTGTGTGGTATGTGAGTAGCAGCGGTAGTTACAGTGATAGGGAATATCAATAAAAGAGTCCAAAGAATGAAGTACTCTAGGAGGAGGGAGAAGCCTCAAGCGCCGTCGAAATATAACCGACATCATAATCCAATCCTCATCTCTCAAGGCTAAACACCCACCAACCCCTGCACTTATCTCTATGCCCTTTCCACACAGCCTTGGCCCTTGTATCCTTCCTCTCTCCTCTTCTCTCTCTCGTTCCTCCTAACATCCACTTCCCGCCTCCTCGCGTCCTGTTATTTCGCGCGTCTACAGGAGGCTTTCTGACAGAATGGAGTGAGGGACGATCGAGACCGCATAGGGATGGCTTGCGGTCCAGAGCCTTGCCTTTGTCCTGGTCCCTCCTCTTATCCAAGAACCTCGTTTACAGCTCGTCTAGACCCAACCCTCCACCCCACCATTTCGACCAATAGCACTCGCATCAGCCTCCAATCGCGCCTGATAAAACACCCCTTCCCATCCATCCCGGAACATCTACACTTGTGCTTGCACCGTCAGACTCAAGAGGGCGATACACCTGATCGTCCAAAAGCCGCATATACAGCTGATGCAGATGCGAGAGTGTGTAGATGTCGGGTAGTGGGAGGAGCTGGGGTTGTTCTTCGAGTTCCTCAAACGAGGAAAATTTGTTGGAGTTCGAATTCGAATTCGAGTCGAGAAGGCTGATGATAGACGCTGTATCCGCGCTCGCGCTCGACCTCGGTCGTGGGCGTAGATGTAACGTCCACATCCACGTACACATTCATACCCACGTCCTCAAAAACGGGCGGTGGAAGGTCGTTGACATCCCAATCGATAATCACCATCCTGGGTTTCCTCTCTGGTCCCTGCACGCCTCTTTCTTCGCCTATTCCAAGGCCTCTCCAACCACCGACAGATGAGATCCTCGGGCGTCACAGGTGGAACACCCCCACCAGGCCTCGCAGCACTCATAATAGTTGTCCGACTTATAAATGTCGATTGTACATAGTCACGTAGACGGGCTGCTCCAGCTTCCGGACCAGGTGCAATTAGTGACGTAGGGGATCGATAATCCGTGCCTGCAGGCGACAGTGCTGACGCTGAAGATGGGAATGACACTGGGGTTGACAGAGTAGACACCTGCACCGAAACCGGTGCCGAGGTTGTTGGTGTCGTTATCGAGGTCGAGATCAGGACGGTAATCCAAGAGGTGAAGCAGGATTCACGCTGACATCCTTCTGCTGCTGCTGCACATGCCTCGTATTCACCCCACGCAAGATAACACAACCCAAGCGCAAACGCGTCTTCGGCTCGGTTTCGGGGTGATAGGATGCGTATCCTCACCGTCGCCCTCTCCTTCTCTCCTCTCCTACCTCATCTTTCCTCCGTCGAGTTCAAGTTCGAAACCAGATGGGTCTTCTCCCGGTTCTCGTCTTCCTTTAGTTGGTGACTGCCTTCAAAAGCAGGACGAACACGGTCTCTTGTTCGCCCTCATTCCCGTTCCTTCGAAGGACTTGGGTTCTTGACAACCTCCAGCCTCCGATATCTCCTCGGTAGATTCGGGTCTAATAATGCAGTCGTCGGTGTAGCAGCTGCCGACATGAGGGGCGCAGTTGTCTGGCCTGTTTCTGTTGGCAGGGGATGGGGTCGTTGGAAGTGTAGGCGATCACTGGCCGGGAGGCGGTGGTGGTAAACAGGCGGCAGCCTCTTCGCCACTTGCGCCTACTCCTGAGCTTGGGCAGCAACAGAAGCCTGAGACCCAGGGGGGTATGTTGTTGTCGTCGTTATGTGCGCGGCTGGGTGCATCATTGTGGTCCACGGGAAGCAGTCGTGCCACGAGAAGTTGAAGTTTCATTGAGGATGGAAAAGGGGGAGAGGAATATATAGATGTAGAGGGTCTAGCAGGGAGAGGTGATGTCTGTCCCAACTCTTGTTCCAGCCTATCCTTGACAGGGGGAGAAGGAGTAGGAATGGTACGGCCAGAGAGGCGCTTCCTGACAGGCTTTCGATCATTTGGCACTGGGCAGCGACGACTGTGTGTGTGACCCGGAGATACATTGCTGTTTGTGGAGTGTATATGACGAAGGTATTCCGCTGTAATCCCTGTTGCTCCTAGTAGTCGTAGGTGATCTTGGGAGTCTGGACATCAGATCCTTCTTCCATATTTCTTCTATGCCCTGTGGTGATGGTCTCGGTAAGTAGTGGGTTATAGAAGATTCCTCGTAGCCACCTATAAGACCCAAGAAAATGAAGGACGAATGTTGCTGTAGGACATGCGACATCCATGAGGTGGCATAGTGAGCTCGAGTTTACAGTATCATTTTTGGATCAGGAATATATCTGTACTATGGGGTTCTGTTGCCCAGTGTTGGCAAACAGCGGCATTGCGGCTCAATGGTGATTGAAAGCAGGCAAAGTCGCCAAGCAAAAATCTTCTTCCCGTGTGAATATCTTGCCTTTCCTGAAGAACACGAACGACAACCACCAATTGTTCTTCCCTAAGAGAAGTATGCACCCGAGGATATAAGTTTGCACTTCACGATAGAGCGCTCATGATGTATGATGCTTTGAGCCCTGCCCAAGACAACCACGAGGTGTCCGACTCCCAGCGATACTGCTAGTGAATTATGGTTCCTCAGGGAATTCTGTCTACTTATTACACGGTGCACGATGGAAACACCGATACGCTTTGGTATGCGCATTATTTATTGCATCCTATGGACTGCTGGAGCTCGGAACGGTGAGCATCGCAGTTCCGTCCTCTATGAGCTTGCAGCTGATACCCAAAGAGCCTAAGATTGCCAACGTGCTGGTCATGGAGGACTCTCTCTCAAGATGGTCCATCAGTTCTCCGCTGAATGCTATCCTGTGCAAGTTATGCTCTCTTGAACGAGGTTGGTTCCTTGCGTTACCAATGAATTGGTGCTCTTATAGGCGCCTCCGACTAATTTCTGGCGTATATGTCGACAAAATACCCATCTGACAGCAGTTTTCTGTATTGGGCCTCGTTTCCATCTCTCGCAAATTTCGGTAGCATCTTCATCGGCGGTGCAGTCGGTCAATTAGGTTGGTGCCCTCAGGTTTGTCGTAGCACTTGGTATGTTGATGCTTTCTCATCCCGTCTGTCCGCCCACGCTCTCCCCTCTCTATATATGGTATCCTCATTCCACCTGGTGTCCATATCATCCTAGGCGTCGTACTCGCAGTTGGCCGCTTATTTCTACCGCTTTCGCATCGCCTGTCAGTCGTACGAAGCCTCGCTAAACCAGGGCTAACAGCATTGAAGAAATGGATGTGATTCGCTATTGCAGGCAAGATATATTAACGTCGCTCTGACGATCATTACTTGATATCAATCATTAGATTGAGCTACTCGAAATACGGATCGAAGCACCCTCATTGAATGGAGTCTCGATATTGAAAATCACGGCAACTGATCTGAGCCTTCCAAAACTCTGAGCATGGTACGCCCGAAATAGCGAGTCTTTATCAACTAAAATGACGACGATCGATAATAGCGCAGCCAAAGCAAGTGTGGACGTCGTAATGGCGAGGGTTTTATCCCAAAGAGCGGTACCGACGGCGTCGATCTGGAGAAGGCATCAGAGAGCCTGCAAAGGAATCAGCAGTATACACTAAAATCAGTTCAATAGACGCACGATATGAGTAAGAGAATCCCCAGAAGTGAACGCCCAAAACTTCTCCATCTCCTCGACCACCTTCCTGCGACACGTGGTGTCACCAGATGCGAAGGGTAGGAGCATCCAGCTTGGGTAGGAAAATCGCATTGAGAAATATTGGTCAATCCCAATACTGAAGTACTGACGAGCCTATGGGTGCGCCTAATCAAGGGATCAACAAGTGGGTGAAGGTCCCTATTGGGAGGTAGCTAGGCTATTACTTAGTCTGTGTAGACTTGTACGTATGTCGACAACGTACACAAGACATATGAGGTCGAATCTGGGACTCATAACAAGAGGGTGAACTTGAAAGAAGTTGTTAATTGTGCAAAGATTTACGCTGTTCTATATATGTGCATGTGTGCACGTGGTAATAATTTAAGAGAGAAAATGTGTTTAGCAGAATGGCATCGCACTAGATGACTGGATAAGAAAATTTGACAACCGTGTATGTGATGAGGATGTTTGTCACCTTGCTTCTCTGTAAGTAATCGCTCTTACTCCTTGTATTCGTAGAAGATCTTGGGTTCGGGACGTCCTTGTATCTTTCCTCTGGGCTCTGTGACGATGGTCCCGGTCAGTCGTGTGTCATAGATAGGTCACGGATGGCCTACCTCGCCTATCTTATCACACCCAAGAAACGGGGGACCAACATCGGCATTATATCAGAAGCGACATCCGAAAACGACGTTGAGGTAGCACATTGAAGTTGCGTTATCATCTTTGCCTATAATATAGGGGGCCCAGCAGGTGAACTGCGGCACTGATGCCAGTGATGGCTGTCGACAGCAAGCAAGCGAAAAGGCGCTGAGCGAAAATAGAAGCAGGTGGCCCGTGTGAATCTCTTGCCCTTCCCGACTCTCCAGACCAATAAGGATGAACAAGTTTCTCACTGTTCTTCCCTACGAAACCTATATATCCGAGTAGAATATACTATCAGCTGGTACCCTTGGACTTTAAGACAACCACGATGCGTCCCAGCGACACTGCTGGCCCAACTTCAGTCAACCAAGTCCAATATTCGGTTGGCGGGGTTGCACTTTTTGGCCAGGAGCAAGTGTGGTTGAGTAGACACCTAACCATCAGTTCCATTCAACCAGAATCTATTAGGCTCACCGAATTTTTCACTGGTATATACGAATGCCCGCACCTGTGCATTCGCCTATGCTTGTAACATCTGCGTGTAAGGCCGATAGCCGCAAGGAACCAGCTGGTTAGTAATGCTATATTGAGGTCATTCGAGAGAAGGAAGATTAAAATAAGGGAAGAAATCCATTCTAAGATCTGATGGTCTCAAAAAGTGAGACATATTAACGACGCAGGGATCTAAAAATGTTGAAATAATTGAGGAAAAAATCTAGTGCATTACAGTAAATAATGTCGGGTCGGTCACTGCTGGAAAGTAGTACAAAGAGTCAAGCCTATTCAATCAGTTGAGTGGAAGAGGTCCATCATTTACGATTGGTGAATTTCTTGAGTCGATAGACCTGGTAGAACAGGTGGATGTTCAAGACCGAGATGAGGAATATACTCAGGGCGTATGCGATCATCTCGGACTTTGAACCACTTGTCTTGGCTTCGGTCGACGGTATGGGAATATAGACAATCGTCTCTAGTAGAAATAGAAGAGACCTAGAATATGTCAGATATTATTCTTGAGTCGATGATGGATGAAATACCAAGCGAAGCACACTGCTGGAAGCGCAAGAAGCGACCAGAAATCAACTGATCGTGCGTCTTCTGGGCGCCTAGAGGCCTACAAATAGATCGCGCGTATAAATCCAGGCCGTCTGATCACGATAACTTTGGACTAATACCTCCTGCCAGCCTAATATCACGCTCGCCTGGGATAGCGAGGCTCTATCGACCAAAGAATAGAGCTCGACAACATAGTGGCCAAGGCGAGCGTGAACGTGGCGATGGCGAGGGTTTTACCCCAAAGGGTGGTACAGACAGCGTCGATCTGTAAGAGTGCAACGGAGAGCCTGCAATCCATCAGCAATATATATCAGAAGAAGCTATATAGACGTACGAGATGAGTAAAAGCGAGCCTCCAGAGGTGAATGTCCAGATCTTCTCCATCTCCTCGAGCGTCTTGTTGTAATAGTTAGTGTCACCAGACGACGAGAAGGGTAGAATCATCCAGCTTGGTAGGAGAAGCGTGTCGAGAAATATTGATCTATTTTGAGACTGGCGAGTTTGTGGGTGCGCACAATCAAACGATCTGCGAGCGGGTGAAGCCGTCTATAGGAGGTGTTATTAGTATGCGTAGATCTATATGTAGTAAGGCGTCGTACACGAGACGTAGGAGGTCGAATATGAGACTCATAACAGCAGGCTGAAAGAATTTGTCGATGGTGCAGAGATTTGAAACTCGTCATGTGCGTGTATAAGTAGTCAGGGGTTGGGTTATGGCATAAGTGTCTAGACAAGGATTTGAATATGCGGCAAACGAGGGCAGCTGAGCAGTGATTGATAGCAGATCAAGTTCCCGGCAAGGGAACTCAATGTAAATATGAAAGCTAGTACCAATTGATATATATGGTGTGGGTGTGTCAATGTCATAGATATTTGGCAAACAAATCAATGGGGAGGAGACAAGTACAGCTGTCAGCGGAACGTTAGCCGATGGCATCAGGTTTCCAGATAATGTGCGGCGATGCAGGGTCCAGCCATCGAGCGCATTTTCGGACGGTTGGGCGACTGGCCCAAGAAGTGCCACACATCAGCAACTCTGCTCATTCACGTTTTTGGGCAGGTCTGGGCAACCAAATTTGCTCAAGATTTGGGATAAAGGAGAGGGGAAAGATTTGCGTACTGAGAGTCAATCGTTGTCCAACCACAAGGTGTTAGATACTCGTTTGGATAATGCACGGGAGATTGGACACGCTTAACAGGAAGGGCACGCCTAATTGAATGGGCACGCCGAACCATAGCCTACGCTTGACAGGAAGGGTTCGCCTAGTTAGTAACTGGATGGACACCTTCAACGAGATCGATGCGCGTAAGGGGATGGATATACTCACCAATTTCACACTATGGTCGGCGTGCTCACGGGCTGGCACGCTGAACAGCCTACGCTTGACAGGAAGGGTTCGCCTAATTAGTAACTGGATGAACACCTTCAACGAGATCCATGCGCGTAATGGGATGGATACGCTCAGCAATTTCACACTATGGTCGGCGTGCCCCAAGGGCTGGGTACGCTTCAGAGGATATGGGCAATGTACCCTCACACGAGGAGCTGCCGTATGTGCCGTGTAGCTGTCCATCCTGTTACAGCAGATTGTATATTGATAGATCATAGAGCCAGTTTGATTTCCGGGCGCCCAAGCACCGATTTCATACCCTTTTGAGCTCATTAGGTGGAGTCTGCTCTCGTGTGAGGGGACCTTGTCCCTATCCTCTGAAGCGTACCCAGCCCGTGGGGCACGCCTACTGTAGTGTGAAATTGGTGAGTGTATCCATCCCCTTGCGCACATGGATCTCGTTGAAGGTGTTCATCCAGTCACTAATTAGACGAACCCTCCTGTCAAGCGTAGGCTGTTCAGCGTGCCAGCCCGTGGGGCACGCCGACCATAGTGTGAAATTGGTGAGTATATCCATCCCCTTACGCGCATCGATCTCGTTGAAAGTGTCCATCCAGTTACTAATTAGGCGAACCCTTCCTGTCAAGCGTAGGCTGTTCAGCGTGCCAGCCCGTGGGGCACGCCGACCATAGTGTGAAATTGGTGAGTATATCCATCCCCTTACGCGCATCGATCTCGTTGAAGGTGTCCATCCAGTTACTAACTAGGCGAACCCTTCCTGTCAGGCGTAGGCTATGGTTCGGCGTGCCCATTCAGTTAGGCGTGCCCTTCCTGTTAAGCGTGTCCAATCTCCCGTGCATTATCCATTGGTCCCACAAAAAGGTCTGCTATAAGATGAAGATGGACCTCTGGCATCTCGGTATACTTCTTTCAAGCTCTCTAAATTTTCTATGAGCTCCCCATTCGACATCTTATATCTCGTGTAAGTCACATTGCTATACTACAAGTCTACATTGACAAAGATTGATGTCCTAACTTGTCCATCTCTCCATAGGATCCTTCACCCGCTCGCTCATCGCTTGATCACACAGACCCATAAACTCACCGGTCTTGGGATAGATCAATATTTCTCGACACGATTTTCCTACCCAAGCTGGATGGTCCTCCCTTTCGCATCCGCCGACACCATCTCTCGCAAGAAGGCGCTCGAGGAGATGGAGAAGATTTGGACGTTCGCCTCCGGAGGCTCTCTTCTGCTCATATCGTGGGTCTATAGAACTATTTTATGTATATACTCCTGATGGATTTGCAGGCTCTCCGTTGCCCTCCTCCAGATCGACGCTGTGGGTAACACCCTTTGGGGTAAAACCCTCGCCATCGCGACATTTACGTTCGCTTTGGCTGCGCTGTTGTCGAGCGTTATCATTTTGGTTGATAAAGACTCGCTACTTCGAGCGAGTGTGTTATTACGATGGCAAGAGGTCAGTAACTCAAATTCTCGTGGCCATATGCCTTGGTTTAACGCGCATGGTCTATATATAGGCATCTAGGCGCTCAGAAGACCCACGATCAATTGATTTCTGGTCGCTTCTTGCACTTCCAGCAGTTTGCTTCGCTTGGTAAGACGTCTCTCACCCATTCAAACTATATCTGACTTCTCGCAGGTCTCTTCTCTTTTTATTTGCAACAATGGTCTATATGCTGGTACCATCGACCGACGCCAAGACAGGTGATTCAAAGTCCGGGATGATCGCCTATGCTTTAACCGTATTCGTCATCTCAGCCTTGAATATCCACTTATTCTACCAAGTCTATCAACTCAAGAAATTCACCCATCCGTAAATAGTGGAAGTGTCCTCCATTCAATTCGGTGGCTCTTTCTACTATTTCTAGCACTGATCCGACTGGTACGTTATTTACTAAGCACCATGAAAAACCAGCAATATAAATTATGATATGCATCTAAAAAATCTATCATCTATGTGTATGGGAGTTTCCGTTTGTTGTATATGAGTAGCACCGGCAGCTACAATGATAATTAATAGCAATCAAAGACTCCAAAGAATAAAGTATGAGGACGTAGAAGCCTCAAGCGCCGTCAAAAGCTAACCGACACCATAATTAAATCCTCATCTCTCAGGGCCAAATGCCCACCAACCCCTGCACTTATCTCTAAGCCCTTTCCACACAGGCTTGTGCCCCGCAGCCTTCCTCTCCCTCTCGTTCCTCCTAACATCCATTTCCCGCCTCTTCGCGTCCTGTTCTTTCCGACCCAATGCAGTGAGGGACGATTTATGATCGAGACTGCGTAGGGACAGCTCGCGGTCCAGAGCCTTGCCTTTGTCCTCCCCTTGACCAAGAACTTTGTTCACAGCTCCGTCCCTACCAAGCGCAGTGCCGAATGAAGCACCAACACTCGACACATCCCATGGCCGCCTCCAGACTAGAATCTTGAGAATTCTTTGTCGTCGTAATCATACACCCCTTCCCCATCTTCATCTAAACACAGCTCGTCTGAACCCAACCCTCCACCCGCACCATTTCGACCAACGGCACTCACATCAGGCTTCAATCGTGTTTCATACAACGCACCCCTTGGACAATATCTACACTTGCGCTTGCACCGTCAGAATTTAAGAGGGCGATACACCTCCTGATCATCCAAAAACCGCATGTACAGATGATGCAGACGCGAGAGGGTGTAGATGTCTGGTAGTGGGAGGAGCTGGGGGTTGTTCTTCGAGTTCCTCAAACGAGGAAGATTTGTTGGAGTTCGAATTCGAATTGTCGTTGAGAAGGCTGGTGATAGATGCTGTATCTGAGACCGAAACTTCGCGCTCGGGCTCGACCCAGTCGTGGGCGTAGATGTAACATCCACTCCACGTACACATTCACAACCACGTCCTCAGAAACAGGCAGCGGAAGGTCGTTAACATCCCTCTTCCTTAGCCCTTTCTTCGGCCTCCCCCCCACCTACAGACGAGGTCGTCGCCACCAAGCCCACAGGCGTTACAGGCGGAACGCCCCTACAGGCCTCACCGCACTCATGGTAGTTGTCCAACTTGTAAACTCCCGGGTCAGGTGCAATTAGCGACGTAGGCGATTGATAATCCGTGCCTGCAGGCGACAGCGCTGACGCTGAAGATGGGAATGACACTGGGGTTGACAGAGTAGGCACCTGCACCAAAACTGGTGCCGAGGTTGTTATTGTCGTCGAGGTCGAGATCATGGACGAAAACGACGATGGTAATCCAAGAACCGGTCAAGGAGGATCCAGGCTGAGGTCCTTCTGCTGCTGCTGCCCATGCCTAGGCTTCTTATTCACCCCACGCAAGATAACACAACCCAAGCGCAAACGCGTTTTCGGGTCGGTTTCGGGGTGATAGGATGCGTATCCTCGCCCTCGCCCTCTCCTTCTCTCTCTCTCCCCTACCTCCTCTTCCCTCCGTCGAGTTCAAGTTCGAATCCCTGGTCCCTAGAGCTATGAACACATAGACTCTCATCCCTCCCATATTTGTTCCTCCGACAGGCTGAGAGCGGATGTACCCTCACTGTGGTCGTCCGCCTTGTTCATTTTGGCGTTGTTCGATGTGGGTTGGGGTTTGAAGACGAGTTTAAAGGTCGTCGGCCTGGACCTTGATCTCGATGATGCTCGTCGTTGAGATAGAGCGTTAGGCTAGTTTGGTGATGACGATCGAGAGGATGAAGATGCTGAAGGAATGTGGGTTATAAGCAAGGGGAACCAAGGTGGGGTGGATGGCTCAGGTCTGGGGGTTCGGAGTCGGAGTCGAGATCAGATTCGGACTCCAAAGATGAAGACGATAATCCAGGTGATAGACCCGAGTCGAATATTGATGATGTTGACGATGTCGAATCCCTCCTCTCCCTCCTCCTCGGCTTGTCCATCATCCTCTGTGAGTTGTTCTGCCTGCCAGGTTTTGGACAGATGGCTTGCATACACATCCCCCCCTGTCCCTTTTCCTTCTCCTCCCACCCTCCACTCCATCGACCTCATTAAACCCGTCGTCCAAAAACCCAACCTCAACCCGTCCTCCATTACCTCGCCCTCTTTACCATGCTCAAGCGTAGCTGCACATATCCTGCACAGTCTTTCAGCTTTTTCAATTCCGCGTAGGTTCTTCTCTGACACCCCGCGCTTTCGAGAGGAGGACGCATGCCGAAGAACACCAGCGGCACCAGCGGAAGTGTCGGTTGAACCAGGCGGCCGAAGACGAGCTCTAGAACGCGCTCTTGAATATGTCTGAGCTCGTGCGATTGTCGTAACCTTGGCGTTGGTTTTCGGCGGTGTCCATGTCGATAACTGAGTGGGAGATGTACGCAGCTCCAGCGCTAGTGGTGGTGTATATGGCACGAACGAAGCTATCGCTCCAGTTTTTGAGGGAGACCAATACCTATCCCACCAGCTGGTCGTTCGAACACCCTCATCGGAGGGGTCTTCCCCTTCCCATCCTCACCGGCACCAGGCGATCGAGCATGAGCATGAGCAGGATCTCTCGACCGTTCTCGTTCCCGTTCTCTTCAAGAACTCGGACTCTTAACAACCTCTCAATGTCTCCTTGGTAAATCCGGGTTTAGTGGTCGGTCATCGGTGTAGCAGCTACCGATGTGAGGGGTCCAGTTGTCCAGCCTGCGGGATGCGGCAGGGGGTCTGTCGTTATCGTCGTTATATGCACCGTTGATGTTCACAGGCGCAGACACAATCGTGGTCGAAGTCGAAGTTTCGTTGAGGGCGGGAAAAGGAGAGGGAAAGGTAGAAGTAGATAGTGATGTAGAGAGCTCGCTGGGGAGAGATGGGGCAGTCCGATCCGACACTTGTTCCAGCCTATCGTTGGCAGGGGGAGGAGGGGTGGTACGACCAGAATGGCCCTTCCTGACAGGCGCGTCAGACCATGGTTCCCTTTCTTTGAAGGTAAGCTGATGTTCACCCAGCTGGTCAAAGACTAAGGCACAGTTCGCGTCTCCAATGAATCCAGGTTGGAGTTAGTCGATCAACTTGGCCCTTGTCACCTGCAGGACCACGTGACGTGGATTGAATGACGCGCGACCTCGCGCGACTTGCAATGACATGCATATGTGACTAGAAAAGCCAGTCTGTCCCCCAGTCTCAAATGAGCTGGAACCAGTGGATTAGACTCTGCTCACATCCATAGTAGCAGCCACAAATGATCTAGACGATACCGGCGACAGATCCTGCACATTAACCTGCCATGGATCCCACTATAGGAATCCCACTATAGAGCTCATGAATGCCGACTGTGCTGCTGGCCCTTTGCTCGCCTTAGGCCTTAGATTAGCGTCATAACAATCGCCGGTGCTGCGTACGCCTCCCACTCAAACGTCGACACCGTCCAAAGTGAGTGTATACACTATCTTCAAGATTAAAGCGAATCGACCAGTCAACATCGAAGTTCTGGGATGGAATATATGTGTTGGTGCGTTTGTGGTATCATTGTTCGTATACGATATTTGCTGCAGTTCTGCGGAATAATGAATATAGAACTTAATCTCGAACTTGCAGAAGGGAGCTTACCTCTTCTCAGCCCCCTGTTTTTAAAAATGAATGAGACAGTTCAGCGCACGCAACCTTTACACGTAATTAAATTTGGACGCACATTTTCCTCCCAAGCAATACAAGCTTGAAGCTTTGTCAAGCCAAATAGCAGTACGATCGCATACTCGAGGCGGTAAAAAATTCTGTATCCAAATGCTTTCGCCCGCGGTCTTAGCGGGATATGGGATAGATCGGCTGTTACGGTACAGTGCAGAGAGTAACTATCTAGAATCACTTTTAACAGGTGCATAGAATGATGGGGGAAAAACTCAGGCCTCACCACTATCCTGGTCCTTCCATTTGGGATCATCTAGATCCCCTGTGTAGCACCACAGCTGGAACGATGCTTCCTTCAAGTCAGCCTTTTTCTCCAAGTCTCGAACGTATGACCTTCGGAATTCCGTGATCTCAGAGATTTGTGTGTTCTGAAAAAGCACACAATGAATTATCAATAGTGACATGACGTCGTATAGCCTTCAGACCTACTTTGGGTAAGATAACATCGAACGAGTCGCTGATTCGTCTATCGCCTGACGCCGATATGAATACGTTCTTCATCCTCAGCTGGTGCTCAGGATTATTCGAATCGAAAGGAATATGACAAAAGTTGCCGTAAGTGACCTTGGAGATGCGTATCCCGACATAGTGTTCGAGGTAGAAGAAGATTGCACCATCTTTCACCGCCTTATTACTTGAGTCCCAACGATAAATATAGGAGGAAAATCTGAGGGAAATACTACTGACATATGCTGTTCAGGTCTAAAGACCTTCAAACCCGAAGGCGCGAGCTGCGCTTGGACATTTTTGTAAAGCCAGTCACTCGATGCAAAGCCGCCTACGAGAATGACAGACTAAGACCGCCTTAAATCAGAATGAAGCAAGTTTGAGATTCTAGAAAGTAACATACGGCGATAGGTGAATGGGCAGCCTTCTGGTGGTCCAATACTGCGTTTACAATGCAATTGATAGAAGGCTCGAAGAACGACGCGACGTCTGTGCTGCTCACGATATTAAAGTGTGTCGTAGAAGTGAAAGAGAACGACGAACCCCAAGAGCCTCAATTGTCCATACCGCACGTTGTACTTATCGTCGTTATCCCTTGTTAATCCGAATTTAACATACTGATATTCATGCTGGTTTCTGAAGCGTAACTTTGTAGTCTTGTCGAAGCATTGAACAATATGTTCGAGGACATCAATGAATGACGACTCTGCCAAGAAATCTAGTAAGAAGTCAATAAATGGCAGCATCACCTATTTCTGGGACTCACCACCGATAAATTTGCGTGCATTAACTGTAACGACTTCGGATCCATAGAACTGGCATTGGGTATCAGCCATCTCTTCAAAGGTCTCCTTCTCGCCCTCATTAGTGTTACGCCTGTAGACGCTGAAACTGACGGCCTCTCGTCCAGCGTTAACGATGACCACTCCATCACCGTTCTTCAGCGCCCCGCTAGGGATACCATTCTCCATGAAAAAATGCAAACTAGCCTCTGCTTCCGATACGAAGACAAGTCGAGCATGGCCACTGGAGTTGTCTGGAATAAGGCAGGCTGTAACAGCTGCCTTTCGCATCTCTTGTTGTTGTGTGCCTTCCCATCCGTCTGGATGAGCGAGGACAAAGTTGATGTCATTCTCAATTGACTTCCAGAGGTCAGGTCCATTGGGATGTGTATATTTGATGTAGTCAGCAGCACTCTTGAGAAGGTACTTGAGAAAATCGGCGAAGACTTCGACAACTGTCTTATTGAGTGGTAGAGGTGGGATTTCTTTGGCAACGTTGCCGGCACTGGTTTTATTTTTGAAGTGCAGCTCAAAACTTGCGAATATTGTCAGTGCCTTCAGTTACAAGTGGAAAGTTGCAAAAGACACACACCATTCCGCCTTGATCCAGTCCTCCTCCTGTGCCGTCTCAAAGACACCTTCTTTCATC
>Ga0247742_10001761_pt1 | contig 14689 bp, 16 predicted proteins | sample UWRJL208509C2_FD_180944 | JGI IMG/M metagenome (GOLD analysis project Ga0247742, IMG submission 180944) | Plant litter microbial communities from Arlington Agricultural Research Station in Wisconsin, United States - UWRJ-L208-509C-2 | ecosystem: Environmental > Terrestrial > Plant litter >...
CTCTTTGAGAAAACACCAAGTATAACTTCACTAATCCCAAACTTGTTGGATGGGCCATCGCATCACTGCAGGAACAAGTCCCAGAAAATGGCTGGTACCAGGACAAACAATAGTGGTGTCAATTACTAGTAATCACATGACTCACGGCCATTGCTGGCTACTGAAGTGTTACACAGTCGGTTTCACAGGTAGTGTGGGATATAAGTACAAGTCCCTATAGAGAGACTTGTAACAAAGGCATCTCATTTGTAGCATGTGTTCACTCCCACAGAACATATGTTTACCCCCTTGTAGCATATGTTTACCTCCTTGCAACATATGTTTACTCTGTTGTAACATATTTCATCTCATCTGTAACATATGCCATCTCAACTGTAACATATGTTTACTCCCTTGTAACATATGTCATCTCACCCATAACATATGTTTACTCCCTCGTAACATATGTCATCTCACCCATAACATATGTTTACTCCCTCGTAACATATGTCATCTCACCCATAACATATGTTTACTCCCTCGTAACATATGTCATCTCACCCATAACATATGTTTACTCCCTCATAACATATATTTATCCCCTTGTAACATATGTTTACTCCCTTGTAACATATGTTTACCCTCTCGTAACATATTTCATCTCATCTGTAACATATGTTATCTCACCCGTAACATATATCATCTCACCTGTAACATATGTGTACTCACCTGTAACATATGTCATCTCATCTATAACATATGTGTACTCACCTGTAACATATGTTATTTATTTATATTCATTTTTAGTGAATTAACTGACTTTCAGATATATTGAGATTGACAATTGATTCTCTATGCCCGATAACCCTCTTCTAAAGCCATAGACTCCAGATTCGCAAGTAATTCAGCTTCATCAAAATCTTCTTCACTATTCCCATCTTCATCTCTTTCCTCTTCTAAATCTTCACTACTCTCCTCAACCTGATCTTCCTCTTCCATCACTTGTTCAGCATATTCATACTCTCTTGCTCTTGCAAGCTCGTTCCTTGTTGGGCCCCATACAGATCCATCCCAATCCACAGGAATAATCTTCACTGATGACTCCCACTTGACACACAAGCGTAGAAGATACTCATGCCTTTCCTTCAGCTGATATACAACATCCAAATCCTCTTCCGCACACTCAAGTGCTGCATTCACAACCAACCATTCCTCCTGCATCCACTGCTGCATTGAGAGTCGTTCTTGGACCAGCCGCCTCTCCTCTTCTATACACCGATCTCGTTCCAATAAAGCCTTGATTCCATTGCGGACATCTTCATTTCCAAGCCAATCTGGAATATCTTGAAGATTATCCACCTCATCAGTAAGCCCAATATCCTGCCAGATATCATCATCTACATCCAACTTGAAAAGACCATCTTGTTGAATTTCAGAAAGGGCAACAGCTCCTCGGGGTGCCTTCTTTGCAACAATCATCTGGGTTAGCTCAGCACAAAGCTTGTTGTACTTTCGAGCTAGAGTCTGAATCCCAGGCTCTTTCCGTTTGATCTGAGCCTTTGCATGCTTCTCCAACTTCAGATGATTGGATGTTTTCCGATATGCCCGTTCCAGATTCTCCAACTCGAATTTCCTCTGCCTCAAACGATCTCTGATCCTCTGCTTTAAGGCTAAAGCATTCATCCGGCTCCGTAGAAACTCATTTCCCAACAGCTTCTCTAGATTCAACCGTCCATCAACATGGAGTTTTGATCTCTTTGTCAAAATTGCCCTCTGGGTTCTTCTAACCTGATCAACTGCCTCCTCCAATAGTTCCCCAATATTCCAACTCTGCCCACTTGGTATATCTGTCTCAGCCTCCAACAAAGTCTGGTACTCTGCTACCTCTTCCTTGTGCATGTCCAAGGTCTTGGTAAGAATTAAGATATCCTGAATCTCCTTGTTTGCAAGATCCTTGGACTGCTTCTTCAACGGCTTTGTTTGCTCAACAACCTGCAATCTCCATTGCTCCCGAAGATGACTCTCTGTTATTCCTGCATTCCAAACACCATCAAGCACATCATCCTGCTTCTCCTTACGCTCTGCTGTCTTTATCCACTTTCTCTTTAGCCAATTCCCCAATTCCAACAGAGACTTCTCATCCAATCGCTTGATCTGATTATCCAGCGTATAGATGCGATTATAATATCCCGAGACTCGAAGGGATGGAATGAGCAGTTTGATAGAACTCCAGAACCGCTCACAGCCTTCACCATCTGTCAGCCCAAAACCAGGGCACTTTCGCGGATGATAAACAATTTGACATGGCCACTGGTGTCCATACGCATGGAAGACTGAAATGCCAAAGACAATTCGCCCCTGAGTGTCTGGTAGAAAGTTGTACTTCATACAACTTCGGTGGAGCTGGCAGCCAATATCATATAACACTCCAATGCGCATAGCTGCAGGAATATGGGCAAACAGTTTATCCAACAAGCACAGCACATAATGCTGTTTCTCGCCTGCTGAAGTCATGTTGACCAACCACAGAACACGATCATGACGACATAATAGAGCCATCAGCCCTGTATCCGCAAAGAATAAAGTGCTAGCTTTGACTCGGTTAGAGTCTGCAGCAATAAAAGAGTCATTACACTCGTCAAGAACAGCAGTTGGAACATGCAGCCCTGGCTCATATTCAGCGCTAGCCTGAGAGGAGCCATGCTGTGTACCACTGGCTGTATTTCTTGGTCTCGAGTGCAGAGGTCGAGCACTCTCAACAAGAGTCTCCATAGTCTTTGCATCCTCAGGAGATACAAAGACTGTTTCAGGATGCTGCATAGGTGGTACCCAAGCTTTTCCCTGATTCTTGCGCCGCTTTTGTGTAAAGCAGGCATCTACACAGACTATAGCATCCACACTATAAAATATCAGACAATCTAATCATTTGATTATAAATATAACATACACTTCATCAGGCTTTTGCCAGTTAGTCCCACCAAAGCAGAGCGGACATCGTTCTCTGAGATATTCACTGGGTCGCACTGGGCCTTTATCATTCTGCGGGTCTATGAATTATTAGTATTAAATGCTAGTACCTTTAACTTAGCAACTCACTATCATCATCTATCTGCATTTCATCTTCACTAGCTGCATAGTATGGGACTTTCTGTGGGCCACCAATATTATCTAGATTTGTTAGTATGGAAAAGATACAAAGTTCTCAAAGAACATACCCATCTCCTCATCTTCATCATCCATTGACAGTACTGCACCTCTCACAGCATCAAGATATGTACGCAAGCCCAGGTTTGCTTTATCAACCAGTGCTGCATACCAATGCATCGCATTCCCAAACCTCTGTCGAAGACTATCCTATACACTGAGTTAGCTCTCTTTAACACCTGCTAACACTAAATTACATACCCGTGTTGTTAACTTGTATTTGCGAGCACTCAAGAATCCCTCCAAAGTCTCACACCATGCAGTTGTATTTGGAGCTGCATTCACAAATAATTCCCTCACAAAGTCCAGCATTTGAAGATCCACAGCCAGTGTAGGTAGTACAGGCGAGCAAGGGAATAAACCCCGTGCAAGCAACTGTAATGGTACATCTGTACATGTACAGACAACCACTTTTTCAATCTCTATATCAAGCATTAGTAAGTTAGTGCATTACTGGATTAGACACTCACTCTCAAAGAAAATACAGGACACCTCTAGACGATGCCCAACCTTGCAACCCAAACAACCAGTATGCCCTCGGGCAGAGTGCAGGGTTTTAAAAGAGTTGGTCTCTCGCAGTAGAGTCACATATGGCTTTAATAGTGCAGGAATGACCTTTTCACTCCAGGTCCTCCACTGCTTCTCCTTCTTGGCTGCTCTCACAGTCCGACGGAGCACAGTCTCCTCAGACTCAGACTCAGACCCTTCATCCTCTGAACTTAGAGCTCCCTCCGCCAAATCACCTCTAGCCTCCTCACCATCCAATCCCTCATATAATCCATCACCCAAACCTTGTTCATCAGCCTCCATAACCTGTGAGAAGACTCCTCCGCGAGTCACAACACGCCCCGGAACAGCACGGGTGAGATGGGCTGAACCATACGGCCGTCGGCTGTGAGAGACATTCTCGGCCAGGATAAGACCTGTTGCTGCTGGCACTGGTGTAGGCAATGGAACGGTTGGCAGTTTCTTAAAGCGACGCATCACACAAGGTCACCGTATAAGGTGGTGGTTAGAAGATACAAGCGAGTTTGCTTATCGTGATCTCAAAGTCCGATCAAAGAATTTAATATAAATTTGCCGTATAAGGCAAACACGTGGCAAAAAAAGTACAAAAAAACTGCAACAGATTCATTTAGTCAGTGAACATAAGACAATTCAACTAGCAACTTACCATTACGACGACAAAGAGATACAACTGGAACAGCTATAGTTGAAGTTAGCTTCCTTTTAAGAACAAAATGATGCACGAAAGACGTACCAAGGAATAGAGGGCAGCGCGAAGATCAAGGCATGGGGCGAGGGATAGTAGCAGCCCTCCCAAAGTACTGGAGAAACGTGGCACAGTAGAAGGGGTATGCAACCGCCTCCACAGCAACCACCTCAGCCTGCGAAGCCGTATGATTTTGCCCTGGGCCATCCCTTTCAAACGCCACCATGGTACTCAACCTCTGGCCAGCCCGACCTGGCCAGCCCGACAGCAGCTCACGAAAGGCCTCAACGTATTCCATGCGGTCGTTCCACTGCGCCGCTCCAAGCCCCTCATCACGACATGGCATCTGGTGGATCATGAACTGACCCCCAGGGAAAACACGTCCAACCATTTCATCCCTCTCGCCCTGCTCAACAACACTCATACTCTCTCGACGGACAATACAGCGGTCGAGTGTCAGCAGCTCTGTTCGCCAGTTGTTCTCGCACAACTCCCACACAATCTCTGAAAGAATGGCCACATCCAAAGGCGCATTGAACCCAGCTTGCTGAGCTCTGACCATGCCACCATCCCAGTATAAGTCAACAGGCCAACGAGATGTGTCGACATGGAACTTGAACTGATCCTCAAATGCGGCGGTCTCCTTCGAGCTACGGACTTTCACTTTCTTTGCAGCAGGAGGCCCGCTTTGAATTTGAGATTGCTGTGTCGGTTCGTCTATCAGGTTCAAGCCCCGACCAATCTTGACTAGAAAATCCTTCCAATCTTGAGGTGTAGGTGTTCCGGTCAACTTTCCGGACTCGGTCGAAAGGTTCGAAGCGGACGATAACTTCGCCTTCCAACCCGGACGGACGAAAAGCCAGACCACTAGCAGCTTACTGACCCGATCCTGGGTGTCGTCGTAGTTGTTGGCAAAATAGAAGGGGTCAGGAAATGCGTAGCCATGAAAGATCGCCGACCACGGATGATTGATTTTGCGAGGCCAAGTGCTTCTGTTTTTGAGTAGACGAAGCCCGTCGATCCAGGTGTCATCAGCCCTTCTCAGCAGCGGCGACCTGGTCTCGTCGAATTTCTTCAAATTCATGTTTGGGTAAACGGGACGCTGCGACGCCGCTGCAGGGGATCCTAGACATATGGAGACCGATTAATTTTGAATTACCTGAAATGAATTAAGTTCTTACCAGTAGTAGTCAATCTGGTTGGCTGAGGAGGGATAGCAGGTAAAGGCACGCCTATATAACGATCAGAAACGAGCCGTATTTGAAGGAAGGAAGCTTACCAGACTCAGGGAAATTGGTACCAGGATCACCAGGGTGATATTCCCTGGACGATGGTCCAAACACGACATTCGCGACACGGAGGGAAACAGATACCCGATTACGTAGGGGCGAAGGAATGCTCTGGAAGATCTTGATGGTGTTCGGATATTGTTCATGCTCCATGCCAGGATAGTTGGTCGTCGGTGAGACTACCGACCGCACTCTGATATCCGCCGTCATTGCTGATGCTCGTCGTATCAACCACACAGGAACGCCCATGTAGTAGTAGGTTTGAGCCACGTCCTGCTGGCCGGTCACAAGTCCGATGACCGAGTCATCCACTGGATGGGGAGTGTCCCGCGGAGTCAACATACGCTCCTCCCACTTCACAAAGTAATCGTAGTATGCGAGGGTTTCGAGGTAAAAACGTTGAAAAGTGGTTGCGGAGAGGAGGGTCATAAGCCGCGATTGAGGGGCGAAGGAAAGCAGCACGCTCGTCATCTTCATGCCGTGCTGAGCAAAGCGGAGGTCACGCAGGTCGCCAGGACTGAGGTACGGGCGCTCTCCGATCATAACCGCAATTTTATCGTCCAGCTCGTTGCGAAGAGCGATGAACCCATCCGATACGCCCGCCCGAACGCGAACGATGTCCGAAATTGACCCAGGTTCCTGTATAAAGTCGGCCTCCTGCAGATCATACCAGATCAGACCGAGTGGGTGTATCACTAGGTCCTCATCGGATGGTCGTCGTCGTACGAAGGCCAGGTGTTTGGTTCCAGGAAAATACCACTGAGGCCACAGTGAATAGTCGTGTGTCCAAAAGCGCCCATTCTTGCGAATGAACGTTTCCAGCGTGTCCTGGGTGAAGAAGGGGATGGTCCTGGCGTTTGGTGTGGTGGCAAAAAAGGTGAGGGGAACCTTGTATGCCGTGTTCAGCGGCAGGGAAACTTGAGGAATGCCCATTGACGACAGAGGGTAGCTCATTCGCGACATCTCGCAAATGGCCATTGCATCTGTGACGCGAAGTTCTATGGGCAAGGTCAACGCACGAGCAGAGGGGGGAGCTGAAGAAACACACCTATTTCTTCGTCACACAGCGTCCAAACTGCTGCACCGTTCCTATCCCGAGTAATACCAAAACAATCCACAGGTCCATCTAAAGCAGAGGAATCGTCAGATTGATCCTCCGCACGTACAAGAGGCTTACACGGATACGCCGCACTGGCGTCGCAAGCAGACATGCCTAAAAAATTAGATGGTGAGCACAGGAGATACTTGGGAGACTGTAAAAGTCACGATAGGAGGCAAAAGTATGAAAATACGGATATGATAGGATACGAGGAAATGAGGCCACTCGATGCCGACAAGTCAGGCAAAGAGCGACACCAAAGGCGACAAGTCAGCCTTTGGTTGGGGAGCGACAAGTCAGCTCCCCACATCCCAAGAGTGAGGAAGGTAAATGGGTAAGGTAAATGGGTGCTACATAAGGACTTACCGCGTTGTGGAAGGGCCAGTTGGAGTTCCGTGGTCGAAGGTGGTGGTTTCGTTGCCTGAAGGTGGCGGTTCGCGGCCGAAGGTGGTGGTCCTAGGTGAAGAAGATTTTAACTGAGTCACCGCGACGCGTCCGCCACAAACAATGTTACGCACGTGACTCGTCGCGTACGCGTCAATCTAACCTTGATAAGATCGCGGTCAGTCCTCAGGCCTCAGGCCTTAATAGCCGGTCCGTCGCATAGACAAGCCCCAATCCAACTACCAAATCTCTCGTCCCCACTCCAGGAACCACCTCAATTACACGTTATAGGTAAGTGTACAACACCAACTGTCCAACCGCGCCTCCCACTAGCAAATCGCGATGCTTTCGATCCAATGAAACTGCATACAGCAGCCGCGGCGACAACTACTTAAACGGGACACGGTAAAAATCAGCTCGGGGAATTTTAGTTTAAGGAATTGCGACCGGATGGAGTGGGGCAGGAAAGTTGGTATGTGGACTGGGAACTAATGGTGAGTAATCTTACCCTCTCGAGCGTCAAGGCGCCAGGTCCAGAGGCAATAACACGAATTATCGTGTCTACAATATTTATATACATATTTTATAAAATTTGTTCGAACGGTGCTGCGGTCAACCGATGAGAGACAGACAAAAAAAGCAAGGGATCCCGTAAGTATATCATTCCCTTCTCTAACACGATCTCGCCTCCCGTCTGAAATTTAAGCTGGATGCACGAGAAGATATCTATGCAGTGCGGTTGTCATTTATTTAAATTGTAATCGCGTTCTCCACACTTCTAAGTCTTGCTTTGTCACTCAAACTCACTGCATCGCAGGCCAGCTGTCGACAGTCGTTAGATTGTATCTAACCCGAACTTAATTAGAGCAGTGATATCCTGCGTAGTACCAAATTTAACACAATATATTTCTTTAATTGGCGTTTCTACGGTTGCAAGCGCGTTCATCGCAGTTCTTGCGTCGAAATTTCTATCTAGTTCTTATTTCTCGCATCACTTATGATTTATTGTTCATCTTTTCTACTTTGTATTGGACTCGGCTGTCGAGTGGCCATTCTAGCTTCTTACTTACCTCCATCACCACCACATATGCCTCTTACTTCATTACATATCTATTGAACACCAATCAGTGCGAGCCGCGCCCCCTGCATCCCGCTCGCGCCAGACGACGATTTCCTCATTCGATTGTCACGTGACACGTGACTGTGCGTGAGATCTAATCAACAAACAAAGGCGTCCTCAAATTCCCAAACCCACCTTATCGACTAACCACATCAGCTGGACAGGAATAGGTTCGAAATCCCGTTCTGCCGTCCACCTTATCGACTAACCACATCATCTAGACAGGAATAGGTTCGAAATGCCCTTCTGGCGTTTGCCTTCGGGAGACTAACATCAGCCACAGTTGACGGCGACTCGATGCCCTTCACTACCGCCTACGCCAACACCAACCTTCGACATGTCCCAGCTGACTTGTCGCTGGAAACTGGGCTGACTTGTCGCCCAGTTTAACGAGAGCTGACTTGTCGCTCTCGTTTGACACAAACTCTCACCTCATCGATTGGTGCTGTCGTTACGCCTTGCGGTCAACCTCTTCGAGGTCTCGAAGATATGGCATGTCGCCCGATATCGGTAAGTACCATCCTACATAGTTTTCACAACCGCTTAATTATGTCTTAGTTATCTACTACGATACACGCCTCATCAACTCAGAAAAATCATCGATCGTCAGTAAGTGTTCCAATACTTGTCGCTTTGTCTGATCTTATCACATCTCCTCCTAGGTCCTCTCAAGTTGCCGGTTCCATAGGAGGGCCCCGTGTCTCCAGATGCGGATACCAGCATATCATCGTCAAGGGTTTTCTGTGTGCCTCGTCGGTGTTACCGAACGCCCGGGTAAGTCGAGCGCGCCCCCTGTGGCATTTCAATTGCTAAGTCGACTTTCTAGCTTGGTTTTATTGCATTGAGAAGAGCGAGTCTTTCCGGGAAACCTTGAACGCAAGATCAAGAAGGTATGTCTGTTTAAATTTATCGTAGTCGCTGCCCTCTCGAATTTCCTCGAAAACTCCCCTATACATGAGCGGGCAGTGATCCACATTCGTTCTACGTGAATACCTTGACCGGGTGCACTCGAGAGGCGGATCATAATTAGCGATTGCGCTTTCCTCGGCAAAGAATTATCTCCATCAAAGCTTGAAGTTTTCAGCGCGTTATTCGGCAGCAACTCACCCAATTTCAGTGTTCCTCAAGAGCGTTTCGCGAAGTACGCTGTAATACCGCTACTACCAATAATATCAAGCCGACTTCGCTTCAACATGCCTTGAGGTCTTACCAAAAATCTTCAAGATCTCCCACCGGCCTAAAGATACTTAGTATGGTGAGTTCACATTGCATAACGCCGGTTTGTGTGTTAACCTCCTTTCAGTTTGAATGGGTCAAATTTCTTAGACCAGAGTCGCCGCTGCGTCAACCCTGTAAGACGAAATCGCAGTTACCAGTCTGACTGGAACATCCCCGATCCGTTGACCAAATAAACAAGGTTTTGCTATAAGAATGTCCCAGAGTACGACGTTCTGATTGTCTCCCACTTCATTATAGCCCACCATGGTTGCCCAAAAACGAAAAGCTGTGAGCCCACCACCGACTGTACCCGAAACAACGGTTAGTTGTTTTTTCTTCAACCAAGAGATATCTTTGATCTTTGACACCACTTTAGGTCCGGCGTTCATCGCGACTGGCCCGTGCGTCAGCGTCAGTTACATTTCCACCTTGTCCGGCTCGAAGGATTGGGGACTGGGTCGAGGCTGACTTGTCGCCTCTGACGGTGGTGCTGACTTGTCGCACCTCGGTCAAATGATGTTACAAGCTGACTTGTCGCTTGTTCATCTGACTCATATCCAGTACCTTTTGGTCTAGTATCGTCGTCTTTACTTACATTTCTTCATTCAGCACCACACCTTCAGAGGCGATTTCTCGTCCCGCAGTAGGCACTGCTTCTGCGGCCATTCTTGCTCCTGGAGTTGGTGCACCTTTGAGAGGAGCCGAAGCTGGCAGGTATGTGTCAGACGTTGCATTGGTTAATGGTGTCTGATATGTCCATTTAGTCGGCGTCCACCTGTGGCAGACATTTCTGAGCAATCGTCCAACTCACGGGTCAGAGGGTGCGTACTCGAACTCCCTATAATTACATTCCCCCTGACGTTCTCCTAGGCGTCCTCGCCCCAGAATGCTACAACCTCGATCTCGGACACGATCGCTTGATAGCGATGACGGTTTTAACGTAGCACGCAACCGAAGACGTGCCCGTGAAAGGGATGAACGCCGTGCCAGGCGCGCTAGCGGACAGTCTCTGGAGACTTCTCTGCCATTGCCAAGTGGACAATTGCAACCAGCGAGAGGTAGAACAGCAGTCCCTCTACGACAATCCATGCATTCAACGATTGCGGGAACGTCAACTGCGGCTCTACTTCCGCCATCGTCTCATCGTGATCACGACGTTGTTATGGACACTCAGGTTACTGGGCGTCAGGGTGATTCGGACGTGGATGAAGAAGAGGACCGTGATGAGAGGAAGGGCAAAGCAAAGGCGAGGTGTGAGAGCGAAGTCGAAGGAGAGGATGGAGAGGAAGAGCCTGCAACTGAAGACGACGAAAATCCAGCAAAATACCTCGATCTCGATGACTATCGGAACAGGGCTTCAGAGCGTGCTCTGCGAGCAGGAATGGACCTTGCGTCCCCAAGAACCATTCGATACATCGATCGCTACGTCTCGCATCTCAATGGCGAGGCCTTTTCCTCCTCCCCGGACACGGCAGTCAACAACTCTGTGGCATCCACGCCTGCTATCCCAGCCGCCACTCAACCACCACCTACTCAACCACCGCGACCTCTTCGTCCGGAGGATGAAGATGATTATGCAAGTCTTGATCAGGATCTGCAGGTCGCTCTTGCAGAGCAGTTCGAGGAAGGAGCTGCCTCTGAGACTGAGGGCAAGGCTGAGGACCACCAGGAGACTGCTACGCGTGGCTCGGGCAGAGGCAATCCGAAGGGCGACGGCTACGAGTCTGACTCTAGCACTTGCAGCAGTGACGGCGGCGACGACGACCCGATGCCAGGTGGGGATGACGATCCGTTCAACGCCAGCGGTCCATATGACTACAAATACTACAAAAATTGGAGTCGCTTCCAGGGCAATTCACCTCAGCCTGGGCGGCAGACGGCAGTCGATCGCCTTACCCAGTATAGGCACAAGGACAGTCTAACCTGGCTGCAAATTCCAAGTGGCAAGCGTGCTCCCCGTATCAACAGCTACCAGGAAGAGGAGGCGGCTGAGCTTGAGGCGAAGATCATCATGGAAGAGAGTGGACCAAGCGAGTCAGATTATTCGGAGACCAGGAAGGCTCAGAGTGGGGGTGGATGCAAGGAAGAGGCCTCGGAAAATAGCGAGAATGATGAGGACGACAACGATGGCTCTGGTAAGGACGAGAAGGGTCCTACGAGAAGGCCTCAGAGCCGCGGTCGGCAAGAGGGGAGCAGACCAGAGTTGAACGAGGTTGACAATGAGAAGGTGTCAGAGTCAAAAGTCGACAAGGGGAAGGCCAAAGCTTCGGACGATTCGACCAACAAAGGCAGCCGTCCATCGAAGGGAGAGGATGAAGAGATTGAGGCCTTATCCAATCATATCTTTGACGCCACATCACATATAGGCGTGAAGTACAACAAATCCATTGAGTCAGTTGTCAAGCAGATTGGGTTGAAGCTCCCTGGTATGGGCCGGTCGACAACATCGTGGAATCTCTTTCAGTCGAAGAAAGCGCTCGAAGGCGCTACTGTTGTGAAGGGTACGATGATATTTACTGGTGGTCTTTATCGACGATTTGACTTGTTCTTCTAGGAGAGGATTCAAGCTGGCAGGCATCCGTTTCCACCGATTATAACTCTCGTCCAAAGGAGGAGAAGGCTGAAATGCGGAATGAGTTGATGAAGGACATATCAGACCTGATGGATGATGTTGAGAAGGCACTATCGCCTGCTCTTCGCTTCAAACAAATTGAGCGTTACCTGCTTCGAATGGTGTGTATTTTCTTGCTCTCGTTGGAGACAACCTAATTAGTATCCTGTTACCAGTGTTCTAATCTCGCGTTAATGGGGGGAGATTTCCATGTCATTGCGGCAGTACTCTATAGTGGTCTTGACGAGGCCACAAGGACAAAGAGCTGTGTTGTCACCGTTGACCCATACATTCTGAAGGCCGTGCACTTTGCGCATGTTGATCTACCCGGTTTGACGACACGCGGGAATGATGTTGTTCGGTAGGCCTTTGTTTATTGCATTGTTTAACCAATTGACTTAAGCTGTACAGTGCTTTACGGGCCAGAGACGCACTGAAGACAGGTGCAGAGACTCCTGAAGTCAAGGATGAGGCTGCGGCTCCTCTCTTCTTTGCGAAGAGCCGTAAGGAACTTGAAGCTGCTCTTCACATTCAGAAGAAGAATAGTCGTGCTCAGCAGCTTGCGTTATTAGCTGGTGTTGTGCCTGGCTCCACAGCCATTTCACTGTCATCAACGTGTGTTCGCATACGAGAGACGCAGGGTACATCAGCTACATCTCGAACGGTTGTAACTAACACATTAACCGCGGCCGTTAGTGAGTACTCTTTTTCTGTTTAGGGCTGCGTAAAGCTTAACGTTTCTCTATGTAGATGTTCATAGAGGAGAGAGTGAGAGGTCGCGTGGTCAATTTCCTTGGACTACATGTCTTGACGTCGCAATGAAGTACCAGTGGAGACTGAGAGGGTGGCCTGATGGCCTCCGTCCTTTACCTGGTGTGGATTTTGATTCGCAAAAGTTTGCTGGGCGGAACTGGAAGAAGTTGGAGAAGTCGATGAGAGATGACCTTCTGCAAATGGAAAAATGGAGTCCAGGTATTGATTTTGAATCTCCGTTTCCTTGCTCATGGCTCAACCTCAACTTTTGTATAGAAGAACGTGAGATGCAGTCAAGCTCAGCGCTTTTTGGCCAGATTCCATTGATAGTCAGTGATACTGGCAAGGTCCTTGCGCAAGTCTTTGACGTTCGCATGGACCTTCAGCCCGATACCATTCATATGGATGTCGAGAGCTTGGACGCTGCAAACGAGATCAAGCAGGCGACGGAGACTGTTGCTATCCACTCTTTACCTGATACTCCTCAGGAGCCCACCCATGCTGTTCCACGCAAAACATCCCGTCCGCCCTACAAGATAGTTGACGAGAAACATCAACCTAACACACTATACCGCATGCCAGCACATACCCCCGAAATTGAACTTGTCGAGTTGGTTGAGGAGGTGAATCAACACGTTAGGAGCAAGGACCAGGATGTTGGGGAACAAGAGGAAACTTTCCTCGATGAAAGTCTGGGTTTTGATGAGGAGGAGGAAGACTTCTATCATCCATGGGTTCGTCCGACGATTGCGCGTGATGGTTATCAGTATCGATCGCAATCGGGCAGAGCGGAGCCTCCTCCGAGGAAGCATGTGGCTGTTGCCAAACCTCATCATCGGGTTTCAGCTCGTCCAGTGCCAGTTGATATGTTCTATAATGCTCCCCGCGCTCCTCCCTCCTCTCGCCCTCTTCCAGTTTCGCGAGCACTATCTATTCAACCACCTGTCACAAGGATGCTACCTCGAGGAGATGTTGGTTCACGAGCTCTATCTCGGCCTTATGCTCTTGTACCAGAGCATCGTGCTCATGTCCGCAAACCTCAGAACATGGGTGAGATTCGAGCAGAGGGCCAGGTGCAAGAACCTATTCGTTATCATCGCCAGCAGGTGCATGATCGGGTGGCACCCCAAGGAGGACGACGTACACACCCACAACATTTGGATATGGATACCACTCACTCGGGTGCTTATAACGCAGTTGCGGGCCCAAGTCGCATGGGTGAGGAGATGATGCAGTGGGTTCCAAAAAGGCAGCAGGGTGGCAAGAAGCAGAGTCGATATTAGGTTTGTTTTTTTTTGACTTGTCTTTTACTGTGCATCTTGCGGGAAGGGTTCCGCATAGCCTCCACCCTACATTCCTTCTGTTCGTTTCTAATTTCTTGTTTTTCAACTTGTCTTTTATCATGTATCTTGCGGGAAGGGTTCTGCATAGCCTCCGCCCTACATTCCTTCTGTTTGTTTCTAATTTCTGGTTTTTCGACTTGTCTTTTATCATGCATCTTGCGGGAAGGGTTCCACATAGCCTCCGCCCTACATTCCTTCTGTTCGTTTCTAATTTCTTGTTTTTCGACTTGTCTTTTATCATGCATCTTGCAGGAAGGGTTCCGCATAGCCTCCGCCCTACATTCCTTCTGTTCGTTTCTAATTTCTTGTTTTTCGACTTGTCTTTTATCATGCATCTTGTGGGAAGGGTTCCGCATAGCCTCCGCCTACACTCCTTTTGTCGGTTTCTAATTTCTTGTTGAGTTGTCACTCTAAGGTTTTTGGTATTTATTTATTATTCTTGTTGAACATTGATATTCTGTTGTTATTGACTATCC
>Ga0247742_10001762_pt1 | contig 14677 bp, 17 predicted proteins | sample UWRJL208509C2_FD_180944 | JGI IMG/M metagenome (GOLD analysis project Ga0247742, IMG submission 180944) | Plant litter microbial communities from Arlington Agricultural Research Station in Wisconsin, United States - UWRJ-L208-509C-2 | ecosystem: Environmental > Terrestrial > Plant litter >...
AGAGCCTCTGCAACAACAATCCGGAAAACGCCAAGGAGTCTTACTCGTACCGTCCGGACACGAACCCCGCCAACTACATCCACGATAACTACACGGCGCTCGGTGCCGTGATGTCCGGCGCGCAGGGCGTGTCGATCGGCGGCGTGAATGTCTCCAATGGCGGCGTGACCCCGGACGGTCGCCAGGTGGGCAATACGCGCCTGGACCCGAACGCGCAGGCGATCGGCCTGTCGTCGTTGAACAAGGGCAATGCGCAGGGCGCGACCGGGTTGCCGGTAGGCGCGCAGGTCGATCCGGCTACCGGGCATGCGCCGCAGGTGCTGGGTGGCGCGGGCGAGCCGCTCGCCGGTGTGACGCTGCCGACAGGTGGCATCTATAGCATTCGCGGTGAAGCGGCCAACGTCGACGCCAGCGCGCTTTCGACGGTGGCCTCCGCACGTTCGGTCGGCCTTCGTGGCAACGCGTATCTGGCGGCCTTGCTCGGCCACGCACCCAGCGGCAACTACCTGATCGAGACCAACTCCCGGTTTCTCGACTACAGCCAGTTCATCAGCAGTGAGTACCTGCTCGACAAGCTAGGCCTGGATCCGGCACGCACCATGATGCGGTTGGGTGACGGGTTCTACGAACAGCAGCTGGTGGTCAACCAGGTGACCCAGCTCACGGGTCGCGCCTATCTGTCCGACTACAGCAGCGGCCTGCAGGAATACCAGTCGCTGATGGACAACGCCACGCATGTGGCCCAGGCGATGAACCTCAGCGTCGGCGTGGCACTCACGGCTGCCCAGGTGAGTGCGCTCACCCAGGACGTGGTGTGGATGGTCCAGCAGAACGTGGATGGCCACGAAGTGCTGGTGCCGGTGGTGTACCTGGCCAATGGCAACGTCGGCCTGACGGCACAGGGCTCGGTCATCGCGGGTAAGGACGTGAGCGTCGATGCGTCGGGCTCGCTGTCCAACGGTGGGCTCATTCAGGGCCAGAGCAGCACGTTACTGACGGCGCAGGATCTGCTGAACACAGGGCGGATTTCCAGCGACGGTCTTACGGCGATCGCCGCGACGGGAAACATCACCAACATCAACGGTCGTATCGACGGCGCGGGCGTTAGCCTGATTGCCGGCGGCGATATTCGTTCGGAGAACGTGGGTGGGCTCGCTGGCCGCGGGACGGATGCGTCGAGCATCACCGCGACGCAGGGCATGCAGATCAGTGCGGGGAACAATCTGTCGCTCGATCACACCACGGTCAGCGCGGGCGGTGATGCGCTGCTTTCGGCAGGGCACGATCTGACGCTGGCGGGACAGGGTGTGTCGGCGGGCGGCAGCCTGGCACTGGCGGCGGGGAACAACCTGTCGGTGGAGTCGAGCCTGACGACGACACACCCGTACCAGTGGAGTAACTCGATCACGGGGACGCAGGCTGAAGGCCTCACCCTCAGTGCGGGGAAGGATCTGTCACTGGTAGCCGGCAACAACCTCAACCTCTCGGCGACGACCGTTAAGGCCGGTGGCAATGCCGCGCTCCAGGCAGGCAATGACCTGACCCTGGGCGCCGTACAGAGCGGCACCCGTTGGAGCACGCAGACACAGGGCAGCAGCGTCGACGCGGGCGGCTCGCTCATGGTCCAGGCGGGCCACGATCTCAGCGCGCAGGCCAGCTCGCTCAGTGCGGGCGGCGATATGGCCCTACTGGCCGGTCACGACCTGTCGCTCACCGCGACCACGAACGGAACGTCGACCAAGACCACGCGCGATGTGACGAGCCTCGATGCCGGCGGCAACCTGGCCGTTGCGGCAGGTCACGACGCCACGCTTGAAGGGACCCAGATCAAGGCGGGAGGCGCCGCGGCGTTGCAGGCCGGCAACGACCTGAATATGACGGCGGTGACGGATAGCCAGACGAGTACGGAGAGCTGGAAGGAAGGGAAGAAGCACATCACCCAGACGACCACCGACGAGACGGTGCGTGGGGTGACCGTGGATGCCGGGACGGGCGTGCAGATCGCGGCTGGGCATGACGCTACGCTGGATGCGGCGACGATTGGGACGAAGACGGGTGACCTCACCTTGGCGGCTGGGCATGACTTGACGCTCAATGCCGAGGGCGAAACGCACGAGGTCGTCACCGACACGAAGAAAAAGAAGAGCGGCCTGCTCAGCAGCAAGACCACGGTCACCCACGACGACGTCTCGCAGACATACGCTGTCGGTACCAGCCTGAGCGGCGACAACGTCCACCTGATTGCGGGCAATGACCTCACGGCGACGGCCGCCAAGGTCGAGGCCGACGGCAACATCGCGCTATCCGCCGGCCACGACGTCAACCTGCTGGCCGGGCAAGACGTCTACGACGAGAGCCACGGGAGCGCCACGAAGCGTTCCGGCATGACCCGTGGCTTGCTACCGACCGACTGGAACTATGAAACCCAGGCTCGCAAGAACCTCGACACCAGCGAGGACCGCGTTGCCGTAGGCACGACGATCAGTGCCGATTCTGTCACGATCACGGCGAACCACGACGTCACGACTCAGGCGGCCCAGATCGCTGGCACCCATGACGTTACGCTCGCTGCCGGCCATGACCTGATCATCGGCACGGGCCTCAGCACGCATGCCGAAGGTCACGAGCAGAGCGTATCGACCTCGGGCTTCATTCAGAACGGCCTGAGCGTCACCATCGGCAACCAGAAGCAGAAGAGCACGCTGGACGTCACGCAGATCGACTCGACGGGCAGTCTCATCGGCAGTACCGATGGCCGGGTCACGCTTGCTGCGGGGCAGGATGTCCATATCACTGGGTCTGACGTGCTCAGCCATACGGGTACTTCGATCATCGGGCAGAACGTGACGATCGATGCCGGGCTTGGCTTGGTCGATACCCGGCAGACGCAGTCGGTGCATAGCGGGGGGATTAATGTTGGGCTCACCGGGGGCATGGCCAGTGCCGCGCAAGGTGCCTACGCATCGGCGCACCGCGCGGGGCAGGTGGACGATGACCGGCTGAAGGCGTTGTACGCGGCCCAGGCGGGATATGGAGTTGCCGACACGGTGAAGGGTGCTCAGCTTGCCGTCGGAGGGGCTGAGGGGCATGCGGTGGGTGGAAACATCGCCCGGGACTCCGAAGGTAACGCCATCCTAGGAAGCGACAACAAGCCCGTTGCTGCCGCCGATGGCACCGAGGGCGCAGCCAAAGCAAGTGGTGTCAGCCTCCGCGTTGGCCTTGGTGCGAGCACGGCAAATAGCCACTCGACCACGCATGACGATACGACGGCCGGTAGCACCATCCGTAGCGACGGCGATGTCACGATCGTCGCGACGAATGGTGATCTCAACGTCATCGGTAGCAAGATTGACGGAAAGAACGTCGCGCTGGCCGCTACGGGTGACCTGAACCTGTTGAGTCAGCTCGAGGCGCATACGCAGAAGAGCAGTAGTGCCAATGCCAGCGGTGAGATTGGCTTCAGCATCGGCAGCCAGACGGGCATCTACGTCACGGCCAATGTCGGCAAAGGTATTGCTCACGGCAACGGCACGACGAACGCGAACACCTCGGTCAATGCCTCGGACACGCTGAGCATCGTCTCCGGTAATGACACCAACATTCTTGGTGCGCAGGCCAAGGGTGAGACAGTCATCGCCTCCATCGGTGGCGACCTGAATATCGTCAGCCATCAGGCCACGAACGACTACGCGAGCCAGTACTGGCAGGTCGGTGGCACGTACGTCTACGGGTACGGTAGCCAGGTAAATATCGCCGCCGGCAAGACGACCAGCAACTACAAGAGTGTCGATGAGGTCAGTGGCATCGGCGCCGGGGGTGGCGGATATGACGTCTATGTCGGAGGGAATACTGATCTGAAGGGTGGTGTCATCGCCAGCGCTGCCGATGCTTCGAAGAACGTTTTCAGTACAGGGTCTCTGACATTTAGCGACATTGAGAACAAGGCTGAATACAAATCGGCCAGTGGCGGCATATCGGCTGGCAGCGGTGGCTTCAGCGGCAGCATGAGCATTCCGCAGTCGAAGGACTCGAGCAGCACGACTAAGGCGGGTATTGCAGAGGGGACGATCGAGGTACGCAACCAGCCGGGCGTGGATCTGAGCGGTCTCGATCGGACGCCGAACATTGATGCCGGTGGTTTGAAGGAAATCTTCGACGAGAAGAAGGTTGCTGACCGCCAGGAGTTGGGTCAAGCCGTAGGTCAGCTTGGCATGCAGGCTGCGGGCACGCTCGCTGGATATATGAGAGATCGTGCGACGACGGACGACGAGCGGGCCGCGTGGAGTGATGGCGGCATCTACAGGACCGCGTTGCATGGGATGGTCGGCGCCGTCACGGCGAAACTGGGAGGCGGAGACGTACTACAAGGCGCCCTTGGCGCAGCTGCCAGCGAACAGATGGCGGGAGTTATGTCGGGCTATCTTACTGAACACCACATCGATCCGAACAGCGATGCGGGTAAGGCGTTGATGCAGATGGCGAGCATCGCAGTCGGCGGTGTGGCGGGGGCTGGAGCTGGTGCGGCTACAGCCCTCCAGGGAGAGCTGTATAACCATCAGTTACACGAGGACCGGCGCGAGAGTGTCGCAGCAAAGACCGGGGTGAAGGCTGATGATGTGAAGGCCGAAATAGTCACTGGCGCTGACGCAGGTGGCAATGCCGAGAACTTCTTTCCGCTGGTATACGGTGCCCTTGCTCGTTCAGGTTCCTGCCCCGGCGAAGTTAATGCGTGCCTGGGCGTTGCGACTTCTTTCATCGAATCTGAGCTCGCTAAGGGCGTTCCGCTCGACATCTTTATTTCATCGCCGAGCAACACTGACGAGACAAACCTATATGCGATGGCTTATGCCGTAAGCAAGGATTTGGGTGACCACCTCGATAGCCCGGCCAATGCCGCAACCAAGGAGCTTCTTCAGCAAAAGTTGGCGAATGTAAACAGTGACGGGATGGTTAACATAGGAGATTTGGTATCAACTCAGAACAAGGCTGTTGCGTACGGTCGTGGTGGTTCTCTCACCCTTGAGAATGCTGACGCCTTAGGTGATGCCGGCTTCGCCAACGCTTTCAACGAATGGCTCAACTCGCCTCAAAGGGCAGGGGTTGAGAACAAATGCTACATCTGCGTGGACGGTGATCGCGAAAATGTGGTGAATCAAGCCGGCACAATGGTACTTGGAGGTGTGATACAGATAGGTGGTGTCGTGTGGACGGGAGTTGCCAGCCGAGGGGGGATGGCCTCTGGAGGTGGCCCGTCGATCGGAGAGCCTGCATCACCTCCGCTCAGTTCTGTAAACGAGTCTCGTGTCCCTCTAAGCGATCTTGACTCTGGGTCGCCGTCGAACGTGGTCTTGTTTGAACGATTGAAGGCAGATCTGGCAGCGCAGGAGCTAGGCAGCTTCACTCCTGTCGGCAGCGCGCTGAAGGATGATCCGCTACACAGGGCTCCAAGTTACGTAATCGACCAAATTCCTGAAAATGCAAGGTTCTTCTCAGTTCGAGGTGGTGACCAGCAGGTCTACAATCTCACCCAGATGGAAGGTGAGGTGAATGGAAAGGCTGGCGTTTTCGAATGGCTTACGAGTCCGAGCGGAGAACTAACTCACCAACGATTCATTCCGGGAGGGCAAATTTCCGGAAGCCCTAATCAGGTCCCTTCACGACTGACAAAGTAGATGTTTACGAATGAATATAGAACTGAGTGGTAGCTTTTGCTTTTCAGAGGGACCTTGGCTTACCTGGAGTGATCTAAGGTTTGGGATGAGTCGCGCGTACATTAGTGCAGAGGGTGTTGTGGAATTCGCCATGGATTCGCTGACGACAGGGTCTGACGAAAGTCACTTCGCTCTAGCAGGAATGCGTGGCGCGAATAGGTGGGACGTGGACGGCGTCCTTGAGAAGTTAGAGTCGTTTGCTGAGCCGGATCTTGAGGATTGCAAGGCCCATTGGTGGTATCTGCTGCTGTTGTGGGTTTACAAGAATCGATCGATTTACGACGATCCCTTGTCGATCGTGGAAGAAATATATGCAGAATTCGAGTATCCCGAGCGGATGGCTTCAATTATCAGATACATGCCGTCTGATAGTAACTATGCCGGCGGGCAAGAAAAGCTCATGGAGAATTGGAGGAGTCTGCTGGAAGCTGTCGCTGAAAGTTTCGTAGCTCGCGGTCGACGTCCCCCCAGATTTGAGTAGCGCCCCGGTTCCGAGTTCAATTCCCCACGAGAGGCATGTTGGATATTCAGTCGTGCGAAGTTCAGATTGCGGCGCCACACCAAGGACAAGTTGCAATGGACAGAGATACGAAGTGCTCTAGAGACACGGCAACGAAGGGCGTGACGTTGAATGTCAAGATCGTAGCTGGGGAGTGATAAGATGTTGAAAGAGTCTAAGGCCGCAAGCGTCTCCATGAATGAAAGGTTCATTTGCGTCGAGACCTATTCAGGGCGTGGCTTGATGGGGAGAGATCCCGGTGGTGTGTGCGAATTCCATGGTCTCGATGTGCCTGAGTCCGTCCTTGGCGACTCGTTACGTAGAGCTTTAGAAGCGAGTCGATGGATAGCGATGGAGGAGTGCCCTGTTTTCTTCGATGGCGAGCATTCAAGGCAAGTCAATCAAGCGTGGACTGATCGCGCCATCGACCGCTTCGGCGGCAGGGCAGAAGCTGCTGTCTACAAAAAAATGGTCACGTGCTCCGTACGAAGTCAGGATGGCCTGATAACAACCAGGCCGAGTGTTCACGTGAAGCTGAAGGCGTGGAGTGGCGATGGTGTATCGCCTTCTGAGTATGTCGAGTTGCCGACATCCTCCACCGATGTGGCCCTCGGCCACGGCTTGCGATCGGCCCTTGCTAGGTGTAGATGAAAGCAGATCGCGAAGGGCTGGATTTGATTTAGACTGACGTCGACTCGGGCCGATCGCGATGTTGACCACGCGGTTTCGCCCCGGGAATTCGAGATCGTTCCGTGCGTTTGGAGATTGAACTCGCTAGAGTTTTACTATGAATAGTTTGCCTGACCTGCCCGACGACGTATCGTTTGCTACGGTCGCGGAGTTTAAGATATGGCTTTCGACCATACAGGCGAAGGTTGTACTTGGCGAAATTACACAGAGTCCGGAAGGGTCGCCGTTCGCTACGAGTTTATCCGTGCTTGACGTGAATGTTGAAGGGCCGTGGCCGGATTACATCGAGTGGCATTTCGGGTCGAAAAGCAGCCCGAAGCGCTATAAGTTCTCGGCGAACCCATATCACGGCTTAGGCGGTAGCTTGAAGGTCGTTTAAAGTTCTACGGTGGGCTGCCTACACTTTCACAGCATCGCCACGTGGCCCGCGCCTTTTTTCCAACGACGACCAATGCCTCTATTTATGCGCGAAAACCAAGCATTGTTCGTCTGCCCGGTGTGTGGCTACGCTGGTCTGGACGAGGCACCGTATGACGAGTTTGGCTGCTCGTCGTTCGGTATTTGCCCGTGCTGTGGGACTGAGTTTGGCTACGACGACTCTTCGGTGACGCACGCCAACTTGCGTAAGAAGTGGGTTTCCGGTGGGATGCTTTGGTGCAGCAGCCGCCTAGTTGCGCCGCGCGGTTGGGATCCTGTTGCACAGATGAGGAGCGCTGAGGCGTCGCTCGATTGAACGGCGACATGTAGTCGTATGGTTAGATAGTGGTAGTACGATTTCAACAGCAACTGAGGTCGGTATGTGATTTTCCGCTATGAGAAGCAAGTTCTAATCGGATTCTATGCCGGGCAGACGCGGTCGGATATCCAAGTCCTCTTTGAGGAACAGTCCTGTCAGTTCATGAAGTCGATCTTCAGCGAGAGCCTGACTGATGTCTACTGTCAGAACTCTGTGCATGTTCACTTCGACGCGAATGATGTTCTTCAGGGCGTCGAGATCATGTGGCCAAACGAGTTTATTTGCTTTGGAGGGAACGTGCTTGGAGTGAAGGCAGCTGACATCGCAGGGTGGCTGCTTGAGAAAGATTCGTCGCTAAACGAAGACGATCTAGGCTTCACGCTGAATGGAGGGCGCGTCGTGCTTTATGTTCCCGAAAAAGGGGACCACCCGGACGTGCTTGTAAAGGACGTCTACGTCGGCTTCGGTGTTTCCGCTAATGACCCCTGCGAGTAACTGACTGCGGTGAGGAGTGGTGAGGAATCCCAGTTATGTCCCATGAAAAAATGATCAGTGACTCTGACGTTAAAGGACTAAACGAATTCTTTCTTTCGGGCGTGCTTGTTGGAATAGGGTCGCTTGTTCTCCACTTTTCTGGGGAAGCGCAGATCATAATTTCGTGTCCATTTAGGATAGAAGGTGAGCAGGGAGTAGAGTTCGGCCATGGCGAAAATCCTTATGCAAGTCCGTTGATGTTCAAGTGTCTGAATGACGATGTAGTCGGATCGTCAGTAGAGGATGGCCACAATTTGAGGCTGAACTTCCGTAGTGGGATCATCATGAGCATACTTCCAGACCACGTTGGGCTTGAGTCGTACGTGGTATGCATCGGAGGCCAGGTTATTTCCGTTTCCTGAGCATTGCGCATCGGCAGATTGCTCGACCATCAAGGCATGCTTGACATCTTGATTGGAACGTTTAGTGCCTTAGGTTTCTGCGTCAGGTGGCACACTCCCCCCCCCCCCCGGTGCGTACATGCTCTGCATCGTCCCGGGGCGGGAGGCACGAACTTTGTCGCCGACGACCTAGAACCCTCTGATTTCAGAAAATGAGAGCTGTATGTTTTTTAAAGCTGAAAGCGAAAGATCGACACGTTAAGAATGAACACACTATGAGCATCCTTTCTTTTCGATCGCGGGCGAAGCGCTCAAGTTTGCCCTGTATGGAGCTTGAGTTGCTGTGTTGTTGCTCGCGATGGGAACTAAGGTTCAACGGAAAAGTCGGAAGTAGCGAGGAGCCAATGAACGCTGCACCCGTATACTTGGCTGAATCCGCGTGTGCGGAGCGCGGGCCCGATGTGTGAGTAGCTTGTCGCACACATTCGTGGCCCACAATGTTCCAGTCTTACGACTATCATAGTTGGGAATTCGAGTGGCTCGATTTCTATGCAGAGCGCGAACGCGGTTGTCGATAGCTTGCCAGTCTTTCCTGAGACGGAAGTAAAGGGTCGGCGATGATCAAAACGTTAAAGATCTTACTTATCGGTGCCATCATGTTCGCTATGATTATTTCCCTTTCCGTCTTGCTTGCGATCGTCAAGGCGTGGGAGAAGGGTCTCCATTTCGACATATGGATCGCCATACCGATAGCGTCGAAGTTTGGTTTGTATGGTGCTGCGGTCATCATGACGATTGTTTCGTTGGCCAAGTTTAATCGCGGCACCAATCAATGATTTTAATGAGTTACAGTCGCCGGCCTCATTTTTCTGTCGTCAACCTTGATGTTGCGATAGTTCGGTCGGGGTCGTTCGACGTACGTGCCTGATTTTCGGGTGGAGAAGACAAAATGTCGCCGGGCATTCGGCGATAGATATGGGCTACTACGGCAGATTGATCAACGGCTTAAAATGATGAAAAAAGAGGGCAGAGTTTTGCTTGTGGGGATCGCTTACTTTGTAGCTTTCCTGATTTTTATCCCGGTGATCACCTTCATCAAGGCGTGGCTACTAGATGTTCCATTCGTCCTTTCAGTAATCATGCCGGGTGTCCTTGCTTCTGCGTGTTACGGAGCTGGCGTCGTAATAGTGATACTTGCCCTTGCCGCGAAAGTGAAGAAAAAGGAGCGGTAGACGCGTTTGCCCTGCTGTTCGTCGCCGAGGGATTGGAAAGAGACGAGCTCAACGGGTCGGCTTGACGCCGACGCCTGACAAGGTCGGAGATGGATATGACGTGCTTATTATCAAGTTGGTCGCAGCGGTCACTGGCGGCATCAGCTTTCGCATTGGTGATACCTCGACACTAGCGGCAGACCTTGCTTGGCCAAAATCTTGACCCTGAAGCATGTTGGGAAACACCGTCGATCCAAGCGTGACAGATGGCGCGCACTTCGGTCCCGACAGCCTGCCGCCAGCGTCCTACAGAGAGCAAAAGCGTAACCCATGAATAAAGCAGCCAGAGTCGCTTTGATCGGATTCATTGTGTTTTCCACAGTTGCGTCTCTTACAGTTTTGCTTACGGCGGTAAAGGCCTGGGAAAGAGATCTGCATTTTGATATATGGATCGTCCTTCCCATTGCATGCAAGTTCGGTCTTTACGGAGCGATCGTCATCATGACGATTGTCTCCTTGGCAAAGTTCAAGCCAGGTCCTGGCAAGTGACCACGACGATTCTTGGCCTTCGTTCCTTACGTAGGCGATGCCGTACACGCTTATGCTTACAAAGCGTGTTGGCCGGATATTGAGAGCCTGCCTGTCACGGCCATGACGAATGCTGTTTTGTCAGATGTTCACCCCATGCGCTGAGGCGCGTGTTACTTGTGCCATCGGGAACGTGGGCGGTTAGCCCACGCAGAGCGACGATAAGCCGCACGTCAGCAATTACATGAAGACCTAGCCCATGTGTCGTTATTGCTTACGAAAGAGTTCACCTGAGGTCGCCTGCGCTAGAGAGCGCGAGTGTTGTAAGGTCAAGGTCATCAGTCTTGATTAGCTCCACCTAAAGCCGAGCCATTAAATTTGGAGACGATCATTGATGTTCATCTGGATCAATAAGCAAGGCGTACAAAGCGATCGCGGATTCGTCGTTCAGTTCACTGGGCGTTTCGCGGCGGAGTATCGTGAAGGAGTTAGCGTGGTCACGCTAGCCGTCGAGGACGGCGTCAGTGGAGGATTGCCAGCTATCATCGTGAGTTCGGAAGCGTTTCGGCGGTGGGATAACGACCGGGCGGTGATTGATCCTGATAAACAGGAGCGGATGCTTTGTAATTTGAGGGAGGCAGCCGAGTTTCAGGGACTAAAGCTTCTCGTGGAGTAGCTATCGGACCCTGTGTTGGTCCAACGCTTGGCGGCCGAACGGTGCCGCAATGACGGCGACCTCGCTAGCGTTTTGAGATCGGTAAAATGCATGATTGACCTTTTGACGGAAGTATTCAGTGCTTTGGGGCTGGCAGGACAGATAAAGCATCCGACTGCCCGGACGTATGTGTGCTGCTTCGTTGTCGGGGCAATTGCCGCAAACTTGATCGTGTTCTTCATGATTGGTTCGTCTATCGGCTCCGGCGAGGCACTCGCCGTGATGATTGGGCAGTTTCTTTCGTCCATGGGAATCGGGGTGCCGCTCTTGGGTGGATTGATGGCGACTTCGATCCTTTGGTTTCCAAAGAGTGGGTCTTAATTGAGTGACGACTGGCCATGCCCCATCTGAGCAAGCCTTATGAAGCCGCAGTTGAGCGAATGTTGGCGAATTCATGATTCAAGCCGCATATAACTTGCTTGCCGAAGCATCTCTTCTTCGTTGGGAAGTCGTATGTCTCGGGCTCGCCGGCGTGCCCGGATGCTCTCACAAGTTGGCGATATCCGACGTTGCATCTTTCGCCATGAGCAGGCTGGAATTTGTGGATGTGTCGAGTCCGCATTTGACTCGTGTTGTCGCGTTGGCGACGGAGCGTACCCTTTGTTCAAGCGAGGCGCTCCAGTTGGTCGAAGAGATATGTGCCGCGATTGACGTGGATAGGTCGTATGCGAGTCGTTGTTGGCGGTACGGGTTGCTGATGCGCCTACTAGGAGAGCGGTACGACGACCCAGTCTATGGCTCCATAAGCCTGGAGGAGTTCATCTTGGCGTGGGCGGAAGATGAGTTCGGTGCGCCGCTCCCGACGTTCGCCATTTCCTCGCCCGAGGAATACCTTAGCGAAGCTGCCTACGTCCGCCGATTGGGACAGTTGCATGAGTGGTCGCACGTGGAAGCGAAACAGCTGGACGCGATGAGCAAGTCTGCTCGCCTATCGACGATCGTTTAACACCAAGGGTTGTCTTGCATGGATGTTCGGTACCGAAACCTTCTGAACATACTCCGTCAGTACGTAGGATGACGGTGGCATGTCTGGCATGCGACGACCTGTGGGGGCGATGCGGGCTTGCAAGAGTAGAAGGGCCGAAGATATGGTCGACCAGTTTGCGGTCGATCCGGCAGTCCCTTTGCCTTGTGTCATGGGTGTAAGCTGATGGCCGACGAGCAGTCTCTCGAGAATTTTCTCCACTCGCTGGAAGCTGCGAGCACTCGCTTTCGTCCCAAGAGTTCGGAACTGATCGACACCGGTCTTCGTGTTGTGGAACTCTACCTTGGTGCGGCCGAGTGCGATCGCCGCGCGATATCTTCTGGCACATCATCAAGATTGAGAAAGAAGCTTCTCTCCATAAGCGGATTCATGGCCGAAGAGGCGATGAACGCGAATGATCCTAAATGGATACGCGCTTCGGTCTTGCTTCACGTCATTGAGGATTTTACCGATGACTTCAGGGAGAACTTCCGTTACTTGATCCTTTCGAACCATGCGGCTGTGAAGATTGGCGTAAACATGAGGCACCTTATCGGCGAGGCTATGGCCTATTCGTCGGAGCGGACTTCTGGATTCTTGAAAGTTTTTGGCGATCGGGACGATAGCCTGAATCGGCTTGGTGCCTTCGGTGTGGTGGAGGATTGCATTTGTGGTCGATTCACGTTTAAACCGGCGTAGTTCGATCGCCAGGTTCTTTGTAAAAGTACATCTTGCGTGGAAGTGTCGACGGTCCCTCCGTGGGCGCGGTGCAACCATGAAGATAGGGATGCCTCGATCCGTTGTTGATCTGTATGAGTGGCTTCCCGGATACGGAGAGTCTGCAGTGTCGATCGCGTCAGAGGGGTCTAGCTTGCGCGTGACGGTTCGCTACGAACGCGATTGCGAGGAAGAGATGCAGCTCATGGAGCGTGACCTAATTTTCATTTATTCGCCGGTTTTTCTACGCCACTCCTTTCCTGGAGATTTTCTGTTCGAAATGACTGGTGGCACTGACGGATTTACTGTTGGTCATCTTTCAGAGTTTGGATTCTCCGAATTCTGCCAAGCGTACGGTGTGTCGCAGTCGATTTATTCTCCGTCGCGCTTACCTGAAGTGAAGCACTACTCTGTCCAGTTTCTTGCCGAGAACTTGGGATTGCACATACTCGCATCCGGCGTGGAGCTTGGTCCCGAGCGGGTCGCTGGTTACTGATGTCCACTAAGCATCCAGGGCAGCGAGTTCGGCTGGCGGGGCGGACATGGACATCATCGACACCAGGTGACCTATTTATGGTCAGCGGTTGGTTTCAAAAGAACATCGAGCCTCGCCTGGCTGGTTGCTCGTTTACATACTCGTCGTTCTCGAGGGGACAGTTCGGCGACCTAGAGATAGTTGAAGTAGACGCGGGTCGGAAACTTGCGACGATGGAGTTCTGGTCCGAGGAATGTCTCGGCATCGACGTGTACGATCTCGATCGCGATGATCAAGTCATGAATGCCTTAGTCCCTCTTGAGGAGAAGTATCGGGTAGGGAAGGCGATTGAGAGAATGATCAATTTGATGACCTCCGCGGGCGACGGTGCCTGGTGAACGTCTGATATCGAAATCGTCGCCTTATCTAGGTGTCGGTAGCTGAAGCGCGATGCAGATGCCTTTCGGTGAGAGCCTCTAGCCGAGAAAAATCCGATCACTAGCCGATGATTGTTAGAGATGAGCTCGCGGGGAGGGTCGCGGCGCTCCAGGCGAACGATGTCGTGAGCCTTTCTGATGACGCTGTCTTTTGGGGTTCTGAAATGACCGGAGGTGCTCGGTGAAATGGAAAATTTCTAACGATCTCGAACTTGCTCGATATTTCGAGGGGCAGAACGTGTGGAGTCAGCGCTGGGAGCAGGTTATCGACGAGAAGGCCGAGGTGGTTGATCATCGGGAGATATTACTGACGCTTACCGTATGGGAGGCATCGTTCGGCAAGATGCGCAAGAAGTTCGCGGCCGCTGAGATGTCGAGCAATGTATGGATTTTTGCCTCGCCCCAGTCGTAGTTGTATCGTCTGAGCGAGGTTGTTGCAATTTCCATCGCGGTTACATTTCAATGCCATTCTCGCTCTTTGACGTGGTCGCTTTAACCGAAGACATTCCCATCGAGCAGTTGCGCGCCGGCATGCGCGGATATGTTATCGAGGCTTATAGCTCGCCAGTCGAAGGTTACGAGGTCGAATTCTCCGACGGGCAAGGACAGACGATTGCACTCCTTTCGCTGTCCGCATCTCAACTCCGAGTCGTTGACACATAAAAACGAGCGACTACGATGAGGCGACACCGAGCCGGTCGAGAAAGATGAGTCAGCTAACTGCAAATATCGCGAGCCTTCCGGATCGGGAAAATGTCGTCTTCGAGATATGGCAAGGTCCTCGACAGCTGGCCGAGGTCTCCCGCGAGCCGGGGAAGCCCATGGAGATCGAGATCTACCCAGCTACCGATGGCGGCATATGGAGCCTCGAGCTTGAGCCTCTGGTATCTCTCCTGAACCAGGCGGTTGCGAATCTCACCAGTACCACCCCCTAAAGCTTTCCCCCCCAAGGCCGATAAGACCATCGAACGAACCCCCGGGCGACACGCGCCCAGGGCCGAACCGGTACGGACGATGGCCAAGAAATCCTCCAAAGACGCAACGTTGGCGCCCCTGGCGCTCGACGCGGACCTGCGTATTGCCGCGGCCCCGGCCTTGCGCGATACCCTGCTCAAGGCG